>Ga0181612_141041_pt1 | contig 24168 bp, 14 predicted proteins | sample HoacroProtozoa21_FD_119630 | JGI IMG/M metagenome (GOLD analysis project Ga0181612, IMG submission 119630) | Hoatzin crop microbial communities from Cojedes, Venezuel. Combined Assembly of Gp0051906, Gp0051904, Gp0051908
AGCATATATGATACGGTAATTGAAGTACGGAGGTTGCTGAGTTCAACTACAGTTGCTTGCAGAACATCTAGATGTTATATAAAAAATTCAAAAGTTTTTTTTGTATTAGAAGTACATTTTTCTTCTAATCAAACGTCTTTAAATTCACATCTTACAGGCACAGTATATATTTTTGCATCAATGTGTGTTGGATCTGTTGACAACCAAGGGAAATAGTCAGCCCGTATGTTTTGTAAATTATTCAGCACTGCAAAAGATGGACTCTCTGGATGCCATGGAAGGTAAGGAGGTATAGATTGTCTCGAGTATTATTTTTCCATAGCAGGTGCATTGACTTGACCAGACTAAGAAGCAGAAACAAATACTTTGACATGCTTTTTTTGGCTTCAGAAGTGTAATTTTCTAGCATTTTGCTGCCCTTTAGTCTCCTTCATGGTAACAGTCATTGCTCAAGCTTTCCACTTTTTTTTCCCTGCAGGACCTTTTAAATTAAGCCAAAACAGTTATCTGCTGTTAATTACTGTCTGTTTACAAATGTATCTGTTTCTTTTGTAGGTGATGTGGAGCTTGAATGGGAAGAAACTACCATGTAATAGCTAAGACTAAATATTGACGATAATGAGATTTTGAAAGTCAAAGTCATATTTTTCTAAGCACATGGGCCAAAGTGAATTCCCCTATTTTGATGACTAAAACAAACACAGATGATTGAAACAGCTTTTATTCTATCAATGTGCCTTCATAAATATGTTAAAGTATTTTATTCAAATCACTGAGCAATAATGGAGTCCTTTTGCACAAACTGCACTTCTGGTGTTATACGAATACTGCACTCTGTATGTATTTAAATAGAAAGTGTGTTTGAACATATTCCTTTTTCCCAGTTATCTTTGTAAAAGAAAGATGAGCCAAATATGATGTAAAAATTTCATATTCCCATTGAACTTATTTTGGTGTGAATTTGCTGTGTTCTTTGTGTTTTGGCTTTAAGTAAAAGCTACAATTCCTCGAATCATTCCTGCTAGATTGGTTTCAATGTTGTCAGCTCTTGCAGATTAATTCCAATACCATCACAGTGATCTTCACCTAAATGTATGTTCTTGTGTTTTGAATCTTTTTACGAGTGGTAGCATATCAGCTCATGATCCTGAACAGCTGAAGAGTCACCTTCTGACATGGGGAGGATTATTCAGCTTTTACACAGCACACAGTAGCTCTTCAGGGACACTTGGGGCTATTTAAGCTATCTTATAATCAGCGGGTTGTTTTTTTAAATATACAGTGGTGATTGCATATGTTCAGTGGTGAAGAAAGTATTTTACATTCCTGTTGCTTTTTCAAGCAGATAAAATGAAGTAAAACTATAAATTTATTAAATATTTCAGTGCATGTTAGATTGACTTCAGTGATAGAATGTTTATAATTCATTCCTATTTCTTAACTATAACACGAGTATTTTGAAAGGTTACTCAAAGTTTAGCAATGATATATTTTATAAGACAGAGTTGTCAAGTAAAATAATTGTTACTCCTTCCTCAGGTTTGGTGAATCACTGTAGATGTTGAAAAGTATGGGAGCTAATATTTGGAGATTTAATAAAAGAAAATATCTTCCACTTCCAATTATTATTGTTATCGGAAATAGATCTGAAACAGGAATGAGAGAAGCAGGAAACTCTTATCTGAAAAGCAAAGCAAAAGCTGGTGGAGTAGGAAGACTAGAGAGATTATTAAACCATGCGCCCTGGTTTTACATGGAAGTGACAGTATTCAGTTGGTATTATTGTGCGGGAGGGTTAATTGCTAGGTTTTTCTCTGTGTAAAGAAATGTATCATTCTGGATAACGCTAAAGATGGTCCCTGAATCTAAGATGCAAAACATGATAGCAAAGAGCGTTTGGAGTCAACACCTTGTATTCTGTTTAGACAGAAGAAATCCATAGCCTCGTTGAGGCATCAAGCTCAGAGAAGTCAGACAATCCTCTTTTGAACCTTGAAAGACGTGTACCTCTGGGTGTGTTTGTGTGCGCACACTCTGAACAGAATCATAAATGAACAAAACTTTCCATCTTGTAACTGTAGCTACCAGACAGAAAACACTGTACAGCATGTAACCTGGTATTTTTTCATAAGTAAACGACAGTAGGTGTTTCATGTCTTTTTAGAAGCTGGCAGGGATTGTGCAGTGAGGACCCTTTGTAATTTAGCAGAAAGTGCCAAATATCTAAAATGAGAAGGAAAAGACAGCACTTAAGGAGATGGAAACGGTCTACAGAGAAATTTTGGGCTATCTGTCTTTTAGGAAGACTGACGGTATTGTGAACATCACCTGTCAAGCTAAAAGGGAAACAATGCCTTTTAAAGCTGGATAGAGGGGGAGAGAGGTGATGTCCACAGCTGTTCAAGTCTCTGGCAAAGCATTCGGTACAGCTCTGGTTTCATTTGGTTCCTATGAAACATGTGTTCTTCATTTATTATACATGTACTTTAAAGTATTCTGACAAATTGCTTATAGGGGCTTACAGATGTTTTTCATGATTTGTATTTGTACTTGGTAGCAGTACATGCAGCACTGTGATAAATTGACATTATCAAGTCATAATCTTGTATAATCTTATATCCACAGTGGTGGAATATCTGTATGCCATGTGCCATTCCTCTTTCGATCGGAGGAAAAAGCTAAGAAGTCTTATGCAACTTACAGATGAACACCAGCACTTCCAAATGTTTTTAAGTGTTTTCTATTTTAAAAAATACTTAAAGGTGAAGATTTCTACATCCTCCTTTAGGGGCTGTGCCTGTGGTCAAACACCTCATTCAGTAGCATGTTTGTCTGACAGCTTAGTAAGATGCTAGAAAATGTGACTCTCTTCTGTAGAGGCAAAGTGAAAAACAGAAAAATAATTCAAGTGGTTTATTGTATAATTTGTCGTAAGCAATCTGGTACATGCTACCTTGACACATTTGGTATTGTCGTTAGGGTAAAAGCCAATATTAAGCATAAACTGGCCACAGCTTACAAGGAACGTGTTCAGGGAAAGAAATATCTCCAAGAAATTTTCTCCAAGAACTGGTTTTCAGTACAAACACAGCGGTAGTTCGCTGCCCTTCCGTGTGCCTGTCAATGATTTACAGGGATAGGGGAGCATCTGTATATCAGGAGATCCCCCAGACCTCTGTGCAGTCGTGAAGAAAAAATTTCCACATACTCTCTTGCCTTCCAGTCCTCATTCCGTTACCTAGTGGCACCTATGCTGGTGCTACTGGCAGAACTGGAAAGCTGGGGGCAAGCAGAATTTGTCCAATCGCTATTTTACAAATATACACAGATATAAAGCAGCGCACCATTTTCATTTTTAATTTTGCCACTCAATTTTCTACAGATTCTTGGTGCTACTAATATAGCAAAAGTATACTCTATCAAAATTAGAAACTGAATGAAGAAAAACTGGAGAAGAATACACAAATTCTATAGGATGATACAAATGTACTGAAATTAGGTCATACTGTATTAAACTATTCGGGCAATTTCTATAGAGACTGAGATATATATATAGAAGAAACAGTCTTTTTATAGACAGTTCTGTTGGATATCATTAGAAGAGCTACTCAGTGCTTTCAAAAACTGATCTATTTACAAAAGTAATAGGAAGACAGCAGAACATCACATTCATGTTGAATTTAAAGCGCTTTTTTATGCTGTTAAAGCAGCTAATAAAAATAATTGTGCATTCAAATATGTGCTTTTACTGTACACACGGAGCTTTTCAGTAATTTAATTTCATAGCATTATGTGAAAGACTAATACTGTGTATTAATCTGTGTAATACCATCTGCATACTGCTGCAATGCAAAGTATCCTCATATGCAGTTACGAAGACGAGGTAGCAAAGAGCAATGAATCGATTGTATTTCATACCAAGGTAACATGACAGTGCACTTCCCTGGTTGCATACGGAAATTCCAAAGCCTCCTAGATGTGGACATGAATATGCAGAGATTCAGGACACAATGTCCTGGGAGGTCTGTGGGCAGAAGAGATTTTTTCTGAAAATATTTTGACAGCAAGTTAAAATAAAACTTGAAAAGTACCGGTTTCAGAATACGTACTACATGTGTATTAAGCATTACACAAGATAACTGTCTATCCATGGAAATAAAGAAACAACAAAAATAAACAGATCCAAATTAATTTTTGATTTAAGAGCTACAAAAAGTATCCAGTTAGCTCTCCGTTTTAGGGGATATGCATACAGTAATAATGAATTGAGGGTTGATTTGTAATTAACCAACATGCCCCTTCAGTACCGCGGAACCTGCAGTGCACGGAGTGCAGTAGACTGTAGCTGGAAACCTTTGACACGTGGTGCTGGCCACTTCTTTGTCATTTTCGATTTTAAGGAACCGAGTCAGAGAAAATGTATGGCAGGGTGAGCCACCGTTTTGTGGCTGTTCCATGACTGTTGTGTCACCATTTTACGGATGGTGCTGAAAAGAGAAGTCCTCCCAACGTTGTTCTTCGTGTTTTGTTCTGTTTTCTGTTGTCCATGTGTGACTACATGAGAAGGAATTGTAAACAGTAACATGGATCATCTGAATTCCAGCACTGCAGGCATGATCTATAGGCATGTGTCAGTCTCAGGTAAGGGGTGTCGCGGTCTCACTTCAAACCTACTGTCTGTCCCCCTCCCTGTGAGTCGATTTCCAGATGACGTCACGGAATATCAGCTGCATTTTCGCGCTGGCTCTTGCCCAGAACACATTTTCTGCCCTCTGCTCTGTGTGGCTATGGTTACGAGGCAGGAGACAAGTGCGAACCGCCTCTTGTGCTGATCTCGGAGCGGGACTGTGGTATCTGTTGCATGTCTTCGCAGCACAGGCGCTGTATGCAAGTGTCAGGATAAACCGGCTTACTATCCAGAAGTTCTGCCTTCGGCTATTCTCAATTATGATATAAATTTTAGCACTAGTCATGGTTCAGTGTCAGCTGAAGACAGCAAGATGGATCCAATGTTTGATATTTTGCATGGCAATTCTCTTTTCCCAGTAACTTTTCCCAAACGATGCTGAAATTATTACTCATTTTAATTATTTATTCTCACAGCTCCCTTATCACGTAGGCCCTTTCTCAGATTCCACTATGGAGAGAAAACTGAAAATCAGTGGCTTTTCAGCAGTGAACAACAGATCCCACATCATCAGGCACAGTCTGGGATGAAGTTGTGCCTCTGCATTTCAGCTGAAAGACAACATTTAGAAGGTTTCAGTTATATTTGGATCATCTTACTCTGGTTGTTGATTGGTGTTACCAGGGTGATCTTTTTGTAGGATGACAGCTGCACCCGGCTATCCACTGTAAGCACGAATAAACCATTCCAGTACTCTTCACAGTCAATGAGCTGAAGGAAGTTTTACAAGGATGTTCCTAAAATATTTTGCAGGTGATGGAGTTCTGAATGATATAAAAAGAATACTTGGCTACTGGAAACTTAAGATGCGACTGCCATTCCCAGCTGCACTCCATGAAGCCCGCGGAGCAGGAAGGGTGTCCTAGAACACGCAGAGCATATTTGGGACAGTGTAACGCAACCTTTGAGCTGAACACTGCAGGATACAGGGAGCTCTTGCCATCTGTGCAGGAACGTGTTTAAATGAGCTTTACTTAAATAACCAAATGTCCCCAGCTCACCTGGAAAACATAAACACAGCAAGCACCTATTGTGGCAGCGGTTAACGACCTTCGTGGTTCAAGTTAGTGCTGGGAACCAAAGGACTGCAGTAAATTCACTAATCTTTAAACATATAAACAAATGTTTTGGTACTACAAGTGTAGGACATGGGCAGACAGAGAAGAGGATTTTCTTCCAATAATGGAAGCATAAGCAGAAAAGCAATTAAACATGCATGTGTGTCTTTCTCCTTCAGTCTGCTGTCTGTGTGTGTTCACCAGTTGAGGATAACTGAAGATAAATTAAATTTATCCACTGTTAATTTGAATAATATATTGGTAATCCCTTTCTCATCATCAAAGAGACAGTTCTGTCCCTTTTTATTTACCAGTCTTGTGTTGACATTCACAATAGTTCCATTTAACTATTTTTCTTACGGATTTCTACTAATTCTCTGTCAGTATTAGAGACAATACAAACAGTGTGGATCTGGGCTTGCATATTGTGCACAGAATTCTTATGAGCTGCAATAACATAATACCACACTCCAGGCACGGGCAAGGAATTGACCTGGGGAAACTGGCTGCTGAGCGTGTAACCTTACTCCCTTTTGAGGACAGGACAGTTATCTGACAAGGCACTGTCCCAGGCACGGAGTGCAGAAAAATGTTCCTAAAGCTGACTGACATTTATATGCAGAGTTTTAATCTGAGCTTTTCTCTGCTAAGGATAAATAAGAAAATTCAGAGCTAGCATTATCACCGAAAGCTTCACTTACCATCCTGCAACGAGCTAAAATTCTATACATAGTGTAATAAGGCAAACAGATACCCCTTTCCAATCCGGGCATTATACCTTGAACACTAAAGATCACTGATTATCTGTGATTTATCTTATGCTCTTCTTTGATACAATACCTTGATAAGGCCTAGATCAGCACTCTAAATCTTCCTGAATGTTAGAGGTGAATTAATCTTGCCTAGTTTTAGCTATGCAATTGTCACTCACCCAGCCAGCCATCTCCCATTTTCAGTGGGGAGACTTGGGCATACAGAGATGACAGTTCATGCCAGATCTAGAACAGATGTCTACGAGATACACACCTATGCAGAAGAGGATTTACTTTGTGTCTCTCTCCTTTGGCTGTAGGAGTTCGGACAACTCAGCTGTCCGCCAGATACTGTATTTTGTACATTTCAGCAGAGGAGAGCTTCTAAACAACATGTACCCTTTATACCAAATGTACAATGCAGTTTGACATCAGTAGGAAATGGAGCATCTATGCAAATACATAATTCCTTATCCAAATCCCTGTGCAGAGAAGAGCATGTCACAGGAACTCATCTTTGCTGCTTAGGACACTGAGAAGCAAAACCTCTCATTTAATTGGTATTAACAGTGCCTTAAGCTTACAAAGGCATACCATCGTCTTCATGGTTCGCATCTGAAGTTTTGACAATTTTCTCTTTGTCATAACTTTTTTTTTTTCTCTTTCAAAACGGGCATTTTGAAATACTGACTTTGGAATAGTTACAGGTTGTCTTACAAAAATATTGAGCAGACCTGATAAAACAGCCATAAGGAAGATGCTCTGATAAAAAAAAAAAACATTCTGTAATAATGGACATTGTGCAATTCCTCAGAAATATACCTAGATCCTGTGGGGTGGCCATTATCATGGAACATATCTACTATTGTACATGAAGAGTGTGACTGAATGCTCAAGAAGGCAGATGCATTTATCACTGCTTGATTTTCCCATTCTTTTTGCCTTCCCAATTCTTCTTCTTTACTGGCACTCCTAAGCAGGTTTTTGGGGACATGTCAGGTTGCCCGTTAATGGAGATTGTGTCAGCTGTACTAACTCTGTACAAAATTTAATGAGACAAACATTCCTCTCCTGCATACTGGTGTGTTCTCTATGAAACCAGAAGGGATCCCTGACATCAGTACCAGAGCCAACTGGCAGTCAGAGAAAGACGGTCCTGTGCTAGTGTGGGAGAAAATCTGTGCTTAGTTCCAAGTCTTCACAAACTTTGCATGTCTGAAACAAATCACTTAATTTCTGTGTATCTCAACTCCCAATGCCAAAAAAAAAAGGGGGGGAATTTGTATTAAACCTGTTTTCCTAACATTTATGTGTGCTATCTATTGATATTTGGAAGCTCTGTGGGGAAAGCAGTTTCTCCCAACATGTCTTTGCACACCTCCTATCACAACTAAGAATACTTTCAAAGTAAGAAATTCTGTCTCCTATCAACGTGATCCCAAAACAAACAAATGACCAGTAGGTTGTCAAGAGCCACTATGGACAGCATCACTGCTTCATTTGTGTTCAGTCCTTGGGGCAAAAATCTCTTGGGTCTTGTGGTTTAACTCCAGCTGGCAGCTAAGCCCCACAGAGCCGCTCGCTCACTCCACCCCCGGTGGGATGGGGGAGAGAATCAGAAGGGTAAAAGTGAGAAAACTCATGGGTTGAGATAAAGACAGTTTTACAGGTAAAGCAAAAGCCACGTGCCAAAACACAGTCAAACAAGGAATTCATTCACTAATTCCCATCGTCAGGCAGGCGTTCAGCCATCTCCAGGAAAGCAGGGCTCCATCACGCATAACGGTTGCTTGGGGAGACAAACGTCATCACTCTGAATGTCCCCCCCCTTCTTTCTTCTTCCCCCGGCTTTGCATGCTGAGCAAGGTGTCATGAGGTATGGGATATTCCTTTGGTCAGCTGCAGTCAGCTCTCCTAGCTGTGTCATCTCCCACCTTCTTGTGCACCCCCAGCCTCCTCGCTGGTGGGGTGGGGTGAGAAGCAGAAACGGCCTTGAAGATGTGTAAGCACTACTGAGCAATAAAACACCCCTGTATTATCAACGCTTTTCAGCACAAATCCAAAACAGTCTCATACTAGCTACTGTGAAGAAAACGAACTTTTTTGCAATCAAGACCAGCATGTTCTCAAGCCCAGCCCCACAGCGCAGTAGTGTACCTCTCCAGCTCTTGGGCTCCACACATCAGATGTGGCTGACACCAAGGTGTCGTGGCACAGGTGATTTTACAGGGAGGTTTGCAGGCCCCAGGTGCACATTACGGCCATCACTGCCTGCAAAGATGTGGCCCTGGGGATGTGGGAAGGCAAATGGTGGCCTTGCTGCTGTTGGGAGACTTGTTCAGGGAGGGACCACAGCTGCAGCAGAGAGTCGATGTGTGCAGTGCCTTTCAGACTGGACAGCAAGGTCCATGGGAGTTTTGCACCCTTTGTGAGCATTTCTTCTTAGCTTTCAAGTACACTTATGGCTGGAAGTTGCATTACCTGAGTATTTACGCTACTGCATTTCCCATGCAATGTCCATTTAGTAACAGACATTGTTAGAGACATGGGAACACAAAAAATAGTCTGCTGTCAAAATTGCAGCTTTAGGGGAAGCAGCTGGAACGGGCAACCCTGTGTTAGGCTGTCTGCCCCTGGAGCAAACGCAGAGGGCATGAGAAACTGAACAGAAGGGGAGGGGAAAAGCATTAGTTAAGATTTCTCCTCCATACCTCTTCTTTACAGCAAGACAGATGTGCATTGGCCATTTTGTCCAGACAGCACCTTTGCAAGTTTGCCTGCTGCAGTGTCAAACTGTATGAATGAGATTCAAAAAGAAACCTCGTCCGTTGCATGTTTGCTTTGTTAAAGAAAAAAAAAATCCGTTTGTCTTGTTTTCATTCTAATTTCAAGGCCTTGGTATTTTATTCAGCATTTTAAACACTTTTCTTTAAGCCATTTCAATGTCTTACATTGTCTCTTATTTACATTGATGAGCACAGACCTGCGCGAGCAGGGAAGTGGATGGTATGGCCCAGCAGGTCTGTCATGAGTCCATGAGAATTTTGTTTCAGCCTGAAGTGTCACCTGTTGTATTTGTTAAATGCTATCTTTATTTACAGCAACAGTAAGCCGTTTGTTTTTTCTGGTAGAATACTGGATAATACATACAAAAAGTGGAGCATCAAAAGTCCCTTAAAATAAGTCATTGTATGTTCAGTCCACTGTCTGTCATTTTTGATATTTCGATGACTGATGCCAGCTCTCGTATTTATGTTGTCATCTGCTATCTAGTTTTCCTAAAGAATTTTTCTGAATGATAGGTTTTCATTTTTGTTGCTTATCAAAGTGACCATGAGCTACTCCAAAATATTTATGAAGATCATTAATGCTTAAAGTCCTTTCTAAATGTGGACAGGACAAAACTGTGATTCTGCTGTATTCTCTTATATCTCAGTCTATGTATCTGTATATATGGATATAAAGTATGGATTTTCTTCTAAAAGTCTAAGACAGCATGAGAAATAGTAAAGTATACCATAAATGCTTGCTTGGAGTATTATTGCCTTAAAGTAAGTGATTTTTTTGAAGAGAAAAACTGTGCATATTAAAACTGTTTTAATTTAGAATTTTGCTGTATATTGCTGAATCAGTAACCAGCAATAAGACTTTCTAAACTCAGAAATATTTTAATGAAATGCAGAGGTGGTATAAGTCTGTGATATACTGAATGAAAGCAGCAGTCCTAATGGAACAATCAGTATAATATATTTTTAGAAGAAAATTAATTTTTTAAAAATACACTGTTCATGTATTAAATACAAATACATTTTTTGGGAAATAGAGAAAATTTCCAGGCAAAAAAAATATGCATTTTTTTAATTAAATACATTTAAGGAAATATTTCAGTCACAAGACAAGATGATTAATGCAGTCTAAGGTTAGTCATGAAGATGAATTCAGGCTTTAGCATGCTTTACTTTTAAGTCAGCTTCAGCTTCACCTGAGGATCAGTTACCCAGACGTCTATGTTGAGAACCTTCCTTCTACAAAACGGGAACTTTGAGTGATTCAAATTGCTGCTAAAATATATTCCGTGTTGTTCAGACTGCTAAAAGGTTTTTTACAAAGAACAGCTGGAACCCTTGTGACTTTGGGGTGGGAGGAATGGCGTATATGAGTTTATAATAAAGAGATACATTTTTATTTTATTTTTTTCACCTCTCAGTAGCTGTGACTGCTAAATGCTGGGAAGCAGCACGGGAAGCTTTTATCTCGATTTCAGCCCTAAGTTCAGGGTTTGTATTGTCTGAAGAGGTGGAAGGATTCTGTGCATTGGAAATGTGCTAAAAAATACTGATTTATATTTTAAACATTCAAAAACTGTTTCCCCTTGAAAATGAAGTTTTTCAGTCCAGGAAGTTCTGTATGCAGAATTGAAGTATCCTCGAGGATATTTTCAACATGCTTAACAGCTCAGTCCTGTGTGTGGCATCATTAACTGATGTATGAATAAGACAAAAGCGGATGGGCATTGTCATGTAATGTATTTATGTGCATGTCTCTTTCTTACATTTTATGCAATATTGCCTATATCACCGAACAGCAAATGGCTTTTGTTTTTTTAACAGGCAGCTTCTAAGTTTACCCCTCTCGCTATCTGAAGAGGAATTGCTTAGAATGAGGCAAGAGTTGCACTGCTGCTTCTCTCAGGTGGACAGCAGCTTGGCTTGGCCCAAGATAAGAGCAAGAACTTTGCTTCAGGCTTTCGAGGTGGAGCAGAGGGGTGTAGAGATGCTGAAAGTTGACCAGAATTTAGCAATGATCAATAAACAGGTGGGAACAGTATGGGATCGGTGGGGGGATGTGCGAGGGGTTCATGGGTGTATCCGTGGGTTGTTGGCCTCGACTGCAGGTGTGGGTCTGTAACTTCTTCATAGGTGTGACAGCAGTGCACACTTCTGTCTGCGTGGATCAGTGGACCTGAACAATAATTGTCTGGGCAGCAGTTGGATAAATACCTTTTTTTCACATTCACCCATGTATTTCTGATGCTTCTGTGTCCTCCAGGTTTCCCAAGCAGAAGTTATAAAGAAGCAGATGGGTGGCCAAAAGATTTATGGAGTGTTTGTAGGGGAATGTCCTACATTGTCTTGTCTGTTTAGGACGGTAGAGTTCCTGAGTTAGCTGGTCTTTCTTGGCAAGAATTTGGGCTTGCTTTTTGTTTCTTCTTTCGAAAAGAACTGGGCATATACAGAGGGTTGGCTTTTGTTGGGTTTTTTTCAAATCTAAGTATGTAGAAGATGAGGTGTGCTCACTCAGAGAGACATTCTGAACAAGTCTGTCCGTCATCAGTTCTAGTCCTTCTTTAAAGAACTATATGAGGGGTGTTTAATTCCAGCAGTAAAATGCAAAACCTGTGGAATCATAAATTATTTTCAGTTCTTAAATAAGAGGGAGAAAAAAAAAGTGTTTCCTGTATGAGTTGTATTTGATAGCATTATAAAAAGGAGGATTTTCCTTTGTTTTGGTTCAGTTATGTTTTCTAAACGTGTAAACTAAGCTGGGTTAATTGTACTAGGAATTAGCCTAATTCAAAACCTGAACAATTTCTAAAGTACTAAAGAAGGGAAATGACTTTGCAAAGCCTTATAGCTGAACAGATGTTATCATTTTCCCAAGAGTACGTTATACTTGATATTCTTGTAAAGAAATATAAAGGTCAAGAATAATTTGATTACATGGAACGGTGCCCCTTGATACTATCATGGTTCATTTGTGATTCGTATACTGTGTCTTGAAAACAATGTGGTTCCTAAGTTAATATTCTTTGTTCATTTTTAACCATGCTGAGTAGACAACATTTGTTCATTTTTAACCATGCTGAGTAGACAACATTAGACAACATAATTCTACTTGAAAGAAATTAAAAAAGAAATTTCCAGCTTTGTCTGAATGTCTGAAAGGAATCTTCTGAATGAATGGGCAGCACCTTCATTTCAGAAATATTTTCTCAGTGAAAGTCGTTCTTGCCAGCTGTTTCATTAATTGATGGATCTGCCAATAACAGCAAATAATAATGTTAGTATCCTCATATACCTCTTACAAATAAAGTACTTTGTGCTCATCTTCTTACAACAGCATTATAAAATGAAAAACACAGGATCCAGAAACAGAAATAAGATAGATATTCTGAAGAAATCTTTACAGGACAAAATTTTTATTTATGAAGACTCGATGAAAAATGATAATTTGAGTAAGGTAAGTGTAAACTTCTTCTGTACTGAGGTCAAAACCTAGATATTTAGTGATTAAAGAATGATGGTTTTCTATCAATGTGAATAAGAACCAGATAAAAAAGGCATAAGGTGTAGTGGCACAATAAGTCTCTCTCTGTACTCTTGTCTGCATTTGTCAGGATGTTGTATTTCAGGCATAATAGTCTTGGTTTGGTTTTAATTTTTGCATCTTAGTTACAGAACTGATTTCTTGCCTCACCCTTTTTTCTTCCAGTGGTTCTGGGGCTTGGCATATGCATGACTGCAAAACTCCCCTACATCCTGTGGTTTTCTTAGTAACACTTTCAAAACATGTAAGGTGCTTCACTGCATACTTCAGCTGAGCAAGATTTACTTCTTGGACCTCTCCTAATGCTACTGAAAGCCCAGAAGTGGGTTCTTAGATCTAAAGTTAATCCTGAAGGAATGAGTGGGGCCAATGCCAATGTGGGATTTTGGAGGCTTTTTCCTTCTCTGCCAGCAGATGTTCCATGAGTTCTTGTTCATGTTCTTTAAGCTTTCTTGCCTTCTCTTTCCACTTGTAAAATACGGGTAATACCACTTTTGTATGTCAGAGGAGCATTACAATGGTAACTGTGTTAGACATAGGTGGTGCACAGCTGAAAGAACTATACAGAACAAACAAGTGCAATTGGTAGTTGAAATTGGTAGATGAAAAACAGTTTCACAAATGATTGGTTACAGATGGTAAAAACATGGGTTTATCTAGTTAGGCACCCAGACTTTGCAAGTGAGAGCAGGTGCATGGACAAGAATGCAACAAGAGGGAAAGTGTGTTCTGGTGCTCTTTAATAATTTAATAACTCTTACCCAAGAATACCCCTAATTCTTCACTGGAGGCGTTTATACTTTTGGCTTCAATACCTAATGCCCTGACTTCCAAATTTTGGGTGGGTTTTTTTTTTTTTGGTACTGTTACTTGAAACTACAATAGAGTGTGGGCTCAGCTCTTGTGTTACAAAAAGTACCAAATACTTGGTTGGTGTGAATATTGCCTTATGTTTTTGTTAGAATCGTGTTTTAAAATTGAAAAGCTAGTTTGTCTAAGCCTTGTTGTTTCAGTTTCATATGCACCATCTGGCATACCTGTTGTTGTTCTAATTGTATGGCTGCACATTAGTTCTAAAAAGCCAAATGCTTTGGGCTTTTCCCAATAAGAAAGTTAAACTATTGTTAAGAAAAATTGTTAGTTCTCACATTATCGTTAGGAGACAGAATTATTGCAATAAACCATACGTTGATCACAGAAATAGAGTTTCTTTCTTTTGCCTGTTGCAATCTGTTGCCTTGTTCCTCATTTAGAATCTTACACTTCTAAATTTGTATTACTGTGAACACTTTCATCATCTCACTCAGAATTAACCATCTGAAGCTGCACAGCCAATTCAAAGCGAGGAGAAAGAGCAGTGGAGCAATTCGGCTCTGCTGCATTTCTGCTGCCTCCGCTGCTGCTGCGCTGCAGACTTCACATGGTGTTGTGGGTTCTGCCTTGCTGCAGGATGACTGTAAAATGGTTTCCGGCTAATGCTTATGAAGGCAGCAGCACGATGTATTTTCTAATACTGTAAACCAGGCATGACAGAGAAGAACAACTCATAGGCAGGAGGTAGAGAGCTGGCAGGGCACAGCAAGAAGTTTGAAGCCTGGTCTTGGAGCACCTCAGAGTATCATTGACCTTGCTGTGAAAATCTTCAAAAGCAGACTGTATCTACTACTTCTGTGTTTCATAGCTGGTTTGAGCTGTCTTTTGCATGAAGAAGTAGCTGTTCCTTTCTGAAATAGCAGTTATCTACCTCAGAAGAAATACAGTGGTAAAAATACTGGTGTTCTTTAGTCTGTTTTCCCTGCTGGGCTTAAAAAACCCAATAAGACTTGCATAAGAAATGTCTTTGGGGTTGCAGGTAATCAAGTACACTTTCAAATTATTCCCTTTATTTGTAGTATTTAGGACCAAGACAACACTAGTTAGCAATTAATGTGAACTAAATACGGAATTTAGAAGTCAGTGTTTTCAATCAATGGGCTAATCATAGCACATTTACAGCATTGGCAATTTTTTGTGTAGTTCGGGTGTTTCAGGTGGAATCAGCAGCAAATGTTCAGACCGATGGGACCTGATTCGTCATAATCAAAGTAGTTTGACACTCCAGTAATATTGTGTAACATAGTACAATGTCAAGCAGTATTTTAGAGTCTTCTGTTTGGTATGATAAAAGGCTTCAAGAATGGCCAGGAGATATTAGTTTATGGCTAGTTTATGATTTAGTTTGTAATGAATATGTGATCCAGGTTCTACTGAAGTCACCTTCTATAGTCACACTGAAGTCAGGTCTCCTTCCAAGCTTTGATTTTTCACAAATATGTAAAATCTGTTTGCAGAGCTGCGATTTCAGAGCTAACAAGAGGCAGAAAGAAACTCAGGTGGCTATGGGTAGATAGTAGTATCAGCTGAGTAAAGCAACATTTTGTTTGGTTAAGAGCAGTTAGTTTACTATGCATCACTGAGTAGATGCTCAATGATAAAGCTAAACATCGTTCCCCATGTATGTTGGTGTGCTTAATGTATGGCTTTGTACTTAGTAATACGCAAGTACTATCTAGTTTTGTAGTTTGTACCATAAATTCATGGAATATATACTGAACACATCAGATAAACCTCCTGTTATTTGAAGTGGTTGTCAAAAGCATAAGAGTTTCTGTCATCGATGTCATCTCTTTTGCCTTTGAATTGAGCACAATTAAGATCTACATTCCTGTGTCTCTTTATAAGTGAACTTGAGTTGTCAGACTGCATTTTCCTCTTTATTCATTATTCATTTTAGTGGGTTCAAACTTACGCTAGAGGTGATCACTCATTGACTCATTCATCTATTCATTATGCATTCATCCATCCCCAGAATTCATATATGTATAATTATTTAAAATCCTTGTATCTGAAACAGCATCCTGTGAAGAAAGAATTCAGTTGTGTGTACACACCTGTCAAAACATTTCTGTGTACTTTTTTTAATCTGCATTTTTAAAGGTTTATAGCACATCCTGTTCCTAAACACAAAGGCAGCCTTCAGATATTACTTACTAATATTGTGTCATATAAAACAAATCATACCTCAAGCATATATTTTCCACTTTTCTGAGATATTGTAAAAATGTGTGTATTCTGGCAGGCAGTATCTTAGACATGTAAATAAACGCTGGAAGAAAAGGACGAGCTCCTCAGTGTGTCTATGTTGTCATAACCCATTTAAGGTGGTAGTGTTGTACTAATTTTTATTAGTTAAGAAGCTGCCCTAATACTTTGAACAGGGAGCATCACAGAGACTCTAAAGCAGTAGTCCTTTTGAAAACGGACCTATTTACTTCTAATCAGGTAGGTCTGCTTGATTTTTTTTTCCTCCATTCCTTGACTAGGTGCTATTGTAATGAAAATCGTAACGTAAATCATTTAGTCTCTTGTGACAAAAACATTGTTCTCATCCATCTTCATTTTCCTGCTTTTTAAGTAAACTCAAAAGTCAATGTTGCCAAAGTTTTGAAGGGTGACTTGTGGCATTAGCTGTCCAACCTGTTTCATTTCTAACGTGAATTGCCCCTTAAAGTATTGTCTGCCGTAGCGATGCCTCTTCCTGAGCACCTTGCTAGATAGCAGCTGATGTTAGCGAAGTGTTAAGTGGTCAGCTGAATTGGACATAGATTGCTTGCCTGCCTTTAGAAGCTATTTCTTCTGCTGTTTGTTAACCTGTCTGTTTTACTGTTAAATTATGACTCACTTCCATTCCATCCTCTCTTTTAAGAATCACCTGAGTGCAACAACTTTCACCCCTGAAAAGAGGGATGAGGGCAAGTCAATGGAAACTTCGCAGTTGAGGCCTTAAATATTGGACTGTCGAAGCATATGGCTCTGAAAATGGCTGGTTGTTTTTGAAAACATTGTCTTGTGTCACACTGATCAGTAGTATAACAATTAATTCAATGTGCCTTTCAAAACAAAAACTTGAGTCTTATTTGAGAAATTAGTATTGTGTACAGGCTTTTGAAGAAAGATTTTTTTTTTTAATTATTTTTGCTTTAAATATTTGCCTTGGCACTGAGGCGTGGAGTAGTCTTTCTTCTACACCTTAGTCTTGTGTCACTGGCTCGTAAGAGTATCTTGAAATAACACCTTGGATTTTGAAAATAAATTTGCTTTGATAAGATAAATAGACCAACCAACCAACAAAACACCAAAAAAAACCTTGAGTTAGGGTGGATTGGTTGTCTTGTGCAATCTGTATCAAAGTTGTGACTTGTAGAATGTTCTGCAGAAATTTTTATCTTTGATTTCCAATCGATGCTGCTAGAGTAGAGTGTACACCTTCAAATGCCTGTGAACTGCTGGAGTGTGAGCTTAAATGGGAGATGCTAAAGTTACTTGCTTTTCAGTAAAAAGCATTTTACAGAAAACAAAAGGCCTCAAATTCAGTTCAACAGGTTTCTTGCCTGTCTGCAAAGAATCTAGAAAATAGATATAAAAAACTATTATTATTATCGTCGTTATTGAATTTTTTCCTGCTGAGGCATAGAAACAAGCAATGGATATTTCTGGTTCTATCCTAAGGTAAATGTCATCTACTTTTTTTGAACAAGTAGTGAAAAGCAACTCAGCTCTTTTTGCACAAAGTCCCAGTTTTGGCCATCTCTTGCTTTTCACTGGAGATGTCTGCCTCCCATGTTCAAAAATAACAGCTTAGTTTTTAGCATTTTGATTACCGTAATTTCAGTATGATCTCTGAGTTGAGTTCTCTTCTTAACTCAAATATCCCATATGTTTATTTGTTACCCATATACTTACTTGCTTTTGTAGTGTCACACACCTACATTATTCAAGATTAATTTGTTCAATTAATAGTAATGTTGAGAGACAATGTCTGTCTTTTAAGGTGAAGACTTGTTAAAGATATCACAAAAATGAATCTTGCTCTACTTTGTGTCTGTAGGATGATTTCTTACTCTTGTCTTTTAATTGGTTTAATTCACATCAGGAGGAAATATTTACTGAAGGTAACCTTCCATCTCTTCCATTCAAGGACATCCTAGATGATGTAATGGAGACTTTGGAGAATATCACATGAGCATGAATGAGAATATCACAACCATATGTGGTTTCAAATCACATTTTAAATTAAGCTCTGTCTACTGGGTAATAGAATTTGGATGATACACAATCACTCTTAGCAGGTCCCTTATCAAAAAACTTTCCATTCATAGGCACCATGTTAGGTATTTATCATCTAAGGGATCTAAAAACTTGGTGGAAGTCTCTTTAAATACTCCTCTAATGATAATTACGAATAGAGTCAATGATGCATAATTCTTATTAGCATGAATAGAAAGCTAATGAGATTTTAATGTCTTGAGTACATACCATCTCTATTTGTGCAAAGATTTTCTGAGGGGCAAAATCGGGTCTCTTACTGATGGGAAGTCACAGAGTGTCTAAAGACTTCAGTTGACCTTTACAGTGTTGTAGTTCATGCTTGCAGGGAAATACTATTGGTCTTTATTATTCTTACTTTATAGACTGGTCAAAATGTAGAGAGATTAAGACTGCATGTATAAATGTGTACCACAGGATGCCTACCATGCTAAGATACTAACCATGCAGGTATCTCAGTTAAATAGGGATGTTCATCTCTGCCTGTTCTTTATGACAGAGGCCAAACTTGAAGGGATAAATACTTTTCTGTAGAATGCAGAATTGAGTACCTGCTCTCAGATGCTACAGTGATGGTAAACTTAACCAAAACTTGCTTAAAAGTTTCTGAGGTGCCTCCTTTGATGGCCGCGGTTCTTCTATTCTGTCACAGGCAGTAGTTACCTGAGCGTTGCTATTAAAATGCGTAACACAGGAAAGTTCTGAAAATGCTGATTTAACTTTGGGGTTTTATTTTTAGTATGCTGTGAAACCTATTAGATTAGATTTTTCAGGACCAAAAGAGAATTTAGAGATGGAGTGAGGAAAAACCCTGCACTCTGATGCCCAGCAGTTTCCAGATGGGCTGTTTCTGTGCTGAGCTTTATTCTAAATAGAGTGTGTAGGGCAGCAGTTGATATCAACACCAAGTAGTGGAATTGGAGCTCTCATGGTTGCAAGTGTTTTCTCTCTCTCTGTCTTCTCTCTCTTATCAATCTAGCTTTTGGGCCTGTGTGGATAATACGGGAAGAGAGAGTAAAACCAAACTTATAACTATTTACTGTCTTTGAGGATTCAGCTACCCAGGTGTTAGATATGCAGTGTAACCATTGATGTCCAGCCTAGACATCCACACTTATACATCAGTGGAAACAAATTTTTTAGGATACCAAACATACCGAGAAGTACCTTTTCCTTTTATTTGGCTGTAAAGGGAGCTTAGAGTGACAAGCTCAGAAGGAAGCATCTAAAGAGGGTAATTGCAGCTGGCTGCTATCTACGTTGTCCTGCAGAAAAATGGTCACGATGGCAATATCAGTGCAATATAGTCACAGTGGCTCTGAATGTCAGTGATACAGCTTGGAGAGCTCATCAATCACGTTACATTTGATTGTGTGCTTGCACGTGCCATGCTTGCTTTTCACCCTGGGATAATTTCTGTCAATATCCCATCATATACTTGGCAGCAACATAGTTGTTGAATTAAATCGTTTTGATCTAATCCTGTTTGATGTCCATTCAATCATTTTAATCTTGTTTGAAATCCATTACCAGTAGACTCTTGATACACAGTTTAACTTTGTTTTACATAAGGTGATTTTTTGTTATTTGCTTAAAGAGTAGTAGGTTGAATTTCACTGGTAAATATTAACTGACACTTGCCAATTTGAAACTAAATACAGTCTTTCTATAAACTTTGTATTTTTGCTAAACAGAAGGATGTATTTTATCTTCCCATTGAACTAATCACATAGGTAAGCATAGGTTTATTTGTATTTTTAATTGTTACTTTTATTATATTAAAAATTATATACCCTCTATCTTAGGTTAGTATTTAATATTAAAGTTATCACTACCCTAAAACAAAGTCTGATCTCTTTGAAATATCTGACTTTACTGTAGTTGTTTTTTTGGATCGCTTAAATGCAGTAAAAGCTTGGAATTTAATGTTAAAAGCACATTTCGAAACAATGTATTGCATTATAAGATAACAGCATTGATTTCTTTGCTGCTTTAATCCTGCTTGTTAATTACAGAGTGGTAAAATCATGAGCATGCTTGTAAGATTTTCTGTTAATCTTGCTATCTTTTGTATTTTGGTATTTTTTAGGTTAAGTACGAGTTGCTGCTTGAGAAAGAGTGTCAGCTGTGTGATCTGGAAAATAAACTTGGAGAGTATATTGCTTCTTTAGCCTTTCAAAAGACTGTTAAAAAATCCAAAATGTTGGAGTTGTATACTGCTATCGGAAGTGTACAAGCTTTGCTCTTTGAACAACTGAGCACATCAAAAACCCTGTCAAAATTGGAATGTATTCAGATTTTAGAAGCACATAATCCTGTAAGTAATGAAGTTGTGAAAAGGAAAAATTCCTGTTAGGAGACAGCAACTATGACGGTATCTTATTTGACTTTGATTTAGCTGTTCTGGTTTGTAGCTCCTGGTGGTGCGACCTTTAATTTCTGTGATTCCATGTACTTTAATGCACTTGGTAAAAGAAATATAGAGAAGGAAAGTATTAGAGCCAGGAAAGATTGTGTATTATTATTTATTTTTACTATAGTAGCATCCAGAGATCTACAGTCAGAAAGAGCAGTATTTTGGTGACTAGTTAATATTAAAGTTTTATTGATTGCAAGGAAGACAATTGGGAAGTGATTATGAGAAATGACTGGGACAGTGTGTAAATTGCTGTGACTTGTTACACAATTGTTCACATTGTAGTGCTATCCATACAGTAAAATCCATGACCATAGGAAAAGCGTCAATCATGGAGTTTTTAATGTTTATGTCTACACAGCCTGCTACCTGGCTATCTCCCTCCAAGCACGCACATACAGTTTAAATAGTAGAAACTTTGGAAAGGCGTCTTCCTTTCACTGTATTTATTACATACTTGGTATATGCCAGTTTTCTAATCCTTTTTTAATACTTCAGTGCTCTGTATTCATAAGGTTAATATTTTTTTTTGGCATCTGCTATTTGCAACCATCCAAGTGAGACTTGGGAGAGCACTGGAGTAGAACAAATAAAATGGGTTTCTAAGAGCGAAACCTCTTTGCTAGAGGGCATCATTAGACAGCTATTGCTGTGAAAACTCCTGGTTAAATTTTAATGCTGTCATCTGTACAGAGTTTCTCTTAGAATGGCAGTTAGAATGCTGATATCCTTCCAGTTTTGTTTAAATTTGTATTTAATCTGTAGGAAATAGTGAAAGTTGTATGGACATGGAATACTAGAAATAATTTAATCTGGAATTATGGCCTTTTATGCAGCAACTGTAAGAGGGCTCTGCAGAGAGGTTGCTTTTAGATTCTCTGTCGTTGAACAGGTGAAAAAAAGGGATTGAAGGAGAGACAGAAGAGGGATCTAGAGTAGCTAGCACTGGAGTCTTTAGCCAATGTGCAAGAACTGAGTAGAGCACTATTCTGGGGAAATAAAAAAAAAATTTGACATTGTTTAAAGTGCCCGTTAGGCTTGGTATATGGGGACTGTGTCCTGGTGCTCAAACCTTTCTCTCTTGCTGTGTTTTATTTCTGCTCCTTTGTCACACTAGCTGGTGAATTTAAACACCTGTTACTTTAAAACATATGTCAGAATACACAGATTTTGCTAATGCTGACAAGATCAGTGATAGTTTTGTCAATCAGTGAAACAAACACATCCAGCTATATGTCAATTTGCTGCATCCCTTAGAGATAGCATGGTAACGTTTGATTTTGGTGTTAGGAGAGTGGATCTAAGCTCCAATGTCAAATCTTGCTGACCGGGCAGCAGATACTTACGCCATGCTCCAATGAATTTCTAGTCTCAGTAAGGCTGATGAGGTGGAGGAATAGATTAGAATTCAGCATGTTCTCCAAGCTACAGGTTAGGAATTAGGGCGCTGAGATATTAAGCAACTTGCTTGAGGTCAGACAACAGTGACACTGGAAAACTGGAATATGAAGTCTTCCCTCTGATGCATAGTTTGACTCTTTGACCAAAGAGAGATCTTTGCCATGAGAGATCCAGTCCACTTAAGAATTTGGGTTTTAACCCTTTGATTTTTAGAACATTGTATTTTAACTCCAATTCTATGACACTAAGTGTGAATTACTGTCTTTTAACCTCAAACTTCTTTGATACTAGTTGTCGATTCAGTATAACTAAACTAGTCAGTCTGAGTTTCTCAGGCTGTTTCAGTGGCTTTATGCAGCTTACAGATGAATTCTAATGGTGCCATTCTTTTGTTTGGATCTCGGTGATGCTGGTAGTGTACTTTCTAGATGTCCTCTACATTGGAAGGTTTCAGAGATCATCAACCTTTAACACAATGATAATTGACTCATATCTTTCGGCGTTGTTCTGATACTCATAGTGTGCAAGTCATGTTTACTGAAGCCATGCAATGAATTGGAAAGTGTAATGACTGCAAGTGGCTGGGTAGAATGAGAAATGAGTAAACTAATATCAGAAATTCTGATACCATCTTTTTTTTCGCTGCAAATGAAATTGGTTCTTTCAAGTTAAATTATGACTTCTTATCATTACATGTTTTCAACCTCTAGGAGATTGAAGAACTGGACAGAAAGCTGGAGTATGAGATGTTGCATAAAGAGTCAGCTCAGCAGCAGCAGCAGCATCTAATGAGTAGGCAGAGGTGGACTCCAGATGGTTTGGGACTTTCAAGTGAAGCTGCAGAAACAAATGCAGACAGACAGGTGACCGTTCTGCTAACACAGGCCATGAGTAAATGTAGGCAATTTATAAATCTGCACCAGCAAAGGTAAGTGCTTTGGTCACAGGTTTTACTAAGTTACTGCCATCCTTGTAGACCATAAGATATCACAGAGACACAGCAGGTTAAATGTTGGGGAGGGACTATACATCTATGTTTGAACAGTGCATTTTTGTGATGTGGCCCAGAGTATTACTGAGGAGTCTTGGGAATACTGAAATAAGGAACATGAAATAATAATAACTTAGTTACATATAGATTGTGATGCATTGCACGACATTCACCATTTCTTGACGCAGACAGTGGAAAAAGAACAATGCTTCTTAGCAGCAAGAAGGAAAAGAACTTTAATACTGTGCCTTCATCTCCTGAGAAGATAAGTAGGAACTTCAATGAAACCTGATCTGCTGGTGTTAGAGGAAGTAGCTGAGACAATTTAAATTGAATTTCCATCTCCACTGTCACACTGTAGACTGAATTCCCTGTCATGCAATCATTTTTGATGGCATTTGTAAATGCTTTTTCAGAGACAGGCTCAGTTTCACTTTTCCCTGGCCAGTTTCTAAGTAAAGATATCGGTGGAAAAAAAAAAAGAGCCTCTTGGGAGGTATATAGAAATATCTGTCTTGTCGTGAAGGTTGCCCAGCAAAAACAGGTGATAACTTGCAACATTGCAAAGTATTGTATTACATTCATTAGGGTTACAGGAGTCAGAAATTACATTTCCGTGTGTATTGCACAGTATTAAAAGCTTACCACATTTCAAGGTTCGTGTAAGATTCCAAGAGTGTTCTTTCCATTACAAAGAGGGTTTTCCATGAAACAAGTGATATATTAAAAATGGCTTTGATAGGCTTTGAGTGGAGTTATTGCCCTCCTAAGTCTGTTTTAATTCTGAAAGGGCTGGAGCTCTTCTCGATGTAGATTAGCAACTCTCCTGTTGCAGAACTAAAGAGTCATTAGAAGATCACATAGGTTACTGGCTTGTGGGTGCTACTGTAGAGATATGTCAGTGAAGCTTCAGAAAAACTGCAACTAGTCTTTACTATTTACGTGATAAAGTAATGGAAGAAAAATTTTTGTACTTTCTGAAATGACATAAGGATGGCTTCATGATTTGGTCCAGAAACAAAAAAATCACCAGTAGTGAGGAAGTTAACTGTTTACTGTTGCATTCCAGCAACAAAAAGATCCACAACTTGCTATGGAGTGTGTTAATGAAATTTAAAAAGGAGGATGGGGACAAGTTGAATCATGTTGCTTTGGAGCAATTTCGTACTTGAATTGTGTGCAAGAGCATAGCCTTAGATTCTGCTCTGATGTTTGCTTGGTGGTTCGGGGAAGAAAGGACAAGAATCGTAGAATCATAGAATGGTAAGGGTTGGAAGGGACCTTAAAGATCATCTGGTTCCAACCCCCCTGCCACGAGCAGGGACATCTTCCACTAGACCAGGTTATTCAGAGTTCCATCCAGCCTGGCCTTCAACACTTCCAGGGAAGGG
>Ga0181612_168673_pt1 | contig 24161 bp, 23 predicted proteins | sample HoacroProtozoa21_FD_119630 | JGI IMG/M metagenome (GOLD analysis project Ga0181612, IMG submission 119630) | Hoatzin crop microbial communities from Cojedes, Venezuel. Combined Assembly of Gp0051906, Gp0051904, Gp0051908
GAAGGGCCAGAGGGTGACGGGGCGGAACAGTCCGATCTTCACGCCTTCTTCTCTGGCCCGGTCCACCGCGTCCTTGGCGGATCTGGACACCAGGCCCGCCGAGAGCATCAAGATCTCCGCGTCTTCCACCCGGTATTCCTCCCAGGACTCGATGTCCTCGATGTTGTCGGTGATCTTGCCCATCATGTGGTCGATGGACTTCTGGATGATCTCCGGGGAGTTTGTGATGGGAAAGCCGGTATCGTCGTGGATGATGCCGCTGACAAACCATCTATAGCCGTCGCCGAAGGAGGCCATGGGGCGCACCTCGTTGCTCTCCTGGTTGTACGGAAGATATTCTTCCGGAGGGCAGTCGGGCTTTGCTCGGTTTATGATCTCGATCTCCCCTTTTCCGGGGATGCGCACCTTTTCGCTCATGTGGGCCAGGGTCGCGTCGCTGAGAACGATCACCGGGGTGCGGTATTTTTCGGAGAGGTTGAAGGCTCTTATGACTTCGGTATAGCATTCCGAGACGCTGTTGGGGACCAGCACGATCACCGGATGGGTGCCGTGGGTGCCCCAGCGGGACTGCATGAAGTCGCCCTGGGCGGGCACCGTGGCCACGCCCTGGCAGGGGCCCTGACGCATCACGTCGATGAGTACCAGGGGCACTTCCGAGAGCATGCCGTAGCTGAGGTTCTCCTGCATCAGCGACACGCCCGGTCCGCTGGTGGCCGTCATGGCCTTGGCGCCGGCGGTGGAAGCGCCGATGACCGCCGCCATGGAGGCCAGCTCGTCTTCCATCTGCATGTACACGCCGCCGTTTTTCGGCAGCAGCTCCGAAGCCATCTCGGCGATCTCGGTGGCCGGGGTGATGGGGTATCCCGCGAAGAATCCCAGTCCCGCCGCCATGGCCGCTCTCGTGCAGGCTTCGTTTCCTGTCATGATCTTATACTGTTCCGCCATTTAAACCGCCTCCACTCTGATCGCAAAGTCCGGACAGCGGTATTCGCACATCCGGCAGAAGACGCAGGCGTCGGCGTCGACGACCATGGGTCTTCCCTCGTCATCTCCCGCCAGTACCGCTTTGGGACACATGCCGTAGCACAGTCCGCAGGATTTGCAGTATGCGGGGTTCAAATCGAATTTCAGGACTTTCTCAGCCATTGTTCCGGCCTCCCTTTTGTTGTCTCTGGCTGTATCGTAGCACCAATCGTGCAATAATAAAAATACATAGTTTTTATATTTTCTATCGCGTTTCGTTATACTTCCTCCCAAAGCGAAAAACGGCCCCTTCCGGGGCCGTTCTCTTTCTCTTTAATATTACATTTTATTCCGCGGAATGGCTCTCCTCCCCGGCGCCGGAGAGGGTCCGGGCGGCATGGTCCAGAAAACGCACGGCGGTCCGGGACAGGGTCCGGTCCCGGAGGGTGACGATGGAGCGGGTCGCCTGCAGCTGGCGGCGCACCTCCTCGTTTTCCGAATAGATGGGGCGCACGAACATCCCCGGCCCGATCTCGTCGTCGGCCTGGGGCCCGGTGCACAGCACCGCCGCGGCCTGGCCGGCCTCGGCCCACATCAGGGGATTCATGCGGGAGGTGGACACGGAGACGATCTCCGGCTGCACCTGGTCGCGCTGAAAGATCTCCCGCAGGGTCTGCTCAAAGCCCCGGGAAACGGCCAGGGGCACTTTGTGCAGGGATCTGGTGGAGATGCGGTCGGCCGCGCTGCTCAGCCAGGGATTGTCCGTGCGGGCGCACACACAGAGCTTCTGGGGAATGCGCACCTGCTCTTCCATGTCCGACGGCAGAAGCCCCGACAGGCGGACGATGCCGATCTCCGCCTCTCCGGTGCGCAGCTTTTCCAGGATCTCCCCGGAGCTGGTCTCGAAAAATTCGAAATGCACCGCGGGATTTTCCTTCCGGAAGGACAGCAGCATCCCCGAGATCTGGGGATCCGGGAAGGCCTGGGTCATGCCCAGGCGGAGAGTGCCCTGGGCGCCGCTGACGCAGGCTTCGATCTCCTTTTTCGCCGCGTCCTCCAGGTTCAGGATGCTCTTTGCCTTGTCGTAGAGGATCTTTCCGGCGTCGGTAAGCGTCATCTGCCGGGCTTCCCGCACGAACAGCTCCGCGCCGTACTCCTCTTCGAACCTGCGCACCTGCACCGACAATGCCGGCTGGGCGATGAGAAGCTGGCGGGAGGCCTCGGACAGGGTGCCGCACTCGGCGATCTTCACAAAGTTCCGGTAAAATTCCAGATTCATGATCCTTTTCCCCCTCTCAGTACAGTCCCAGCTGGGACAGGTAGCGGTCGATGCGCTGGAAGCGGTCCGAGGGCGCGGTGCCCAGCTGGCGGCTCACCGAGCGCAGGATCGACTCCAGCAGAAACATCATCCCCAGATAGGAATTGACGGCCAGAGGGCCGGAGGGATCGCACAGCAGCACCTCATCGGCTCCCGAGGCCAGGTCCGCGGTGAGCCGGTCGGTGACCACGATGATCCGGCTGTGCGCTTCCAGGGCCATGTCCTTTAAGATCTCCGCCATCCGGGAGTAGCGGGGCGTGGACATCACCAGCAGGCAGTCCCGGTCGGTGCAGTCGGTCATGGCCTCGATGCATCCGGAATCCGCCCGGGAAAAAGTCCGGACCCCGGGGAGAAACTGGGAGAGCATGGTCCCGGCGTACATCGCCGGTCCCGCCGCGCCGCGAAAGCCCGCCACGTACACCCGGTCGCTGTCCAGGATTAGGGAGGCGGCCCGGTCGATCTTGGCCGGATCGTTCTTCCGGAAGGTGTTCTCCAGGGCGGACACCGCCAGGGCCAGATGATCGGAAGCGTCCGTCCTCGCCAGCTCCTCCGCCTTCTCCGGCAGCTGTTCGGAGGGGATCACGTAGCGCTCCGAGGCGATGGTGTCCGTCAGCTCCCGGCGCATCTGCTCCTGAAGCTCCCTGTATCCGCTGTAGCCCAGCCGCCGGCACAGCCGGATCACCGAGGTGTCCGACACGTCCAGCGCAAGGGCGATGTCCTTGGCGGTGGAAAAGTACAGCCGCTCCGGGTCTTCCATAAAATAGTCCGCGATCCTCTTTTCCGTTTTGGAAAGACGGGCATCCCGGATCTTCTCTTCCATCAGATTCTGCATGGTTTTTTCCTCCTGCGGCAACAATTGTTGTTGACACAACAACATTATATTGTATTGTTTGCCGAAATTGCAATCCTCTTTTGAAAAAAGGGTCTTTTCCCCTTGTTTTCCTCTTTTTACGGCGGTAGGATGGCACCGGAAATACAAGACAGGAGGCGAGGAAGATGAACTCCTCCCGATCCGGCGCGCTGCGCATCTGCGCGGCGGGGCTTATGATGATGATCTGCAACGGACTGGTCACCGGCGGACTGAGCGTGTACCTGCCGGCGCTGAAAGAGGCGCTGGGCATCAGCAACACCGCCTCGTCCCTTCTCATCACGGTCCGGTGCGTCAGCTCCATCCTGGCCATGGTGCTGGTCCATCACTACTATAAGATCTTTTCCCTGCGCACTGGAGCGGCCCTGAGCATGTTCGTGATGGGTCTGTCCTTTGCGCTGTTTTGCGTCACCCGCAGCTACGCGGGGGCTGTGCTGAGCCTGTGCCTGTTCGGCCTGACCTACGGGCTGGGCACGGTGGTGCCCACCTCGATCCTCATCTACCACGGGATCCGGGAAAACCAAGGGGCGGCCCTGGGACTGTGCATGGCCGGCAGCGGCCTGGCCTATGCCCTGTGCACGCCGGTCATTTCCGCGGCGCTGGAGAGAGCCTCCGTCTTCACGGTGCTGGCCGGAGAGGGCCTTCTCGTCATGGCGATGTCCGGTGTGCTCTTTCTTCTGATCCGGGACGCCTCCCCCGAAAAGGGTTCGGTGAGCGTCAAAAAGGAAAGAACGGAAACGGCACCGGCGGGCTCCGCGCCCCTGGGCCTTCTGATCCTCACGGTGTTCTTTCTGGGGGCGGCGGGACAGAATGCGCCCACCTACCTCACCATCCACATGGTAAACTCGGGCTGTTCGGCGGCCACGGCGGCGCTGGCGGTGTCCGGCTTCGGCCTGGCGCTCATCGGCGGCAAGTGCCTGTACGGGATCCTCACGGATAAACTGGGCACCCCCTGGTCCAACCGCATCTTCTTTTTAAGCCTCATCGCGGGCATGATCCTGTTTGCGGCAAACCGGGGTTCGGCAGGAACGGCCGTGGCGGCGGCGCTGCTGATGGGCTTCGGCTTTCCCCCTTCCAGCGTGGGGCTTTCCGTCTTCGCCTCGGACCTGTACGACGAAGAGCACCGGGAGCGGGTCATGGAACGCTTTCAGCTCATCTACGTCACCGGCGGCTTTGTCACTTCCCTGCTGCCGGGCTTCATCGCCGATCATGCCGGAAGCTATTCGCCGGTGTATCTGGGCTATGCCGCGACGCTGCTTGCCGGGCTTGTCATCGTGCAGCGGCGCTACCGGGCCAGACAAGCCTCGGCGGCCGTATCCGAAAAGGAGTGCCTGCAGCACGGATAAACAAAAATGAACATTGGGAAGAACGGGACCGGACCCTTTCAGGGGTCTCCGGTCCCGTCTTTTTTCGTCTCCGGCGGCCGGCGTCGGGAAAAGCCTTGTGCATTTTGAACAATTTATGTTTTCCGAATTTATCTTTCTAAACAATTTTGTTTAAATGGTTCGCGGAATCCGTCTCATCGTCTTGACAAAGCTTCACACCCTCTGGTATTTTCTAGACAGAACAAATTTGTTTATTTCGAACATTAATTTAAACATTTCGATTCAGATCCGGTCTCCCGGGTCGGAAAGGAAGGAACAAATGGACGAATCCAGAGGCATCCTCTTCGACGAGGAATTTCAGAAAGAACTCAAAAGCCGGTTCTATATGCCGGACGCGGACCCCGAGCACGGCGAGAGGCTCTTCTTCGACAACTCCGGCGGCTCCCTGAGACTTAAAGCCGCGGTGGAAGCCAAGGCGGACCTGGAACGCTACCCGGACTGCCCCGAGCGCTACCACGACCGTTCCCTGTATCTTAAAGGCATCGTGCAGGAAGGCACCCGGCAGATGCTGGAGATCGTCTTCGGCGCCGAGCCCGGCGACGGCGCGCTGATGACGGAGCTCACCGCCTCCCAGACCATGTTCCAGATGGTGGGCATCATCCTGGAAAACGCCGGGGGCACCAACGCCGTGGTCTCCACCCTGGAGCACCCCTCGGCCTACGATTCCGTCGAATACTACTGCAGCAAGACCGGAAAGGAGATGCGGGTGGCTCAGGCAAACAAGGAAACCGGCCGCATCGACCCGGAGGAGATCGCCCGCCTGGTGGACGAGAACACGGCGCTGGTTTCCGTTATGAGCGCCTCCAACATCTCCGGCTCCGTCATGGACATGGAGGGCATCGTGAAGGCCGCCCGGGAAAAGAATCCGGACGTGTACATCATCAGCGATGCGGTGCAGCACGCTCCCCACATGGCCATGGACGTGAAGACCCTGGGCCTGGACGGCATGAACTTTGCCCCGTATAAATTCTTCGGCGTGCGCGGCTGCGGCTACGCCTACGTCTCCGAGAGAGTGGCGAACCTGCCCCACCACAAGCTCATAAAGAAAGACCCCAAGGTCTTCGAGCTGGGCACTCCCTCCCCCGGAAACTTCGCGGCGATGCTGGCCGTCATCGACTACGTCTGTGAGATCGGCGCGCACTTTATCGGCAGTGACGACCGGGCAGAACTGTACCGGGAAGGCATGCGCCGGATCCACCTGCAGGAGCGGGCGCTTCTCTGCCGGATGCTGGAAGGCACCGAGGAGGTCCCCGGCCTGCGGCACATCCCCGGCGTGTCGGTGGCGGTGGACCAGGAGGACATGACCGGAAGAGACCTCATCGCCGGCATCCTTATCGACGGCATCACTCCCGCCGACTGCGTGGTGGAGTACCAGAAGAAAGGCGTCACCGTCTGCGAGCGGGCCGCCGACAGCCTCTACTCCCGCCGCATCGTGATGGCGCTGGGAGCCGACAAGGGCCTGATCCGCGTATCCCCCATGCACTGCCACGGCACCGACGATGTGGATAAATTCCTCCGCATCACCGCCCAGATCGCGAAAGAATACAACGCGTAAATCCAAGGCAGAACCCCTTTTAACATAATCATCATTTAAAACAAACAATGATCGAACGGAGGTTTTACTCATGGCAGAAGAGAGAATAGGCAAAAAGAAAATGGGCCTGGGTCTGCAGATCCTCATCGGCATCGTGGTGGGCCTGGCCATCGGATTCCTATCCCCGAAAGCGGCGGAGGTCCTCTCCCCGCTGGGCAGCATCTTCCTTCGCATGCTGAAGATGCTCATCGTTCCCCTGGTCTTCTTCAGCATCACATCCGGCATCACCAAGATGGGAGACGTCAAGCAGCTGGTCAGCGTGGGCCTGCGGTTCGTCGTATACATCCTCATCACCTCGGGCATCGCCGCCGCCGTGGGCGTGCTGGCGGGTCTCGTGACCAACGTGGGAAGCGGCACCACGGACTTCCTGGACGCCGCGGCCGCGGCCGAAGTGGAAGAGCAGAGCTACAGCTTCATCGACAACGTGGTCAGCTGGTTCCCGGAGAACATCGTCAGCGCCATGGTCAATCAGGACATGCTGCAGATCATCGTCTTCTGCATCTTCCTGGGCGTGGCCCTGCTGGTGCTGGGCAAGAAGGCGGAAGCCGTCATCAGGCTCATCGACCAGTGCAGCGACGTCATGCTGAAGATCACCGACTTTGTCATGGCCTTCTCCCCCATCGGCATCGCTTCCCTGATGGCCACCATGGTCTCCACCATCAGCGGCGCCACCGTCAAGGACGTCATCACCTTCATCGCCATGGACTGGGTCGCCTGCCTGCTGGTGCTGGTGGTCATGTACCCCATCATCCTCAAGTTCCTGGCAAAGCTGCCGGTGCTGACCTTCTTCAAGAAGATCAGCCAGCCCATGATCGTGGCCATCACCACCACCTCCTCCGCCGCGACCCTGCCGGTATCCCTCAGGGTCTCCAAGGAGAAGCTGGGCATCCCCGAGAACATCTACGGCTTCACCCTGCCTCTGGGCAACACCTGCGGCATGAACGGCTTTGCGGTGTTCATCGGCCTGTGCTGCGTCTTCTGCTCGAACCTGTACGGCTATGACATCACCTTCTCGAAGCTGGTGGTCTACATCTTCCTGGGCATCATCCTGTCCGTGGGCGCCGCCGGCGTCAAGGGCGCGGGCATCGTCATGTCCACGGTGCTGCTGGAAGCCATCGGCATGCCCCTGACCGTCATCCCCATCTTCGCGGCCATCTGGCCCACCATCGATCCTCCCCACACGCTGCTCAACAACACCAGCGACCTGGTGGGAACGGGACTCATCGCCCGGAGACTCGGCAAGATGGACATGGACGTGTTCAACGGCGTCAGGACCGTGGAAGAGACCGCGGCCGAAGAATAATTTATAAAAAACATCCCCTCATCTCTTACCTCTTTAATCACACTTTTACGGCCAGGGCCGCCGGGCATCCCCCGGCGGTCCTGTGTCCGTAAAAATGAACTTTTTTGTTCATTCCGATTGACATCCGGACCAGAACTGTTAAAATTCAGGACAGAAACCCCGAAAGGATGATGTGATGATGACATCCGGATTCATAAACCGCTGCAAGAGCGTAAAGCTCACCAAATCCGAAAAGGCCATGGCCGACTACGTGGTGGCCCATTACAGAGAGGCCTGTTTTCTCACCTGCACGGAGCTGGCCGAGAACGTGGGCAGCAGCCACTCCTCGGTGGTGCGCTTTACGAAGGATCTGGGCTTTTCCGGCTACACGGAGTTCCAGGACTATCTGCGAAGCCAGTACGAGGAATACCTGGCCGGTCACGCGGAGGCCCCCACCCTGCCGGTGGAAAAGCTGAACCTGAGCCTGTCCCAGCTGTCGAGGGACGATCTGGCCCAGGCCCTGTTCGAAAAGACCAGGGGAAACCTCCAGCAGGCCCTGGTGAGCAACTCCCCCGACACCCTGAAAGCCGCCGCCCGGGCCGTGGTAAAGGCCCGGAGCAAATACATCGTGGGCTACCGGGGATGCGCCTCCACGGCCTCCTTTCTGTACATCATGCTCCACGACACCGTGCCTCATGTGCACTCGGCGGACTCCACCACTTTGAGCGCCGCGGACTTTCTGGCGGACATCGGGTCCGAGGATGTGCTCCTTGCCGTGGGCTTTCCCCGGTACAACAAGCAGACCCTGTGCGCGGTAAAGCAGGCCAAAAAGGCCGGCGCCGCCGTGATCGCCCTTACCGACAAGATCACCTCGCCTCTGGCAGAGAACGCCGACCACATCCTTTTGGCGCCCGTGGACTCCCTGGTGTTCTTCAACTCCCAGACCCCCGCCATGTTTATCGCGGAACTGCTGTGCACCTACGTGTGCAAGGAAGTGGGCAAGGGCAACGAAGAGCGCCTTCAGACCATCAACGAATTCGTCTCCATGACGGAGCTGTACTGATCTTTCTTCCCGAAACCGATCCTCCCCGGTCTCTGTACGGACCGGGGAGTTTTTTCGCGTTCCGGCCCGGCTTTTTCGGTTGCCGGTCAGGTTGCCGGGGAATGTACCCCCCCGTATTCACCGACGGCGCATGGTTTGGCCACATTTTACGTTTTTCCCTATTGAAAGCTTTTAATCCTTTAAATACAATATTTATGCGGCCCTCTTCCCGATTCGCTTCTGATACGGAACCGGGCCCTTGCTTTACGCACGGGGCTCTCCCGCGCGAAAAAACGAGAGAAAGAGAAAGGATCTCCTATGAGCAGATTTTCCGATCTTTTAAACGAAGTCGCCGAGGCCAAGAACGTCAGCACCCCGGACATGGCCTCCTACTGCGGCACCGACCGCACCACGGTCTACCGTTTCCGCAAGGGCATCCGCACCCCGGAAAACCCGGAGATGGTGGGGATGATGGCCGACTACATGCAGCTCAATTTAGCGGAAAAGCAGCAGCTGCTGGACGCCTACGAGATCACGGTGGTGGGCGAGGACAACTACTTCCGCCGCCAGGCCGTGGGAAGCTTCCTTGAGTCGTTTCTGCCCTTTGACATGATCAACAACATCGGCTCCGACAGCGTGGACCTTCAGATCCCGGAAGCCGGGGACATCCCTCAGGTGGGGGCCATACCCGTGACGGGTCAGGACGAGCTGGTCCAGCTGATGTACAACGCCCTGGCCGCGGAGTGCTACTCGCCGCTGGCCAGAGGAAGGGTGGATCTGGTCATGAACCCCCAGCACTTCAAGATCATGGAGACCATGTGCACCTTCGGCCGCACCAACGCCTCCCTGCAGATCCGGCACGTGTTCCCCCTAAACAGCCAGCTGGCGGTGGTGCCGGAGGGAAACCAGTATTCCATGGACGTGCTCCGGCGGGTGCTTCCGGTGTGCATCGCGGGCTTTGACTACGAGCCCCATTACTACTACCGGGACCAGGCCTCCGCCGATCCCTTCCCCATCCGGGGAGGACTGCTGGTGACCACGGGCTGGGCGATCACCTTCGCCGATGACTTAAGCTGCGGCATCTTCTACGACAAGCCCGACATGGTGGAATTTTATCAGGAACAGTTCGATCACCTCCTCCAGAGCTGCCCGCGGATGCTCCGGAGATCCGGGGACTTAAACTCCATCGTGGAGATGATCGCGGAGCTGCAGGTGCAGAAGGGCGGATCGGTCAATTCCGTGGTCTATCTTCCCCAGCTGTGCGTGCTGGACCGGCTCTCGGAAGAGCAGATCGCCGCCCACATCGATCTTGCGGGCGATGCCGAGGCCAAAGCGGCCCTCATCGCAAAGACCATGGAGCTCAAGGAAAACGGCCTTCACATGGCGGACATGCGCCAGACCGTGATCCTGGGCACCGTTTCCGGGATCCGGCGCTTTCTGGAAACCGGCCGCTTCGACGAGGTATCCGATGACCTGTATACGCCCTTGTCCTTTGACGAGAGGGCCGCTCTTCTGCGCACCAACCTGGAAGCGCATCCCCACAGCCGGGTCCGGCTGTTAAAGAAAGACCTGAGCACCCCGGAGAGAGGGCTCGTGGTATACGCGGCGGACAACATGTGCTTTATCGAGTTCCGGGAGCCGGCGGACCGGGTCAACTACCTGGCCGTCAGCGAGCCCGGCGTCATCCACGCCTTCTCGGACTTTTTCCGGACCCTGCCGGAGGAGGATTTCTATCCCGACAGCGAGGTCCCGGCGATCCTGGAAAAGCTGATCGCCGAGGCCCGGGGCTGACGCACCGATCCATCTGAGAGAAAGAAGAAATGAAACTATGAGCAGATTTTCAGATCTATTGAACGATTTCGCGGAAAAGAAGCATGCCAGCACCGCCGGCATGGCCGCCTACTGCGACTCCGACCGCACCACCATCTACCGCTTCCGCCGGGGCACCCGGACACCGGAGAGCCCGGCGATGGTGGAGACCATGGCCGACTACATGCAGCTGACCCTCTCGGAAAAGCAGGACCTGCTGAAGGCCTACGAGATCACCATGGCGGGCGAGGGCAACTACTTCCGCCGTCAGGCGGTGCGGGAATTCATGGGCTCCTTCAAGCCCTTCGGCTTTTCCAACAGCCTCGACTCGTCCAACATCGAGATCGAGCTACCCTCCTTCGATCCGTCCATGATGAAGCTGGCCACCCCCATTCACGGCAGGGACGCGGTGTACCAGGTGATCAACAACGCCCTGTCCATCGAGGGCTTTTCCAGGTCCGTGGACAAGCGGATCGATCTCATCATGGATCCCACCGAGTACAAGGTCATGGAGAGCGTCCGCATCCAGGGGCGCCTGTCCCCGGATCTCAAGGTGCGGCACATCTTCGCCATGAACAGCCGGAACGCCCGGGTGCCCGAGGGCGACACCGCCTCGCTGGATACCCTCCAGGCGGTGCTGTCCAGCTGCAGCGACGGCTTTTCCTATGAGCCCCATTACTACTACCGGGACCAGGTGCTCGCCGATCCCTTCCCCCTGCAGGGAGGACTTCTGGTGTCCACCTTCTGGGCCCTGACCTTCTCCGACGATCTAAGCTGCGGCGTCTTCTACGACGCTCCGCATCTGGTGGCCTTCTTCCGGCAGCAGTTCGAAAACATCCTGCGCAGCTGTCCCAGAATGGTCCGCCGGGCCGAGGATTTCTCCTCCTTCGTGGAGATGACAAGCGAGATGCAGATGTTCAAAACCGGCCGCAGCGCCGTGCAGTACATGCCCCAGATGTGCATGCTGTCCGTGCTCACCGAGCACCAGATCTCCCGGCATCTGAAGGTGCCGGCGGACGCCGAGAGCCTGCGCACCCTGTCGAGAAAGCTCCGGCAGCCCGACGGGGAGAGCGCGCTGCAGGACACCACTCTCATCGCCACCCTGGGAGGCATCCGGCGCTTTCTGCAGACGGGAAAGCTCGACGAGCTGTCCGACGACATGTACACCCCCCTGGACTTCGACGAGCGGGTGGCGGCGGTGCAGAATTATCTGTACCGGCCGGTGAAGATCTTAAAGACCGAGCTGAGCCTGCCGGAGCGGGGGCTGAACGTCTATGCCGCCGATACCGGATGCTTCATCGAGTTCCGGGAGCCCGCCGACAAGGTAAACTTCCTGGCGGTGCACGAGCCCGGCATCATCCACGCCTTCACGGACTTTCTGAGAAACCTGCCGGAGGAGGAATTCTTCTCCGAGGAGGAAAAGCGCAGCGTGCTGCAGCAGCTGATCGACGAGGCGAAAAAGAACGCCGAAGGCTGAAAAAAGAGCATAAAAAAAGAAACGGGCGGACCCGCCGTGTCGGCGGATCCGTCCGTTTTCATGCTGTCTGCCGGTTCAGAACCTCTCCCCGGCCTCCGCCGGGACGGTCTGCACCCAGGCGCTGCCGTCCGGCTCCTGCCCGGTCTCCCGTGCGGTCCTGGCGCTGCGTCTCGCCACGAAAAGGAGCATGGCCAGAAGTCCCAGCAGCAGGATCACGAAGGCGATCTGCCGGCTTTTTTTCGCTTTTCTGTCCTCCATGCCGTTTCCCCCTCCCTCCGGCACTTTTTCTTTTAAGATCAAGTCTATTGTACCCCGTCTTTCCCGGGATTTTAAGATTCTTTTGAAAAAAATTTTCCGGCGGAGTGACAGATTCCGCACTTTTCGGCATCTATAATACCGAGACTGTGATATGATAGCCCCAGACAAACCGAAAGGAAGGTTTTTATCATGAAAAGAAACTTTCTGTACTTTCTTCTGTGTATCGCGCTGCTGTGCGCCCTGGCGGGCTGCGGGAAGGAAGAGCTCACCGCTCAGGACACCGAGACCTATACCCTCTCGGAGGCCGATGAGTTCGACGCTTTTTATCTGCAGTATCTCACCGCCTTTCAAAGCGGCACCGCGGACTCGGCGCCGTACCTGTACTTTGCCGACGAGGCCCTTCGCAGCGAATACCTGGCCTCCGGGGACAGGCTTCTGGACTACACGGTGCGCTCCGCCGCCGTCATCAACGACAATTTAAAGGAGTATACCCTCATCGCCAAGACCTTCTCCCCCGGCCCGGACGGGGAAAACGGTGAGGAGGAGATGATCAAGGCCTATCACTTCGTAGGCAGGATCGACGGGCAGCTGTACGTTATCAACAGCGTCACCCAGATCCCGGAGAGCCTGACGGAGGGCCTGGATCCGGAGCTTTACACCTACAGCGGGGAAGATCTCATCGAGTAGGAAAAAAATTTTTTAAAAAATTTTGCCGCCGGATGAAAGATTTTCCGTTCTTCGGCGTCTGTGAGTGCAGAGGGGTCTTCCTCCTCCCGGAAGGACCCCTGTATGAAAAAGGAGTTTTATCATGAAAGAAAAAACAGCGGCCCTTGTACTGGGCCTTGCACTGATCTTCGGTCTGGCGGGATGCGGTGTCCCCGCCGGCGACAAGACCGCCTCCGCGGAAGAGGGCACGGTGGGCCTTGCCAATCCCGTGCAGGATTCCACGAAGGAGGAGATCCGGCAGCTCGACGGCGTGGTGATGGAAGAGCCCGAGGGCGCCTCCGACGTGCGATACAGCCGGATCACCACCGAGCCCGTCATCGACCAGATGCAGTTTACCTATGACGGCGATGACTGCTGCTACCGCATCGCGAAGACCGACGAGCTTCAGGACATCTCCGGCATGTACTACGAATGGGAGAGCGAACCTGTCATGATCACCTCGGACTTCGGGTACGAGATCCGCACCTCGATCGAAGGTGCGGGAGTGTGCCAGTGGTACGCCGACGGCCACAGCTACAGCGTATCCGTTACCGAAAACGCCACGAAGGAGAAGCTGGAGACGCTCTTCATGCTGCTCTACGGCAACGCGGGCGTGCTGGTCTGAACCGTTCCTGCGGGAAAGAAAAGGAGAACACATGGACGATCAGGAGATCCTCGATCTCTACTGGCAGCGCAGCGAGCGGGCCGTTGAGGAGACCGAACTGAAATACGGAGGATACTGCGGCACCATTGCCCTGAACATCCTGTCGGTGAGAGAGGACGCCGAGGAATGCGTGTCCGACACCTGGATGCACGCCTGGCAGGCCATCCCGCCGGAGCGGCCTTCCTTTTTCAAGGCGTGGCTGGGAAAGGTGACGAAGAACCTGGCATTGTCCCGGTGGCGCATGGCCCACCGCCAGAAGCGCTTTGCCGGCTTCGAGGCGGTCTTCGAGGAGCTGGAGGAATGCCTGCCCGGCGGAGAACCGGCGGAGGATCTGGCCGAGGCCGCGGAGCTCTCGGAGATCCTCAGCGAATGGCTGCGGAATCTGAAGGAAGAAGACCGGTATCTTTTTATCCGGCGCTACTGGTACGGAGACGCGGTAAAGGATCTGTCGAAGCACACCGGGTATTCGGTCAACAGGATCTCCCTGCGGCTGTCCCGGCTGCGGGAGAAGCTTCGGAATCATCTGGAAAAGGAGGGGATCGCGGTATGAGCGACTCATTAAAAAGAGAACGGGCCGAACGGCTCTACGAAGGGATCACGGGCATCGACGATGAGCTGATCGAGAAGGCCGACGAGGTCCCTTCCCGGAAAAAGAAGGGCACAAAGAAGATCGTGCGCCTCATCGCGGCCTCGGCGGCGGTGTGTGCCCTGCTTCTTCTGGGCGGCTATGAGCTTCTGTACGCGCATCAGCCCTCCGTGGGCGCCGCGGGCGAAGCCCAGGAAGCGGCGGACGCGGCCGAGGCGGGAGACCTCTCGCCCCTGACGGCGGCGTCGGGCGACGCGGCGGAATACGACAGTGTCGAGACGGCGCTTATAGAGGCGGGGGCCTCCCCGGTGATCCTCTCGTCGTATCTGGAAGAAAACTACACGCTGGCCTCCTGCACCTCGGAGGAGATAAACGGCGGGCATCTTGTCACCTGCCTGTACGAAAAGGACTCGGAGCTGATCGAAGTCGTCTATCGGGCGGGGCCCGACACGGTGCTTCCCCGCAGCGGGGAGCCCGACGCAAGCTACGAGACCGACGAGGGCTTTTTCGAAGTGTATCTGGACGGGGATGTGCGCACCGTGTACACCGAGAAGGGCAACGTCTCCTGCCGCCTGAGCGGGATCGGAGACGAGCAGACCATGAAAGCCATCCTGGACAGCACCACATTCCGATAATTTTTTTCCCGCCGCCAGGAAGCGCGGCGGGAAATTTTTTATTCAAAGTTTCTTAACCGGTCTTTTAAGTTGACTTAAGTTTCAGAGTCTATAGTAAGAACCGTAGACAGCAAGACTGCAACAGACAATTCAATAATCTTTTTCATTTCTTTTCTTTTTTCTCTCTCCAGGGAAAGCAGCGGATCCGATAAGACGGACCCGCTGCTTTCCTTTTTTTCGTTCCCTGAGGCCTTGCACTGTTTTTCCATCCCGTGTACAATAAGGAAAATTTCGGCGCCTGCCGCCGGCCGTTTGAGAGAAGGGGGAACTTTTTCATGTCCAGAGGAACCCGGATCACGCTGCTCGTCCTGGGTCTTGTGCTGTGTCTGCTGCTGCTTCTTTTCGCGGCGGGCCGGATCCTGATAGATCACGAGCTGTCCCGGATGGACCGCTCGGAGGGCACGCTCAATCCCGAGAACGCGCATTTCGACACCTCGGACCTGTTTGGGTTCGGGGAAGTGAACATCGAGACCGCTCAAAGCAGGGACGTCACCAACATCCTGCTGATCGGACAGGACCGGCGGGACTACCAGGAAGAAGACGACACCATGCGCAGCGACGCCATGATCCTGTGCAGCATCAATAAGAAAACAAAGCAGATCCTCCTGACCTCCCTGATGCGGGACATGTACCTGCCCGTGCCCGGCAAAGGCTACGGACAGCTCAATTCCACCTACATGGCGGGGGGCATGGAGCTGCTGGATCAGACCATCGAGCAGGACTTCGGCATCCATATCGACGGGAACCTGGAGGTGGACTTCTACCGGTTCATCGAGCTGATGGACCTGGTGGGACCCCTGGAGATCGAACTGACCCAGGAGGAGGCCGACTGGCTCAACGGCAACACCCGGGATGAAGAATGGCAGGAGGAGTGGAACGAGGACGCCGGCATCGACAACACCGGCTGGAACCTGCAGGCCGGGGTCAACGCCATGACCGCCGAACAGGTGGCGGACTACTGCAGGCTGAGAGTCGTGGGAAAAAGCGACTGGGAGCGCACGGAGCGGCAGCGCACCGTGGTGATGGCCATCTTCAATAAATTAAAAGGCGAAGACAGGAGCACCCTGCTCCGCTTTGTCCGGGAGGCCCTGCCTCTGATCCGCACGGACATGACGAACCGGCAGGTGATCCGGGCGGTCTTCCCGGTCTTCTCGAAGAAGATCTCCTCCTTCGAGACCTTTAGGATCCCCACGGATGAGGCCTACACCCAGCAGACCCTCACCGCGGACGGCGAGACGCTGTACCTGCTGCTGCCGGACCTTTCGGCCAATTCCGCGGCCTTAAAGCAGAAGATCTACGGCGGCTGACGACGCAATACGAAAAAAGGAACGGAGACCTTCCTTCCGGAGGGTCTCCGTTTTTGCCTTATATAGCAAGGAGAGGAACTTATTTATCAGAACACGGCAAATCCGAACTGCCAATCTGTTTTGATTCATTTTCCCTATCCAAAGCTGTTTTAAAACGTTGGGGAGCATTCTTAATAAATCCAGATGTCTTCTTCCGTAAGGCTCTCCCAAATATCAGCAAACTTCTCACCATTCCATTTAGCCTGAAGCAATTCATCTACCGTTTTTACATCAACAGGCTTCTGGTAAAATTCGCAGAAGGAAATTATATGCCCCATTGGTGCTATCGTTGCATAGGTCACAGAAAAATTCTTCCCTCTGTACTGAAACTCTATTTCTCTTCCGAAATCCACATATTCTTTCAAAAGTTCGATACTCATTTTATACCTCCATCTGAATCCTTTCTATGCATTTTCCCATTTTTATCAAACCAAATTTTGTGCTCATGCGGCACATTGGGATGTCGTCCAGAATTACCGTGATCATTATAATCAATATCCATGTATGCGTCACCATTTCCATCGTAATACCGTTCTGAAGCCAGCTTACCATCTTTGTAATTTTTAGTCACGGAATTTGGTTCTCCGTGGGATGGAACATTATGCGCATTCGATATCGTTGTAACACTATCCACCCTCCCTACACTGCTAGAATTTGCTGTATTATAGTCGGTTCCGTTCGCCGGTCCTCCGCCACTTTTTCCTCCACCGCCACCATAGTCAGCATTATACCCCTTCATTCCCGATTTTTCCTTTCTTTATCTAATTTATTCTCTTTCATTGTGTAAGAATCATATTGATAAATCGGTATGCCCAGTTTTATAGGAGTTTCGAAAATATATTCCGAAGCTGGACCATATACCAGAATTCCGGATGGTCGTATTGTATCTATAGCGACACTTACCTGATCATGGAAAACTTTTCTGTTATCCAGTTTCCATGTAAAACCATGTGTACCAATTGCTATCAAAGTCCCCTTTGGGAAGGCATCCACCGCACCAATGGTCTGATCGTTTCCAAGTCTTAGGTTAGGAATCACCTTTAAGCCTTGTGTTCCGTAATAGTATGTAATTGCCAAGTTATTAAAAATCTGGCTTTTCTGCACAACTAGCGGCATGTTATCGTAAGGACTCGGATCAATCCCAATAACACTCTGATAAATTCGAAGCTTTTCAACGTATCCCTGCGGGTTATTAAGAATGGGGATAAACCCTTTGTCATTGCAGTAGAATGACATGGCTGCTTTCTCTGGGTTCTTTACATCCTGCCTGCGATCCCACTGAAAGATTTCTTCTGGAATAGAATCTGCAACCATCCACTTCTCAATAATCGGATAACCATCCGGCGTTGTCCGGGTTGCCCCTTTAATCAGCTCTGCAAGAAAAACATCCCGAATATACGGTTTCTTTGGTTTTCGAATCATAATGGCCTCCATTTCTGTTGTCGATTGACAAGTATTTTTAATTACACATGGAGTATGAAACAAATTAGCCATTTTGTAATCGAGATAGAATATAGGTAAAATATAGGTAAAATATAGTTCGTGATATAAAAAAGCCACCCGCCATTTGGCAGGTGACTCTATTCGGATGCATCTTTGATTTTATTCCCTGTAATTTTCTATCAGGCCATATCGGCCGTTATTCTCATCCTTTGTAAAATGTATTCTATTAGTTTTTTTATAATCTATTTCGGGTATATCATTCTCAATGATAATAAGCTGATATGCCCTTTGGCAATTTACAAAATATTTAAACAAGGCTTTCTTCATTGTGTCTGAAATGCCATTCTCCTCATCATGGTCTCCCTTTTCCTTAAGAGATAAAATTGGTGAATCCAGCACAAGCAATCCCGGTCGATATTTGTTCTTCTTTTGAAGCACATTTTGAAACGCCATGGCGAGAATGCTGTTTAATAATGCGCGATATCCTTGCCCCTGATTTTTCTTCAAATTTCCGTTTATGACGACGTCATACTCTTCGTCATCGAACCTTGCCCCCGCAAAATTGATATAGTTGCTTGCCTTGAGGAGTTCTTTTAATTCCTCATCCAGGTCTTCAAGGAATACCTCATTGAATTTTCTGTTGGCATCAAACTTAAAGTCCATCCCGCTTTCAGCTTCTATTTCGGACACTTCTAGTTCTTTAACCAAAACATCTGAAAATGATTCTATCAGTTCCTTTGCCTTGTATTGTTTTAAAGCAAGTGTATAATCTTGCAAATGACTCCGTAATCTAGTGATTTGCGGGCGAAGTTCTCCTCTTATTACTGAATCTATCTGTCGCCGCTCTTCTATTACTGCCGATTTCTTTTCGTTTAGCTCCTCCAGTTCTTTTTCAATGGATTGCTGCACGGATCGGAGATCTCGAATTTGAATTTCAATCTTGTCTACTTCCGCCACCGCAGCGTCAACGCAAGATTCGCTCTGTTTCTTTTCCAACTCACCATTACAAAATGGACATACCTTTAAAACTGGAGTCTTCCCATGCTGTATATCACCTTCTACAATAAAAGTGAGCCTCTTAATATCAGATTCATACTGCGTCAAAAGGGCCTTGTTTCGATTGGCAAGCATCCTACTCTCCGCCATTTGCCCTTCGATTTCGTAAATTTGGTCTGCTAGTTCACACATCTTCTCAGCAGCTTTTTTCATCGCACCCTCTGCTGCACCAATTTCATCTATCGCCGCATCGATCTTGCTCTGAAGTTCCCATGGGGATTCCTGTGAAAAATTCTCCAGTTCAGAAACCTTCTTGGTTTCCAATACGCGCATACTTCGATCTACGAAAGTCTTCACAGCGTCTTTCTTCGCTTTTTTGATTTTCGGATCTTTTGATGCCTCATCGGGCAGATAGTTATTCCCAGTAGCAAGATATATGAAAGAGGTAAGAACAGAAGTCGCCACCTTTTGATTCGGTCCAACTCCTTGCGAAAGGATACTGGTTTGAGATTGTATCCTCGTTTCATCCAGCAGCATCGTATGAGAAAAAGTGCGCAAAGTAAGTCTCTGCGTTCTTCCTCCGAGGGTCATTAAAATTTCGACATTTTCATCGATCCCCATTAGCCGAAGCCAAACCGAATTAATGGATTTTTTCGTGTTTCCGATTTTATATGTACCACTTTCAATATTTTCTACTAAACTGGAGACTTCAATGTCATTTGAGTCAAGCTTTCGGCTCATGGTGAGATTCTTGCCGTCTACATCTAAAATCAATGTTACATACTTAATATCCAATTTGGCATCAAAGCGATGCCTTTTCGCTCCAAACAGATAGTCAATGCAATCCAGTATCAAACTTTTTCCTGTGTTCGACTCTCCGTAAATAATATTCAGGCCAGAATCCAAGTCAACTGAAGATACCGTCCCATCACCTGTGCTAAGAACAATTTTCTTAATATAATACATAGCTTTAACCCCTCAGAGACTGGACAGAGCAAGTCTGGATTGTCTTCAAGATGCTCTCATCAGTATTTTTCTTGTATTTCGTCACAGCAGCTTTAGCCGCAACCTTATATTCGGTAGCATATGTACTTTTGAGTTTTCGCGCATATTTTTTCCCTTCTTCCGATATTGAAAACAGGTATCCTCTTTCGATCGTCACATTGAGCAATCCTCTTATTACAAGATCCTTGACAGCCTCTCGAACAAGCAATCGTCTTCCGCCAATCTCTCCGTATTTATAATTGTTAATTCCATGAAGGTTTGCGCATGACAAACTGAAATCGGCCGCATAACATGCTACAAAATCCAGCCCTACAATTCTGTCAATGCTAAACGCCTTCGTTGGTGCACACGACAACAGCAACAAGGTTCGAAGACCCATCTCAAAGGGCGAATTAAACAGTCTTCTCTGCGCCATCTTCGTCCTCCTCCATCCAACTGATTCTCTTGTCATTTACAAGCATATGGCATACGCCCTTTTTCTCTCCGGCACCGACCCAATCGAGTGTCCGATCCTGTAAATTGTTTGATAGTGGTAGCAACGATGCGTGTTCCATTACCGCTGTCATTCGATCAAAACCCGTACTGTAGTATTTATCTCTTGTCGTAATGATTCCTTCGTATACTTCATCCTTTAGAAGATCAAACCCTTCAGATTCATCAAGTCGGATGGTATCTCTCAATTCTCTGTGAATTGTTTCGGCCAAATAATAATCCTTACGCTGCCTATCAAAGTCTCTGCGCAACTTGGGCTGACTGTCCAAATCTTCAGGTCTCACATAGTCCTCACCAGATACTTGATGATATACCCGGTAAAGTTCGTGTACGTATCCCATTTCATGATCCTTAACCTCCTCCGGCGGTTGCATCGCCTTTGGCTTTGGATGATTTTTCTTAATCATTTCCTTAAACCTTCGTATATCGGTGTCTATTGGTTCCTCCATAACCACAGAAACCTTTTCACGGTTATTTGCGACAATTGCAAATAAAAATGCTCTACCCAGAAATTCAGGCCTATCACCATCCTGATACAATTGCATGAGCAAACCTTTCTGATCGGGGGCAAGATTGGAATCTTCAACCAATGCGCTCATAGCTAAGTACATCTGTGACTCCTTGTTCTGATTGGTAACCTCACCTAGAATATCAGCTGCGAAGTAATCACCTATACTGTCAATGATATCCTGTCTTCCTGCGGCTTTTTTGATATTTTTAGGGATATCGGCAGTTTGGTCATACCATGCCTTCGCCATAGTCGATGTCATAACATAAGGATATCCAGATCGGTTATAGACATTCTCAGCATTGAATATTGGCTCAAACAGCGCCCTAGCAATATATGTCATGTTTGGATTAGATACTCCATTTTCAAATGCCCTAATATAGGACGCATAATTAAAAATTTGCATTACTTTTCCTTCTATACAATCTTCTTTAATTCTGATATTGAGTTTGATTTTCTCATGTCTTCCGACCATTTTTTGTTTTTTCTTCGTACGCTCATTGTATCATAATGGATTTTGGGTCACAACAAAACCGGAAGATAGGTCGGGAATCTTTGATACGCGGTGCTTTTGTGCACATTCACGGCACGACTTTACAGAAATTTTACACGGCTTCGTCTTGCCCTTTCCCCTGGAGCTGATATAATACCACCCGAGCCGGACTGCCGGCCCAAAAGGGTTATATCCCTCACTCAAAGGAGGTTTATCCATGATAGATTTTAACGAAAAGAAAGGCTTCATGTGCGATATGGACGGCGTGCTGTATCACGGAGGCCAGCTTCTTCCGGGCGTGCCGGAGTTCATCGAGTGGCTCCAGGAAGAGAAAAAGGAATATCTGTTTCTCACCAACAACAGCAGCATGACGCCCCGGGAGCTTCAGCAGAAGCTGGCAAGGATGGGGCTGGAGGTGCCGGAAGAGCACTTCTACACTTCCGCCCTGGCCACGGCCGCGTTTCTGGCCGAGCACTATCCCGGATGTACGGCTTTCGTCATCGGCGACGCGGGTCTTCTGAATGCCCTGTACGACGTGGGCGTTACGATGAACGACGTGGATCCCGACGTGGTAGTGGTGGGTGAAAGCTCCGTGTATAATCTCGCCACCCTGACCAAGGCGGTGAACCTGATCCTGGGCGGCGCCAAGCTCATCGGCGCCAACAGCGACATCACCGGGCCCATTGAGGGCGGCATCATGCCGGGCTGCCGGGCTCTTGTGGCTCCCATTGAGATGGCCACCGGCGTGCAGGCCTACTTCTGCGGCAAGCCGAACCCGCTGATGATGCGCACCGGCCTTCGCAGGCTGGGCTGCCACTCGGGGGAGGCCGTCATGATCGGCGACCGCATGGACACCGACGTCATCTCCGGCATGGAAAGCGGCATGTCCACGGTGCTGGTTCTCTCCGGCGTCTCCACCGCGGAGACCATGAAGACCTTTGCCTACCGTCCTTCGGTGATGCTCTCGGGCGTGGGAGACATCCCCGTCATCGCTCAGCGTCAGAAGGAAGGCGAAGAGGCCTGAATTTCGGCGGAAAAAGAAACATCCGGTCGGATCTGTTCGGATTCGGCCGGATGTTTCTTTTTGCTTATTTGGTTTTATTTGACCGCGGTAACGGTCTCTTCGGTCGTGTCGGCGTTCTCCGCCTTGTCCGTATTTACTTCGACGCCCTTGGAGTCGTCTTCCTTCTCCTTGTCTTTTGCCGCATCTTCGTCTGCGGCATCGTCTTCCAGAACTTCCGTGCAGTATTTATACAGGATCTGAGCAAACTCGGCGCGGGTGGTGTTGGCCTTCGGCGCCAGGGTCGTGGCGCTGCGTCCGGTCATCAGTCCGTTCTCGACGGCCCATCTTACGTTCTCCACCGCGTAGCTGCTGATCTCGCCGGCGTCGGTGTATCCGGTGAGGCTGACGCTGGCCCTGGTGTCCATTTTCTTATATTCCGTATAGGCTCTCAGGAAGGTCACCAGTTCCTGTCTGGAAACAGGGCGGATGGGGCCGAACTGGGTATCGCTGTAGCCGGCCGCCAGCTTCTGGCCGTAGGCCCAGGTCAGAGCTTGGTAATACCAGGCGCTCTTGGAGACGTCCTTGAACGGGACCGTGCCGCTTACCGAGGGTTTTCCTTCCAGGGCATAGAGAACCTGGACCACCATGGCGCGGGTCACGTTGGTGTTCGGGCTGAACTTGGTGGCGGAAGTGCCTACCATCAACTGGTTTTCCAGGACATAGTCTATTGCGTCGTGGTACCACTTATCTCTATTGATATCCGTATAGTCCTTGCAGGGATCCTGATCGAGTTCGGAGGTCTTTTCGGCCAGAATGGTCTCTTCCACCTTCTCGGTCTTGCTGTCGATCACAATCTTCTTGCCGGCGTCCTTCTTGTCGACGGTGCCGGTGATCTTGCCGTTTCCGTCCGTGACCACCAGGCTGTAGCCGGAGGGAACACTGGTCACTTCCAGATCGTATTCGCCCACATCCAGCAGAGTATAGACGGTTCCGTCCTCTTCGGTATAGCCGGAGAAGACCGACTCGCCGTCTTTCTTAATGGCCAGACCCACGCCGGGCACGGCCTTGCCGGCCGGGGTCTTCACGGTGATGGTAGCTTCCTTCGTCTCGCTGTTTTTGATGGCGTAGAAGGTCCGCTCGTAGGAAGTATAGTCCTCATCGGTCAGATTGATCTCGCCGGAGGCATAGGCCTTGCCGTCGTCGGTGGTGAGATCCACAAGGCCGATCGGCTGGCCCTTGCCGTTGATCTCCACCAGGGAGTATCCTTCCGGCATCTCATAGAGCTGATAGGTCCATTCCGCGGAATCCACCAGAGCGATGAATTTTCCGTCGGCATTCGTATATTTCAGTTTCTGCGGAGTGGTCTCCCCTTTTTTCGTCAGAGACACGGCGACCTTGGCCACGCCTTTGCCGCTGAGGGTCTGGACCGTGATCTGTACGGTGGGCTGATTGCTGGCGGTAAGAGTGCTGGTATACTCTGTATCCTCACCCGTCAGATCTGCATACAAATACATCTCATATGCTTCGATCAGGTTCTCCACTTCACCGTAGCTGTCAAGTTCCACAAAGTAGTAATCTTTCGGAAGCTCCGTCACTTCGATGCGGTATTTTCCGGCCTTGACCTTTACCGAATAGATTCCGTCGGTCCCGGTCTCGCCGGTGATCTTTTCATCGTTGCCGCCCTTGGTGGGGGTAATGGAAAATTTCACTCCGGCCAGGCTTTTGTTATCCATCGTCTTTACGGTCAGAGTGATGGTTTTTTCCGTTTCGGGCGTTTCGGTCTCTTTGGCATCGTCCTTCTTTTCGTCGTCCGCTGCCGTATCCTCCGCCGTATCCGCGGCGGTGACCGCCTCGGTCGAGGCTTCTTCCGTTTCATTTCCGGTCTCGGCGGCAAAGGCGGTGGTCATCAGACTGAAGACCATCATCAGTGCCAGCAGGACCGCGATCCATTTCTTCATGGTACATTCCTTTCTCTCCCTTTCTTCCGGGAGTGCTGCTTTCGGCTCAATTGGAATATTATGTCAACTTCGCGAGCCACCCCTAACATAACACAAAGCGTTCCCGGAATCAAGCCCGGAAGACAAAAAGACCGGCCCGGATAGATCCGGGTGTACCGACCCCCAAAAGTTAGACCTAACATCTAACGATTGGAGGTCGGTATTTTAATGGCAAAATATGGCTATGAATTCAAGAAAAGGGCTGTCATGGCATATCTGAATGGAGAAGGTGGGTATGGGAATCTTGCTAAGA
>Ga0181612_179680_pt1 | contig 24161 bp, 13 predicted proteins | sample HoacroProtozoa21_FD_119630 | JGI IMG/M metagenome (GOLD analysis project Ga0181612, IMG submission 119630) | Hoatzin crop microbial communities from Cojedes, Venezuel. Combined Assembly of Gp0051906, Gp0051904, Gp0051908
CAACAGCATAAATTTAACGGGTGGCAGTCTTAAAAGTAGTGAAGTATAGCAACAGGTGTATTTATCTGTGCTGTGTAATGGATACCACTGTAATCCTGCCGAGATTAGGGTCTGTTTTAAGACAGAGTACAAAATACCGGGTGCTGGAGCTGAGATAATCAAGTGAAAATCAAAAGGAGAAGACAACAGCTAGCACTGGAGACACGTTGTGCAGAGGTAATATATATATGTCACACATTTGCGAAACCTACTTCCTCTATTAGGCAGCCCTTTATTAGAGACACTATATTCAGACAAATGGGAACAAACCCTAAAACATATAAATCCCTAACACTACAAATACATCTCTTCCCAAAGTTATGAAGTACTACAAAATCACGTACATTTCTATTTTTTCTTGCTTTTTTGACATGATTGTTGTTGGATACTTAAAATTTATTAGTTCATAGATGAGTCAAACATTGCAGTATACCAGGATTGGAGATGGTACCGCTCCTAACTATATGTGCTTTACCACAAACATTAAAAACATTTACTTAGGAATACTAATTTCTAGGAATTCTGAAAATATTTTAGTTATAATTGTTATCAAGTCATTACAGAAAAGTCTGAAACATTTCTTTTAATCATTCAGTACATAGCTCCATAACTCCATACACTTGAAAACTATAATTTCTCTAGAAGTTTTCTCCTTACATGTGTGTCTATATGTACATACACACAGATACATATGCACTATTAGAAAATGAGTGTCAAGAAAAGCAGGGCCTTTACATTTCCACATTTTTCCCTATGTTTGCAATAGGAATGAAACTGTAGATACCATCTGCACCATGTACAAAAATTGGACCAGCTTGACTTCAAATCCTCTTGACAGACACAACAGCCACTTATGCTCTCCTTTTCCCATCGGCATTTTTCATTCTTACCACAGTCAGTTTGCTCTAAGAATATATTGCTAGGCCATACATTCAGTCTTGATGCAAGAAACCTCTCTCCTTCTTATGCTGCCTTTAAATTACTAAATCTTGTGCCCGATCCAAAAACTATGCTTGCACTGCTCAACTCCTCCTTCTCAGTTTTTACCTTGCTGTGCACAGGAAAACAAGTTTGCAGCTGTGGTGTTAACTAGACCTAGTTATACACATAAACATTAAATATTTCTTATTTTTGTGCTCTTCCAGTTCAAAAAGTTCCAGTTCAAAACCATGCAACATACAAGCAAGCCTTACAGAGCCTGATTCTATTTGTGGAATGGTAAATCATCGGTAATTCCTCTGAACTCAACTAATCAAGACACCCTCATTGCCACATCTAGAGTGCCATCAACTCACAATGGTGACAGAGGGAGTTCAGGGTATTAAACATTTTGAAGGACTATGCATTAAACAGAAACCTTCTCAAAGTCACAGTAACTCCTTACAATGCTCATTCTGTGAACTTAGAAAGTAAAAAAAAAACCCAAAACCCCAACAGTTAAACATTTCAGATTTTTTCTGAAATTTGTATTAGTCATTGAAGGTTCAGTTCCCAACAGTTGGCAATAAAAATCTATCTTGATAGCTAAAGTCACATAAGCTAAAATCTCAAGTGCAGCTACCACGGAGTAGGTGGGCATGAAGTTGGCTGGGAAATTTGTGAGGAGGACTAACGGGCTAGAAACATGGTGAGGTGGTGAAAATGCTGGGAGGGAGGGTGAGAATAACAAAACATAGCTAGAGAAGACTGCAGAGCTCTGAACCCTTGAAGGGATGCCTAAGGTGCATACGCACTGAAACAGGTGCATCTAGAGAAGAGCAAATGTGTGGCTGGGTCTCTGGAAGTACTCATTAGCAGGAGTATCTCAGAGGGAGTTGCAACTATATGACAAGTAAAGTGGGCTTCTGATTAGGGAAAGCATTTTGGAGACATGTTTTTAGCATGGGGAAAAAAAAGGTTCCTCATGTCGCAGAATGCAAAAAATCTGAGACAACTGGCCTCCCACAAATATTTTTGCTACAACAAGAACTGGAAAAAACAATGGTAGCTTGTCTTCTTATAATATTACCTAAGTGATTTCATTTGCTATAAAAGATAAAAAACCAGATATTCCAATGCATGAGATACGTTGGATGAAGAGGGTCCTGCAGCCTTGACTCACATGACCAAGCCAATAGAAAGCAAAGGGCTACTCATTTGAATAGTGGCAGCAGCAGGCACCAAGTTTGGCAATTTTGCTTTACCCCTTTCTACAACCTGGCCTTTTAAAATCAGCACATAAATTTTATTTCCATTACTTAGCTTAAAAAGAGGAGGAAAAAAAAAGGAAACCAAATAGAAATAAAAGGACCATATGACTAGGGCCACTGCGTCCATTTACTGGGATGGACAACAGTAAGAATAAATAAGAATACAAAGACAGTATAAATCAACTATGCTACACATATGGCAATACACCTTACTTTACTGTATTTGTTATCAAGATGACATGCAGTCTAGAACTTCATGGCAAACACACTGGCAAAAGCCATAAACCATGAGAATAACAAGGCTTGAAGGAACAAGGCTTACAAAGACAACCCCAAGGGTGACTTTTTTAGATACCAGTAAATAGATTCCTAAAGGCAAGGAACTAAAGTACAGCAACCCTAGCAACCAAACTAGTACCCGAATTGAGGTCTGGAAGAGCAAAGATGTGCAGTTCCACACTGTCCAGTTGTGGGACACAGTTGCAACGGAGTCAAAACTTGTAGGCCTGTAAAACTCCACCACGGGGGTTGAGCTCAGAGTCTGGGGACTTTCTCTTTGTACTTCCATGATTGTTATAACCAGGCAATTAGAAGACGTGTGAGAAGGGCTAACCAGAGACGCCAACCTTTTGGGAGTCAGCAACAGTTCTGTTGGGTTGTCTGGTAGGCACTTCTTTCCCTTCCCCCCACAAGCTAAATTCAGAAGAATGTTGTTGTCATCAGGAAGACTATTAACCTCATCATCTGGCAGGCATGTTTCGAACCTGCAAAATGGGCATACTATGACTCCTTGTGGGGAATCACCGAAGTCTATGATCTTGCAGAGGCATTTGGCACATACTCTGTGACAACACTCCAGCACTTTCGGTTTTCTCTGTCGTAGGTTATAGCGACTGTAACAGATCTTGCACTCAAGCTCATCTGTGCTTTGGGTCTCCACAGACTCCTCTGGTAGTTGACTGGTCATTTCTTCTGATGGTTTTCAGACTTGTGGAAAGAGGAGTCAAGGGACAAAGAGGTCACTCGGGCTTATTTTAGAACTTTTTCCTGATGATTACATCACCCATCTCAAACAGGAAAAGAGGAGATGAAAAGAGGAGATGATGTTATTGAAAAGCATCAGTAGGTGTCATCCATTTTCAGCTTCTGCTAGGGATTGTGCACTGCATGTCCGTCACTCTAAGCCAGGCATCCATCTGAAACAGCATGGAATTTCTGTGGAAGAAAAGAGAAAGCTGTAGCAGGTGAAATGTGCAAGTTCCACTTTTTACAAACCTAGCTTCCTTTGCTAAAAATACCTCCAAGGCAGTGTTTTTCTGGGGCGTATGGGGCCTATATAGCAGTCATGCTGATAAAACTTAGTATCATGCTGCACGCGTTTGTTTTAGGCTTGTAACTTTGACTGGCTCAGCCCATGAAGTTCTCAGCAGAAGCTGCAATCTAATCACTGATCTGTGACCGTTTGTTTAAACCCTGATTTCCGAAAGAAATGAGACCTAACCCCTGGAGCTTTTCGTCTATCTCCATAACTTGTGAACCGGCTGTCCAATTTCAAACAAATCGGCAGAGGGGCAGCAGTACTGAAGACAATCAAGTTTCTAAAAACGCAGTGAACGCTGGCAGTTGGGTAGAGGAGAGGGAGAGGTATTTATAATAACTACTATTTATCCTGGAGGGCAGTGGTCAGCCAGCACACGCTCAGCCTCTGCTCTGGACAGGTAGCATGCTGCTTGCTGCTCAGCCAGAGAGGAGGGCAGCACAGGAGGAAGCTGGTGATACTCTGGGGAAAAAAAAGAGGTTTTGGGGGTGGAGTGGGTATGGGAGGGGGCTGGGGTTGTTGTAAAGAGGTATGTTGGGACATATGTCAAATTTGGAAAAGATCAGGCTTTACTGCTTTTGCGGCTTGTGGAAGAGCTCATTTCTCTGTCCCTTCACCTAGGTGTTGAACACAGATACCAAAAATGAGGGTTCTTTAGCTTGCAGCAAATGCCTCCTTTAATGTGTGGATGCCAGACTGAAGGCTAATGTGTCTTTCAACGGCCTCTTCCAGGTGCACTGGCTTTCAAGTATTTCACAGCTGTCACAGCTTTCACACCTCAGCTAAGGAGAGGCCCGTGGCACGCTTGCGCTACCATACTCTCATTCTGTGCAACATTTTTGCCACCAGACCCATGAGCCTCCCTTAAAAACATGTTTAGTCATGTTTCGTAACCATGCATTTCATGACTTCAGGACTCCATGTATTATAAACAAAACATTAACCAGGACTATGTACTCTGGGGAGCAGTAACTACCAGCGTTTACAAACCAGCTCTGTCTGCCAAAGGTTGTAAACTTCTCCCAAATCCAGGCATATGCTTGCTCACCAAGATGGGTGCGGCATTGCATTTTTCAGGCTTTCAAACTCATTTCTTCACTGCTAGAGTAGCAAGGAACTTGCCATAGCAAATGATGGGGATCAGCACTCGTGTCCAGCTGCCTCCTGCATTAATAAATGGCAGGCACGCCAAATATGAACAACAAGTGGCCTGCTTCAACAAACTTGACTATTAGTTTTGGTAAATGCTTGATTCCTTTTTCTTGGGAAGTTTTCACTCATTCCTAGCAGTTAGATCTTTATCCTTTTTTTGAGAATGAGGCAGAAAGTTCTCTCTTTTAAGTAGCGTGCTCCTCCTGGCAATTTATTTTACCTGCCAAATATCAGGTACGGTAAAGTCTCTTTCATGGGCCTGCTGTTCCTACTGTGCTTCAAGTATTTTCCATTCTCTCTCAACTTTCTGTGCAACACAGCTTCTCTTAGTAACATAATTTCTAAAACTCACCTCCTGTATATTTAAACCAAGGATCTTACACTTTAGACAATGCAGTAATGAAAAAAAAGATGACAACATAGTGAAGAAAAAATGTTATTTCTGTAAGAATTTATAGGAGACATGGCCCCCTCCCCGTTCAATTTTCTTAATTTTTTTCCCCCTGCCTCTTCTAACTTATTTCTTTAGTGCTTTAAAAGTTTTCATCTCCACCTTACTGTTGTTTTTATTATTTGCACTGTGACTATATTTGTGGTGTGTTCCACTAGGCAAGGCAAACATGAGAAGGTTGATCCATAATTTTCAGAGTGTACAAGCTAAACACCTTATAAGAGACAAAAATTACATCTTTTACAGATCTTATAGCCTATCCTTTATCCTTTGTTACACTGTGCGCTTCCTTATTAATTTCTACTACTCTTTTTATTTCATTCTAAATATCATCTTCTAGATGACTTTTAGGCATATATAAATGTCATGGGATGCTAACTTTCCAAAGGACAAAGAAACCAAAAAACGGACCTAAAAAAGTGAAATGCCAGCCTACAGGAAGGCAAAGCACTGATGAAAATTTAAGAAGCCAAACAAAACACGTGATGGTTTTGAACTTTTACATCTGGAGTACCATTCATCATCTGTACCTGAGGTGAATTAGTATCACTAACAAGTTCATGCTCCACAGCTAAGGCTGGCAAACATTGTCCTATAACATAAAACTACATTTCTGATTAACCAAATATCTTCCAGAAAATGTGTCTGCTTTTCATGGAAAATTGTGACCTTTCTCTGTCGATGCCCATGCATTTTAGTGTCTATCTTTGTGGTGAATAGTTCCAGGTTCTCACAACAAACATCCCGCTTTCCAACCAATTCTATTCAGACATGGATCACTGTTGCCTGAATGAGTTTTCAGACTGAAAGTATTTTCCTGACTCTGTCCCCTTTAAGTGGCCAAATTTAGCATTAAAACAAGGAGTAACAAGTTCCTGGGACTAGCAATGTCCCAATTGCTAAACTGGGACCATTAGCTTAATTTCCAGAATGCAATGATCCTCCTATTGTCATGAGCAATTCTACAAATTATTTTCAAACTTTTTTTAAATGTACCTTACAAGAAAGAGGTTCTTTCATATTCTTTCTCTGTTCACAGAGTCTCTTCAAAACATATCCATCAGTAATAAAACATCACTGACTGTTTTTTCTTTGGCTAAGTTTAGATGTCGAATTTCTCCTTATGTGTCCTAGTGTGATTACTGCTTACCGCTACTCTTCATTTATACATCTTCTCCTTTGAAAATTAAAATTTAATCTCTAATTCCTATGAATGCTTTTCATACATTTTTTTACCTTCTCAGCTCTATGGTGGTTTTAGATACTTCCACTGTCTTTTTTGCTTTCCTGATTTCTTAGGGAATTTTCTGTTTTTGCTTCTAAATGCCTGCTGTCCTGCGCATTTTGTCTCTGCTGAGGATTAACACCTTTTTGAGCTTAATTAATGCTGCCCTGCTATATATACCACATATACTAAAAAGTACTCTGATCAGAGACCTATTAAAAAATAAGAAAACTGAGGATTTAAAAGAATTTTTAATTCAAATTAACCCTATTTTCTTGAGAAATATAGCCAGCTACTCCTTCAAGCAACTTCTACTCTATGTCAAAGATTTTCTAGCTTGTCTTTTGCAGGTCTCCCAGGTGGCTATTTACCGGATGCAGGCAGAATAAGGAATTAAAGCAGGGAACAGATTAACTGCTGCCCCTCTTAATCCTGGTCCTCCACCAAAAAGGTGGCAATTCACATACTTCTGCTGTCTGCGTGTTCATGTTTTGTCGTCCTCTTCTCTTTGAGCCACTTTTAATGATTGTATGAGAAGGTATATCCCTATTATATGCTCCAACACTCCATTAATCTTTGGGCTTTTTTAAATATTGCGCTACAATCTGCATGTTCTTTCTGACCTTGACGTCCAGAGGGCAGTCAAATAAAAACTCCTGAGTGCAAATCCTATGATGAGTCTAACCTCTTTCACTTTAAGTATAAAATTGCTGTTGACTTGAGGTCAAAGTGAGGTGCCACGTCTATTTTTAAAGCACTGTGTATATTTTTATTAATTCTGATATTTTTCATGACTTTAAACTACTCCTTGGTCCAGTTTTCCACTTGAGCTTATTTATTTTTAGATGGAGGTGTCTCACCTGCTTGTTTGTTACTGACAGACACAAGTTACAACTAGGGAAATTTCAATTAGGTATTAGGAAAAAAAAAATTTCACAAGGTGTTCAAACACTGAACAGGTGCTGAGAGAGGTGGAAATGAAACCTCCAACCTTACAGATATTGAAAACTTGACTGGATACAACCCTGGTCAGGCCACTCTACCTTGGAATTTGGCCCTGCTTTGAGCAACCCTTGCTGGACATTCCTTCCAACCCAAATTATTCTACGATTCTATGTTTTGGTGTCCTGAACTCACATTATGTGGTCTGTTTGAGAAGCTTTGTCACTTACTGAATAAGGAATCAGGCTTACAGTTACTTGTGTAGCTAAACATCTCTCCTAGATAACAACTCTTTCATCTAATACATGAATTCCTTTTTACAAGTAAGTCTAGACACTTTCTTCTATTCTGCCTTCCACAGAACCTATCTGATGGGCTCAACACAATCCAATGGCAGAACTTTTCATTCCTGTGGCTACTATGTAGCGTATAGCGGCTTTCCAAACAAAATATAACTTACTAGGCACGTACAACGATAACAGCATCCACTGCAGTTTATCCAAGAATAAGCACATCTGTTATACTATGACAAGCACTTGTCTTTTGTAAGAGTACTGCAGGACTGAATCCATCATTCCTGTTCACATCCTGTTCCTGCTGCTGCTGGAACTCTGACTCCCTCTCTTTCCCTTCCTGGTGCCACCTGTCCTGCACCTTGCAGTCTCCTCTACTCGACTCTTTTACTAGAAATGGAGAAAAGCTGAAGACAGAGGGGCTGGATGGCGGAAGATTGCCAGCAGCGCTCACAGTGCTCCGGCTGGCTGCTGGAGGGAAGTCCCAGAAGCAGGGGGCGAACATCCTCAATTGAGAGCAAGAGGAGGCCACCCAGCAAACAGCAAGCTCTGGTGTGGGACCCCAGGCATGGCCAGACAGAGCACAGTGGACTACACCAGCCTGGACGAGCCACTGTCCGTCCATCAATTTGCTACTAATCACTGCTGGGTTGCCGACTGCAGATTGCAGGCTTTTATCCCAGGCGTTAAAAGAAAGGTGAATGGGTTGTGCAACATGTTACGGCCCTTTTTTGCACTCCTCTATCAAACACTGTCACTGTCAGACATGGTGTTCTTACGAGAGGCCAGAAGCAATTAGTTGTAGATGAAACTCACAATATTGGAGCTCAGACATGCCGAGAGGGCAAAGTAAATGGGAAATTTATGCTTCTGCTCCCTAACGAAAGATCATCCTTGCTCAGTTTATCAAACCAACCTTTTATTATTCATCTCTCACACTTCTTTCCTGTGAATTTACCAATATTTCACATATAACCTAAAACAAATACATGAGGCCAGTAATTCATTTCCATAAAATATCATCCATGGAGCTACCCAACATGCGATATTTTCAAAGGTTTTAAAAGTTTCCTCTAAATGCAAGCCAAGTATATTTAGGGAGTAAGAGAAGGAAAAAATGCATAGAGATAAATAAATACAGAGAAACTTACTTTCCAAGAAAAAGAACTTCTTGCAAAGGTTCACTTGCAGGGAACATAAGAAATGCCTATTCTCCACACAGGCAAAAACTGGAGGAAAGGAGGGAAAGAACATTATCAGAGCAGGAATACAGCTGGGAGACTTCGCAGTCTGTTTTCTCTGGTAGAAAGGAAGTAGTCCAACTTCTCTAGTTGAAATACCCATATGTTACGATTTCTGTTTAAATATATATCGTGGGTAAATCCCATTTACTAAAATTATTTCTGTAAAATAATCCAGAGTTATCTTTACAGATCTGTTGTTGATTTTAAGCCTCTTTCAATATTATGCGTGAAACACTCTGAAGTGCCATCTCTTCCAGCAACCATATATTCACAAGTGTTAGCAATTCACTCAGAAAACCCCCAAAGCAAAGCAGCTAAAGAGATAAACTGTGCTTTGAAAGAAGAGTTTTAGAAACATATCGAAATACTTTCCTTCACAAATCTCATAGAAGCTCTTTGATCACTCCTACTTTTCCAAATAAACCACAGTCTCTTCTCCAGCACAGAGCAGAAAGCAACCATCTCCCGTAGACCAGTGCATTCACATTGAGCAGCTTTGCTGCATTCTGACTCAGCAGGAAATGACCATAGCACTAGATTTTTCTGGCTTGTGCTAAACACAATGCACAAAACCCCCAAACCGCTTTACTAATCTGACATTTGAATAGACTACATTGAAAGCGCCAGCAGCTATCACATGTTCAACCTGTTTCATGCCACTTTTCTGCTAACATTGGATGGATTTTAACAACAGGCATTTCCCTGTCAACTCTAATCAATGCAAGACTTTGCACAAGAGTTACAGAATGCGGCGTACTGATCCATGCTCGGTTTATGGTCAGCTGTATAAACTGCTATGAAAAATGCCTCAATTCTTTTCACAACAACATAGTTTTCAATGGGATAGGTAATGAGGTAATTTCTCAAACAACAATGGACAAAAGAGAAACCCTGCAACATATACAGCAAACATTTGTGTATTATTGACTGCTTCACAAAGGACTAATATCAAATACAACTATTTTTATCAGAAGTTGTTGTTACCATAGTTAGAGTCCTTGCCTGATCTCTCTCCATCCTCTACAACAGTATCACAAAAATACATAAAATCACAGCTTTTCATATTCATAGCAGAGTTCATAGGTCTCCGATCATTTAGTATGAGAAGTCATGTAATATTAATGTGCCAACTTGTATTAAAAAAAAACCCAAACAAACCCACCACCAACAGCTAATGTTTTGGGTTTTTTTTATTATTCACCCCCGGTAAGTAAGCAGGAATATTTTCATCTAACACAGGGTTCATTTTATTCAATATTGCGACACTGGCTCTTAGGGCACTTTCTACACCCTTTGCATGTGCATATTCAATATGACCGGTATCCATTTCCTTTTAACAATACCATTTGCAATACTTTTTTGTTATTCCAATAACTCACATTATGTGTCAGGTAGTAGTGGAAAATGGTATGAATAAACAGTGAATGCCTTATTGAAACCTCACTATCCTCAGTGACTTTCTTTCTAGCTAGAGGCTACTACAGTATTGATATGAATCTTAGAACTGACTATGATGTATAAAGAAATGGTTTTTTGAGTTAGGCTTGTACAAGCAAAATCTCATCCAATATTTCTTAAGAAGGTTTTTCCCTCATATATAATTCGTGAGCTATTCATATAGCAATATGCTGAATGACTGGTTAATGTGACATAAGGTTGTGGGTTGCTTTGTAGCTGTTTTAAGACAAAACTAATAAAGGACAAAGGATCTGATCTCTTAATAGCTATCTTGATTTAAATAGACTATTAATTACATTAAATTGATACCTAAAAAGAGATAGCTTGAAATTTGTATCTAAAATGGTAACACTCAATTTTGCAAATATGCTAGTTAAACAGATTTTGTTCCTTTTAAAATTATTTTTAATTGTTTCACAACCTGCTTATTTGGGCTGGTTTAGCATTTTCTCTTGTACTGTTTTCTCACTGCCAATGGCTTTTCCTGCATGACTTTGAAACCAAGAAATTATCTACTCCAATAAGAATATATTTCATGATAGAACTCATGACCTTACTATTATTTTAGGGAAAGGTTAGACATTCTCCTCTCTGGTAGCAGGGGTGATTGGAGTTCTGTTTCTCTGCTTTAGTGTTTGTGTCCTTTAGAGAACTGAACAGACTGTAGGACATTGATTCTAGACTATGACTTGAAAAGACACAAAATGATAAATAAATAAAAAACTTCCCAGTATTTTTTAATATAAATGTTTAATTATATGACCTACAGATATGTCTAGCATTTATCTTTAAATTAGGCATTATTAAAAGCCAGCATGATTTTGTATTAGGTTTCAGAATACATGAACATATCATCATAGAAGTTTACCTCATTGTTTTGCTCACCATTGTATGTTTGAATCTAAGTAATTAAAATAAGCCCAGAAATACAAGCAAACAATTTTTTCTTTTTTTAATAAAAATAACTGTTTTATTGGAAGATATTAAGTGACATACACAAAATGTAAGATCCCCAAAATACGACAGACTTCTTTTTCTTTGGATATATTTTCTATGTGATATAATTTGGGAGGGACCAGGTGAGACAAAAATTACAGAAAATTAATCTTGATTACATCATTCAGTAAGAAATTCCTCTTCACACAGAGGAATCACTTTAATGCATTATAATAAGTTCCAATTAACCTTCAAAATAAGATTTAAATAGAAAGTAAGCGTTGCATTAGCTTTGTCCTAATGGAGATGAAAATAATCCCAGAACAGACTAGAAATGAAGCTGTACTTCTTGCTTTTTCTATTGTCATTAAAAGCAATCTAACACTTAAGTATGTTTAACTGGGTTCATTCTGCTTCAGAAATTTTTGAGGATATGACTATGTGTAAAGATTTTACTATATTGTCTATTTTATCTCAATAGGTTAGTACAAACAGAAAATAAAAAGGGTGGAGGATTATACAGGACAGTACTGATACTGAAGTTTTTGTATTGTTTACATATATTTGGTAACAAGGTTTTCTGCTTGAACTGCTGCTCAGAATTTGCATGTTATCCCGTGCAGACAGGAAAATAGTAAAAAACAACTGTAGTTACTTCAGTCACAGAATGTTCAAAAACCACATGTCAGAATAATCCAAATCCAATACAGATAAACAACTTTTCCAGACCTGGTCTTCCACCAGCATATCCTTTTTTAAAAGCTGGCAACCCAAATCTAAACTGGCTGACGTTGCCAGTAGTCCCAATAGCTTGAAAAGAAATGGGAGGGTTCTGAGGAAACAATACTTTAACCTGGATATGCTGAACTGCAATTTTAGTATCTGACTGAAGTAACTTAAAGCACACATCTAAAAATAGTTACTGCTGGGATCAAAATAATTTTTATGTTGCCAATATAGCAACAGTTGGCATATATTCCCTCCTCACTTGACATTGCTATATATGAATAGAATTGCAAGGATGTAACTAAGAAAAAAATAGTTTAAAAATCTTACCAAGTTATTTTTGAAAGAGTAAAGACACAAAACCTCCCAGATGTTATGAAAAATATAACATTAGCAGATCTTGCTAACAAGAAACAAGCTAAGTTGGATGTCTTCAACTGCATTCATGGGAACCGAATGAGACCAACAGGCAAGTGTCAATGGGGAGACATTAGCTTTGGTGGTAACATGTATTGCTATCTTACAAAATATTTGCAGGAAAAAGTCCATTTGGGCTGATTTATACACAAGGGAAATAATTTTGGAAGTGTACCAAATTTTATTTTAACTGCATTTTTTTTTTCAAGGACTTATTATTACCCTGCACCAAACAGCCTTATTTTCAGCTAACTTTCAGAAGTATTTTTCTTTGGCAATGAAAGTTCCCTTAAACAATAAGAAAGAAAAATGTCTTGTTAGGTTTTTATACTAACAATAAGCAAATTACAATCTATGACTTCTACGGTCTTAAGAAAATACAGAAGAAAATTATTTGTTAGGTGTTAATCTTTTTTTCTTTTTGATTTGAGTGCTTCTGCTGCTAATGAAGCAGCATCACAGTAACTCCACCTCTGTCTAGCAGGGCTTCACAGTCGCGTGGCTGCTGCATGCAAATCAGCTGCAAAACTACAAAGAACAGTTACTGCATGCAACCCATCACTCTAGACGCAGGTATGTGAAATAAAATTGCATCTATTTTGAAAATAGACTAAAGGAGTTAAATTGTGTCAAATAATATGCACAGGTTTTATTTTATGCGATTAAGGAATACAGGAATCCTCTTAAACAACAGCAGCTTTAGTGCTAGTCTGGAGGTATCTTTGTAACTACCATGAATGATCTGGGACTGTCAGAGATCCACAAAGTGCTAGACCACTAGTCTCAGAAACGCTGGAGTGTTCTGCTGGTGAGATTTGCTTAATGCAAATTTATACTTATAAAGGACTTAAACTTCAGGGAGATTGATATGAATTGCTCTGCTTTTAACATGTTATTTAGCAGTGAAATGTGAGGGTTTTTTACCCATTGTGAACTGTCAGTGGAAGAGTTTTAGCACTACTGGACGGAGCACTTCAAGTGAAGGACAGAATCCTCATGAGCTGAGACTCTATATACAGCAATAATACAGAGACTACAATCTGTAAGGAACCAGTTTCGTACGATTGCTTTCCCAAGAGAAACCCTCTCCATTGGCAGTCTCAATGTCTCCTTGAGAGTTTGCTTTGAAGAGCTAGCCCTCACCAGACCTCAGATTTTGGGTCACATTTTCCTCAGCGTTCAAAAGAAAAATTGTCTCTACTTACTATGCATATGTCATCCCATCCTACATCAGTCATAAAGTACACAGGAATCTTCTGAGGATTAGCTGAAATATGATATTCTCTGGGTATTTCTGAAGGTACCATGGTCACCAGGGGTTGCCCTGAGACTAGCGCTACTTCTGGGACACCCTTTGGACTGGATAAGAGGAACAGAAACAAGCAGGCAATTTATCCATAGCATGTATCAAAATCCAGTTAAGAATTCAGTGCATCTCCCTCACATGTGTTTCTTATAGAAATATACTGCCACAATGGCAGCTAATCCAATCAAGTTTAATCAACATGAATCTGCAAAGCAGTTGGAAAATGTGTTTCAGCAAGAGTTGCCTAATTCTATTTTGGGGCAAGGACAACCTGGACTTCCCAAATTTTCCATCATCCAAAAGAGCTATACTGGTCAAGTCTCACAAACTCAATGGACGGTATGAAATTGTCTTTGCTCTGAGCAGAGCTACAGCATTTTGATGTAATTTGTAACTACAACAGTTGAAGGGTGAAACTAAATCAAAGTTTTTGAAGTGTGCCAGTTGAGCATATTTAAGATACAAAATCCAGGAGTGGAAAGCATTGCTTTAGAAATTTTGGAAGTAATCAAGGCATATTCGGAAATACAGCTTGTATATTAAACTAATTAGAAAGAAAGGAAAAAAAACCCACCACAAAAGAGACAGAATAACGTCAAATGGAATTATAAAGGTTTAAAAAGCAATACAGTCCACAGACAGTCATTACACTTGCCTCTTTACCTGGTTTATTGTAAATTAATACCTGAGACCAGGTATTGGTATTTTCTTAACTGGTAATACTGAATGGAGATTTTAGTTTAAGTGTTTTGCAACACACAGTACAAGGTAAGAAAAACTACAAAGTAGAACACTAACAAGTTCTGAATTTCACTTAATGTAATATAAATCCCAACATCAAAACAGCAGCTTTTCAGTGCGTATTCCCAAGGATATCAGGTTTTCTATACAGTATCACAAATGAGCAGCTTGGCTGAGGCTTATGGAGTAAAGAAGGAAATGAAAAACATTTCTTGCCTTCTACTAACTAAGAAAAGATTTTTTGATAGAACAGAAACACAACCAAGAACATCTTAAAATACCAGATGCTTTAAATGACAATTTTCTTTAAAATATTTAAATAAAGAATTTCCTCTGCTCTGCTTTTACTTAAGCAAGTGAACAGGAAGCTTCTGAATGCTGTATTATGTAAGTCTCTTTTCCAAAAAAGCATACTAGAAAGATGAGTTTGCAAATGACCTTATTTACTAAACATTAGAGGATAACACATATTTCACCATGTCTTCATTTCCAGTGTGCTGAATGCATACAATTTGCAAAGAACTGAAGATCTAGAAAAAAAAGACTATAGAAATATAGTATCTATTTTGAAGCTGAGAAGCTTTAGTTTTTATTTATGCTATTAGTTTTCCATGGAAAGTTCCATGTTTGAAGCACCAGTACAGTGTTAGTTCACAGTTTATGAAGTTAGAAGTATTGCACTAATAATCTGTGCAAAAGGCAGCATAGCATCCACTGTGAATCAATGACTTGTTTACATCTCTGCAAACACAGACCACATAATCTGTAGCAAGTTAAAATATACCTTTTTCCTTGGGCTTGGCTTCTTGACAGAAGGAGCTCTCTGTGAAATTGAATAAAATCCAGTACTAGTCTCTTCTCCAGAGTCAAATGATTACAGTATTCCTTGAGGACTACTCAGCTCATATTTGTCCTTCTCTGCTTCTGGATGGCTCTCTCAAAAAGTGCACCCTAAGAAGGTGCACCCTGAAGGGCATTTCCCATGAATTGTGGTGGACATATTTTGCAACAGTGAGTACATCTACACTTTAGACTGCTGTGCAGTGTTGACACAACTCAGATCCAGTACTGGAAGCAACATAGGTATAACAACATGTAGTCTAGATGAGCTAAGTTAATTTGGTTCGCAGGAGATTCAGCCAAACTTATGTACCCACTCCATCATCCTGTGCTAATACGCTGAGGTTTGTCTACAATCTGTGCAAATATCTTGCCTCTCTGTAACCAGTCACTGTATGGTGTTAAGTTACAGGAGACTGCATTTTGAAATGTGATAGGAGACATCCTAGAAGACAGTAAAAGTTTTACCTTTCATTCTCAGTTTCCAAACTTAGACATGTCTCAGTTTGAACTGGGCATCTTAGAGGATCAGTAACCACAGAAAGTGCAGACTTTCATCTCCACTTACTCAAAACTTCATGCAAATGTTGCTATTCACATCATGTCTGGCTGTGTTCCTCTACACAGATGCCTTCTAAAGTTTTGTCATGCCCATTGATGTCTTGCATGTTTGAAGCAAAAAGGCTTAGAGTAGAAGGTTTGAAAACATTTTAACTTCCATCATTTTTCCCGAGAGACTCCTGTTTCTGAAAGGCCTTCACAGAACACTGCTTATGGATGGATCATTAGACAAAGGTGGACTAAGAGAGAAGCAGCTGCTCGGATAGTGAATTTTATGCTAAGTGGGTTCACCAGACCAAATGACTGCTGCAAAAAGCCCATCACACAGCAACAACCACAGCTTTACATACCAGATCAAGTCAAATGACCAGTCATGGAATTCAAACAGAACTTTGTAGATCGCAGATTAGTTGGATATGCCAACAGTTATGGCTTTAATCAAAAAATTCTACATATACATTGCTAAGATCGATTTCTAAGGACAAAGCTGCTTTCTTGCACCAAATCCAGTGCATGTATTCAGGTAAGTGAGAGCTATCTGTGTAGTCCTGCTGGATTGAACAAGAGTATCTGGGAAAGGACTGCCAGAACAACCCTTGGTGAAATTCTTCTGACTGACTGATTCAGACCGAAATTTCTGCCGGACTTCACCCAGTCCCAGTGGCAATTTTGTCTTATTAATGCAGCTTTCCTTTTCTACAGCAAAAGGTGATAGAATATCATACTGTCTATGCCCAAACTTCTAGCTTTCAATGATCCCACAGAACTGCATCAAATAAAAAGCTCTGTACAGCATTTTCAGTGATGCAATTTATAGCATAGTACAGCAGTAAAAGCATTCTTTACTTTTAGGCCAGAGTGGTTAAAAGCCTTTTGATTAGCAAAATGGCAATAGGGCATATTGATAATTCATTAGACAAAGATACTGTAAACTAGATCCTCTTGTGTAAATCAAGACTGGTTCAACCAAACGAGATGCAACGCTTGCAAATATAATGTGAACAAATCACAACAGCTTTTGTCTTAAAAAGCCCTTTGTTTGGGAAAAAAGTCTTCTTCCTGTTGTTTTCCTCATGGTAGCCTGTAGTTCTAAAGACGTGTGAAGAAACACTTAATGTGAGGGATTCATTCATCAAGTATTCTCACTGAGATTAGCTTGCAACATGACAGGAGAAATTAAATCTTGGATGCAAACATTTTCTTAGGACATACAGGCAGGCCTTTCTCAGGCAAAATTTCTATTTATTGGGGTAACCAGGAGAAAGCTGGTAGAATTAAGCACTAGAAGAATACTGAATGCTTTTCTTGGTTTACGTTTCATAAAATAAAATCCTTTCCGATGTTTCTAAACATTGTCACTGCCTCATTCCTAAATTCCTAAATCTGTAATCCCTGCTAAGGCAAAAGTCAGACTGAATTGACTAGGAGAGTGACACAAAAAAACATTAATTTCTCCTTGTCTCTGTTATTAAAAAAAAAAATATTTCTTTTAATTGTCACATTATTAAATCTTGGAAAGTACTGTGCTTCATAATAATAACTCCAACCAGGGAACATCATCAGTAAAGAACTATGATGGCATCTAGTAATTCATAAAAACTGCAAGATACTGTTCCACACCCAAAAAGATAAACTTCTTTTCATATACTGGGTTGTGCAGAAAGGAGCAGACAAGATCTCAAGGACAGTATTTATGAATACACACATTGTGGCAGCCCCACTGGCAGGATATCAAGTGTGAAGCACTCAGTGATCGAACATTCTGTGAATGAAGTATTTGATACGCTCACACAGACTTGGTATCATGTCCAAATGAGACATTAACAGCCTCAGATGTGTCTCACTGTGAACATACCAGGTGGAACCACTGGCTTATTACACCAGTGGTGCTGAAAGAATTTTAGATCCCACTCACCATCAATAGCAACCCCTAACCATTTCACGTGGTAAGATTTTAACTTACCTACTCAGAAAAGGAAACTAAGCACTTTGCATTATAATTGTCTTTAAATACTATGATATCTTGCAGTGACACCATAATAACATCACCATTAAGCACTACAACTAAAACAGAACAAAAAAGGACCTTCAAAGTAAATGCCCACTATCTTTTCTAAGCACTCTACAGTAAACCTTACTCTTGCTTATGCCTTTTCAAAGCCACTGAGCTCAATTCCATTGAGTTACGGATATTGCATGAGTGTAACAGAGCACAGAATACAATTTACAAGATTGCTGTCTCAGATGCTTGGGACCCTTACAGAAGCGAGTTTTGAATCAGGGAAAAGAGAGGGCGGTGGTACAGTGAGTCCGAAAGAGTTTTATGTATAGAGTGGACAGAGGGAGGTAAGTGCAAGTGAAGAAAATTTAGGAAAAACGGCTTCTAAATTGACATGCTAAGGAACACAGCAGAAAGCACACATAGGAGGACAGGGTTTGAATTCTCTAAACTGTAGTTTGAGTTGATACAAAAGGTGAATTTCTAGGGAATTTCAAAGACACAGAATTACACGGTTTAGGAAGATGGCCAAAAAAAGACACAAGGGCTTAGATAAAGGGAGGGGAAGCAATCAAGTCAACTAAGAAAGAGTAGGTTATGGGTTATATGTTACAAGTTACAGGAAACAAAGTAAGTAAATATTAAGGCATAGGCAGAGGTGGAAAGTGAGGAAAAATTTGTGTATTATACAAGAACAGACGATAGGAAAATTTGGTACTAATCTGAATATGAAAAGAAACGGAGAAATGAGATATGGCTTCTGTTGCCCACCATGCTGGTAAGAATTAATGTGATAAACAGTAACAGAAAGATCAAGCAGCAGATGATGTAGGAACAAAACGTGGAATTTATTTTGATAGTGGAAATACCAGTAAAACAACTACAGTGAAATGTTAGGGAACCAGCCAAAGCAAAATTCAGGAAAACTGTTTTATTTTGTTGTACAACCACATTCTTTCACTATCAAGAGCAATCACAAGTGCTAGCAGCTATTTAGAAAAACAACCCCAAACCAAAAAAACCCACCCCAAAACCAACACAACAGGAGAGACTGGGGAGGGAGGAAAGCAATGCAGGGAAGAGATGTATTCACAACATTTACTCCCTGAGTTGTCAGACCACCAACATGACAAATGGCTTGATTCTTTTAACAGGAAATTCTATTCAGGGTAAAGGCTGGACAAGGAGCAGATGACAGGGTTCACAGCAGATCCTTTAATGTTCTTAAAGAAACTGTATTTTCTCAGACACAATCAAACCAACAAGCACAACTCCTGGTCTGCGGTAGAGCTGACAGACATGCATGATTTTGAGTAACATGCCTTCATTGTATATGCAAAGCAACATTACAGTAGAGATGAATGAGAGAGATTATTTGTGGCTCCAGCCTCGTATAGTCAGCTCAGCACCGTGAAGAACGTGATAAGATGAGGTCTGCAAATTGGGGAGTACAGTCTGGGCACTGTATTTTTTGTTTTAAGTGGATACGTAATCCTTATTGTTCGTGACTGATCCTGTCTCAGTCAACAACTGAGATGACATTTCAATCCCAGCTCCCTGAAGTTCAGAGGTTTACAGCCTTCTGATCAAGCAGATCCACTCAATGGATCTTTTTCAAGTGCAAGATTATTTAACAGATGGTCAAAATAACCCCTCTTGGAAAGACGAAACTAACTTTTATGCTCTGAAAATACTTCAGGTTTTTTTGTTTTCCTTCTACCTGGGTGACTCAAATTGGTTTTTGCAAAAGAAAACAAAAAACTTTACCTGTGAGGACATGGGTAGTTGGAACAAATGATGACAAAAATGTAAGATTTAAGAAAGGACCATAAAACTATACTAATCTTGCATCCTGTGTAGTAGAGACCACGCAAAATACTCCACTAGTTCCTGCATTCAAGTGACAGAATTTAGACTGGAAGGAACCTTTGAAGGTCATCCAGTCCAAACCTCACTTCATGAGAAGTCTAGAAAACAATATTGCAACACTGTGTACCAATGTGAGATCTTACAGCATGGTAGGGTGCTGATCCGACTCCAACTCATGTACTCACAAGCACCAAGGCGTATGTAACCAAAATGTCTGTCCAGCATTCATAGTGGAGACACATTCCTTGCAATGACATGGTGGACAAGGGATGCCAGCTATCCAGTCCTCATCGCAACTCCTGGTTTCTTTCTAGGTTGGCAACCATGCGCTGCTGCTGAACGTATCTTTCTCTTGTCTTTAGCCACCAACAGCAAACAGTCTCTTCATCCTGTCCCACCTCTGTGAGTCATCAGCATTTACTCACTGACCTGTCTCCTTAAGCGGGTGTCCTGAGAAGCTGCATGTAGATGTGTGCTGTTATACTGACAACCTCCTAATCTGGATAGCATCAACAGCCATTCTTGTAGTCCTTCCCCCATTACTACTTTGGTGCTTCCACACCCATACAATCCCATTCACATCAATCAGGGTTCCCACTGAAATTCTCAACGGAAGTAGACACAGGTCTAAAGTTATATTCACTTAGGGCCTTGTCCATTTTAGTTATGAATGTGTCCAGTGATAACGGAGGGCCCACAACCCCTCTGGGAACCGGTTTCAAAGCCTGACGCACACTGAAGAATTTGCTCACACCCTCCTTGGCTCTTTCACCAATTTAGGGGGCAGATCCAAGGCAACTTCTCATACCATGCACACTGCTACCCCACACACAAAGCAAACACAATGTGATGGGGAAGGACTTCACAGCCACACAAGAGACAGTAAGTTGAGTAGAGTATACGAGAGGTTTAACAAGCATTGACATCTGCCTCCTGCGGTCAGTACAGATCACAGTGCTGCTCTGGTGAAACAATGCTAGCTTAACACCCCCTCAGCTTCCATAATCTCTAACTAAGAGTATACCTGCTTCGAAATGTTGGCTACTGCTGTAAGATTTGTTAAATTGTCCCTGAGTCTGTTTGGCAGATGACATTTTATCCCTTACCTATATGGAACTGCCAGCTGGGTCATAGCTTAAGGTCTACTCATTCCTGAAGGTGCAATCTCCTCTCTGCCTCTAACATGGCTGGCCATTAAGGGAGTGTCCTCAGTTTTAGCAAAGGCACTTAACGCAATGTTCGTATGCCTGTCCTCACATGTGAGCTTCTATTCATTACACATTCACAGCACTCTGAGCAAACATTAAAAGAAACATACACACTAGACTGACTGTTGATTACTTTTATTTGAATCATGCATGAACTGCACTGAAATAAATATAAATTTTATATGTATATATTTTTACTTGAACGGCCACATTTTCAGATTATTTTCTTTGTAATATATTACTTTTTTGACTACTCTGATTTTCAAAAGCAGGTCTAATATACAGTGCATTTTCCAGAAGGGGTTTGAGTGATTGTGTTGCCTCACACACTGTGCTTTTATGCTTCTAAATACATTCATTAATATATATTGGTGGAAATACAGAGATGTGATACTTCATGATAAAAGCTGAACTTGCAATTTTCACACTGAAAATTAGCACTACTACTACCACCTCATAAAAAAAACCCACATCAGGTGGAATACTGTTGCTAGTGACTGTTCAACTGGAATAGAACACTACATTTCTGAAAATGCAGAAGTAGCTCAATATACTTCTTTGAATATTAGATTGATAAATTAATGTTTTCATCTACAAGTAGCATATGTGTACAATAATATTTAGCTAGTGAATTTTATCTGATATTTCAAGAAAAATATTCAGTCATAGCTGAAAGACTATCACACACATACAAACATAGACATCCCCCCCGCCTCTAAACCCACTTCAGCTAGAGGACACAAGATGTCTCTAAATGCTGATTCAAGACTGTAGAAAAGAAAGATTTAACAGAATTAGCAGGGAGTTAAACAAAAGAGAAGCTCAGTTTAAACAATTTAAAGCTGGGACACAATCCCATTATCACAATGCCTTGTATTAATTATTATGTTTGCTCTTTCCGGTCTGTCACAATGATGGACAATAATGATTGCACAATGTGAGATATTCACCATTTAGCTAATTCACTCAGTCTAGGCAGGGGATCAAAGATGTCTCTATACTCTTCTAGTCCTTAATAACGGCCCCTTTTTGTTCCAAATGTAATGAAGAAAAACTCCAAAACTGGTGTGACCTGTGCATATCTGCCTGTCGCATCCCAGAGCCTAAAAACCAGCTGCGGGGACACAATGGTCCCAAGCCTTAACCTCAGCCTTTCCAGGACAACTGGCACTGCGGAGAGGCAGGGCAGTGCTGTACCACTTCAGTTCCCCTCCTCTCAGACCTCCAGCAGACCAAGAACCATCTTTGGTGTGGCAGTAGCAGCACCATTCTTTGCTTACGTGAAAGAAAAATATTGGGATAAAAAAGTTGCATGGACATCTGGAGCTGTACTTGTGAAGGGAGTTTCATCAGCATCCTCACTGGAAGCAGCAGGTTTCACGGCACAGCCCTCCAGTCTTTGCCCATTTCCTATCAACACAGCTCCCTGTGGTTTCCCCATTATAACTTTGCTCATCGCTGAACGTACGATGCTCGCCGTTTGCTGCCTGGCACGCTGCATTTCTTTTTGCAGATGGGTGAATAACCATTCATATCTCTGACTAGAGTCTTTCTTTCGCTAGAGATACGCAACTGGATTTGTGTGGGACAGCTGCTCAGTATTTATGTGCCAGTCTGAGTGGCCTAGTACGTCATGGTGGACAAATGATGTAATTTCTGGAGCAGGCTTCTGCCACTGCTTAGTGCTATGAATGCTGATGAAATTGCTTTCCCAAGATTTGTTTCTTCTCTCAGAACAACATGATCTTGCAAATACGGATTCAGTTTGAATCTTTTTTCCTACAAGTCTTTCAGACTTTGCCTATTGTCTGAGCGCTCCACACTCTTCATTGTATTCTCTAGAAAATTTGATGTAAAGATTGCAGCGCGTACTGCCAGTGTAGTTAAGTATTTTAACAGGCATACCGCCAGGATTGAAATTCATTCACATCCACATGCCAGTCCAGAAATCCCACTCCCAATTCATATTTTTTCCCCAAAGACCCACATCTTCCATCTTACCTACTGCAAAAAAAAACCCCAAACCAAACAAAAACACCCACAAAACCCAGCAAACCATTCCAATCAATCTGAACTGAAAAGCAATGCCAAATAATATTAATCTCCTTCTCTGGAATTTTCTGACATACCCTGCCTGCTGCACTTCTGCCTGTTTAGACCCTAAATTCTGCACAGCAAAGGCTGCACTGCGTCTTGACCATCAAAAATATTGCTAACATTTTAATAACAAATAGTGAATCTAATTCATCAGCTATGTGCATTTCTAATCCATCAGTTGTGTGAATTACTATAAAGCACACACACTTGAATTTTAATTTTATGCATATACAAACATCAAAGCAAATGCTGATTGAAGCCGCCCCCCCCGCCAATTCTTCAAATGTCCCAAGACAGATGCAACTCTTCAGACATGATGAAAAGAGCCCTGGGCCAGAAGTAATGGGATGATGTTGACCTTACTTTTCAATACAGATGATCATGCACTGATCACTGTATATATATACTTTTTTGTTTGTTTCCTAGGAGTTATTATTTGTCATAGCATTATTGTGTGCTTCTTTTTGCTCTTTATCAATGCTTTGGTTAACATCGATAGTGTGTGAGCAGCAAAATTAAACACCTAAGATAATTCTTTGAAACACCTCTTAAAAAAATATGTGTTCCAATGAGGTTGGCTTTTCTGTGCTTACACTGACAAGATCATAAATGCAAAAAGGATATGACAAAACTAAGTATAAAGACACCACACTGCTACCAAAAGAGGTGCAGAGTGAAGCAGTAAAAAGGAAGAGGCATCAAATATGCAGCAAGATTGTTTGTTACAAGTCACTATTTCACAGTTAGTGGATAGATACTTCTTTTTTGGACACCTGCATAGAATTATGTCCACAGCTGCTCTTTACTGATCATACTGTGTGAAATTGTATCTCTTCCTTGAGCAACAGGCAAATAAGAGGTGACAGGGATGAATTTGTTCGTACAGTAATTTGCAGCACTATACATAGGCAATTTCCACACACGTATCTGTGATGTCAAGTTACACCCCTGGTCTATCTGGCAAATACATATTTGCATAATTTAAATAAGTGTCTATATTTGCAAAATTTAAAATATTACAGCTTTCTTGAGAGGGTAGCATATTTAAATGTGTGTGCGCACACGTGTGTGTGTGTGGACTAGAACTACAGAAAAGCTATTATGCTTTCAAGAGACCTACAGAATTTCAAATACACACATAGTATATGAG
>Ga0181612_110883_pt1 | contig 24156 bp, 12 predicted proteins | sample HoacroProtozoa21_FD_119630 | JGI IMG/M metagenome (GOLD analysis project Ga0181612, IMG submission 119630) | Hoatzin crop microbial communities from Cojedes, Venezuel. Combined Assembly of Gp0051906, Gp0051904, Gp0051908
GTATGATGAGAAACCTTGGGGTCTTTTTTCTTCATGGCACATGTCCTCCAGTGGAGAGGCAGAGCCACCGTCACTTTTGAGGTGGACTAGGCAGTGCCAGAGGGTACAATGCAGAAGACAAGGCTGGGCAAGTGAGCCTGGGGAGCCTCCAGGAGCGGGGTTCTGTGCAACAAGGTGGTGTCCTGAGACCAAGAAAAAGTGCAGCACGGTTAGGCCGAACCACACACTTGCCAGCCTTGTTCACCTTGTTTTCTGGTAAGTGCTTCAAGATCTGTAATTCCCTCACCCCCTCTCCCCAAATCAGGCTGGTGGAGATCTCGCTGTACCTCTGTGCTCTTTTTGCCTGTGTAATACTGTGCTTCTAGTTCATGGACACTGAAGACTGTTGGTCAAAAAAAAGAAGTTTAAAGAAAAAAAGATACAGTTGTTTATATGCAACATGGAATTATTCATGGGGAAAGAAACTTAAAGTAGTCTACAAAATACAGTATTTGAAGTAAGAAAAATATACTTCATTTCACATCCTTTTGACACCCATCTTTCTTTGATGGTAGAAGGTGCTTCATAAGGGAAACTTATGTACAAAAACGTTGCAACAAGCCCCAAGCATGGCAGGCCTGGGAGAACAATGAGACATCTTGTGTGCCGTGAGAGCGGTCACACACAAGGACTTTCTGTGTCTCTGTGTGTGCATCAAATAGATGACAGATCCCAAAATAGTTCTGTGCAGGGCTGACCTGAGTTTGCACAGCCATACAATGGGGAAATGCTGCCATTCTTCAGCACCAAGCCTGCTGCTGTCCTCAGTTTATGAGTCTGATTTTCCAAAGAGAATAAAGTGTCTTGCAGGGTTTATGATTTCTTAGAATTATGGACTGGGGGGGATTAATGGATTAGTCTTTTACCTCTGAGTTATTCCACACAAGGTATGAATAAGTAATGCACAACCACGAATCCAGCTGTTAGTTATGTAAATGTCAGACTTTGTACACAGAGTGTGAGCAAATGATGGTGTTGTAGCGTGAATTTTTTTGTACTATACTGTTTAGTTTGTTTGTCCTCACGTTGGTGACTAATGCTATATAATTTGACAGTTTTGAGTTTTAGTATATGAGAACATTGGAAGTCTCACACACCTCCAAGTGTTAAATAAAAAGCAGTTGTGTTATGGAGAGAGGGTAACTGAATCCTGGAAGCACATACAACGTGCTTCTAAATGCTTAATGAGCTAGTGTTTCTCCCTTCCTTGCTTTCTGATTAACATAGGGCTTTAGCTAATTAATCCATGGATTACATTTATTCAATATTCATCTCATCTATAAGTAATCTTTACTTGAAAAGGTTTTTCAGTAATGACTATAATACCTGACCTGTGTGTGGATATTTTGGTGTGGGGTCAAAAACTTAAAAATTTACAGAGCGAAGTTTAATGATATATCTGAGATAGATAGACAACTAAAAGTTAGAGTTTACTTCCCAACACTGACTCGGTTCTGTTGGACTGACTGTTAAAGAAAACGAAAATTTTTTTTTTAAACCACGTAATTGTGTTTTTCAGAGTCTCTCAGGCATGCTTTGTAGAATTGGATTCAGCTCAGCAGTGATTCAGCCTGGCTTTTGACGAAAATCTGGGTTTAACATTGCAGAATTTCTGACTAAGCCTTGGAAATCCAGCATGTGCTACATGTTGACCTGAGCATGTATGTGTGCAGAGGTCATCCTCGCCCTCATGTAATCTCTGCAATGCTGTAGTGTTTCTCTGTACTTTGGTATAAGAGTTTGGAGTGATTTCTGACAGAGCAGTGTGGAAACACTCATCAGCAGTGTTCACTGCAAATGCATGGGAAGACAGTCTCATTGATTTAACCTAGTCTGGAAATTAAATTTCTCAGCTTTCGCAGTCTCTGAAAATAGCCTTCTGACTCCCATACAGAATGGTGGGTCTGAACTGTGACTGGAGGCAGTAAAACGGTGCCATATACACGTCCTATGCTGTTTGTGCAGCATGGGCATTGGTTACTTATAGGGATGATCCAGTCCCACTGGAAGAAATTGCGCGAGAATAAGCTTGTGGTGTTTGGGATGCTCAACCGAGTGCCTTGCCAGCTTATGCTTGGCCATTTTGCTGGATTTCCCCCTCTTTTGTTCTGGATCTGAGAGGATTTCCATGGAAGAAACTTCTTTCACTTTTGTCTAGAATCTCTTTGCCTGAAAAACTTTTTTTTTAATATAGAAAAGTAGAGGGAAAGCTGCCTGATAATCCAGTCATGGCAGGAGGAACTTACATGCTTTTAACCTCTTCCTGAAATGTGCAAAGCTCCCAGAGGAGCTCTGCTCACATCTGCACAAGACAGACCATCCGCTGCTAGAAGCTCTTAAAGCTTTAGTGACTGCCATGAGGCTCTGACATGTTACACCAGCCACGGATTTGTTCCAAATAACCCTAAAGCTTCTGCTAGAGCATGGGCTCAGTGATGCATGGGACTTTGACGTGTCTCCACATAAATCACTTGCAGAGTCAGAAGGTCCCTGTGAAGGTCCCTGTCGGTGTCAGAAGAGAAGAGGTGAGAGGGTGACCGGAAGTTAGAAAAAGGATCTCTGTTTAAAATTATCTCAAGGCCCTATACACAGTTGATTTATACTGGAAAAAAAAAACCCCAAACAACATGCTTTTGTGCCATTGTTAGAAATGTAAGGCTGTATTAATGAAATAATTTTAGTTATTTTTTTCTTAGATTTTCCAGTGAAGTTTTTAAAAAGAGTAAAACACAGCATAAAACCACCATCATGGCAGTGTACATGAGAGCAAGCTAAGACAGAATGGAAGCAATTTATTTGGGGAAGAGAAATACAATAATCTGGCATCTTAAGGGATTCTTGTAGTACATTTATGTCATACCATGGCAACCTGCTTCCCCCCTTGCCTCATTATCAGTTATGCCCTGAGTGATGAACAGATACTACTCACAAGAGTCGCACTCCTCTTCTGCTCCTGCTCCTAAGAAAGCAGCATTGCTTGTGTGCAATATGCTCCTAGTGTACTCCTAGCTACCTGAGAGCTGGCCCAGGTTAGGAATGTTTTATAATCAAAATGCCTTTCAGCCCATGGACAGTTTCTCCACAGGCAGGGAGAGATGCGGTGAGGTGATAGGGGAAGGGAGAGTGTTTCAGGGGGATGGCATCCTTCATATGCAAGATGGGCTCAAGAAACAGGAGGGGAAGAGAAGCAGATGGCTACCAGGCTTTTCTGGCAAGCAGATGGAAGGGGTGGGTGATGCTCCACGCAGCTGACTTGAGTGAGCTCAGTTTCGGTGCAATGGGACCTCCCTCTTGTGGCGGCCACTTTGCATAGCAAAGTGCTCTATTTCAGCAGATTTACCATCTCTCGTGGCAGAGGTGGCATGCTTGGTAAAGGAATGGGGGCTTGCCCTGTGTGAAACTGTTTTGTTTTGGTTTTTTCCTTCACATTGTGTCTGCTTTCTCTCTCATTACTGAGTCAGCAGAGGTTTCATGAGCATCTGATTCAGAAAGAAATCCGATGTGGCAGACAAGACGTGGTATGGAGTTAAAATAGTAAATTTAACAAAAGTCTTCTTTAAGCTTGCCATAACCCCCATGGCTGTTTCTACAGAGCAGGGAGTGCTTTTGGGAAAACTGGGCAAAATTCTGGTTGAGGATGCCAATAGAAACGTTTTCCAAAAGTATCATGGGAGAGGACTGACCAGAGAAGATTTATGGTTTCTGTGACTGCATCTGGATTCAAACCTTTCAGGTTTTCAGCCTCTAGACAATATCATGGTGCAGCTCCTCGGCCTCAAAGCCCTCCCCTCTTCTTCTTGCCTGGGTGCTAAGATGGCCATCGCTGGATGGGAGAGAGATGCCCAGGGGAGACAGAAGCTAAATATTTCCTAGCATGCTAATCAGCCAACAGCCAAAGGATTTCTCACATCAGCCTTATCTGTATTAAAACCTGAAATCTTTATCTTCTGCTTTCAGGTAGAATTGGAACTATAGCCTCAAAAAGCAGAACAGAAGTAAAGAAAGCAAGAGTGGGTTTTGTGAGCTAGAACATTCATCATGTCCTAAATCATATGCATACTGACATGTCAGGTCTTTTGTAATGCTAATTTCATGTTCTGTAAGTCCTTAATAGGAGACTTTCTATATTCTGTCTCTTTTTTTAAGGACTATTACTAAATATCTTGCTATTGAAGGATATGTTTTCTTTCTTTTTTTTTTCTCTTAATTTGTGTTTCCTGTGTTTAACAGAATAGAGGTGAGGTTGGAATTCCCACATGGTAACAAAAGCAGATTGGAAAAATCTCTTAGGAGTATTAGCCTAAGGAGTTTTACAGTCACTTATCACAAACATATTTAGGAAACACCTCAAATTACTGAGAGAGGGCTCATTAATTCCCAAGAGGGTGAGAAGATGAGACGTTCATCACAGCTGAGCTCGGCAAGTCAGGCAGTCTGCATGGGAGGGCTGAGGCTGTGATCTGAGGTCAGTAATTCAACATAATAACAGAAAACTATTTAGATATGGGGCTAAAGTTATGCAAGTTTGTAGGGATTTATTTTCAGGCAGCTAAGTAATTCAACTGACTTTGGCTATGCCATGTAAATGCTTTATGTTAGGCATAGTTTCAGAAAATTGGTGAGTCTGGGTCTCTTATGGCACCCAAGGCAAGAAATGATACCCTGTTGGTTTCTGGTGTAATTCTACTGATGCTGGAAAGATCTGTTTTAGAGGTACCTGGAGCCTTTGTTGGTCTGAGGAAAAAATTCTGGGCTGTCTCTCTAAATTGTTTTAATTTCTTTTCATGATGTTTCTTTCCTTAAATTTACTACCAATGTACTTTATTACCAAATCTCAAGGCAACAGGCCAGCATGGCCTGAGAAATTCCTGTTAGATTGTCTCTTCATAGCAAAACACTCCCCAGGTTCAGTTGAAACCTTTGTCATTTTGTCTCATGAGCATATTAAATACTTAATAAGTCACAAAGGAAGAAAATCCCCAACAAGTTATGTGCATTTGAAGTGTTAGTTATTTCCATGCTTATTATTAAAAATGACAGTGTATTACTAAATAGTGACTGAGAAAAATGTAACGATAGAAAAGCCTATCCTTTACCAGTCCAGAGCATGTTGCTGACATAATTTGCCTCTGAAAAGTTATTGCTTTTATCTGGGCTTTATTTAAAGTCACTATCTTCTGGTGCAGTTATTCCCTTTAGGTGATTTGTGAGAAAGCTCCCTTTGTTTAGAGATGTAAGAAGAGGGTCATTAATTACTACTATTAATATGTGCATGTACCTATATACAGCTATATGCATGTGTGTGTGACCATATATGTGTGTGTATACATATATTTATATGTATCTTCTTTTGTTCAAAGTATCACAGAGTCAGTAAGTTCTGATAGGGCTAGATGCTCTGGAACTTCATGTCCATCATGAAGTGTATAATGTTCTACCATATGGCCAGGACAGTAGGATATTCGTATTCTTTTGAGATTACAAATATTTATGCTGACTTCACCTTCTGGAGGATTCAGTTTTTGATTTGGATAAATCCAGTGTTAAAACTAAAACTGAGCTGGCATGGATGAGGTTTTCAGTATCACAAGGAAACTGGATTTTTTGTGAAACTTTAAAATAAAAATTGGATGCAGGTGTGTCCAAGCAACCTTTTCCATCATCATGGGTGGAGTTACCACCTGGGACAAATGATTATCTTCCAGCAGCTGAAGCAGGCTGACGTTAGACTGGCAAAACCTCAGAAATGTGATGTCCACTTGGCAGATCAGCTTCAGTGTTATTCCTGAGCCCCCGCTGTGAAACTTTACTCAGGTAACAAGGTGAAATTTAGCCTGATGTTTCAAATTTTATAAAATACATAGGCACTGGCCTGGTTCTTCGGGTGTGTCTTTGATCGGAGACTTTTATTATGGGAACTTGATTTGTGAAGTCACTGTTGAGTGAGTTTGAGATCAGGTGAAGTACATTGCCACAAAGATCCAAACACAAAAGATAGAAAGAAAGGTGATTTAAGGAAGACAAAATACTGTTGCTTAAAATATTAGCCTTTTATGTGGAATGCAGAATGAATTTTGGTTTTGTTGTTGCTTTTTCCTCTGACTGCATTGGCCTGTTCCTGGGACAATTTGTTAGCAAGTGCTCATTTAGAGTGTCACTAGTGTCATGCTTGTGACTTAATAACATGCCTTCAGGTTTGTAGTTACTTGCTCTGACTGCAGAACTCTCATCAAAACCAATATTAACTTGTTTTAGCCATTGAAGAGGAAGAGCAATCTGTTTGTATTTAGTAAGACCAAATGGACAAAGACCTAAGCAACCTAGTCTGAGCTCGGCTTGGACCCCAGTTTGAGCAAGAGGTTGGACTAGAGACATCCTGAGGTGTCTCCTCAGCCTGAAAGATCTTACGATTACTGAAAAAATATCATACACTTGTGAGCTGATGGCAACTGTTCTGCAGGGCATGAAGGAGCGGCTGTTCAAACTATTTAACCTAGGCTAGTCTAAGCCTTTAGTTTGGGCTGGAGTTCTGAATCCTGTCTTTTCTTTGCAAAAAGGATGTTTGTGTTCTCTTTGTGTGACAGAGAGAAAAGCTGATTGCACCTGTTCTTTCCAACCTGACCCTATCCCTGTCTCCCCTGAGCACCAGATTTTGTTTTCTTTGGCTTTATGGAATTTTAAAGAGCTTTCTCTAAACCTCTTGCCTTTATGCATATGAAAGAGATTTGAAAGGCCTTCCTTTTGACCTGCTGAACTCTGAGTCGCTGTGGACTTTGCCTAAGACTCAAACTTTTATCTTGTTAAGTTATGCTAAAATAGTTTCCAGTGTGTGGTATTTTAAGTTACTCCTACTCACCTGTTTTGTATTTCTATTGGGAAATATAGACAAATTGTGCCCCAGGAGAAATGCAGCTTTATTCTCATTTTGCTACAGGGAAACTGAGTCTGAAGGGTGTTAAACTATGAGCTGAAGAAGGTCAATGAAGGTCTTCAATTTTGGTCTTTTCATTCCCAGATTTGTGCTTTACCCTCAATTATTTGCAGTTTTTGCCTCCCACCTTTGGTTTCATGAGCCTGTCTTTCTGTAAAGATTTGCACGCTTTGGGATGCTTGAGACTATCTGCAACACATTGCCTTTACATAGCATTTCACCAGTTACATTATCTATTCCTTTTGATGCCACAGGTTGAATGAGAAGGTGTTCCTCCTGCTAGAGGGTTCTAAGCAGGACTGAATTCCTGTTTTTATTAAAATGCAATCTCTTAACACAGAAATTCCTAACACCGTTATTAAGACACTTCCCTGCTGAATAGGCCAGGGTGACAATGCAAACTGGATAGAGCAAAAAACTTATTTTCTAAACAGCACTACTAACAGTCTCTGACCATGGGTAGAGGGGTGTCTGGAGAAGCAAATGGAAGCACCATTTCATGCCAGGACCAGGAGCGGCAGTGTCTGTTCCTACCTCTGCTCCCAATGCCTTTTTGAGGGCCGGCATCTTCAGTGACAATAGTGCTGACCAAAAGTAGGCACTTTAGGAGAGCTAACTAAAAATGCGAGTGCCTCAGGCATGTTGTAGCTCTTGGCTGTTTGCTGGGTGGATTGAGACCAGGGGCAGATGAGTAACAGCCCATGGATCCCTTGTTGTCTTTGGGCAGATCAAGTATCTGAAGATCGCTGAAGGTCAAACAGTGATCCAGGAGGATGAGCTACTGCCTGCTTGACCAAGACTGGCACTTGAAAGGGGGCCTTTGAGGATGAGCCTGGCAGTTTAAGGACAGACCTGAGCCTGTCCCCAGCCTCGGACCTGCTCAGGGGCTCTGCAAACCCTTGTGTCCCTGCAGTCTGAGTCTGCACCTTACAGCTCCAGCTGGCAGGCAAAATCACAGAGATGGTCCAAAGCTCCTCCACAGGCAGCTGTGGAGGTAGCCAGCAGCATGGATGGGGAGACAGCAGGCTGTGGACTCACTGGTGCAAAGCCTGTTCTTAGACTTGCAATGTTGATACCACCAAAGCAAGGAGAGTAGAGAAGAATCTCCTTCTTTTTTTTAAAAAAAAAAAGTTGACATTGTGAGCTTGTTTTTAAATGTATTGCAATGAAAACAAACACTTCCGAAATCTTTGTTCTGAAGATTTTTTCCCTTTCTAAGGTAGTCAGTATTTCAGGGGCTGGGACACTTTTCTGGGGTTTGGGAAATCCGGGCTGAGAGACTGGAGTGCATCACCTGCTTCTGCAGTCGGTGGGAGTTAAGAAACTTGTATAGCACCAGTTTTATTGCAATTTCTAGAGCCTCTGTAAGGAGATGAGATTTTTTTGTTAGAATAATTTCCTATCTGTTCTAAAAGTCTGCGTCTCAAAGGTTGGGCTCGGGGATGAGGAGGGGACTTGGATGCTGGCAAAATTGACCTGCTGTGAGTTGATCATAGCGATTTAATGGCTTAGCTATGTTGTATTAATCACTTCTTCCTCTGTTGCCTCCATTTCTACATTGAATTCAAAGTGTTCTTTAAGTGGATTTTCTTAAAGAATATCTACACCTAATGTTTCAGCAGACAGCAAGGTGATGTGGATTGTTTTTGTTTCGTTCTTTCTGAAATATATGCGGACTTATACTCCAGTAGTCAGTCTCAGGAAAGCTGAGACCTCTGAAATTGACGGAGCCATGCTGATTTACTCTGCCTAAAGATTTTGTCCACTGTTTCATCATGCCTGTGAAAAATGGTGCTTTGTGCTCGTGCTTCTCTGTGCTCCCAGGAGATCACAGGTGACATTCCCACCACACACCAGGCTCCAGTTCACATTGCAGGGGAAGGTGGAGCTGCAAGGCATATGCAAATGAAAACGAGTGCATTTTTACAGTATGTCTTTTAAAGACAAGCAATGCAACTGAGGTTGTGAAACTGTGTGAAATCCTATAGGAAAATAATATCGAGTCTGAGGGCTTTGGGACAGTCTGCAGAGCAGTGGGGCCAGCTGAGGAACCATATAACTCAGGATGTTGGTTGTGCAATGCAGACCTGGTTTTTTTTAGACCATTGGACCTAATTCTGCTTAGTCTAGGAAGCTACATGCAGAGGGAAAAGCAAATTTGCCGATGGATTTCAAGATGTGCAAAATGTGGTCTAGCCTATGTTTAAATGCAAACATTATGAAATCTTCCAGTGATGGGAAATCTGTTACGCAACCATTGCAGATTAACTGGAACATTTCAGGTTTGGTTTCGCTTTGGCTCTGGTTAGTTGTTTGCGGCTTTTTCTTTTTTTTTTTTTACTCCATTTTCCTCAGGATGAATCTCTGGCTAACAGAGCTATAAGACTAGTTTGAATGCAGGTATACTAATAATTTTCTGCAAATGGAATCATGACTTGAGAACTACTAAAAAGGGATATCTGAAGGGTATGTTTTGTTTCTTATGGAAAAACTTTTATCAAATATAATTTCAAATATAATTCTAGGGCTGATTGAACTACGTTGATTGGCATCTGCTGGCAGTGTCAGCATTTGAGCAGGGCACAGGCTCTCGATGTGTGGAAAGAGCCCTTGAGAAGGGAATGGCTCCTGTGACAGAGTGGACCAGGCTGTCATTCAGAAAGTATGGCTGAGAGATGGCTCAGCAAGCTGCTCCTTGCTTGCTTTCAGCAGAAGCTGTTGCTGCTTTTGAGAGCTGTTACCATGTGATGGCTGTAAACTGCCTGAGGACAGAGCACAAAACAGTTGCTTTCATCACTCTGTTCCCCCTCTTGGGTACCACAGCAAGCACCCAAGAGGTGGCAGCTTTCTTGGTCATTTCTTTGTGACAGCGGATGTTTTGAGCACTTTGAACACACTTAAGAATAGTCTCAGTCTGGTTAATTTTACCTGTGCTCACTACATATGGATGTGCATCATCTCTTGCGGCACATCGGGATGCAGAAACCCTTCACCTCTGAGCTGTGAGGCACCTGCCCCTAAGTATGTGGTTAGAGCTGGCATGCACCAGCCATGTGTGAGTGCAGGATCTGCACATCGTTGGGCATGGTCGAGCATTTGACTGCAAAACCATCCATACAAACCCAGAGATTTTGGTGGTCTACCATGAAGAGGACGCCCCTGAAGCCGGGTTCCTCCAGTCCCATCTGGCAGCACCTCTCTGTTTGTTCACAGAGATGGAGGAGTGGCATTTATTTGAGACAAAGCAGCTTTGCTAAAAGCCACTTTTGGAACTGTAGCGAGAGCAAAATTATTTATCAACGTATGAATTTGGCAAGTAGCTTTAGATAGACAGAAAACATGCAGGGAGAAGCGTATAGTTAAGAAAAAACCACAAAACCACAGGCATTTCACATTTTTTTAACCTCATTTTTTTTTCCTGAGAAATTTCTGCCTCTTTTTTTCTCTAGACACAATAAAACAAAAAAAACTCTTTCAGTTCAATTTAAACAAAAAAAATCTGTTTCAGCTCAATTTAAACTGGTTATGTTCACTTTAAAAATTTTTCAGTTCAATTTAATTATTTTTTTTACCCCTTCTAAAATTTTAGGCAGTACTGAAGGGAAAAGCACCTCCAGATTTTAGTATTAAATCTCCTTAGAATTTAAGGAATGTAATAATCATTACAGAAAGATACTCACTTATCACACAACAAAAACTAGTTCTATGTGTTGATGTGAGCCAAATTATCCTGCTGTAATTAACATGGTATTGACTGTGATGTGTGGATCTGAGAAATACTTATCATGGATCCTTTAATATTTGACACTAATGGCACTGCACCATTCCAGTGGGCTTTCACTTTTGACCCCTGCCTTCCCTAGAAGCTGCAAATCAGTGCTGCCTCAAGAATTTATATGTGACTTCTTGACATCACATGGGTTTCATTACACTGTCAAGTAAAAGGAAGATTCTTGGTGCTTCTCAGTGAATATAGTGTTGAGCTGTATTACTGCACTCGCTGATAATAACAAATAGGTAATTTACTGGGAACTAAATTTTGCTACTGTAAAAAAATTATAAAAATTAGATTGCTCTGTCAAGAAATTCAGAGATTAAAGTGCCTATTGGAATATATATATATGCAGACCTAATGGGTGCAAGGCTATAAATGCAGAGGAGATGGAATGATTACAGCAGTAGATTTGTGCAGTTATCAATCTACAAAAATCAAACAGCCAAGGCATTTTTAGAGGAAAGTCAGGATATCATTAACCAGAGAGTAAGTTCTCAGACAAGATAAATGGAAGATAAATGGTGATATTCACCAGCTAAAAGGAGGATGCTTATGTTCAAAACTTCAGGCCCCTCTGAAGTTGCTTGGACAGTTTTACACCTTTTAAAAGCACCTCTGTCTGTCTGTCAGAGGAGCCCTCCCAGTTTCCTACAGATAAAATTCATCCTCTTCTTCACATAGCAAACTTAATTGCTGGGTTTATCACCAGCAGCAGCTGCCAGGATGGAGTTCAGGCTACTCTTTGTCACTCCCTTGAGTTTCTTACCAGCCTGACTCAGCTGGATCCATTTTTATTACTGCTTCTTGCAATTTTGAGGAACACAAGAAAAGACATCTACTTCATTAAAAAAAATCCTTCTTTTTGGTGTTTTTCTTTGTGCATGGTTGTAGCAGAATGATTTCACAAACAAAAATGGCAAGAGTAAAAATCATTAGCAGAAGTTAAAAGCACAGTAAAGATCCTGTGCGAAATTGGAAAACTCTCCTGGAAGATCTGTAAATGGAAATTTTGAAAAGAGTCTATTTCTAAAGGTCAACTTTGTGAAAGATACAGGGCAGGATGAAAAGAAAATTGCCTTGAGGAGACTGGACACTTGACTTTCAAAATTTGCAAGCCATCCTCTTTTAATAAAAAGGTAACTGTCACCTATGTATATTTTTGTATTGACTAACACAAGCCAAAGTTTTAATGTATGGAAGACAGAAGCAGCAAAAGGCCATTATATGCTAAACCATGAGAAAAATGAGTCGAAAAACATGCCCTGGAAGTCAGTGACACTCTTCCATCACAAATAACTTCATCAGTAACAAATTACAAGTTTCCAGTCCCCATGCCAAATAAGTAATGTGTGCCACGAAAGCTCCTGTATTGCATCATTGCACTGGAGGGCAAGCAAGAGCACGCTGGGGCACCTATTGTCTTGCCAGTACCATTTGGAGGGAATAAGCATATTATGAAGCATTGTCTTCTGTTAATTTGCTCTCAGAAATGTATTATGCTAGAGTGAAAGCAGTCAGTACAAAGCAGCCACGTGAAATTACACCAGAACGAGGAGTGCTGCCGTTGCCTTCACAGTGAGCACGAAGCACTCAGCAATTCAGAGTGCAGAGCGTGAACATTAATAGGGACACGTACAATAGTACGGATCTAAGGATGTCTTGTGAGCTGGCCAGAAAGCTCTTGGCATTTTTAATTTTGGTTTTCATAGTGGTGGGACATATTGCCCTTTTATCTGCATTTATTTCTTCCTAAGCTGCTTATCATGAGTTCAGTTGCATGTACAACCAACTCGCTGTGATGTGAAATGCTTTGGAAATTCTTCTCAAGACTGAGACAAATGCATAACAAAAAAGTTTTTCTTCTGAGTCCTTGAAAATTCCTTGCTGTGTGTATATATATGTAAGTGTATATACACCTCTATCTCATGCATGTGAAAACAATGCGGTTCATATGTAAGTATGAGGACCTAAATGATGCGTAAACATTCAACGACTGTGAACGATCTTGCTGGACTGAACAGCAGAAGACCATTATCATTCCTATTCAGTGTTGGAAACCTGGTTGTAACCGTATCTATAGATATCCGCCCTGCCTCCCTTTGTTAGTTGTGTGTTTCCCCAGACAACTGTACTTCAGAAAAGCTGGCCAGAGCTGGACTGGAAATAATGCTGGTTTGGGTGCAGAGTAACGTCAGTGTTTTCGAGAGATATCATTAATAAATCACTCTAATATATTCAAGTCTATAGCTCAGCTAGGCCATTTTGTTAATACTGGGGAAAACTATGTTCAAGCTTCCCAGACTGAATTTAAATACAGAGGTAACATGAAAAGAATCGGTTTTGTATGTGGTGTGGAAAGCTCAGGATATTAATTCTCTCTCTAGGTACTGTAATACCACTGCAATACTCATACGCTTACACGAATCAATAAATTCACTTCCCAGCACCGTATGAAGTAGAGGAGTCACTTTATTCCTCAGAGGAAGGAAAGCTGAAGGTGGGTTTGCTGGCTTAATAGTGCTTGGGTACAGGGCGAGGCGGGGGCTGTCTTGGCCCCAGAAGTGAGGATGCAGGTTTCTGCAAGCTGGCTGGGCAGCACTCACTCAGGGTCGTCGCTGTCACCTCTGATGTGGCCTGTGTCTGACTTCTGTCTTCTTTCAAGGCAGTCAGCAGAAATGCATAGCCTTTTCTGTCTGGCTGCATATTTTGTGGCTGACATGTTGAATTTTAAACAACCTATCTGACTCTTCCTCCAGTTTACCGTGGAGGGATTATTTGCGTCTTGACTATTGAAGCTGTATTCTTAAAATGGAATAGAAATAATTACAGTATCCCATATTTCAAAACACATGCTGTCTAGCATGCCCCATGAGGCGCTTCCTTATTCTCAGTGGAGAAAAACTGAACCTCTGATCACAAATGAGTGCATATAATGCAGGCGCATCTCTTTCTCTGGAGAAATTTCCACATGGCACATGCAGGTTAGAGAGAGAAAAGAGGAAATTATTGGAAAGACTTCTGCTACACCCTGGTTTTCTTTCTTTCCCTCTCCAAATGCTTGAAAACAATTTATGAGGTGAAAAGGTGTACAAATTATTTTCTATTGTCTGAAGGTTCTTCCACAACAGACCACAGAAAGATAACATATTACTTGTATGTACCCAAGTTCATTTCTGTGTATGGTGCTTTAAAAAAACGGAAAGGCAAAAATGGCATGGTGAGGTATGGACTTTAATGCACAGACTTATTAGGCTTTGTAATAGTACTAGTATTGTCAATACTTTTTTCTGTTGTTACAGTACTGAGAAACCAAGCTGTTGGGGAAGTGTGCTGTGCCTGGAGCAGAACAAAAAGTGTCTACCCCAAAGAGATTCAAGTCTTTTTCTAGTGTCTCCTGCTTGCTTGAAAAGCCCAGCCAGGGTTTTCCAGATTTTATATGGGAGCCATTCCTGCTCACAGGAGGAAGGGCTGGTGGCGGAGGGGAGGATGGGATCAGTCTGGGCAGCTGCTTCGAACACAAAAGGCAGGATGGGGTTGCTATACTTGATGTGCTGCGAGAGGAGGAGATGGTTTGGTACCTGTAGGGAAGGTGACAATAATCTCACAGTAGCCAAGGCATGTGAAAATTAACATCGTGGTTAATGGTCAGGCCAGCTGATCTAAGCTAGAGAAACTGGTCAAAATGAGAGGCAAGATTTCCTGAAAAACAAAATGAAGTCAGGAGTTCTTTCAGCCACAAGCTGTTTTACTGTACCATGTACACCTTGGAAAGACTAGATTTGTCTGAAATCCCGCCTCATCTTTCTTATCCCAGCCATACAGATGGTATAGTCTGGTCCAAACTGGTCTGTGAAGCCTGGACAAAGAGGCGTATCTCCATCACTACCAGCGGTTGAGACTGAGTTGCACTAGGGTAGGATCTGCCCCGTATCTGAAGAGGCCTAGGAGGAAGACTGCATGCTGCTTTTCTGCAATACGCAGATTTCTGACAGACACTACCTGTATCCTGGCCTTTGTCCGGCTGCTGAGCTCAGGGCTGAGCTACGGACTGCGTGTGATTGATCGCCCAAGGCCATGCACAGCAAAAGCAAGCGGTGCAGATTTAGAAACACAACGTCAATCATGCACGGGGGTAGAATCATCGAAGAAAACAAGAGAGTGAATGAAGTGTGGAGCTCCTGATGTTGGAGAGTGATGGCCCGTGGGGAGCTCGCCCAGCTCAAGGGGCTGCGCATGCGATGTTGCCAGCACGGGGCTGGGGGCCCTTCCCAGAGGGACGGGGGCAGCAGGGAAGTCACTCACTCTGCATTTTTTTTTTTCCTCCCAAACTCAGGTGGCTAGGGACCAACCTCCTCCAGTTCTGCTTGTAATCAAGCAGAAAAGATCCAGAGTTATTCTCTTGGTTATTGTATAAATACTCATGGAGTGGTAATGTCCCTGTGTAAGGAGCAGTGTCAGCTGTGCCTGCATCTGGCCAGCTGAGTGGAAAATAAACATCTTCATCAGGTGGAAATGAATGGAAACTGAAAATAATAAAAGTTAAAAAAAAGGCTATGAAAGCCTAGAAACACATCTGAGAGGCACTGGTGTGTTTGATACTACACAGCAGTAAGTACTGGCTGTATCAGCACTGTGTGTACAGCGCTTGCTGGTGATAGCCTAGCTTTCATGAGGTTTTCATAGGCACATAAAGGATACAGGCTTCTTGTTAGCTAACAAAACATGCTGTGTAGTTTAATTAGCTTCCTGGGGATGGAATATCCCCATGGATTTAAATTATGAGAAGAGTCATGGATTTAAACAATTTCTGCAAACACAAAGCATGTTTTTGGCTGGTCTCCAGACTTCCAGTTACATGGGATTGTTTTTGTCCCTCTTACCAGCACCCTGTGCTGTCTACCTGCATTTTATCATGTGAAGGAAACGGTGCTTTTACATATAGTGGTGGGGGTTTGTTGTTGTTTGTTTGTTTGTTTGTTTTAGTTGACGCTCTTAAATGCAGTTAGCAGAAGCCTCCACCTTTCTGCACCACTGCTTTCTATTTCTGTGTCCCAGGAGGAGGTTGCTGCCCTGCTGCCTCTGGCACGTCACCTCCAAAGCCGCACGCTGATCCTCCTCCACGGGGACCTTGTGCTGAGAATTCCACTCAATTCTTAAACATCTGGCATTAGATTATGGTTAACTGCTTTTTCAGCAGTTAAATCCAAAGTTGCCTGCCCCAGGAGACTCAGAAAAAGTAGAGAGAGCATCTGTTGATTTGTCTTGGGCCATATTGCTGCACCTTTATGGCAATCTGTTTCTTAATTACAAAATACAATATCAAATATCCCTGCACACAGTGTAGGGAGTGTGGAGACCAGAGGCATGTGTCCGTCCCCATCGTCCTCTTCCTTTTGTGATTCATGTCAGAAACCACTCTTCAGTCATGGATTCTGAGTGTTGCTTCTTGCAATCTGACCTCTGTTTGCAGAGAAAGCATCAGAAGACATTTTATTCTCTGATCAATGGTTACAAGTTTATTTATTGGGGCATTCACTAGTACAGACACTTGGCTTCAATTTGACGTTGTTTCTCTTTGAAATAGTTAATACCGAAGCATAGGTATGGTTACATACTCCAGAAAGAAGACTTATTTATGGACCACTGAAAAGAGCTGAATATTTTTGTAGAAACCTGCATAAATGTAGCATAGGACAAATTTTAGAAATAGTCTCTTTGGGAATGGCAGAAATCCTGGTTCTGTGCAGTTCCCAGATCATTAAAGAACAACAGGTTTTCACAACTGGAATGCTCTAAATTAGTATGTATGAAAGAAGAGGTGATAAACAAGCAAAAGTCCTATCGGAACCCTTCACACAGGGCTTCCCACTGCAGCCAGAGGATGGGGACCTCCCACCTCTGAAGAACTTCTCCTGTCAGAGGTCCTAATCCTGACCCTCAGACAGGCAGGGATCAGTCCAGTTAAATGCTGGACAAATTGTGTTGACCTGTGAATCTGACTTTCCCTGTCACATAGGTGATGTAATTTCATTTTACTTATTAATTAATGCCTCAATTTTCAGACTGAACTCAAGTAACTCTCTTCTGAAAAGCCAAGGACTTTGCACAGTTAAGATCCACCACATTGCAAGCTGCCTTGTTCCATTGATCAGTATAAAAAGAAATTTCCTCCTTCCTCTTAGCTGGAGTTTGGCTAGATTAATCTCACTGTCACTGAATATTTTTTTTTTTTAAAAACCTTCACCTGATAGATTGGGTTCACCTGTTAATATATGTGTGTTTTTCTTTGTAAGCGTAGAAAGTTCTTACCAAATCAGGTCTAGATAAAGTTCTGGATACAGTTTGTAGATTGAACCACATGCGTTAAAAGCTATAAGGTAGGTTTGCTAGACCACAAATTATTTTCTGGACTTTTCCCAAATAATCAAAATTCTTTGAAATGGGGGTGGAAGTGGTAAACATCCTGTTTTACAGTCTCATTCACTGGTGTGTAATAGAAATGTTTGCAGCTTATTTCAGCGCTGAGTGTTCCTTCTCACCTGTCCAGACCTGCTTTTGCTGTCTTTATTCATATGTTATCTCCCACCTTCTTTGCAGCCCCCTCCGAGTCAGGTGCTCTGTGATGGCAAAGAGCGTGACCCTCTTCCCCCATATAAAGTGCGATGTGGGGGAACAGGAGGGCTACCCATGGCGTTGGTGGCCCGAGCTGGGTACCTTTGAGGCAGTGAAACTGCCTGGGGAAGGCACAGCACAACTGCACCGCATGGCTGCACGGCTCCCTGGTCCTTGCCAGCACATGCATGTGTAGCCCTGGGCTTGCTTTTTAACATAATCTCCGTGGTTTTGCTAATGAGGACCTGGTTTAAGTGAGTACCACTAAGTGACCACACTACCCATCATATGAATCATGTAACATCCCCATAGGAGAGTGATGCTTTGGGCCAAATTCCGCTCTTAAACAATGGGTTAAACCCAGAGCAGCTTTGGAGGAGATCAGAACTTTAAAGTTTTAACCCCCTGCCATCCTCACATCCTCTCCCATCCCTCTTTCTTAGTCTTTGACTCAATACAGGAGATAATAGTGTTCTTTTTGAGCTTGTGCTATGGAAAAGGTGATCAAGTTTTCCTCCCCATGACATGTGAAAGGAGCACCCTGCTCTTGCAGGATGAGAGAGACAAATGCAGCTTTCACACTCCTCTGCTGTCATGTCCTCAGTGCCACCTCACCAAGGCAAACTCAGTCCTTTAATCTAGGACTAAGTGGTAAATTGATGCAGAGGGCCATGAAGCAAGCTCGCAAATTAGTCTACTTAAAAGGTTGCGCTTTACATATTTGAAGATAATTGGACCATCATGACTAATTCATAGAATGATAAAATGTCGACGGGAAAAAAGCCATCCATCTCTACCCTCTATCCTTAGATTAAATCGCAGGAAAGTCTACTTTCCCCCCTTTCCTTTCTGTCCTAATGGATGTGATCATGAAACGTGGATTTTTTTTTTACATAAAAGGGTCTTTCTTGATTCTGCCCTATAAAAGCACGAATAAGGCAATGGACATCAAGCAGAGGCTTAGTGTTGTTTATGTGGCCTTGTGTGAGATGCCAAGGGCATCGTTTCTATTGCATCCCAGCCTTCTTCAGCAATGAAGTAAAAAAAAAAACATTCTTCTGCTCTGAACAGTGCAGCAATCATGTTTGCTGGGAGAAGGCTTCTGTTATTCATACATCGGCTGCACCAAATTGATGACAACGCTCTCATAAATGGATATCTATCTTGCACAGCTCTGTTTCAATGAGAGTAGCCGACAAGTGACTGTGCTGCGACGGGCATAATAAGGTAGCCTTTCCATGTGGAGCACCTTGATGTCCACAGTTATTCCTACAGAATTTCTTTCGGATTCCTAATTATTAACCCCTCTGTACAGATCCAGAAATGAATACCAAAAAAAATTGATTATTCTTATAAAAGCATCCTGCTGTAAGAAAGAACTAGGAAATAATTTTCTTTTCCCTCTCTATAGGTGGATCCTTAGACATGTTAAGAGCCTTCAATACCCTGAAAATCAGTGGAAAATTGGAAGGAGGAAAGGCAAAATAGCAAGAACCTGATGTTTGAATAAGCAGTTTTGCTAGTAATCATCAGTATTAGATAAGCAGTGCATGATACAAGATATCAATGACTTTTCTTTCCTGTCTTAATCATTCTATCATGTCCTAGAAAGACTGTGTGTTCAGCTATATGAGCTGACCGAAATGCAAGTTAATAGTGGCAAGCCAGTTTTGTCTGTTTGCTGAATGGGTGGACAGACTGATATGTGACAAGTCCTACCCTCTGTCACCTCTTGGTTTGCTTCACACTTGCTACACTTTTGTACCAGTTGTCTCTGTGAAACAGATGTTCCCCTGTATTGAGTGGGAATTTACAGTGGCCCTTTATTTAGTGGGCACTAGAACAGGGAAGCAAAAAAGGCAGAAAAACTCCTGTACATTAAAGGTTTTTTTCAAATCAAACTTTTTTATTTTCCTCCTTTCTTTCTTGTTTTTAAAAGCAGTCATCAGCAGCCCCATACAAGAATGAAAAAGAAGCTGAAGAAAGGATTTTTGAGAAACCAGAGTCACCTAAGCAAATTCTGGAGGCAGGAAGATATACCCAAATATTGGTTTTCCAATCTGAAAGCTAAGAATCAGCAGAAAGATATGAGCTGAAGAAAAAATCTTACTTGAGACCATCTAGGTTCAATTTTGAATGCACTCAGAAAACATGGTAACTGTTAAAAACTGGCCCCTCCAGCTTTAATTTGATCTGTAATGTCTTGCCAGATGTGTGTTAAGCAAGTAGGGTGAAGCTCCTTACCCCCTAGCCCTGTGCCTGGCTGTCCTCCCCTTACTTCCCAGCCCCATAACCATATTTGACTCCTCACATCTTCCTTTCCTATATCTGGCATCTCTCAGATGCTTCGATTTTTTTTTTTTTTTTTTTAAATCCACTAATATCTCCTCAATCCTTGTTGCATCTTTCTTTACTGTAACATGTTTGATGCCCTTGCATCTTTTCACTTCCAGCTATTCCAATTGATTTGTTTCCTCCTGCTGTTGCTTTATATGTTTATTTTTCCCCACAGCCTAGCCACTGCTTTTTCAGCTTTAATACCTTTGCTTCTTCCAAGCCAAGGCTTGTCTGATCTCTCTTGCTGTAATTTTCTCCACAATTTCCTCTATCATCTTCAAAAACCGTATCCTTACATTCTTGCTCCGTGCCTGGTTTGAGGTGCCCCTGCCCAGGCTCCTGACACCTCTTGCAGTGCCACCCCACTACCCACTGCACAGATGGATGGTAGGGCTTGTGCACATCATGCTCCTCTCAGATCTCCAAAGCCACCAAGGCATCTGGCTCGCAAATCCCTTGGGTACCGCAACCTGCTAATGTGGCGGGATCCTGTGTGCCTGCTCGCACAGGCAGCCCCGCCTGGGCTGCACAAGGCTGAGGTTAAAAGGGGCCTGGAGCCACGTGAGAAGAGGAAACAGTTTACGCCTGATAAAATTTTACCAGGAGATCAAAATTCACCTGAAAGATCCTGATCGCAAGTGTGAGTTTCCGTGTTTGTACGTGCATTTTTCCTTCTGTGTGTAGCCAGAAGCAAAATGAGCTGCCTCTGCAGCACAGGCACACCTTTTATCGGCCCTGCCATGCCACTCCCCACTTTCGTTGTTTCACTGGCTAATTCCTAGAAAGAAAGTCTTGCATCTGGACTAGATTTTGCCAAACCGGCATCCCTGCTGCTTCTCATGCCTCTTGTCCGAGCCCCAGCGCTTTCCCCAGTGGCTGCATGGGGCTGCAGCCCAGCGATGCCACTCGCCAGCACGTCACAGCCCTTCCCTCCCCTCTCCCCATGGAGAGGGCCCCTCCGTGGAGATAAAGCCCTGTCGCGAGCGGGGGCTAACCTGCGACAGGGCTTGTGCCCCTGATTTCCCCAAGTGCTGCCCTGCCAGCCACCCCAAGGCAACCCGCTGTCTCCCCTTTTTCTGAGCGATGTTGCTCTTCCCAAGATGCAGAGCCTGCTCATCAGCCCATGCAACCTGACTGCTGCTAAAACAACGGGGAGCTGCGCTGATTTACACCTCCTAAGGAGCCAACGTGTCCTGCGGGCATATTATTTATGAAAATATCAAAAGTGGTTGACTTTTTCTACTCGGAGCCGCCATAATTTTCTGTAGTGATGTAATATCCTTTGTAATATATTCATTCATTCATCCATTTATTTATCTATCTATTTTATTTTGTTTGTATTTAAGGGTTGTTTGCCCTAATTAGTGTTGGACAGTTTGAGGAAGAAATACTGTGAATGATGAACATGAATTTTCTTCCCACCAATGCCAGGTTTAATGCGGGACAGTTAAGGAATATTGGGGAGCACCTCAGCCCTTGCGTAGCACTGATGCAAAAGGAGTGGGGTTTCACTGGGGACCCAGCCAGCAGCACAACAGGGTGCTGGCCTGCACGGTTCATCTGGAGGTGCTTCGGGGCAGCATCAGCCCCAGCACCGCCACGGGGGCCACCCCTCGGGGCAGGCAGGCTGGTGCCCCCCTCACTGCAAACATTGCTCTCCTTGCGGACACCATGGAGGTGGGGAAAGCCTTCAGCACGTTTTTAAGCAATCAGACACAGGGCAGGTCATCGCTTATGTCAGGGTGAAATGAAATTGGTCTCTGAGGGGCAGCTGTGTGAACGTATATATTTCTTTAAATAAAGGGCTTGTGTTATGAGAGCAAGCGATGCAATAGGTAGGGAGTGATGGGCTCGTTGCCATGGGAACTACTCTTTCTACTTGAATAGCAAAATCAATAATTGCCTAAAACCTCCACTGTGTGTTTGGAGTTAGGTCCCTTTTCATCATGTAGGTTTTGTGAGAGTGGATATGCTGGATTCTGCAAGAAAACAAAATCTCTGTGGATGCTCTGTGCTGTTCCCTGCCTGTCCTGGACCCTGTGAGGTGATATACTAATGCCATACCTTAAATTAAATAGATGGAGGCTTTATCCTGCCACGTTGAAGGCCTAATCCTGTAACCCTTGCCTTTATTTTAGGGGAGTAAAGCCCATGCTCCTAGCAATGGTAGCCAAGCACCAGCAGGGCTACCAGCATGGGTCAAAATCACTGGCGTCTGTAAAGACTATGTATTCTGGCAACAATGTGAGGAGCGTAGGGGCTGCGGAGTTTGACCCAGGTGGTCACAGTAACTACCTATAATTCTGAATCTCTCCCTGTGGAAGAATCTCTTTGGGAACTGGTGAGCCAGGCTTTTTCCTGGCACAGCTACCCGGAGCCACAGGCATGGATCCCTCATGTTCTGGGACCTCCTGGGAGCTGGCATTGCTTGGTCACCATGGTGCAAAAATAAGGTATTGCTCCATGTATGTAATGCATTTTTCTTTTTTTCTCCCGCAACGTTGCACACTTTGGTCAGCAGTGAAATAACTCACAATGTTAATGCGTTAGAGGCTCATTACCGGGAGTGAAGCTAATGCCCCACTGAGATGAACAGAGGTGATTCATGCTGCTCCCAACTGCTGGGTTCGCTTGTTCACAAACTCAAGCTGCTGATGTGACTGCTCAGCTACATCCCAGGTTATGAGTTAACTTTTACTCATCATGAATTTCCTTTTTGATTATTTTTTTTGGGGAAGCCCTAAATGGATCTGTTTAATTTCTGTATATGTTTTGTGTATTTTGCTAGCAACATGAATAGATAGATGCATTGATTTATATGTAAATGTTTGTGTTTAGCAATTTGATGTATTCAGCAAAATGATTTAATGATGATAGGATATGGTTTCTGAACTTTCCCTCCCTCGCTACTTTCAGTAGTGCTGATCTTATACACCTGGGAGCCCCAGGGATCTTTTTAATCTCTGCAGTCTACAAAATATATCAACAAACTGAGAATAAACAAGAAAAATACTTGGAAGAGGACTTGGTTTCTCTTCCTTCCCATCACAACCAACTTGTTTCTACCGTTGTTTTTTGGTTTTGCCAGATTGCAATATCTCATACATGGCCATTTACATTCTCAAAATAACATTTTTTTTTTTCTTATAAGGGAGAACAAATTTTTTTCTTTTTGTGTTATTTTATCCACAGGGAGTTTGAGGAAGGCCCTGGAGTCCCTTCAAAACCAGTAGACACAATCTGATCATTGCACTAGTGCAGATGCATGTGTTAAAATAAGGACACCACTGAAAATGACAGTGTATAGGATCATCACACATTTTTCAATTGGTTGCTTTCCCACGGCATGGCCTGGGCATGCAAACACCTGATGTGAGCCGTTGTTCAGTGTCTTAGTGCATGCCGGTCCCAGCTTTACCCTACAAATTTAGTGCAGTTTGATCTGACCACTCCTTTGCCATCTACAAACTGTAGGATGTTGCTAGTGAATCTGTCAGGAGTTTGTTCCAGCTTCTTCAATTTGTTAAGCTCAGACAGTTTTGTACGTTTGAAGTTTGTTATCATCAAAGTGCTAAGGTCAGAAAAATGGCCTTTGACTGAGCAGGAAATAGTCTTACTAAGTATAGCATCAAAATACGCAGCTTTCCATTTATTTTACACTGTTGGGGGGAATTTATTAGGTTCATGAACTGGCAAAGCTTGTAAATTGGAGTTAAACTTCAAGAAAGCTAATTAGTCATAGTTTTAACTTTTAAGTAATTTAAGGGGTTGATGCACTCGTGATTCAGAAGAAGTTGGGTCCTGATCTGTTGCACCACCTGATGAAGGCTGGTCGAACTCTGTGTGAGACAAGGCTTTACATTGCATGAGCCAGCAAAGACCTGAGCTGGCTTAAGTCTGTGTCAGGAAAATCTTAAAAAGCCTTATAAAGTCAGCTATGTCTTTAAATGATCTCTCTTATTCTGTGTTGGCAAAACTAGTCCAGGAATCTGCTTTTTCCAGATGAGTGAATAGCAGCAGAAGCCCTTTTTTGGGGGTTGTGGTTTCTGGGTTTTTAGCTTACGGGATTTATTCATAGGATTATTTCAGAAAGAATTTGAGTATTTGCATTGGTTTGTCCTTCCAGTCCCACTCAATAAAAATGTTACATCCTGTTCCCAGTTTCTTTCTGGTAGCAGCAGAGGTCCTCTGGTGCCCCCTCCAACATCTGGCTGTCATTCAGGTGTCCAAATCCAGTATTTCCCTTTGTCTAACAGTGCCACCAGCTGAAACATGTCCTGTTGCTTTCAGTGATTCAGGCTGTTTTTCAAAGACTACTTAAGTTTCCAGATAGTGAATGTTGAGGAGTCTCAAAATGTGTGGGAGCCTAATTGATTTTTTTTTTTCCTTATTCTTCTTTTCTTTTAGGAGAATAAAATGGTATCACTCCACCTAAGATGTAATTCAGTGTAATGCACACAAA
>Ga0181612_143490_pt1 | contig 24153 bp, 16 predicted proteins | sample HoacroProtozoa21_FD_119630 | JGI IMG/M metagenome (GOLD analysis project Ga0181612, IMG submission 119630) | Hoatzin crop microbial communities from Cojedes, Venezuel. Combined Assembly of Gp0051906, Gp0051904, Gp0051908
GAACGTGAGGAAGAACTTCTTCCCTCTGAGGGTGACAGAGCACTGGAACAGGCTGCCCAGGGAGGCTGTGGAGTCTCCTTCTCTGGAGATATTCCAGACCCACCTGGACAAGGTCCTGTGCAGCCTGCTGTAGGTGACCCTGCTTTGGCAGGAGGGTTGGACTAGATGACCCACAGAGGTCCCTTCCAACCCCTACCATTCTGTGATTCTGTGACTTACTGACATGGCTGGTAGAAGCATTAGAAATGTGGGTGATGGGGATAGAAACACAAACTTTCAAAGAAAGGTTAGAGCAATGCTTAGGGAGACTGCAGCTGCCTGAACCGTTTGAACTAGGGATATTAATACGGCCAGGAGGATAGGAGGTCATTTGGCTTCCTTCCCAATCTTGGCTAGCCACTTGATCTCTATACAATAAACAGTGTTGCTGTTCCACAAGTTTTTCTGGATTTTTTTTATTCAATCAAGAGACATTATTGTGTATTCCATTTAAGAGAAAAAGATTTGTAAGAGAATTCAGAAAGGTTGCTGGTAGTAGATTGACTAAATGTGATATGCAAATGGCTTTAGACTTGCAGCTACGCAATGAAAAGAGCTGTGTGCAATTGTCCAAGTCATCTGGCTGCACCCTGTAATTACAGAAGAATCCAGGCAGCCTTTAATTTTAGGCACTCATACCTTTCTTCCATCTTAACTGGACCTGACCACACTTCTAATTCACCCATATTTTCAGTAGATTGCTCAGATGTTTCATACCTTTGCTGGAGCATTTTAGAAGAACTTCAGTGTTTTGTTTGCTCAGGAGATTAGGTTGTGCTGAAAGGAGCCCTTTTTCACTTGTATTGCTGCTTAGGAAGTATTTAGAATTTGCCTATGCAAAGCTCAGCGCTTATATTCATCCTTTGATAGAACCTCTTTGGCTGAAGCCTGCTAACGTGTCCCCAACTAATTAGGGTGTATAAATCCAAATGAGATTTGCAGTTTCATGCACCTGTTGTTAAAGATGGGTGCGTGTAGGTAATCTTTGGAAGTTGCCTTTCAAGGTACCTTTATCAGATTTTACATTAGAAAGGTCAGAGTTCAGACTTGCAGAGATGTGGCTCGTGAAAAGGAGGTTCCTGTTCAGGTGTCTGCGTCTAAATATAGTAACGTAAAGACACTGAGCTGTAAAACTTTTGGTCTGTGGAGGAGATGTGGGTTTCTGGTTAGTGATAAGCGGGAAGGATTGCAGAAAGCTGAGCTGGTTAAGGGGGAGCTGCTATTAAAAACAAGGCATTTCCCTTTGGTTTATTCAGTATATTTATTTTAACTAGTTCTGTCTTCAGTATTTAAGTTTATATTCTGTATGCAGTGAACTTCAGTAATTAGCCACTCTGGCATGTTCCTGGTGCGCTGTTCTGTGCCAATGACTTCTGAGAGGCAGGAGGGCATGTTGTATGGCTGTGGGGAGGAGGGGAAGAGCAATGCTAAGGTCATATTTATTGCAGGCTTTCTTCCACAGAGTTCCAGGCTAGCTTCAAACTGATTCATGTCTATAATTTATAATTCTGGGTCTTACAGAGAAAATTATGACTCAGAGTGCTATTGCTGTGGGCACAGAAACATCTCTGTAGTGGGAATATCTTTTGTCAGTATTTTAACATACTCAGGCTGTAACGAAGAGTGCATGATGTCATTGTTGCTTTTTACTGAAGACTTGGAGTCAAATATCTAGTGAAATCTAATGGGGTGGTTGTTTTTTCCTCAGATAAACAGTAAATTGTTTTTAGTGAGAACTGATCACACTGATTTCACTGTGTGTCTTTACCGTGGCGCTCACAGTGCTCTGTTATCTGCAAGAAAAGGTCCTGTTCCTGGGGTGGGGGGGGGCTAAGGTTAATGACTTGCAGGTGTTTAGTGTCTTTTAGACTTGGCCTGCCACTAATATCACAGATAATAGATTTGTTCTCTAAATAACATTGCCTGGGTATTTTTTTTAACTTCATGTTGGGTACTGTCTTTAATATTCACAGGAACGAGTCATACTGGGTACTTTGGTACTTTCAGATAACTGTGCTCCCTGGTGTGCTTCCAGATCATAGTCATTTAATGTTCCCAGTGCATGTGTAGTAGCTCACTCATGAGCTTTCATTTGAAGTGAATGAACTATTTTGACTGACATGAAGCTTGGGAACTACACTGGAAACAGTTTTGTCTGGAGACCTTTCTGCTCTACATAGTACTCTAGCACTACCACAGCAAACTTTGTACCCTCACATCTTTCCATGCTCCTTTTTGCCACTTCACACAGGGTATCTAAAGATGGTTATGTCATCATGCTATAAAAACACCCCTCTTCGGACCCGAATTTTATGTTCTTTCAGGATTTTCAACTAAGCCACCCCCACCTCCCCAATTATTTTCTTAGCAGCACCATGGAAGACCAAGGTTAAATGCTGCATGACATGAATGTGATAGGTCTACTCCAAAGGAAGCTAGAAACCCCGAGTGCTGCAGGGCTAAGCTATGGCACCCATGGACCAGGGGTTAATCTCTGGTGCAGATGTCCACTGATGGCAAGCTGAAGATAGACATTGGGGTACTTGTGACCATGAGATGGCAAATTTTTCGCCCTGCCTAATGAGCATGACCAGTTAGTTTGAACTGCAGTCCGTATTCCATTTTCATATTTCTCCCTTGCATTCATTCTGCATACATTCTGATGGGGCATCTTTCTCCTAAAGGGTGCCATCCTATATAGATTAACTTCTAGGTGTCTCATGAGAAGCCAGATGCAGTTTTTCAGTGCTTGCGGTGTGGGTTCTGCTGTAAGCACACTGGGAGACAGAGAAATTGCCAAACTCTCCATCCTGCAGTTTGGAAGTGTCCGTTAACAACCAGCATGTACACAAATAGCTGCCACATATTCATGGGCTGTGTTTTGAGGAATAGAGAGGTGTGGCAGAAAGACTGAGACAGGTTCCACTGCCAAAATAATCAAGGGAAGTGGATAGTTTCCAAGGTGTTAATTCCCTAAATTGTTTTCCTTTTTTTTCTTCTGGCTTCAGTGGAGCCAGAGATCTTCCAAGAAATTGGAGTGCCTCTATTTTGACTTAATTCCTTTTGGTGTGGTGTAGTGGGGAAGTGTTACAAGTAAAGCTGCAGTGTAGGAAAACACAGAAGATCCCTTTTTATTTATCTTAACCTTATATCCCAAATTGAAAAGTGGTTAACACAGAATCAAAGATGAAATGCCAAAGAGGGGCTTATACCATGTAGGAAATGGAAATGCATTTGTTTAGAGGAAAAAATCCACAGTTCACTGGTGCTTGTTGGATGTGAAAATGACAACTAAGTGGTTTGGAGTATGTCTAAGTGTTTGTTGCTGTACTATTACCTGAACAGTTGAGTTGAACCTTTGAACATTGATTTTGTGTTGGCATGTAGGACAAAAATTCATATTTGAGTTTTTCTCTGTTGCTCATGACACACCACTTTGTGGTAGATTTCATCTGTGATTTAAATATTGTCAGAAGAACCCCATCCTTTAACTCTAGCTTGTTTGTAAGACGTGGATCCAAGAATTACTGAAGATGACTGGCTGGACAATGCTGTTGGAGATGTGAGGATTTTTGGACCTAGTTCTGATTTTACTGTAGACATTAGCACTTCTTATTTCTGGATATTGTTAAATGGGAGGAGGAGGAGAGTTTCAGGTATAGTTAAAACTACAAAGACAAGTGAAATTACCAAACTGGTGCTGGGCTGATGAAATACTGTAGGAAGGAACTGTTTTGTATCTTGTCTCTTACAACAGCGTCATGAAAACGACGATAGGATATAATGTTCCCACGCAAACATGACTTGCTTTTTCTCTAGATCTGTTGCTTAACTAAGGCTTTGTTTGTTCCAGTTTCCGTGGCCTTTGGCAGAGTGGGGCAACGACCTCCATTTTCCGTTTGTCATATAATATAAAATGAGAATATTGGCATTTGATGGTAGGCTATTTGCTGATAAAATATATTGGCCTCAGTAAAAACACTTCTGTAATTTGGCAGTCAGTCCTTTCCCACTAACTGCAGATTGATACATACTAAGTAACTTGTTTGTCTGAAACATCAAGAAAGCACAGTAATCCGGCTTCAGCCAATTCCGTAACGCAGAGTTGGACTTCCATGGTGCGACTTTATGGATTAAGCAAAGCCAAGACAGCTTTCAGAGTGAAGTGGTTTTTTCTTGTGATGGTATTCAGCCACTACATCGCTCTTTCTTTTATCTCCATTGACAGATGTTAATAGAGCAAAAGACAATGTGGTAGCTGGTGCAGTGCAGTAATGTCTGCTGCTGATGGTCTGCTTTCTGAGCCCATTAGGTTTGTAGATTTATTACACCCAGAGTATTTTAACCTGAAATATTCAATTTAAATCATATTTAGTTATGGATGTTTATTACTAATCTGAAATCCTGTCTGACTGGACAAAGTCCAGATTGGATAACTTATCAGTGAGTAAGCGAAGCGCATATGCTGAAATACTTCCTGTCTGGGTTTTAGTGTGTCTGCATTAGCTTTTGTGTGAGAGGTGCAGTAAAAGCTTTGTCTTTTGGGGATTCTTGAAAGAAATCAGAAAATAGCTAAATAAAGACAATGAAGTGGCAGAGGGCCTGAGCTGAAGTTCAGCACACAGGACATGTAGCTGGCGAGACTGATTTGAGGGTAGCTCCACACCTGCCGTAGTGCGAGAGAGGTGGTGCGGCACCATTGTGTCCTGGAGCCTTCCATGCTCCAGCAGCTGTTACTTTTCTAAGCAATATCATTTAGTTCACTGTTTTGCTTTTAGCTGGTATTTGGAACTACAGCCGCTACTACAGCGGCAAAACTTCGCTATGAGAATGCCTTAGTGTGCTGGTATGGCCAGTCAGTGCAACCAAGAGCATTAGAAAGGTCATCTTGTTCACAGGACCAGAACAAGCTTATGTTTAACTACAGCTGTGCCTCACAAGAGAATCCCTGTCAAGAACCCCAAGTGCGCTCTGTACCCTCAGTAACCTTTGTATTTCAAAGGAGTTCTGTACAAATGGACTGACTTTAAAATATCTGTTTCTGTAATCATTCTAATCCCACCTGTTGAACATAGCACATTCTGGACTTCAGTTGTCATGAGTAGGGAAACTGGGTTTCCTCTGTGCACCTGAGTGCACCCTTGTAAAAAGTTATGTGAATAGCAAAGAAGAATCCCACCATCTAGCAACAGGGGGAGGGAAGATGGTTTTTTACCATTTAACCTCACAACCATATTAAACTATTTCTTTCCAAATGTTTGCTTTTCCCTACCTTGCTCTTGGAGCTGGCAGTGGTGGGATTGTTGCTACAGACAAGTCAGAGATTTTTCTAGCTCAGCTCTGGGGTTTCAGTTGGGTGTTTATGAACATATCCATGGCCCCTGAAACATTGCTTCCTCGAGCAAACTCAGCCTTGTTGTCCAGTTAGGAAATGCGTGACGACAAGATTTAAAAGTTTCTGTTTGTTTCTGTTCTGTAAGGATCTTGTATTGCACTTGTTACCAGTGATGCAGCCACATTAATTTGTCAGTGATTATGCTAGTAGGAGAGTGAACATCAGGAAACCTCTGTTCTCTCCTCAACTACTTATGGCTCATTTTATGAATTAGGGTAGAGGATTAAATTCTATATCTCAGAATTCCCATTCTTTATCTGCCTTTTGTTAAGTGCTCTGTGATGTGCAGATGAAAGATGCTGCGTTGAAGAATATGAGAGTGCAGACATGCATTCATGCAAATGACTGGGCACATCTGCCCAACTCTTGGAAAGCTGCCCATTCAGCTGTTGCCAAGTTTGAGCCTCCCTCTCACATACATGTAAGCACATTCTTTGTTTAGGGCTTGAGGACTATGTTAGTATTTCATCAGTTTGATATCACTTTTGATAAGGGGCTGAATCAAGTCATAATTTTAAATTACACGTTCTCATTAAAGTATGTATCTGCTGTGTAATATCAGAAAGATAACAGTGGCCAAATAGACTGATTACACTGCCTCATTGTTCTACAAATCCCTCTGTTACACATCCTGAGACAAGGAAGCATGAAATCAATTACAAAACACCACTTTAAAATGTCAGTGGCTTCCGTGGTAGGTGCTGGAGAAATCATATTTCTGCCATTCTGTAATTGAAAGGGACCAAATAAAGTCCTTCCTCTTGCCAGCACAAGAAAATTGCAGCTTCAGCATGTGCTGTGCATGGTATTTCTCACCATGCACATTGGAGCACATTGGAGACAGTCATTCTGTTTGAGGCCTGGTGTGAAAAACATTTAACTCCTGAATAATCTGTTACCCAGGACTTTGCAAATTTGCAATTCTACTTGGTATCTTTCCACTTGACATGAAAAAGAAGGGGAGAATGGAAAATATAAACATATATACCCTTAATACTTTGAGTTTTTGTTTCATGATTGCATAAAAACTAGTGTTTGGAGGTTTTTTTTGCTGTGTAGCTCTGTTCAGGGGTGGTTCATATTTTCTCTTACAGAATATTGATATTACGAACTTTAGCAGCAGCTGGAGTGATGGGCTGGCCTTCTGCGCTCTCCTGCACACATATTTGCCTGCACATATTCCTTACCAGGAGCTCAACAGCCAGGATAAAGTAAGTTTTGCTGTACCTGCTCCTACACCATTTGCAGAATTTGCTGTGCACATTACCTATTTTAATGGATATATGCTGGAGACACAGTGTTGCAAGATACTGTTCTTGATTGATACAAAATAAGTAGATGGGAGCACCAGTAAGAGACAAGTGTCAGCTGAGAGCTTACAAAGCAAACAGACTGGACAAAAAGAGGAAGGAAACCAACAGTGAGCTCCCAGAGAGAAATGCAGGGACTATTGAATAAAGAGTTAGTGACAAGTGGCCTGAACTGAGTGCTGCAGATAAACATGAAGACAACATCTCTTTTGAAAGGTTAAAGCATTTCTGGACTCCTGAGTTAGCAGCACACATTGAGTGCTGGATCAGCAGGCAGTCAAATCATTTATTGAACTACTTGGACAGAATGTATCTAAATGTCAAACCGTGCCAGCACATTCCAAATATATTAAGACCTTCACAAAGGGGAGGAACTTGGATTTACTGGATTTGCTTCAGAAATCTAGTATCTATTACAATAGGAATTATACCATATACAGAAATGCCTTATATTAGTTAACACCTCTTCAGAAACCTTTCACTCATGATAAAGACTTGTAATCAGTTTCACAGGAACCCATGTGTCACAAACAGAGGGCTGTAGCTTGGGCAAAAGTAGATGAGCTATTCAAAGACAAAGAACATGTTTGTGAGCATACCTTACTAAGGCAAAAAAGTATCTATGTGAAAGTATTGAATCTAGTGGCCTTCAGATACACCTGCTTATTTAAACTTAGTGATTCACCAGATGCAAGGTAGGGTTCAGGAATCATACTTTGATGATAATCCTTTTGAACTTTCGTTTTATTTTTACAGAAGAGAAATCTGCTGTTAGCATTTCAAGCTGCTGAAAGTGTAGGCATCAAACCCAGCCTGGTGAGTAACCTTCTTTTAGCAAGGGAAGATTTGCTGCATACACCATTCCAAAGCCTTTGCTGCCATGTGGCCAGTCAGCTTGCACTGAAAATGTTCACATGGTGCTAGGGAAGGCTGCACCACCATCTCTGACAGTTCATAGTGTTAGGGAAGCTTCCAGAAGGAATTTGTAGAATTGTAGAATTGATATAATTTGAAGGAACTTCTGGAGGTCATCTAGTATTGAAATGAGAGTATTGATTATATCCTCCTCCTGGAGGCTGATTCCAGATGATTCCTATTTTCATGGGCAGACTTGCCTGTTAGACAATTTTCTTTCCTTTTAGTGGTTTAAGAAATGAAGGATATTTTGTTTATTAAACTGTTTTCAAAAACCAACAGTATGATGAGGAAGAGATAAGTTTAGTATGAAGGAGAAAGTATTATGGGGTTCATGAGCTAAATACAGAAACAAAGACATGCAAAGAAGCAGCAATTTAAATGAAGTTATACAGAGAATTGGTCTTTGGTTGCAAATGGAAGAAATCTCAGAATGTAAAATGCATGTGGCTGTTTAACTATTTTGTTAATGAGTTTCAGAATCGCACTAGGTCAGTGGATCATTCCCATGGGCCTTTATACTGTATGTGGCTTTAAGGAGCTCTGGAATGGAAGCAGAAGTAATGTTCAATAGCCACAGCTACTCAGAGGGCCCAGTGATGTTCCTAGTGGTGGTTTTGACAATGTGTCTGTCCTATGCAGGAACTCAGTGAGATGATGTACACAGACCGGCCAGACTGGCAGAGTGTGATGCAGTACGTCGCCCAGATTTACAAGTACTTTGAGACCTGAGATACAGAGCAAGAGGTGGACAGAAGTGGGGTAGAGAACAAAGAATGCTACAGATGCACTTGATCACTTTAAAAATCCGCTTGCTCCTCTTCTACAACCAACCGAAGCTCTTAGTTCGAAAGAAAGCTCTTCCATAATTTTGATTACATCTGGGACTGCAACCAAATAAATATCCATTGTCCATCTATACCAGACAAATTTGTCTGCAATTTTACTCACACGTGGAAATTGCAAAGCATTTTTGAACACGCGTGGGATATTTCTGAAGAGGATCCCTTGTGCTAAACATTGTTTGCCTCAAACCAGACTCCACCAACAGAAGACCTGCTACAAAATGAAGTTCTAAATCAGTGTGGACTATGCTGGCACTCAAGGGAGGCTGGGAGATGAATATTAATACAAAAGCTCACAAAAATGCTCGTCTTGCCAAAACATGCTTAACTCATCCCAAATACATGTTGTTTTCTTGCCTCCATATATTTTCTAAAACATCATGACAGATGCACCAGAGTGTGTAGAACCTTAACCTGAGTTATTCTCATGCAGCTGACCCAAGAAGTATACTAGTTTGCTTGTCATAGCTTAACAAGCAGGATAATAGCAGGATCATTTGTAACTCAGAAACTACGCTCTGTTCCATCACCAGTTAGCGAAAAAACTCTAAAAGACCCTGTTAGGTGCTGGGACTTCATTTCAGATCAAACAGAAGCAATCTCCTTGAGGAAAAATAGCTTTATTACTACATCTTCATTACTTGATTACTACAGGAAGCCAGAGCTCAGTTTCCTAGCTGACTGTACAGGCACAGTTGTCATAGGAATATTGCAAATGCAATTTACTGGCCTTAGTTTGCAAGGTGCCAGTAGCAGATGATGACCCTCTAAGCAATACAGTGACATCTCAGTAGTTCATATTTTTGTGGATTGAGTGGAGCAACTTCTTTCTTCTGTGTTGATCCTGTGTAGTCAGCACAGACACAGAATTGCTGTGTAGAGACATGAATCTTGAGATAGCCTGTGCCCTGTCCAAGAAAATGTAGTCCATAGGGCACTGTTACATGCTAGGAAGTGATGTTACCCTGGAAAGGAACACAGTAATATATTAGTACCAATGGAAGTTGCAACTTTACTCCACAAGTTACAAAGAATGTTAACTGGAACCTCTCTGTGTGTCATGGAAGTCATTAAGGCGCCAGAGGATAGCTTTCCAACTCAATAATACTGCTAGTCAAATGTCTGAAAGATACTGTATAATTTCTGTTATACGATTTCTCTTATTTCACCTCATTAAGTTAAATTTTCTGTTTGTCTCCCAGGATAACAGGATCAAACAGGCTGCTTAATTTGTTCTAGGAGCAGATCTTGGAGAGCATGCTTTGTACAGGACCTCATAGAAGGCTGCCTAGCTGCTTTAGGTTGTGCTGGTAGAATAAAGTTGTTGTTTAGTTAGCATGTTTAACCCTGTGACCAGACTTGATGCTTTGTGAATGTTAATCATAGTGAGCTAGGAATCATTTCTGTCTTACAAAAAATAATAGCGTGTGCTCACTGCTCTTAACTCCTGAAAAAAGGCTTGTGAAATAGAAACAAGCGATTTCACAGAAGAAAGTTGGTTTCAGGTTTTCCGGGGCTTTGCAGGTGGCTGATCTCAGCCTCTGGCTTCCCCACAGTGCTTTGTTGTTTGGTTTTTTAATACTATTTAATTAATAAACAACCTGTTTCAGACTTGGGTTTTCTCACAGCAAAATACAGGGTTAAGGGATAGATAACAGTGGCCGTATTGAACGGAAGTTGGAGGAAGGCAGTGTATGCCTAGTTCACAGGAGGAGAAAAGCATCACTTGCTCTTAGTTTTAGTCTGCCATCTATTCTAATCCACCAACCCCAGGAAAGTCTAATTCCAGTCGGAGCCTGTGTGACAGTGGCACGCACTTACGGTGCCCTTGCGCTCTGTGTGTCATCCTATACTGTGAGAAAGCAGTTGTAAATGCTGGCCAGAGTTATTTCTTTGCAAGAGTGCTTTCTAGATTGTATTAACTCTCCAGTATTTTTCAGCATACAGTCTGCCATCCCTAGAGAACATAGGATGAGTTGCTCTCAGTGTTCTCAGATACAAGTCTCATGTTATATGGTAAGACGGAAGAGGAAAATAGCTGCTAAGCAGAGTTCACTTAGGAAGGCAGTCACGCAGCAGAGCTCCAGTGCCTTGTGGATGCAGCAGGCTCTTTTCCCTTGAGGTGTCCATTGGCAGAGATCCCAATTCTCTCCAACGGGCTGCAGTTCAAAGCGGAGTGAAGTCAACACAGAAAATTCCATATTCCTCAGTGGGCTTTGGATCAGGCACTTGCAGGGATGAGAAAAATTGCTCTAATTCCCAGCATCTGGTAAACATTTCAAAGTCAGAGGGCTCCACTTGATCTAAAAAAGAAAGATACTCTTAACCCTCTGGTCACTGCAAGCATGTGTTCCATGTGACTGTCAGATGTACACAAAATACGTATGTTCTCTAGTCAGTATCACTTGCTTCAAGCGCTGTTGTGACATTTATTTTAATCCGTTTCTCCAAGACTTATTCTAACCTTACAAACCATTGTTTGATCTACTAGCTTTTATCAAATTATTTTTGCGAAGCAATGTTTCTGTCATTTCTCTGCAGCTTATTCTCCCATGCCCCCCAGTAGCATGGACCAAACACCACTACTACTCTGTTCTAGTGGTATATTCTTAAATTTTTTATTTATCTACGAGTTAGAACAAGGAGCTGTCTGTCAGTAGGGAAGAAGATATTCAGTTTTACCACATGCTCAATGTTTCCAGTCCTCAAACCTGCAAAACATCTAGTTTTCAAATGTTGGTACTTTGAGAGATGCTCTCTGATGGTATTTTTTGAGATTAAGAATATTGTTTATTTGTTCATTTAACTGTTACGATATTGCATATTTTTTCTTCCTTTTGAACCTTGCACAGTTACATTTCTAGACCTGGATTTTCAGAAATTATTGTTGTTTTTTCATGCTGCCTTAAAACTTGAATATGAATTTAAATTTATCCTACACAAGATGCTGCAGACCAGCCTGATTTTCAGAAAATCTACAGGGCCTTGTAAGACATCTCAAATTTGAACTGCAAAATTAAAGTTCTCGCTGTCTTTAAAGTTAGAGTTTGATAATTAAGTTAAACTAGAGGGTATAAGGATAGTCTTCATAGAAGTTCTGAGACTCCTCTGAAAACATCCTAAAATGGAACACGTGATGATGTGACATAGATGGTGTAACGCATTGTACCAGTAATAGTTTGCCTAAATTGCCTAAATCCTTTTTGACTTTCCCTCGTAGGAGTAATGGATCTTTCCCTGATGCAGGCAGAGATCTCTTCACCATGTCGCCATACGCTCCCTAAATATACAGTCACTCTTAAACATACCTGCACATGCCTGTGTGTGTGTGTTTGGGTAGTCTGTCTGACTGCAAGAAACCAAATAGCTGTTTTTGGATGAGCACGTGAGGAGAACGGTTGGGATGGGGATTTCAGTGAAGTTCCATGGAGGGATATCGCATTGTGTCACTGTTGTACTGTAGCTGTTAGAGAGGAAAGGAGATTTAAATGTGAAAAGTACATAGTCTAGCTCCCGGAATTTCTGGTGAGTGATAGAATGTACGAATTGTTTCATGGCATTGAGAAGTGAGCCCAGAGTCAGCCGTCTAAGAAGGTTTTGTAGAAAGACTGATGAGCTGTTTCTGAAAGTAAGAGATGAAACTGGATGGGGTGAAAGTTCAGCATATGAGGAGAGGGGCATATTGGGGACATGCGTGTGCCTTTGTGGACAGCAAAGGACATCAGCTTGAGAGTCCTTACTGACTGTCATCTTGAGTGACATTTCTCCTAAGAGCACAGCTCAGCGTGGATCTCAGAAGATGAGGAGGTAAGAGAGCATAGAGCTTGCTGCCTTTGCCAGGTTCCCCTTCCTGTGCCTGTGACAGTCACGAAAATGCAAAGGGGACAAAGATTTCCCAGTTCTTTCTGTGCTGCAGCAAGGCAGCCGCGCTAAGCAGAATGATTTCTGACTTTCGCACGTTCTCCAGTTTCCTCTGTGACACACATTCTCTCTGAGTTTTGGCAGGTTTTCCTTTTGTAATTTGAGGTTGGGTTTTACAGGTTTTCTCTATAATATTTCTTGTGTTGTGTGTGCAGCCAGTTATGTGCAAGTTGTCTGTCCAAAGCAAGTAAGTGCACACTGGCAGAATGATTGCTTCTTCCAGACCTGGAACTCTTAAAAATCTATGTTTTGGCTTCATTGAATTTCCTTTCCCGCTTGCTTGGCGATGAAAACGTGAGCACTGGCTCGTCTGGTTGTAGTTTGTTTGTACCTCCCTCATCTTTCTGTGCTTGTGGTACCAGGTCTTCCAGCAGGAAGTATCTGATGGGGCCAGCTGCTTGCCGAGCTGGGCCGTGTGTATCTGATAAAAGGCAGAGTCTGTATGGGATGAGATTATGCATTTTCCTGTCAGAAGAGGGCTTTTGCCTAAAAAGACTCAGGGCACTGAGCATTAAGACATTTTTAAACCCAGCAATAACTTCTACTATGCTAGACAATATTGGTTTTTACCAACTCCAGTGCCATTTAGACTCGCTCACCAGTATGGTGTAGAATCAAACTTATAACTGAACTGCAATTAACATTTTTCTCAACTGATGGTCTCTACATTTTTGACTTATACGTGTGCCAAGTTCCACTGGGCAGTGCTGGACACAATGTTTTTATTGATTATTGGTCCAGGCTCAAGTTTGTCATATGGGATAGTCACTTCTGACAGTCAAGTACTTCTAGCTTTATTGGGTACAGATGTTACTTCGTAATCTAATTTATACAAAGAGCACATTAGAATGTATATAGTAGGCATTGCCAGATTTGGACATGCTAATATTTAAAGATTAACATTATTAAAATGTATGATGCAAAGATCTGTGTAATATTTCTAATAAATCTTTTTCTGTTTCTGATGTTTGTTGTAATACTTCAAATATCTACATGCAAAACAGATTCTTCTGCAGTCTGCTGGGAAGCAGGACTTCCAGGAGAGTTTTAAAAAGATACTCATGGTTTGCTGGTTCTGCTACACTGGTAGCAAAGAAAATTTGGTCAGAATCTTCTTTTCATAAATACACCAAGTTCCATTTTTTAAGCAACTTATATGCATTTGGATGCCTTTCAGCAGGATAAAGGAGTGAAAGAGATGTCTTAGTTTCTGAAACCAGTGTATTGAAGAGACAGTAGGAAATCATCCTAGTGCAAAGGCAAGGAAAGAACAGACCAATGTGTCTCTGTGTTAGGAGCTCTTAAATGACTAGAGGATTAAGAAAGTCGTCATCAAGAAGTGGAAGCAAGGACTCATGACTGCAGTGAGTATAAAAATAAGTCACCAGTGAGCTAAGAGGCGAGCTGAGTTACAGCTCTTGGAGCACAGGCCACCTGGTAGACAGCGGCAGGGCATTACACACGATGCAGAGGATGAGCACAGCATGTGCATAGTTCTGGAAAGAGATTCCTCTTCTCTTCTGTGAAACAAACCATAAGAGACTGAAATCCTGGGGCATGCTAGTGACCAGACCTGGCACTGTTCTGTTGCCCGCTGCAGAGAGGACTAACAGCTTGTTGATCTGCTGAAAGGAAGCCAGAGCATCCTGACTGAGTTCGCATCTTGCAGATCAAACATCACCACCCAGCCAGTGACACTGCTGGGGAAAATGAAGCTTGTGTTGGAATTTCAGGTAGGGCTGAGTTATGGAGGGCAAAAACAAGGACTCCCTGTGAAAACCAGAATGCCAAGCAATGGCGCTTATGGTGACATTTATTGTAAACGCTCTCCATGGAGTAAAGGAGGACTTCCTAAATTCTGGAATCCCTGGATAGAATTCCTTTTTCCAGCTTGCACAAAGAGGACTGTGGAGCCTTGCCCTTACTGCTGAGGAATTCAGCCCCATCGATGCTGTGCTGCAGCCACTATCCAATCTATGTACAGAGCTTTCAAAGATGCTGAGATCAAATTCGGAATACTTTTCACAGGGGCTGCTTTTATCTCATGATCGTAGTGGCAATACCAGAACAATCAAAATCGCTGAGTCAGCAAAGAAAACAAGAAGATACCAGAAACGGGCATTTAAATCTCTTCAAGCCTCTCAGGTATGTTTGTGTCCAGCTGCATAGATGAAACCTTGTGGGAAAAAGTTCCTATTTACGTAATCCAAACTACTTTGCCTTTCCCCACCTAAGTATTGTGTTTCAGCCCTGGGTTTTTAATGCTGGGCTGATCCTTTCTTGTGGCAATGTCACAGGCAAAGTAATGTTGTTTTGGTGATTTGTCTGATCTAGGTAGCTTTATCTGCTAGACAAAGTATGACCATGTGAAATGGCAGCCTAGAGTCCCTAATTTTTTCAAGCTGCCACTGCACTTTATTTTGAAGGTTAACTGTGGCTCGCTTAGAAGGGACTAGGCTCAGTATTTGCACCTCAGTTGTCTTCTGCAAAGCACTCTCGGAACCAGCCCGGTCTTGCTCTCTGGAAATCTCACCATCACCAGGAATGCAGCTCACACTGTGCTTTAGGAATAAAAAGCAGAACCCTGAATACTTAGGTTTGCTAGTTGTGTGACCTCAGAATAAGGCCATACATGTCTGTCTGTCTGATTTCCAAGTCCTGCATTGATCTGTTTTCTCTGTCCTTCTGTCTGTCCTTGTGTTTTTTAGCTATAAACTCTTTGGGACAACAGCTGTATTTGCTAGGAGTTTATACAGCCTCCAACCACAAGCTAGAGTTAATACGCAGTATTATAAAAGAACTAATTAATAATCAGACCAGATTGGTTTTTGTAATGTTTAGTCCCAGTAGGGTGAAATCCTGGTTGTCCAGCCCTGCTCAGGGAAGCTGTGATCTATCCAGACTCCCCACCTGTGTTTATGACACAAGTAGAAATTATCATGTAACATGAGCAGGTTACAGGTTGGCATTCAAAGCTGTGTGTGACTGATGACCTCATTTCCATCTTCCCGGGACCCAGCCAGATCCTGGCTGAGACATAAAGTTGGTAATTTCTGTCTGCGTGTTGCAGTAACTGCAATAAGTGAGGTTTTTAGGGTTTTTTTCCACTAATTAAACTATTTGGTATGCTTGTAGGATGTTATCCTTCATGTCTGGTAGCACCCAGCAGTTTTTTTACGGGGATAGACTCTTGAGTCCTGGGATGTGGAAAAGCAAAAATGCTTTCTGCCTTACAGACCAGTGAACAAAGATTGCACACGATGAGTCTCAGTCCCATGCTCTGCCTAGAGAGAGATGTGAATCTCCTGAGACACTGCTGTCAGTTAATCTGTTCTTTGTATAGCATGGAGATACCAGTGGGGAGCAAGATACCTGTTATCGCAGCTACTTCAGTTCATGTTTGCTTTGGTTTCAAACAAATGATCAAACAAGATATCTCTGTTTGTTGGCTCTCAGAAAAACTGTCCCCATAATCCTTGCTTGAGCTGTAATTGCTACAAAACACAAAGCCATGCTATTGCAGACTGTGACTCAAAGCTTTGGCCAAACAACCACTCATAAAAAATATTCACGTTAAAATGGATCCACTGCGCTGCTGCTTGACTTCTGCAGGTTAGCTAAGCTATGCCAGTGCCTTTGCCCTGGTAAGTACATGCTGGGAAGCCAGCAAAAATTAACAGCCCAGCAATCAGGATCTACATTTGGAAAGGATGTAAGACAGTTTTCATTTTTGTCAGAATTTGCTATATTCAGGCATTTGCAACCATTAATGCCTGTGAATTCCCTTGTTCTCTTTCAGAAAATAGATTCTTCTTAGGAACAACTCATTCCAAAGACCTGCTGTCTCTTACTGCTGGACTTGGTGTTTCCATTACTGAAGTAAGCTCTTCGATGCTTCCAGGCTGTGCGGTCTCCATTCTTTCAGAATATACTCCAGATGCTTGGATTTATTTGTTGGGAAAAGCTGGATTCTCTGTGGGGATTGTCAGTGAGTAATATATGCAGATATTGTTTGCAAGTGGTTCAGCAAGAGACTGAAAATGAGAGTTGAGGCCAATATTTTCCTAGGATTATTTGTGGCTGGTTGTAGGTGGGGTGAGATGACAAGATTCAGGAGTGCTGTGCTGTTTTGTGTGCTTTCATTGCTAAGTGTCTCCTAACGCTCAGAGAACATTGATTGGGGTGGAAAGAATAATTCCCTCCCTGACTGGGGCACGTTCTTCTGGCTGGGATGGGGAGGTTTTTATTTGTTTGTATCACCACAGTGCCTCTGAAGTGCCTCTGACACAATCATGAACCAAGACTTCTCTGTGAACACACAGGCATGCTCCAAACATGGATTCCACCATTTTAATGCCCTTGTTCAGCTGAAGCCCCTGGCAGAGGCAGATGAAAGCAGAGTGCCATGACCTGACCTGTATTTGAAGCTGAAGACAACGCAGACAGTGTAGTCTAAAGTTTAAAGCCCCAAATGAGCACAAGGAGTCTCACATTCCCAAAACGGTTAGGTACCTTCCACAGGAACCAAGGCAGGTGTGCTAGTCACAAACTTGGTTTCAGCCTATGTGAACCTGTTTGTGGTTCCATGACATGTGATGAGAAGGAAACTCTTCATTTCAGGAAAAGCTTATTAACGTATTTTTCAGCCTCCCCCCATCTCCGAGCCAATCCTTACATGTCTCCCCTTAGCCATTAATAATGCTCATTTTACCCAAAATTCTCAGGCTTCTGATACCTGAATAGATGGGGTCTCAGATCATGGTTCTGTTCTAACTTCTGAACTACCCTGCTTGTTTGCTTTGAGTGGCCATTCTGACTCCTAGCAGGTCTTCCCAGGGTCACCGGACTTCAAAATCCTCAGAGACATCATGCTTTCCAGAGACCATCACCATCAGAAATTTTCCTGGAAAGGCAGAAGTTTCTGTTTTGCTGTAGTTCAGAATAGCGATGTTTTCAGTCTGGCTTTTTAAAGAGCATGTGGCTCAGGAGGAAGGGAGAGGGATGTGAGCTGCAGGAAGCAGTTCCTTCCTGATCCCCATATTGAGCAGCTTCCAGGGTCAGGCAAGCATCTTGCCTCATCTTCTTGGGTTGTCCAGCTACCAGTGTCACAAGTGTACATAAAATGAAGACTTTGTATCTCTCCTCTTTTTAGGTTGCAATAGCTGTAGTGAGGTTTGGACAGGAAATCGGTGCAGGTGAGTATTAGTTAAGAAATCATCCTGGTTATCCATGTGCTTGAAAGATATAAGCCATAGTGGAGAAGCATAAGCAATACAAGTAGAATAAGAAATCTTCCAGATGGACACGTGATGGGCTGCAAAGGCCAGAACCAGGTGGATGAAGTCTCACAGGTATAGTTTTTGAAACCTACAGCCATAAACTCTGGACAGTAGGACACTGAAGTAAATGTCCCCCAGAAAAGATGGCAGTCCAATTGTGGGGGCAATCAGTGTTTTTCATTGAGCATAGCAGGAAGACAACGAAAGCTGTAAAATGCCGGTGTGGGTAACGTTATTCGCATATCTAGAATGTGAACTGCTGTCCCTTACGTACATAGCAATGACTGAGGTTTTATCCTTACCCACCCATCAAGAGTCTAAGCTGGTTAAAGAGAAAGTAACAAGATTAAGAGAATTAACATGCGAGCAAGTGCTTTTTCTAACCTGCTCCACACAGACAGCTGTACACCTTCTGTGCAAAGCTCCGTTATACTACTTCTCTGGGCTGAAAGAAAGAGTATATAGCAGTTCAAACCCTTGTTCCACCTTGAGGTGCTGTAATTTCTGTCTCCTCAGACAGCTTGTCCCTTCTCTCTCGCAGTAAGCCGCTCCCACCCTCTTCTCCAGCAACGAAGCGAACAAACTCCTCGAGTCAGTGATTCAGTAGGACACACTCAGCATTCTCCTAACAGGATCAAGTTCCTAGGAAGCAAGACTACCACCGTGACTCTGCTTGGCTTTTTCAGTTATAAAATGTGATTTTTCCTTGCCAAAATCAAACCTACAGCCAGGGCAGTTACAGTGAAAGCAGTGAGTGTGGCCTCTTGCTTATTTGTGATGCAGCAACTAGTATTCAGCTCAGACAACCCAACAGGTCTGAATAGCAGAGCATTAATAATAATAAATGCATAGCTCAGCCCTTGAGAGCAATTGTACTGCCAAGGCCCTGGAGAGCTGTTCTGGGAAGGGAGAGTTCAGTCTGAAGCTTGCCAAGGGGCTAGTAGCATTAATAATAAATAATACACCATGGGATGGCGCAGTCCAGGTTCTTTCCCTTCAGCTGTGGTTAAGACATTGCTTTCCTAGCTGCAGAGCTGGGAGGGTTTCCGATGAAGTCTTGCAAGGGTGGAAACCGCGCTAACCGAGTTCTTGGGCTTTAACAGTGTTTAGCACTAGGTTTGCATCGCATTTTTGCCAATAGTGATGGAGACTGGACAAAGCAGAAGAGTCTCCTGTCTCTGCGATGGAGCCATACAATAGGGGCTGCAATAATAATATTGGGGTTCAAACAGGTTTTGAGTGCAAATTCAGTATTTGCTGGCAGCTGAGTGTGGAGCCAGAGTGGGACAGGAAGGCTGGTCCCTACCTCTGCGTCGGCTGGTTTGAATTTTTTGCATGTGTTCTGCAGTTTTCCCTTTGTCACAGGCAAGCTGTGCTTTAACCCCTGTGTGCCCCGCATGGACCTGCCTGTGGCGGGAGGCTAGTGGTTAGAGGTCGAGGATGGTTTCCAGAGCTCTGGCTGGGACCTAAGACACGACAGGCTCATGGCTTCTCTGGATGCAATAGCTCTCCTCTGGCAGTTGGAGATAGTCATAGTAACAGTAATAGAACCAAGATTTGTAAATATCTGTTATCTTGCACAGAGAAAACAGACTGAAGGCTTTGAATTAAATCTAGATTTTCTCTAGAATTTGAGCATAATTCTATTTTCAGAGCAGTTGTGTTACGCTAATACAAGTCTTCTCGTCGTACTCATCTGGAGCTCCAAATGTCACAGTTTTACATAAAGCAGAATGGCCTTGACCGCTTGGGATGAGAGCACGTTCCCCAGCACTGTCAGGGTTTGGCAGGGAGCAGAATCGCTGCTCCTTATTGTTGCTGTGAAGTGTTGACTGGGAGTGACGCTCTCAGTTGGGCTGGTGGGGAAGACACTTGGTGAGTTTGTTTTCTCCAGGGCAGGAGGCTGTGAAGGTTTAGCCCCAGAAGCAGCTCTAGCTGTGGATGAAGCTAATGTGGTTTGAGCTGCAAATGGCATCGCTGCCTGTCCAGCTTCACCCCGGGCTTTCCACTGCTGATACTGGCCTGGAAACGTGACAACGCTTCCTATTGATTTGTCTGGGGAATTGGCTGTACCAGCTCCTCCACCAACATGGAGACAACTGGGCCCAGTACCCATTGGGAGCCCTGTGCAGTTGAGACCTTGCAACCAGTGCTCAGCACTGTAGGGCTTCATACACCCGTGGCTTGAGCTACAGCTTCCATTTAAAAATACTGCTGGAAGAGGCCCTTGGCTTTTCATCATAGAAAGTGGTTAGTGAATAAAATCAAACAGAGATACATTAAAATTTTTTTCGAAATGGTATCCTCGTACCCTTGCCTCTGCCCAGCCAAAATCCTTCCTTTTTCATTTCACCGCTGTTTATAGTTTACTTTTTTCAGTCTTGTGGTGACTTTTTTGTTTTCTAATGAAAGGTGTAAGACATAACCAACAATTTATAAAGAATTCACACACCTGCATTGTTCCAAGGTGAGTTCTTGCAGATAATTTAAGCACCAGTTTTAAATTCCAGGATAATATACATTTATTATCTGGCAATGGCTCTGGGGACTAGGAAAATCCGAGTTTGTTGCTCTGCAGTTTACCTTCTTACTGTAACTTCTCCGTTTTCCAAGCATTTTGCAGACTTACTGTGAAGTCTCCAGTGTGGAAATAGTTTTCTCTGGAATTTCACCCTCTGCTTTCCTTTCCCAGCCTCTTCCAGAAAAAAACGCCTACAGCGATACAGCGGCAAACCTCACCTTTAGCCATTCACCTCCATCATTGTTTACTTCAGAGCTCATCTGGAATCTTTGACATGCTAATGCTCCACACAGCAACGCAGGCAATAAATATTCAGGCAGAGCTGAGTGCTTGTTTCACCTGCCTGCGTACCAAGTTAGCCTCAAAAATCATGTTCCCTTCACCCAGCTTGCGTAGGCTGCGTGTAGTTCAGCCGTCATTGGCAGTATCACTTTGAAAGAGAGCTTTTGTCCCTGCTGCATGGTTTACAGGTTATATTGTGTCTTGGGAATCCTTGCTTGGAGTCAGGGTCAGGACAAGCTATGTCTTGTCCTGCAAAACAGCTCAAAAGTACTAGTGAAGACTTGAGTGGTAATGGGGGTGCGGTTCACAAGGCAGTGCGAGTTCTGCTAGGCTGATGGTTCCTATTGAGCAAGTTGTGGCTGAGATCTGTTGCCTGACAGACAGGAGCTGGTTCTTTGTCCAGCTCCTCATGTCCACCTTGCAAATCCCTACCATCACCACTGTCACCAGCCGTTCCCTTTGCCAACGGTCCTTGCAGAGGAGACAAGTAGTTAGAAAAGTAGTTAGGAAAGAGTTAGAAATGCGAGTGCCTGCTGGGGAGACGTGTGTGAAGGCTTGTACTAAGGTGTACTGACCAGGTGTGGAGGCAGAGAGAACCTCTGAGCCTCCACGGCCATAGAAGGGCACATGCCAGGGCCTGGGACTGTGCAAGAGCCTGTACTCCAAAACAGGGCTTGTCCAGAAAGCCCTGAGGATTGTCTATGCCTCTCCTCCGTATTTCCCAGTCTCCCCTCTGTGGGCAGTTTTGGGATGGAGCTGCCTCTCCATGGCAGGGGATGGCCGGCAGCTGCTTTGCTGGGGAAGCCACGAGGTGCAGGGCTAGTGCTCTCTACCACCCGAGAGCCGGTGCTACCTAACCCCGCGGCTCTCGCACGTCGATGGAGGGCTGCCAAAGTCCATATCATGGATGTGCCTGTAGCAGCAAGACAGATGAACTTTTTGTCTGGTATCATCCTTTTTTTTCCTTTTTGATATCCAGAAGATGTCTGTGCCTCTTTGAAACAGAGACACTCGCAGTCCAGTGCTTGGTACTCCTCTGTTTAACGCGTGCTTAGTGACTGAGATGGCAAGTCTGGCTGCAGGTCCAACAAGAACATCTCAGCAGTCGCTGACTCAGGAGCTTTTCTTTGCGTTTATAGACTTGGCCCTGCGGGCTGTCTGGGCCCCTTGTCCAGTGTGTACAGAGAGATGCGTGTTAGTGGGGCTCCTCACCAGTCCTTTGTGACTGGGCCAAGAATGCTGAAGGTGTCAAGACAAGAGATTGCTAGGGAAGTCCTCGCTGAAGCCTGAGACTGCACAGAGGCCTCACACCAAAGAGATCACAGAGGGCTGCAGGAAACGTGCTGCCTCCAAAGTGACCGCTCTGCTCCCCCGGGGACTGCAGCGACAGAAGGAACAGCACGTACGAGGTTGGCAGGCTTCTGCCAAACCTCAGAGACACGGGCTACGGCCACACCAGGATGCTGAGGCTGTCTCCCACTGCATCGCCGTTCAGAATGTGGGATCTGTTTAAATCTGTTTCCCTCTGAACAAAAGAGCCTGACTAGTTCTTACACTTGAAAGGAGCAGACTGGGACTGGGGCTGTTTCCACCGTGAGTGCTGAGAGGCAAAGCCCGAGAGTAAAATAGAATCCAGGAAAATAATAGTAATGATGATTCATTTGTCTCTGTATCGGACATCTTAGCTCCCAACGGTGCTCCAGTGACCTGTTGCCATGTTACTATTACGCTCTGGTTCTTGAATGGATTCCACAAGCTGTAAGCTTTGGGCTATGTTTACCTTGCTAATCGTGTGACTTCCTTGCTCCATTACAGGCTTCAGTATATAAATATGCACATTATGACCTATAGATTCATCATCCCCAGAGCCACAAGAGCTGCAGAGTTTCATAATGCCTGCTCAGATCATTACTTAAGGCCAGCACATTCAATTGGTATTTAATGGTAGGGTGTTCAATGCTGTATATTCTAAAACAGGGCTCAAAGAATGCAGCTGGAGGGCAGGGGCGGCATCTCTGGCTGGGAATGGGCTCATCCCTCTCTTACTGCCAGCAGGGTTTAACCACATTTGGTACAACAGAGCTGAGCACGCTTGTCCCTGGCTCCACTTGCAGCTAAGTTGCATTCAGAACAAGTCCAGTTGTATCAGTTCATGCCAGAATAAACCACTGGACCTCGGCAAAGGCTTCGCTGCTTTGGAGAGCCATGAATCTCTGTGTAAGGCAAAATTTATAATACAGTGCCTTGCTACCTGTCTCACAGCAAGACCTTGCCCGGAGCAACCTAGTCACCAGAATCTGAAATAATGGTTTCTCTGTCCGTGTCTGACCAGATAAACCACAATTTCCCTCGAATCAGCCTGTAAAAAGTACTTCCATGATCACAAAAGCAGATCCTTTTCTAATAAAATGCATCCACCGCAAAAAGTTAATTCTCATTTCATTGAAGTGCTATAAAGCAGTAGAAGGCTTCTGTTGGCACATGTTTTAGAGCTAGGAAGACAACATGTGTAAAAACCCTGATGTAAATCCATTGCTTTGGGGGAAAAAGTGCTTTTCCATGATAGTTTACTGTTGTTTACATGACTATAACAGTTTCTGCACAAGGGAAGCTACACTCATCCTAAAATAACAAATAAACCAAACTAGTGTAGGCAAGTTCAGGATCCAGCCCGTGCTATGAAAGATGGAGCAGCCTGATGTGGGGGAGCTGCGTACCAGCAGCTGTGAGTTCTCCTCAGAACTCTGCCGTTCCTTCCCGTGCAGTCCCAGGCGGACACTGAAGTTTGAGCCGCAGGTATCTGTGCTTGTCCTTCGTGAGAATCGGTCCTTTGCCCCGACAAAGCGCTTGGAGGATACGAAATGCAGGAGGGCAAGCGGTAGCGATGCTCCCCAGATCCAGATCCCTCTGTCTAACAAGGGCAGAGGGAACCTTGCTGTACGTCCCCATTGAGTTCAACATGCCATGGACGTGGCTTTCCCGGAGCATCCTAGTCATCCTGGAGCATTCTGCTCCCGAGATGTCTGCCTTGAAACAAACAGCTTCATTCAATACAAGTTGGGAGTTCCTTCTCCTGTCTGTCTGATCCAGAGGGTTTCTGGTCATAGGGAGTGTTTCCATTTATGCCAGGTTCATAGAAATCGTTTCAATCCTGTTTTTCCTAAGTGTTTTTGCTCTGCTTTAACTTTGGATCCCCAGAAAGCTTTCCCTTCCCCAGGATTTCATTTCTACCGCTGTTTAAAAAAAACAATGGCAATATCTTTTACTTTCTGTTTGCTACAGGGAGGTTTATTTTGCTTAATTGTTTCGATTTTTTCCTAGTTTCTGTCCTGGATTATTTAGTACTGCTGGATGCTGTGAGCTGGTGTGAAGTTCAACTTCTGATCTGGTTGTGTTTTGATGGTGAACGCAATATAAAGCACGAAAGCTGTGATGAAAAGGTAAGTCAGAGTTACAATTCTATTTAGCTATGTGTTCTCTGCTGGTTTTAAGACCCCCCCGGTGCGGACAGCCCCTTTCCTCAGTAACTGCATCCGGTTTTAACATTTCCCAAGCTCCTCAGACCCAAACTCGACGGCTGCAGCCCCGTGGGTGACAGCGTTCGCTCCCCGCTGCTGTTGGGCCACTCTCCGACCCCGGGCAGCGC
>Ga0181612_161057_pt1 | contig 24148 bp, 25 predicted proteins | sample HoacroProtozoa21_FD_119630 | JGI IMG/M metagenome (GOLD analysis project Ga0181612, IMG submission 119630) | Hoatzin crop microbial communities from Cojedes, Venezuel. Combined Assembly of Gp0051906, Gp0051904, Gp0051908
AACAAACAGTTGGATAATCATCTGAGAGAGCAGTGGTGAAGGAGGCATCCCCTACCTGGAGGCCACAGGGATGTACTGGGGCACTGTGGGGCAGCAGAGGGAATTGTCCTTGACTCCTCATATGTTTCTTCCCAAGCTCAACTTCACTCCTAACTCCTAACACCCAAGTGTCATAGGGAGGATGTGGAATGGGAGTGGCAGTCAGTTCATAACACTCTGTTTCTGAAATTCTCCATTATGGCTCTTTCCCATTGGCCTCAGTTCTCCACAAACTGCTCCAGAGTGGATCCTTTCCACAGGGTACAGTCCTTCAGGAACAGGCTGTTCCAGCATGGGTCCCCCACAGGCCACAGGGCCTGCCAGAAAACCTGCACCTTCATGGGCTTCTCTCCATATGCAGTGGTTTCTGCCAGGATCCTGCTCCACCGAGGTCCTCCATGGGCTGCAGCTCTCACTATCCTAAGGGATAAAGGCCAGCCCAACATTGCTTCTCTTCTGGACCAGACCACCAGATGTCCTGGAGGATGGCTGTTTGCTGAGCCCATGGGAGTAAAGAAAACTCCATGCTTGTAACACAACACTGTATTGCTATTGCTCATCCATGTTTGCCCAGTGTCAAGGCCTTCTCTGTTTCTCACTCTGCTCCCTTGTAACAAATATGTAGGCAGATGGAAAAAAGTTGAGAGGGGACACAGCCAGGACAGCTGATCCAAACTACCCAGAGGGATATTCCATACCATATGACCTCATGCTCAGGAAGAAAAGCTTGGGACAGAGGAAGAAGGATGTGGAGGTTTTGATTGTTCAAGGATTCTGCTGCTCGGAGAGAGGCAGAGCATCTGTCTGCTTGTGGGACGTGGTGAAAGATGGTCTTTGTTTAACTTGGTGAGGCTTTTAAAATTTCTTCTCTTCACCTATTAAACTGTTCTTCTCTTGAGCTGAAACTTTTCACACTTTATTTTTTCCTGTTCTCTGTCCTGTCCCACTGGGGAAGAGGAGGGAAGAGTGAGAAGCTGCTGGGCTATTGGCCAGAGTCACCCCACCACAGCAAGGAATTTGTTGATAACTGGGAAAGAGTTTGGTGCGGGGCCGCCAAGATGCTCAGAGGCTCAAGCACTTGTCTGGCAGGAGAAATTGAGGGCAAGGGTCTTCTTTAGCCTGAAGAGTGGAAGAGCTCAAGAATCTCATGACAGGCTTTCTGTCCCTGTGCAAAGTCTCCATGAAGATGGAGCCAGTCTTGTTACCATGGTGCTTGGCAGGAGGATTACAGACAATAGTAAGATGTGGAACAAAGAAAGATTCAGGATAGAGAAAAGGAAAGTATTGCTGTCCACGAGGGCATCCAACATACAAACATTTCAGTAAGTCTTCCAGAGATGTAGTGCCATCTCTGTCCTTGGAAGCTTTCCAGCCACCACTGGATCAAGCCTTGAGCAATGTGGTCTGACTCCATAGCTGGCCCTAATGTGAATGCAAGGCCAGACCAGAGACCTCCTCCAGTCCCACGAAGGAGATGGGAAACCTAAATGATACTGGGGTTCCTTCCTCTCTTGCTCTTCCCTTAAGAACACTAGTGAAAGTTCTCAGGTGACCCACGACCATGTAAGTAAGTCAGATATTAGTACAGTCAGACCAGCTGCAGTTTTCTTGTCCTGCTCCAGGCGGTGTTGCCCAGATGCCAGGCTGCTTGACAAGTATTCCCAAAAGAGTCCAAATCAATTTCTTTACTTCCCCTTTCATTCCCTTTTCACTCTTCCTACCTCTCCAGTCCTCTTTAACCATCCTTATCCCCTCCTATGCAAAAAAATGCTGTCTTCTTTGCCATTTCCCAACTGAACCTGCATTTGATCATTTTGGACCCTCCGTTTACTGATGATTACAGCAGTGCTTTCCAGCTTGCTTAGAAACTCCATGAACACTAGTACTCTTTTCTTATCCCCAAAACTTATTTTACAGTAATGTTAGGAGCGCCATAACTCAGGAAGACCATTGGTACACATACTTTAAAAGCCAGATTGTTGCAGGTCCTGTCCATGGGACCTTGACACACCTGGTGATTTGGCCAACAGGAACCTGAATGTTTAGAAGAAACAGAACAAGCCCATGTAGCAGAATGGGGAAGGAACTGACTGGCAAAGGAGTGCCCTGAAGAGAAGGGCCTGGGCATCATGATAGCAGATGCCATAGCAGCCAGTGGGCCTCACATTTCAGAATGAAATTGGAGAAACTGAAGAAGGTCCAGATGAGGTCTGCCAAGATGAAACGAGGGGGCCTAAAGTATGAACTGTGAGGAGAGTCTGAGGGAATTATGCATCTCTGGCCTCCTGAAGGGGAGGCATGGGTTGCCGTGGTACGAGCCTACAGCTACCTGGAGAGTTGACTGAGCCAAGCTCTCCTCTATAGTGGCAAGTGATCGTCGGAATCATAGGAATCATAGAATCATAGGTTGGAAAAGACCTCTAAGATCATCAAGTCCAACCATCCGCCCAATACCACCATGCTTAGTAAATCATATCCCAAAGTGCCGTATCTACAGGTTTTTTGAACACCTCAAAACACAACGTGTAGATATGGCACTTTGGGATATGGTTTAGTAAGATATGACAGAAGCAACAGCCACAAAGTGCTTCTTGGGAGCTTTAGGCTGAGCTTTAAGCAAAATCAAATGGACTAGGAGGAGCATTGCTGTGATCTCTACCTTTGGATCTCTTCACATTTCATCTCCACAATGTCACAGTGAGACTGGAGGCTGCCCTAGAGACCCCCAACAGTCTCTTTCCCACCAGCCCTTCCATGAGCCTGTGCTTTCCTACACGTTCTGCCAGAAGAGATGAAGCTGGAGATGCGGGCCTCTACATTATAGGACAACTCAGGGTGGAGTGGAGCTCAGAAGGTCTCAACTCCAGTGCCCAGTTCAAAGAGAGGCCAGCTCTGAGGTCAGACCAGCTTACACAGTAAGTGTTAGCACCCACAGAGAGAGTTTACACATGAAGCACGCATCTAAGCCTCCAGTACAGAAATGGAGATGATGCATTTGACCAGCTCCCTGAACACAGCTATTGGTACATCAGGCCTCTTGAAATTCCTGGGAACATCCACCTTCTACAAGCTTCCTCAGATGTCTTCCCACAGTTGGGTTGCTTTAGGCTGGAACAGAATTGAAAGTAAGGCTCTAACTTGGGTACTCTCAACTTCATTGCTAAAAGACAGTGAAGTGGAAGGGGCTCTTGTGGATGGTTGAAGGCCTTCGAGAAAGGAGCTGAAGTTAAGAGTCTGGAACTAGCATGGCCTTTAGATCACTTCTCATGTGATGTCTTTCTTCTAAACTTTCAATCACTGGCACCCAGAAACCTCACCTGTTCCTCTCCTCCCAAAACCTCACCAAGTGGTGGGAAAAAAGGAATCAGAAAGGCCCTAGGCCTCTGTGAATCAGCTGGGGTCTGGCACTTGGAGGGCCACAGCGTCATTTGCTTGTATAAGTGATCAAGAATGAGCTGGGAAGCGAGTCCGCAAGCCCAAGTCAACGAAGTCCATGTGCAGGCAAAGCTGTGTCTATGGCTGTGTTTGGAGACCAGTACACATACAGCATAGATAAAGCTATGGCTGCAACTCCGGCTTGCACTAAGACAGTCTCCTGGGCCTATGGAACAGAGGAGTGGGTGGAATCCCCAGGTGAGGCTGCTCAGGGGCAAGAAGGCCTATGGATGTTCTCAGGGCCCTGACACTGCACCCATGGGATCCCACTTGCCAGTGCCCTCAATAGGACAAACTCTCATTGCCTGATGTCCAGGGTCTGATCTCTGCTACTCTCCTTCCCCACCTACCTGGGGATCTGAGACATCACAACTTCATGGTCACTATGGTCAAGGCTGACACTAGTCTTTACACCCCTGGCCAGCTCATCCTCTGTTGGGACTGACCGGTGCAGATGAATATCATGGCGGATGGCCTGTTGCGCAGCTGTGCTCAGAACTTTTGTACAAACACCACTAGAAACCACATGGACTGTTTTCTTCCTCCTGTCTCACTTGGCCGGTGAATACTTGGGAGACTGAGGAGTGCCCCATCAGAGCCAGGTACTGGGATTCACAGATTTTTTCAGGACATTTAAATAAGACATTGTTCACTCCTCAGCCTGGACCTGGCTGGGATGCAGTTAGTTCTCTTCACAGCAGGCCATATGGTGATCTGCTTTGGATTTGTAACTAAACTGATAACACACCAGTGTTTTGGACACTGCTGAGCAGTCCTCACAGAGCATGAAAGCCTCCTTTTCCTCACACTCTGCCTGCCCAGCAAGTAGACTGGAGGTACAGAAGAAGTTAGCAAGGGAACAGCTGGGACAGCTCACCCCAAATGACCAAAGGAATATGAAGGATTGTTGGGGCCTGGAGCACATTATGGACAGCAAAGTTTGCGAGAGATGGGTTTTTGAGAAATCCACCAGAGACCAACACTGAGCCCTGCGGGAGAGTGGGGTGACCATGCATCAAAGGTCCCTCCTCAAAATGGCACAGACCAGGGCCCTCTCTTCTGCATCTTTTCCATCAGCACCCTGCTCTGTTCCCCCACCCTGCACACTCACACAGCTCAGCTCTACACTGGCACTTTCCTCTCCCGGGCACTTCCCAGCTCAGCCCAGTCTCTCCCCAGCTCTGCCCGCCTCCCCTACCCTCTCCCAGCCCAGCAGAGCAGCCCAGTCTGTGCTGGGCCTATGGCAGTACACACTGCAGGGTGCTGCAGAGCTTGGGACAGTCAACCCACAGCCCCAGCCCCTCTGAAGGGCACAGCATGTCCTGGAGAGCAGAGAAGGGTGTTCAGAATCCCCATCAGCCCCACCGATTGTGTTGGCCTCAAGGGCATGAGGAAACAGAAGCTAGGCACTCTCTGGCTCTCCTAAATTCATATGGTGGGTGGTCCCCAACCCTGACTGAATTTGCCCTCTCCTCTGCTCCCACCAGCCCCACTTCCCAGGACAGCAGTAGAATCTTGGCCCTGGGGGTCCTCAGGCAGCTCCCACATCTCTCCAGGACCTCTTCCTGTGACTGCTGTGTTCCCAATGACGCCCATGGCACTGCAGAGTCCTCCTTCATGGGTATGCCAATTTAGTGCTTTACATTTCATGAACTTCACCTTTGACAGCGTTTCATCTTCTGAGTCTCCATCTATTCAACCAGGGCACGTGGTGAGTCCACATGCTCTTCTATCCTCACCCCTCCAAATTAAATTCCAGAGAGTTCAGTATATGCCATCAGTCCTGTCACAGAGGAGGAAACCTGAGGAGATAATGGAGAGCTCATGGACCATCTCCCCTGTCATTGGACAAGAAGAAGAGAGCTTTGGAATCCAGAACCCTTGGTCCAGTGTAAAACAAATGTAAAAGGATCTTAACCTCAAAACCATTGATAACCCAAAGAGAACAGACTCTTTAAAAGACCCATTCCTTGGATGTTTTCTTGGAAGCTACATTTAAGGAAGAGCCCAACCTTCAGGCACTGCACCCAAGAGATCCCAGTCTATTGAAGCACTGCTATCTGACAGGCCACATCTGACAGAGTGTTGTGCAAGAGTCAGATACAACAGGATCAAGCCCAAAGACAAGGAATATAAACCCAGAAAATTATCTATAAGCAGGATTGACAGAAGAGAAAACAGCAGACCTGTGGCCTGAAATGAACCCTGGGAAATGTTAGTGTTGGTGAAACAGGATCCATTGGGTGAGTTTCCTTAGAGCATCCTTGAGCTCCCGGTTCCTTATGCTGTAGATGAGGGTGTTCAATGCTTGAGGAATCATTGAGTAGAGAAGGGATACCACCACATCTAAGGATGGGGAGGACATGGAGGGGGGTTTCAGGCAAGCAAATGTGCCAGTGCTGGTAAACAGGGAGATCATGGCCAGGTGAGGGAAACACGTGGAAAAGGCTTTGTGCCGTCCCTGCTCAGAGGGGACACAAGCTCTGCTTCCCAGGAGGGTTCCCGTAGTGCAGGGGTCTGCAGATGGCAACATAGCTGTCATAGGTCATGATGGTGAGGAGAAAGTACTAAGCGGAGATCAACAAAACGATAAAAAAGACTTGTGCAGCACATCCCAAGTAGGAGATGGCCCTTCTGTCCCAGAGGGAGTTGGCCATGGCTTTGGGGAGAATGGTGGAGATGCAGCCAAGGTCAAGGAAGGAGAGGTTGAGTAGGAAGAAGTACACGGGGGTGTGGAGGTGGTGGTCACAGGCTATGACAGTGATGATGAGGCTGTTGCTGAGGAGGGCAGCCAGGTAGATGGCCAGGAAGAGCCAGATGGTCAAGAGCTGCAGCTCCTGTGTGTCTGCCAATGCCAGGAGGAGGAACTGGGTGATGGAGCTGCTGTTGGACATTTGCTACCTCTGAGCACAGGGACCTGTTCTAGAGGAAAAAGACAGTGACAAAATTGGGTGAGACTTCTCAGAGCAAAGCCAGACAATTTCTCACAATATTGCTCCCCTCTCTTAATATTCCTCCCCTCCCATAACCCCCCGCCCCTGTTCCAGTTCATCTCCTTTCTCTGGTTCCTGCTGTCTTGAGTGTCTAATGATTAGCAGGACTGTGGGCTCCCAAGGAGTCAGCTCTTCCCTCCTGCAGTGGCTAGAGGGATGCTGGTTTGTGACAGCTCCAATATTCATAGAATCATAGAATCATAGAATGTTAGGGGTTGGCAGGGACCTCTGTGGGTCATCTAGTCCAACCCTCCCGCCGAAGCAGGGTCACCTACAGTAGACTGTGGAGGACCTTGTCCAGGGGGGTCTTGAATATCTCCATAGAATGAGACTCCATGGCCTCCCTGGGCAGCCTGGTCCAGTGTTCCGTCACCCTCAGAGTGAACAAGTTCTTCCTCATGTTCAGACGGAACTTCCTGTGCCTCAGTTTGTGCCCATTGCCCCTTGTCCTGTCACTGGGCACCAGTTGCAGAGGAACCCTTAAGACGGACCACCATGTTCTGTGAATGTCAGTCTGCTTATTGTTGTTCAAAGCAGGCCTCATCTACTTCATCAGGAGAACTACAGCAGACAGACACTACAACAGCACCCATGTTGGTCTGCCCACTAAACCTGACCCTTGAGCTCTCAGCTGGCTCCTGACCCATCTCCAGTCAGAGCTCCCTGCATTGCTGCTGATCCCTCACAGAAAGCGCAACCCCCTCCTCGCCTTTCTGGACAATCCTTACTATAGAGCTTGTAACCATCCATTGCAGCACTCCAGTCATGTGAGCCACCTCACCACATCTCCATGATCCCAAGAGGTCATAGCCCTGTAACTGCATACACACTTGTGATTCCACCTCTCTAACCCCTGTGCTACAGGTATTAGTGTAGAGGCATTTCAGAGCAGCACCCAAGCATGCTACATCTCCAGTATATGTGTAAGAGCTTTATTTATAGATGTTGATGGGTTTTTCCAAGCATTCATCTTTTATAGAACTAAGACATTTGGTTGACATTGATTCTTTCTGGGTCTGACTGAACTGATAATCCTTTTCCCTCAGAAAGCTCCAGCTCAGTTTTGTGTATGCTGGGTTTCTTTGGTTATAAACAGATATTTTCAAGTCTAAGCCTTGTCCCAAGCCCACACCCAGAAAATCAACTCAGCTGTTTGGGAACTCCGTGAACAACATGTGCTTGGGAGGGATGATGCAAGCATTTGAACAAAGCAATGTGTCGGAGACAAGAAGAACAGGAAGATAAACAGGGTACTCTGTGATGAGCAGCTGCTCATCTTCCAAAGAACAGCTGTAGCACTTCAAGCCTTTTTTTTGGTTGATCTTTTGATTATGAAACTGTTTGGAGAAATAGCTGCTCCCCACATTCTGCAGAGTCACCCTGCTCATCACGGGTGACAAGCTATGTGACTGCCTGTACCGGATAGCAAGACCTTCTTGCTGCTCTGACGCTGTAGTGTAAAATTCCCAGTAGTCCTTCTGGATACTCCAAAGACCCACTCTTTAGTTTGAATTTCCCAATGCAAGGGACCACACTCAGTCTTCCCCACTTCAGGAGTGATTCTCATGTAAAACCTGCTCTTCTTCAGGTGGGAGTTTTGCATTCCAGCACCAGTTTGGTTGGGGTGATCACTTGCCTCAGCAATTTCAAAAGTCTGAATTGTGCTTTTACATTATTAGAGCTTTAAAACTTTGTCACCTTTGTTTTAAGACATGTGACTTCAAATATCACAAAACAAAATGCAAATAATTGGTTTTAAGCTCTTTTGAGTAGTCTGATGCTACACTGATGGTGGATGATGAGGGCCTCTGGAAAGATCTCACAAATCCAGTCTTGGGCAAATAGGCCACAGATGAGCTTAAACATAGATAAATATAAGGGAATTTCTCTAGAGAAAAATTATCTAGACCATATTTACACAATGTGGAGCCAGGAACAGATATTTATAACTCAGGAAAGTGATGTTGGGAACATCATTGACACCATCAACTCAGTGAACAGTTGCAGTGGAAAAAAAAAAAAAAAAATCTTGCGCATCAGCAGGAAAGGCATGGAGAACCGGACAGAGGACATCACCTTGCCCTATATAAAGCCTTGTTGTGCCCTCATTTGAATGCCTACACCTTGCAGTTTAGGTCTCTGCATGACAAGCAGGAACAGAGAAAGGCAAAAATGGTCTAGAGAAGGGAGTAGTTGCCTTCCAAGGAAAGGCCAGAAAGGCTGGGACTCCTTAGTTTGAGGAGGGAAATGCTGAGGAAGGTAGTGTGATCAAGGTTCACAAAACCCTGAAGGCAGAGGATATGCTGAAAGTGGAGCTGCTTATCCAGTCCTGCTGCACGAGGACTGAAAGTACTTGAAAACTCCTTGGAGATGGGTGTGAGACAGCTGAGAAGTTCTTTCTGCGGCCGGTTGCGAGCTGCCCAGCAGCTGTGGGAGCTGCCGACCCGGCCGGCTCAGGAGAGACCGGGCGGATTTGGGGGTCGCAGGTCCACGGGTGGGTGATGGAGGACAAGGCGGGGACGTCCCCGCTGCGGTCCCACACTCGTGGCCGTGCTGGGGGTGGAGGGCACCACAAATCCAGAAAATAACCCATTAAAAAAAAAATAATAATCCCTCAGTCCACCTTATTGCATGACTGCACTGCATCAGCATTTCAGAAAAGGCAGTGTGTCATTTGTGTGAAAGGCTGAAAGGGAAAAGCTACTTAACACTTCATGACCACTGGAGTGTTTATGAAATTAGGCTTTAAAAAATTTATTTATTAAATGTTTTATTATTTTAAAATGTAATTTCAGTGATTTAATTTTATATTGTACGTAATATTCCATTAATTACATATAATATGCAGACTAAATCCTAAGGCCACAAGAAGACAAACTGGGAAAGTTTATGGTGCAAAAATGTTATAAAGGGAAGTATTTTACATTTGCTTAGAAGAAGCAGATTCGTGTCAATATTGACCCAACATTCAATGCAAGTAATTAAAGTGAAAGGGCTAAATAACTTCAGAACACAAAGCTGAACCTCTGTTATGCTTGAGAAAAATACACCAGGTTTACTCAAAAGATTAAAATATCCTTAAAATTTCTGCTTGACTTCTATCTGGGTTGAATTTTCTATCAGATGCTTGGATTGATCACACTGTCAGAAATTTATTTTTGCCTGAAGAGCTCTAGGAGATGGTGACTCATGGAGGGTTATGTAGGGTTAGATGGAGACGTGTTTTGGGGAATGACTGTTTGGCTCTTCTCTCTTGTGGGATGCAGCCACTGTGGGAACCAGACATCAGCACGAGCCTAGGATGTCTAGGGGAAGGGATGACTCAGTAATGCAGTCTATATTTGTCACAGTGGGTATGAGAGCACATACAGAAAAAGCAGTTGATACACACGACACATTTAGGTTTTCTATACATAGAGTGTATGAACTTGTCTATCTATATGCACAAATATAGATCTGAATTCTGCATCACAGGGCTGCTTCTGCCAGAGAGCCGCTCTGCGAGACTCAACACTTACCGACACTCAGGAGTCAAGCAGCAAGACCTTCAGTGACAAATGTCTCTCTTGGAGACCCGGGGGTACCTTTGGTCTGATCCTCGCAGCGTGGATGGGGCCATACCCCCGGAGTGCTCTGGCTTGTCTCACCCAGCCCAAACCTGCTCCGGAGGGGCTCAGTGACCACGGTCCGGGAGGGTGCACGTGGCTGCAGGCGGGCAGGTCACCGCAAGAGGAACTGAGCCAGGCTTTGCTGGCGGGTGGGACTGAGAGCCCTGCTTCTCAACCAGCAATTCACCCGGGCTGGAAATGCTCGGAAAGAGTGACAAGATGAAGAGGGAATTAGCAGTCATTTGCACCAGGTAGATCGCGCTGCCTTCACCCGGCCCGAGTATCTAGCTGTCCCTGGTACCAGGGTTAAGGCAGAAATGAGAAATTTTGCAGCAGGCAAATACAAACAGCTGCGTGTGGTGCCCGCTCCTTCTGTGGGTTAAAGAGCAATATGCCTCGATGTACAGGGCTGTAGGGAGAGGACCAGTTTGGAGAAACAGAGAAGCTCTTGAGCGCTGAAACGCTCCTGGGATCCCTACATGCAGCTGTGTGCAGCCCATGGGGGTAAGTGGCATAGTGTTCTTTAGAGATCCACCTCACTTCCAAGGTTCTGCCCAAAGGCGCATGGTTTGATCAGGTACAGCCGGGGCAACACAGCTGTAAACAGATCCCTACACCTTTCTGTGAAACATCTGCTCCTACACAAGGGGGAATGCAGATATTCTAGTTTCAACAGCACATGGAAAAACAGAAATGTTTCTTTTGGGACCAACAGAAAATATCCTGTTTGATCTGAAATGCAATATTTGGCTTTTGCAGGAGTGGTGGGGTGGGAAGGACACACAGGTGGAGGGGGTGAGGGTGCTTATTTGTCCATTTTTGTTGATACAGTTTGCTTTCCACTTAGTTTGATTTTTAATTAAAAGTATCATTTGAATGCAAAAAAATGGGGAAAAAAGCCATCATGCTGAAAATGTCAAGAAGAAACGCTTCTATTTCAAAATGTCAGAAAAAACTCACTTGTCACGCTAAGGCTGTGTTCAAGGCAACCGTTTAGCTCTGTTTCAGAAGCTGTAAGAATTTGCTGCTTAGTTTTCCATTTCAAGCATCCAGCCCGAGCCCTGATGCAAGGGAAACAGCACAAACTTGAACTACCATCCTAGGAAAGGAAAGACCCTGTTATGCACCTCAAGCCACTGCCCAGAACAGGGTGCCTTGGAGCACCTCTACACATAGAACAGGAGCGCAGATTTGCTCTGTGCCATCCATGAGGGCCAAGAAAATTCAGTCTCAGAAGCACAAGAGGCCTGTGCCTGTAGAGATTTACCCCCCTGTCTCCCCCTGCTCCCCGGTCATGGGAGACCAGCACAAGAGATGCTTCATGAATGAGGTCTTGGTGTGCAGGGAAGACGTTCAGGAAGCAGGACAAGTAGCATCTGCAGGGCCACCATCTCCTCTGCCCAGCTGGAGGGGCAGCCCACAGACTTGAGATCATCTCCAGCTCTCTCAGATGATCTGATAATCTTTCTGCTATAGCCAAGAAATAGCTGCTATTTCCCAGCCCTGCTGTGCAATCCCACCAACACCGTGCTCCCACCCAGGACACTGGCTGTCCTGGCTCTGATTTTCCTGTTGCCAGGTGACACAGTTTTCTCATATTGTGGACTGATGTGACAAAACTCATCCTGAGACCTTTTTGAGGAGGAGGATATTTATTTTGTTTAGCTTTTGTAAGTTGACTCTGCGTAGTCTCGCTCTCACACCCGCACTGATGGGCACCAAGACGTGTCTCAAGGTGGTCTGGGCAGGATCACTTGTCCTGAGGTGGAGGACAAGTGACAGTTACATCCTCATCCTTTCTCCTTGGTGGGCAACAGTGAACTAAGTTTGGGCAGTCCTTTCACACCCTTTAAGAGCAAACAGTTGTTGTGCTGACTCCACTCTTCATAGATCTCTGTTGAAGTTGCTGCCCTTGCTTTGTGCTTCCTCATTTTGGGTATCTTGTAGCAGCTGTCTCTCTTCCACTTAGGACAATAGGAAGAGGAAAGGTACATGTGACGTGTGGTATCTTGTTGCCATCCTGCTGTTGCTGGAGTGCATGTGATCTGCTGAACTCATCTGCATCTCGTTTTGATACAAATGACACTTTTGCCAGTGCTAACCATTTTAATCGCTTGGTGATCAGTACTCTTAGTCCTTGCCCTGGTTTTCTTCTGGTGCTTTCACAGACAGACATTCCCGTTAATTCAGCTCACAATATTTCTGTTACAAGTCCCTAAACCAGGATGTATATCACAGCTCCTCAGACCAAACTTTTTCATTGTCTTGCTGGTCCGTTTGCCCTTCCCTTCTCACCGAAGGGCCTCTTAGCCAGGTTGGAAAGGGCCGTGATCCACTGCTGGTGTTGCCAGTAGGTCTTCAGAGGAGTTTTTCTATTTGATTCAAAGCAGCTTTTACTCTTTGTGTCAGCGTTTATCACATGTCTCTAATAGATGATGACAGGTGACTTTCAAGCAATTCTTTGTCCTGGAGCAACTATTTCTACAATCCAGCAAGTTTTCCTTCCTGTAAGTGAAAAGCAAGACTGTCATCTGTCTGTTGTGTTCCCTTGTCACTTCTGTTTAAAGCCGCCTGTTTAAAAGCTTCAGCATGTAGCCTGTGTTTTATAGCTCAAAAAATTAAAAGTGAGTCAAGGTAATCCCACTCTGATTCTCCTTCCCTCCATTCACCATGTGGGAAACAGACGGAGAGCACTTTCAGATCTGAGTTAAAACCACTGTGAAGGTACGAGCAGTACCTGCTGTGCCTGGCTTTGCACTTTCCCTCAGCAGGAACATGGGGACTTTTCTTGATATTAAGAGTTGTTCTGGGGACAATGGGAGTCAGTGTCAGCGATTTCCTCAGCAAAGAAAATAACAGAACCATCACTGGTGCCTCAAGAGCATTAAGGGAAGGCTTTCCAAGGTATCTTCCTGCAGTTTTGTTATTTTAAATGGTTGCAATATGTATTACCTTGGCTGTAACTCAGCAGTTAGTGTTCAGTGGAGGAAAGCTGTGGAAAGGCAGACAGAGCAGGTAGCCTTGACTCAGCCTATGGTAGGTGTTTAGGGTACCTGAACACTGAGTAGAAATGGAGGTGCTGGTAGGACATACGTCATCTCCTCTTGCAGTAGTATCTGCAGCTGTTGTTGAGCTGTTGGCATTTATGTTATAGGTGCTTAGGGCATCTACAGTTTGAAGCCCATTTGCACGGGCTGAAGACACAACACAATGAATATGCTACTCTGTCTGCCTTCAGGGGAGCCCATAGGGTTGCAGACTAATGGGCAAAGCCCAGCTGGTTTCAGCAGTCCTGCAGAGCTGCCAGTTAGTAAAACTGCCAGGGCAACTCTGTAAGACTGCAAACGTTTTCTTGGCATAATGAGGTAAAACAGCTGAAGAAGACAGAAGCAGAAGAGGATCACATGAAATGAAGAACTGGATGGAGGGAATAACTGCAGTTCTGGAGACTGTGTAATCCTTGAGTGCTTCTACCCAGAAGAGCTCAGGGAGCTGTTATCAGCTAACTCTGGTGGGTTTCATTTGGACCTGGCTGGAGACTGACCTGTCACCCGAACCTGGGTGAAACTCTGTTGTGGTTATTCTGGGGATGACAGCCAAGCTGCTGCCAAAGGCAGGAATTGGTGCTACCTTCCTTTGCAAAGCACTGCTCATCTGATACACAGGGCTCTGTGAAAACCAAGGTTATTTGCAAAAGCGATGTCCTGTTTAGCCACTCACTGCCCCCATCAGCAAACAGTTGTATTGCTTCTTGGTAGCACAGACACCCTCCTCTTTGCATGCAAATCTTCCTATTCACATCCTCACGAAGTCAATATACTGCACCTGAGTCTCAGAAAATAGGTGACACTAGAAAGCCTGATGGTGTTCTTGGTGGACCTGTTCTTGTCTTTCTTGGAACTGTACAGCCATATTCAGAGGAGTTCTCAAACGGCTTCAATAAGTGACATCATGGATTTTCAGGGGAAACATTTCTTATCTGGAGCATTTTTATAATCACAGTTATGGTTAAAGATACACTTTTAAATTTAGGCTAGAATGTTGTAGAGTCAAAAAATCACCGATTTTGGCTTGGATATGTGAAAGGCTTCCTCTGTCATTTGAGTCAGTGGCCACACAGATGAACTGATCTCTCAAGAGGTCCCAGCTGGAAAAAGTCCCAAGCAAACTGTTACAACTAGTCCCTTCCAGGTCCTTCCATCCTATATTATCCCGTGATTCCATGATCTATTAACCAATCCTTTACAGTTTGTGGAATAAGCTGACAGATGTTTTTGCTAGCACTTCAAAAGCAATGCCGAATTTTTTGCAGCCAAGTACTCATTAAAGGCAGCTCAATGAGTGCTTTTGGTGGGTATTTACATCAGGAAAACAGGAACATTGAACCCTCGCAAGGAAAAAATGGAAAAGGACACAGAATGCAAAACATGAGCGCTCAACTGAGAACGTACTGTTTTCATGTAAAGTAGCACTCAGAACTGGTCTTACACAGCATTTTCCACCCAAATGAACCAGTGGCACCCAGTCAGCATTTCGGGAGCTCTTATTGCTCATCCCTGAAGGGATGAGGCAGGCCTGTCCCTTGGACTAAGGTTGTGATGTGGTGGTTCAGACAGGCCAGCTAAATCTTGTGCCACCACCGATGACGCTGCCTCTCTCTTTACACCAACATGGGTCTTGGTCTGCTCCTGCCATAAGACAAGGCAGGAGACCAGCCTGCAGAAAATGGTTCAGTCTTTGGACAGGCTTACATCTCCAGCTGCTGGTTCCCCAGGGATGGAAGAGCAGCAGTGCTGCGTGGAGAAGCAGCTGGATGGAGGGGGAAAAGCACAGCTCTGCTCAGTGGCACCCTCTCTGCAGCCATCAGGAGGGCCTGGAGTGATGCAGCTGCTGGAACACCTGGAACATTTCCTGACATTATCTGTTTAAGAGCATGTCCAACTTCCCATGTCAGGGTAGGCTGCAGGCAGAGGAGGTCCCTACATCTCACTGGGAGCTCGAGAGGTAAATAACATCCCAAATCCTGAACCCCAGTCCTTCTAAGTCTCAGATGATCCTTCAGCCAAATGTTCTGACAAAGACTGCATTGCTAATTGATTACTCCTGAAATGCTACACTCCTAGTAATAGGCATTGTCAGGAAACGGAGAAATCTATTGAACCATATATTGGCAGATGATGAGGAGAGAGTGAGCTCTGCTGCTCCAGATGTACTGCTGGTGTGAGAGAGAAGAGTGTGCCACTGTGGGGACCACTGTCTGACCAGGACCTGGGTCACATTAGGAGACTGTCATGATTAGCACGAGAACTGTTGTCACTTGTCAGACGAAGAGGACAGAGTGTGGAAATGCTGGTCTTACCATTAATTAATACGACTCCTAGTATTATTGTCCCTGATGAACTGTCAATAATTAGTGCATGTGCTAATGCCATCATCTCTGATGAGAGGAAGGGTTAAAATACATTTTTTTGCTGTGGCTTTCCTTGTTTCATCAAGCAATGCAATTTGACCTGAGGACATGTGTGACAGTCTTCCATGGCTTGCTGCTCAGTCCTGCTGCATTTCAGCTGGCAGAGCATGCTGGACTCAAATGCATGTCAGCATTACAACACAGAGCAGTACATACCTGCAGTACAGCATACCCAGTGTAGTATAGTTCTGGGTGACAAAATAAGCTTCCTTTCATCTCTGATCTGGCTTCCTCAACACTGGCGTGAGTGTTCAATGGTCAGGACACGTGCCACTATGGTTGCATGGTGGCTGACCATTCTATGTTCAACACATGAAGTCTGCCAAAGTAGAGGAAAGACACTTGGCACAAGCTGCACTACTTAATTGACAAGATGGAAAGGCATAAATCTTTCACTTGGGTCCCTTGATAAATCACTCACTCAGGTCATGGGCAGGAGCGCAAGGCTTCCAAGTCCTGTTCAGTCTTCACTCCGTTGACTTGCTCAGCCAGCTTTGTGGCCCTTAGTCCTGGTTTGCCTCTTACATCATTCTTATTACATTATTTCTGGCTTGAAAGGGTAGATTTAATAATTTTCCCAAGCATGTAAAAAAAATTCAGAAGTTACTCAGCTACTGCTTGGGCCTCTTCCCTAACAGCCTCTTGTCATAGGTCCCATCAAATTTACATTGGGAGAAAGGAAGGACTCACAAACAAGGTGAGAAAATTTGCTAGTGATGCAGAGTAACTGATGGTAATCCCAGGGAGGCATGCTGAGAAACACTGCCAGAGCACATCACAACACAGAGTGACAGGCGATGAAAACAGAAGTTGAATTTAGTTGGCCTTGGATGCAGAAGTGACAATTCTGAAGATCTGCAATGGTGAGAAATTTTCTACTCACACGTAGTTTGTGGGGGCAATTTTCTGCAAAAAGGAGCTTTGTGCTCAGCTATAGCTCAAAATCAGATTACGGAATTGCTAGTAGAAGAATAGAGAACAAAACGCAAGTGATGCCACGTGTGTCACCACCTCTTGTGTGCACACACCTTCAATGCTGGATGGAGTTCTGGTAATCCTATTTCAAATGGGTACAAGGTCTTGGAAAGGAAGGACAAAAGATCAGATAGGGATTAGTCTGGTAGTGAGAGAAGGCTAAACAGGCTAGAAGCGATCAGGTTGGAAGAATGAGTAGAAGACCACAAATGCAGAGACAACAACAGGGAAACAATTGCTTACCTTCTCACAATTCGAAGACTAGAGGCCTTCCAGTGAAGTTACTTGGTAAAGGGCTTAAAACGAGAAACAGGGAACACTTTGTCAATTTGGTTATAAAACTTACTGCCCCAGAAAAAAAGAGTTACATTTCAAGCAAAAAAGATTCACTAGTTGTAAATTAATTCTGCAGCTGAACTTGGTCCCTGATTCGGGGTGTTCTCAAAACACTGACTGCCAGAAGCTTGGAAAGGATATATGGGATGAGATTGCCCTCTCTGTGCCATGTTTCTTATACCGTTCCCCCAAATAGATGATGCTTCCTTTTGCCAAAGAGCTTGTTAGCTAGTGGTCCTTAATGCCATTTTCATCTACTTGCATGCAGCCTCTTGCTGATTTAGGCCTGTCCGGGCACTGAAAGAGCCCCTGACTCCTTCCCAGATGGGAAGAAACGTTGTGTGGAAGCCAAACAGCTGGCACCAGTTTGGGTGGTCCTGTGCTCCCCAGCCAGCAGGGAAGCAGCACCTCTCGTACGTCAAAGCAGTTGGCATCCTTAACTGTCCAAGGCTGCTCTCCTCCCTCAGGATAAGATGGAGCTACTAACTCTCCCTCTTGCAAGGAAATACTCCTGACGTGTTCAAGTAAGCAACACAAGTATCCAAAAAAAGGAGTGAATGAGAAAGCTCCTTTGCTGGTGAAGGAGTCAGACGCAGATCCTGGTGAAGAGCTGTGTGCTTACACGCAGGGGGCTGCACAGACCTGCGAGCTGACAAACCCAGACAAATAACACCCCGCAGACAGCCAAAGGACACTCCCAGTAGGAAAAGCTGAAAATAAGCCGAATCTGGTTAGTACTTACCCTGTGGGCGTCATGTCCATCTGCCCACCCTGGGTCACAAATCATGGTCCAGCTCTGGCAAGAAAGAGAAATTAATTCACAGCTAAATGTGATTCCAATTCACAGGGCCGAGAAAACCCCTGTACAAAGAGGCTGAATGGACAGCAGGGTTAGAAAGCTCCTCTCCAGAGACTCTCTTGCACTGAAAGCTAGTGAACAACTCCGCTAACTACAGGTCCTCAACCATGCTTGGTTTTTCCTTTGACTATGTCTGTTCAAGAGAGAGCTGATCAAGCTGAGACGACGAGACATTTGTTGACCTTGCTGACAAGTGAAAATAAATTATCACCATTTTATTCTAGTCTTGGAGTCTGTGAATTGCAGAGACCTTGATTAGAGTTAGCTCTTAGGGCTCAGTCTCTCAAGGTGGGTTTTTTGAGAAATGCATGATTGATTTTCCATATCCTGCTGTGCTGTATAAGGGGAAGAACAAGGTGTTGGCTGAAGGCTGGGAAATGCTAGAAAGATGATCATAACAGGGCAGTCTTGGCAAGTCACTTTAAGCTGTTCTAAAGACAAACTGTCTATCAGCTAGTCATAATGCATTATCTTCTTCCCGTCTGGCAGCAGAACAAGCGCTTATACTGTACAAATTGAATGGGCAGCATCACAGAGTGTGCATTAGGAGCAGATACTGGAGGTTTTTAATTCACCTGACAGCATCGCCAACACAGGCCAAGGCTTTTGGCCGAGACACTGGGCAATTCTCTCTCCTTAAAATCCGTCTTGCTGGCAATCTGTAAGCAAACAGGATTCAATAAACATATCTGATTCTTCTGCATGCAGGAATGGACTAGTCTCTTCCTCCCACAGGAAATGAAAGAGAACATTCTGAGACAGGAAGATGAAGGCGAGACCATGAGCAAGATCGAAGACAAGATGAAACCATGAATGTCCTGTGCAGCAGTGCCAGAGGGAAGAGCAACAATGTGCAGCAATTCAGAAACAGCAGCCACTGCTTAGTTCCTCCTGTGCTTCAAAAGAGCCATCACAGCCCTGGGAATAACGGTGCCCCAAAAAGTAGGAGAGCAGGAGCTGGATCATGATTCTTCTTTTGGGTACCTCAGATGGGTAAGCAGAGAAAAGCTGAGCTACCTTACCTAAAGGACAAACACGACTCAAAAGTCATGGGTTTGAGCTCATGGGTTTAAGCTCGAAACTTACGTGTTTGTAGCTCGTAAATAGATTTACATTAGAAATCAAATGTGCCCTGCCACAAGATCAGCAAATGCCCAGAACCACCTTACCACAGGGTAGACAGGGGCAAACAACACAGTTGGATCAAGGGCTTGATGAAGAGGAGGATGGGACACTGTCATGTGTGAGCTCTGGGGATGAATGATTGATCCTGGAGAGCACTTTCAATGCCACTTCATTTAATGAGAAGTGTGACAGACCAGATTTGAAAACTGCCCTCAAAAGATCCATCCCAACACCACCACCAGCAGTCACTGCTTTGGAAATTTCGGTCCTATTTCCTCTGTACCATCCCAGATACCACCCCCAGTGCAGAGAACAGCACTTGACAAAAGTGTCTGGATGGATGGGCAGGATCCGTATGTTTTAATGACTAGAAGTGGGGAACAGTTTCATATGTTCAAATTGTCTTTAAAATATTTGAGAAAACTGATAGGCAATTTTTCCAGTAGCCCTACTAAAGCCTTGATTTCTTTTACTATAGTTATAGTATGTTTAAGCATTACCCTTTTTCCCACATCTCTATGTTGCTGCAAATTATTTTAACTGCACGAAAAAATCTGATTTGCTCTGCATAAGCACCTTGCATCCAGTGTTAACCCATACCCAGTGCTGGGCAGCTTTAGCTACCTGTAGGACCCGCAGATCAAAAAATGATCCAAAATTTCTCTTCAACTTCTTCCTGGCGAGCCAGAATCAAAAGAATTGTTCTTGCAAGGACTGGAACAAAGCATGTACAGCAGGTTTTTTGGGTTACAAAGGCTTTTTTTTTGAGGTAGAGCAAGGGAAACAAGAACCCAATGATAATCTCCAGAGTGCTGATGACTACAGGAGGCGTCAGCAACTGTCTAGAGGGAAGAAAGATCATTTGTTCACATTCAGAATGCTAGGGATTTCTACTATATCTGCAGAAAACTTGCTTAGGTGTCTAAATCCAGATATTCCTTCAATGTAGTCTATTTAGAAATGATTTCCTACACATTTGAAAAAAGGCAACCTGAAAAAAAGCAGAAATGGTGATTTGCAGACGTTTATCTTCTTAACACAGACACCTGCCATTTGAGCTAACAGAGTTTGGCAACAGTGGGATTTTTCTGTTTCTGTTCTCAATATCCAAGATAGGCAGTTCTCCAGATTTCATAGTTCGTGGCTGCCTGCTTGACTACAGGTTTTGGAGAAGATGCTGCTTTCTGAGGGCCAGTGTGCCAGCAGCTGAGGGTGACCCCAGCACAGGCCAACCCCTCGCTGGCAGGGTGAAGTCTCACAGGGTCTGAACACAGTGGGCAGAGTGGGGTACTGGTAATGGGGTGACAATCATGCGTGACAGACATGGCAAGAGGTGAAAGATGGCCAAGGTCCACCCCTGGAGCCAAGTCAGGAACAAACGAAGATGGAGCCAGACGCAAGGCTGGAAACAAGAGTACATCATGGATCCACTGTCCATCCAGGAGTTGGATGCTTCAAGTGGGGCTCGCTTAGAAGAAAGAGCAGGTCACTAAGGACCCAGCCAAGTTTTGAAAACCTCCATTGATGGAGACCCTGCAACCTCTGTAGGCTTCTGCACTTGTGTTTGACCACTCTGAGTAGTCTGTTTTCAGTTCTGTCCATTCAGGCTTTCCCTTTCTGCAACTTATGCCCATTGCCTCTTGGCTGTGATTCAGCTGGAGTAGCCAGTGTGTGAAAACACTACCTGGAGAGGCAAGGAGCTGTGGGAGGCTCAAGTAGATCAGAGAGGATGAAACCTCCCTGGAGCCACCACTCAACATGATACAAAACTTTTCCTGACTGAACTTCCTGGCTCTTCACCAAGGTGTGGGATGCCAGAGCTCTTCCAGGAAAAGACTGGGAGAACTTACTGCCAATTACTGCTATTAGAACTTTTTACTTGCTTTTGACTACTGAATCTGCCAAGCAGAAGAAGCAGAGCACATACTGATGGGGTCACCATGGTGCGACCAAAGCAACCATTCTGAGAACATGCCTTCCTACTTGAGAAGCTGTCATCAAACTCTGCTAAGGTAGGCCAGGAAGGAAAGCGCTGTGTGCTTTAGCGTGTGGCTGAGGCTTTTGCGTGCCTAACATAGAGTATTTTGTATTTTACAGACTGCCTAGCAACCTGTATCTCCTGCAACACACTGATGTCATCCACAGGCACAGAACTTCAGTGTTCCCAGACAAACATCTGATCTACAAGAGCGCTTACAGCAAATCTCAGCTTGAATATGCCAGTATCAAAAAGACAGTCTACCTCTCTCCTGTGAGAAAGCAACGTGTTTTCTTATCTCCTTCCCCAAAAGGTACTTACTGAAATGCACTCGCAGAAGCATGCCCTGCAAGAACACCCTGATTGTAAAAGTAGCTGACCAACAAGCTCTGGGAGCTCAGGAAAATTTCTGTTAGCAGAAGACAAATGGAAAACTACTGTTTCAAACAGGACTGATAAACACTATGGAAATCACTTCTGCTAGGAGATGAGGGGGGCCCCTGTATTTTCCGAGATGTAAAAAATAGGTGTGGTTTTATGAAGAAATGGATACCACAGCCTCTCCTGAAGACCTGAGCTATTAAGCATTTGTAGGAACTCAGCCTATCATTGCTTTTTAATTAGTTACAAATACTTCAAAAGCAAAGACTTGATTTCAGGTCAGATGGAATATTTTTTTGGACTGCCCAAGGAGTCCATTTCACCCTTCCGCATATTAATCATCATTTTAGATTAACATCTTTGGTGACTTTCTGCCACCCCAAAGCTTCCAGATTTGCCAAAGGAAATATAAACAGGCTAAAGCATAAATCTGCTAAGCTCTAATTTCAATACAGGGATCTGAATTCGTATTATTAACTCATTTGAAACACCACGCAATGTTCCCAACATTGACTGTGTTCCTGCATTGTTTCTCCTGGCAGTGGAGACACCTCACGGAACATTGTCCTCTTTTAGACTTTTAGGGCCTGTTTTTTGCTTGCTTTGGGAGTTCCAGTGAACCCAATTAGCTTTTAGAGCTGCACTGATGAAAAACATTTCAAGAAAGACAGGAAAAGAAAACTGGAGCCCTCAAATGGAGCCAAACAGTCTTACTGACTGTAAGGCTCATTCATTAAATACTAAAAACAGTGCCATGAGTAGAAGGAGTCCAAAATGCTTCACACAGGTGGGCGAGCCTCATGATGTGCTGTGAAGAGAGCTAATCTCTTGTTCTCCCTGCTGAGAAAACAGAGAGGCATTTGGAGCCAAATCCAGAGCGTACTGCGGCACTGGTGTCAGGAGACATCTTAGATGAGTCAAGGCTCCCTTCTGACTCTCTGAGCATTACCGTGGACCCATCAGCAACATGGTCTGGGTGGCTCTGGAGATGCCACACATGGTGGCTTGTTCTTTTTGCCCCATCCCTGTGGTTAAGATAACCAGGAAAGCACCCTCCCTTGGAGAACTCTCTGACTATGAAAGTCCTCTAAATATGTCAGAAGACTGGACATCTCACCCACATCTTGGTGCAGAGCCTCAAGCACCCTCCATCACATCTTAAGGAGCTGCTTCTCCTAAATAACCTCCTAGCCTTTGCCACCACATTAATGACAGGAGTAAACACCTGCACAGAATCATCCCGGACATGAGCCAGCCTAACACCCAGCCCAAGGGGACACAAAGACCCTTCCAGAGGATCACTGATGATGAAAGAGGACAATGATCTTGGAGGCACTGATGGAGGCCAGGGGTCTGGGTTGAGGTGGGGCTCTCAGTGTCTGCTGAGTGGTGGTACAGTGTACTGAGGGGCTAGGCATGGGGAGGGGCTAAGGACCCCATACTGGGTGGGGGTGGTTTAGGCCTCAGTGCATGCATGCAGGGTGCCCTTGGAGTCTTCCCACAACAGCCTGAGAGGCGGCATGGGGGGTCACCCATGGCAGGTGGGGGGAAAGTCCATGGCAGGTTGGGTTCCCTGTAGGGAGGCCAAATTCCTGAGCATGGTTGCAGAAGGAAGAAGGGAAGTGGTGTTAGGAAAGAGTGGAGAGAGCTCAGGGATGTCTGACCACAAGGTTTTCTAGGTATGTGAAAAGGGTGAAGACAACTCCCCAGGAACCCCTTCTCTGCTGCCTCTTGGCCAGGAACCTCCACCCAAAGTGGACTAGCAAGGAGAATGGGTGGTGGCCCATGGCTGTAATGCATGTACAGCCACTGTGGTGAGCTGTGGTTTTCTTCTGTGGTCCCTACCCTTCATTGCATCCTCCTGCCACCTTAGGAGACAATGATGGGTCCTGCGGTCCAGGCAGTGAGGTTCCTTCCTGGGTCTATCTGTATTGAGTGTGCTTGGTGTTCAGCTGTCTCTGGAGATTGACTTGAACAAGAGGAGCTGTTAGGGGAGACTGATGCTAAACAGGAATTTCCCTCCCCTCCTTTTCTGCCTGTCCACGGCAGGGCAGCCTTGTGTGTGTTCAAGGCAGGACTAGCACTTTGCAAAGAAAGAGCAACTTGTGGAGGACAAAAGGGGTGAAATATCACAGAGATTCACGGATGTGTGGTTGTAACTGTGTGATGGAAATTAAAAAGGGGAGAGCTGCTCCTCTGGCTCTGCCGTCAGTGACAGAAGGTCCCATCTGCTGCCCATCTGCTGACATCTGCATTTGGCAGAAAGAGCATTTCAGGGAAATTAACCTTTGGCTGAAGCTGACACATACACTATTCGATTTTATGGTAAATAGCCTCTGTCTGGACATCACTAAAATTCTTGTTAAAGTAGAAAATTAATAATGGAGGTGGGAAAGATGGGGGTTTGTAGAGGAAATGCAGAGTGGGCAAGGAGCTCACCCACAGAGACTCAGTGAAGGTAGAAGTGGAGGTGACAGGCTGGAGGTACATGCCCAGTGTAGCTGTTCAGTGGTCAATGTGTCAATGACCTGCTCAGCCCGGTGGCAGAGCTGAAAGAGGAAGTGGAGAGGTTAAGAAGCATCCAGGAGTGTGAGAGGGAGATTGACTGGTGGAGCCGCACCCTGCCATCTTTGAGGCCAAGGCAGCAGTAGGCGGCTCCACAAGAAGCAGAGGAGCCTCTACCCTCTTGCCACCAAGCAGAAAGAGGGGACCTGAGAGACAGGGGGGAATGGAAATGGGTCCCTGCTCAGGGCGGCAAGCGACTCCGCTCTCGGCCTCCCTCACCTGCCCAGTTGCCCTTAAGCAAGCGATACGGGGCTCTGGAATGTGAGGGCCAGGCAAATGAGGATGCGGGTGAAGGTCCATCCAAGGGGTTGCCTAGGACGAGTTGGTCAGCCCCACGCATTATGACTGCCTCGGCTAAGAAAAAAAGGAGGGTAATTGTCATAG
>Ga0181612_115400_pt1 | contig 24141 bp, 16 predicted proteins | sample HoacroProtozoa21_FD_119630 | JGI IMG/M metagenome (GOLD analysis project Ga0181612, IMG submission 119630) | Hoatzin crop microbial communities from Cojedes, Venezuel. Combined Assembly of Gp0051906, Gp0051904, Gp0051908
AGGATGATCACTTTCTCCTTTCACAGGGGGCAGAAAGAAGCATCTGCCGTGTGTTGTGGGTTCCCACTTAATCCTGCCTGATCTCCCATTGTAGCAGGCTCCTTCCCCTCTGGTAGCTTTGTGTCTGGTACAGAGGAGTATGGCAGATCCCTATAGAGGGTCCTGTGCTTTTGGGATGCTTCCCAGCCAGCCAGCCAGTGCCTCCAGCCCCATCTCCCTCCTCTCTTAACCCAGACAGCTCATGCTCAGAAGCGAACATTATCACTCTTTTCTCGCAGTGTGATGATGCCCAGAGCTTGCAAATACGTTCATTAATTAAGCCTCCTGGGGTGTATTCCCTGCTGGCCACTCTGTGTAGGTACGTGGAGCCGGCAGAGGGGAGGAGAGGGGAGAGGGCATGCCTGGCACTGGAGCATACGCTGTACATCCTGCCGGTTCGCAGGCTCGCTTTAGCAGTTGGCCATTCCTTAAAGCCTCAGCCCCCTGCAGAAGTCGAGAGAGCCTGGGATGCCTCGGAGGAGCACAGAGACACGATTGGCTTTGACAGGATTTGCACCACAAATTAAGTGCTGAGTGTTAACGTTTGACACTCCAGCTCCATGGTGCTTTTGGGTAGCCCCTTGCAGAGAAATCTGTCAGAAACCCGAGCATCCAGAAAGCAGGGGGAAAACCACCCTGCCACCTCCTGTTTTTCACTTCTCGGAGAATGCCAAACACCGAATCGGTGCTGCATGGCCTTGTCAGCTCCAGCAAGCACCCTGACTCCATTGCCCTGAGGAGGAAGATGGTGTAATGGTGGGAAGCTTGTGTGCTGCCACCCTTCCTTCCACACCCCCATGTTCGGTGTCTTGCTGGCACGGGGCTGGAGGTATGGCCTGCAAAGCCACCACAGTCCCAGGGAGTGAGGTTCCATACAATGTCATTCAAGTTGGGGGCATGATTTTTCCCCTCAGGCCCTTCCTGTGCTTCCCACAGCCACGGCCAGCTGCACTGTTGTGGTGCTGGGCACAACCACCCTGCTTCGAACCATGTCCTCTTGGGTCTTGTTGGTGGGGGGCAATATTGGCATTGGAGAGGAGATTTGTGAGGGTCATTGAGAGGGCTACAGGAAAGAGCAGAGGTGAGTGAATGCCCGAGGCTCTTCTCTCTCTGCTAGGGAAGTGCTGAGCTGCTACTCATCATTTTAGATGTAATGGGGGTGTGGAAGCAGCAACACCATTCCTCTTGATCAGTTAAAAGAAGTATCAACCAAACCCATTTAATTACTTTGAGCCAGGGTTCGTCATGCCAAAAGACTAATGGAAGCTTGTTTCAATTTGTTAGACTTCCACTCTCCAAAGGTAGCTGTATTTTCTTCAGCTGTCCTCTGTGGTTATGGATTGTTGCTGCACGTGCTGTCTGAAGCAATGCTGTCTTCCAGCCTAACAGAAGTGCTTTCCTCCACTGCTGTATCTTCCTGCTTACTAGAGCTTGGAAAAGACTTTAATATTTTGTGACATGAGTGTGGAAATACGTATCAGTACGCCCTACTAGGTAAGCAGTTGTAAAAAGCTGTTCCTTTGATGAAAGTCGTCCCTGGATGGGCAGCAGCCTTGTGCCAGTCTCAGTACAGCACAGCCTCCCACAATACCACCTTGTCATTAGAGCTGAATTCCTTCCCTGTGGCCTGTTTTTACTGTGAACATAAATAACATCCCTGTGGCAACTTTAAAAGACAACTCCTTCTGAGCTTCTGTTTTTCTGGGATTTATCCAGTGTAGTGCTGGTCTTCCTCAAGCTCTTGGTTCCTTCCACCCAGAGACTACTCTTGTCCTGCTATATTGTTCTTTAGCCATTCCACATCCTGATTAGAGGTAGCCAAAATATCTGTGGAGATACAGAGCTCTTGCAGAGGCATCCAGTGGGCAGCCTTTCCATCTGTCTCTGTTGGGGTTGTGTTTTAGGCCATGCCGATTGAACTCCACGTCTCTCTCCAGCTGGCCATCAAATGTATACAGTTGAGTTTACTGCTCTCTGTTTTTAAATGTTTTTCCCAAGGTCATATTCAAGCTTGCAATCTATTGCTTTGAGTATTTATTACTTTCAATGTTCATGTAGACCTCGGGGTATGGTTTCTGCTCCTTCCATCGGTCCCTCTGCTTGTTTACCTGCTTTCCCTCAATACCACGTGCCCAAGCACAGAGAGCTGGTGGGCTGAGGGGGGCCACTGCCCCAGTTCCAACCAGGCAAATGGAGGCAGGGAGTGAGGCTGCAGTCAGATGTACTGCCCTGACTGCTGCTGGGGTGGATGGAGTGGTCAGAGGCTGTCCCTGCTCCCTTCCTCTGCTGTCCCTGCTCCCCTTCCCCTGCCAGAGGTTACCATCAGTTCAGGTTGCCAGCATAGCTGCCTGCATTCTTGCTCTTTAACCTGATCTTTTCAATGTGACCTAGGGTAGAAAAAATTTGCTCTTACCCACTAACAAGGATCTTTTTGCCAAAGCTGTGTCGGACAACTATTACACCAGCAGTTCTGCTGGCAGGTCTGAGGGGGAGAGGGTGGGATAAGGAGCAGGTGGGATGCTTACCTGCACCCCTGGGGGAACCCAGCCAGAGGAGTGGGTATAGACTCAGCACACGGGACTACCCCTCTTCTCCCAGCACATCCAAACTGCAGAGGATTCAAACCCATGTACAGATTTCTTAGTGGTACACCAGGCCTTGGTGCAGTAAATATAGCCTTCTGATTTTAGGCTTGTTTATCTTAGCTGTTTTTTGTGAAGTCCAATAAGTAGCCTGCAACATCTGGAAAGTCTGTGTACCAGAGGCTGGAAACTCCTCCTCCACCAGCTGAAACCATCTTCGTGTTTACGTGAGTGTGTGCGGCAGCCTCTCCCTTATGTCATCGTCGTTGAACAGGGGAGAGCTGGTGTGAGCACTCACAGAAGGCAAAGAAACCAGGTCTGTGAATACTGTCAAAGCGAATTCAGCCTTATTATTCAAACAGATGTTCATGAATACATTTTGCCATATTTGCAAGGTTTTAATTGTAATCTGACTTCATGGGTGCATGAGTTTAAAATTAGAAGACTGAATTTATGGAAGGAGAGATGATCTGGGAGATGAACTACCAAGCTGGGCCATGGATAGTGAGAGTTCATATCTAGCTCTGCACAAGCATGGGCAAGTCACCTGGGCTTATTGCTCCTTGCCTCTCCTGGGGTCGCAGGTGTGCTCAGTTCCTGCTGGGGGAACACATCTGCATCCTGAGCAGGTTTGTTTGTGTGCTGGACTACCTGTTCATTCATAATTGCTGCTTTCCTTACTTCCCATTCTTGGCAAATATAGTGGAGATTTACCACCTTTTTTCCTTCCTGTTTGTCACCTCCCTGTCCCTGAAACAAGGGCTCTCCTCCTCCCCTCTTCTGTTTTTTCAGCTTCTATAGGAAGCTGTCAAACCCCTTCTTAGTGGGGGCCTCTCCTGCAATGCCAGGTCTATGTGAAGTTTTGGTGATACAATGACTTCACTGCCTGGTGAACATGAGGAGAATCTGGGAAAGAAGCCAAAGCATGCTTCTACTACAGTGATTATTATTATTGCCATTAGCAAATACGGCAGGAAAAGTTATGATAAACAAGGGAGAGATAAGTGCAATTTGTATGTGTTTAATCTTTTCTGCGTGTATTCTCTTTTCTTTTTTTTCTTACCTGATGACAAGTACTGCTTTAAAGCTAAGGACAGATTGCATCGTTTTCGCCTGGAGTCCGGTGACATCGGGGTTGCCCATTGCATGGCGCAGCGCAGCATATTCGGTCTCATACCGTACCTTTAGCGCAGCAGGCAGCAGTCCCAACTGCAGAGGAAAGGTCTTCTCTTCGAGGGTATCTGGAGGGTCAGAGAAGCATCAGCACCTCCTCGAGGGGGACACCTCTCCCAAGAGCTGTGCTCGCTGCCCGTGCGCCTTCGTTGCCCGAGGTGTGCGTGGGCAGTGCTCACCTTGGCTGTCACAGTGGTTTGTCTCGGACCCAGATGGCTGCAGGTGAGGGCAGCCTCCTGGGGATGGTCTCAGGTGGAGGATTTGGAAGGAAATGAGCCTCCGAGTGTAGGAAAGGGGATAGGAGAGAGGCTGCGTCATTATGGTAACCGCTAGCACAACGGTGCTGAGGCGGCTGTTAAAAACATTGATGCTTAAATAGGAAGTTTTACCCCTTGTGCTAAATGACGTGGTGCCACAGACTGTAGAGATGGAAACCTCCTGCTCAGCCTACTGCAGCTGATAAGAGAGCAAATGGCTCAAAAAATACTTGTGAAAAACCACGGCACCTCTGCACATGTTGCCTGGTCCCTCGATCCCCCCTTCCCAGGCAAATAGAGTACAAAAAAATAAGTAAAACTGAGGGCTCAGCCTCATGCCTTGTGTTTCTAAAACATAAACTTTATAGTAAGACAGCACAGGGCAGTTTGGGAACAATTCTTCTTTCCACGATGCAAAATATTTCAGTGAGTCCTCTGGAAAAGGTCCTCTGCCACAGTGAGTTTTGGCAACCAGGACCACGTCAGGCACAGTCGGTTCTTTTCTTGGGGATGATACTGGCTGTGCGTCCCACATAGCTTTGTTAAAACCGAGGGTGTTTGCGTGCACCGGCAAGCTCAACACTGGGGCTGACCTGCAGAATTGGGTGCGAGTCCTCCCCAGCATTGCTGAGGCACTCAGACGAAGGCTGAGGCCCGTGATGTTTTTGATGCCCGTGGACAGGATCTGGTTTCAAAAAGGCACAACTGGACAGGCTGAGTCGATCTGTGACCTTGCACCACCGCTAAACCCTGCTAAACAGGGCAGTGCTGTTTGGAAGCGTTCAGCTTGTTCCCGCTGGCTCCGGGTTTGCTCCCCAGGACCGCAGAGTGAGTGGCAGTACTCTGAAACAGGACCTGGAGACCCCCAGTCTGAGCCTTTCCCAGATCTTGGGAACCACAATAAGGCTACTCTGAACTTCACAGATAAATGGGGAGAGCAGTGAGTACCTGGTTTTGGCTTCAAGAGAAATGAAAGAGTTTGGAGAGACTTCTTTACGCAGAGTAGCACTGATCTGAGCTTTTAATAATGCAATGGACTTGTAAGTGTTCCAAACTGTAAGATTTTTGAATGAATTTTTAATCCAGGGTTTAACATTAAAGATTAACATGTGTGTTTCGAATTTCAAGAAGTGAATTTACCCCCGAAAGGCTAAGACAACCTTCAGTCGCTTCTTATGGTTTTATTATATTTTACTTTTTTTTTTCACTGGGTACATTAAAGCAAAAAACAAAGGAAAAGGAAAACCCAGCATCCAGTCTGTGCTTGCGGAATTTTCAACTTGTTAAACCAGTGTCCGATTGGGCTCTTTCATATTAATGCTGCTCTGTGTGTTCTCAGTCTTGGGAGGAGAGACAACATCTGTGTGAAAAACTGAGCCAGCCGTGCAGAAAGAAGTCTTTCTTAGTGCAGAGCAGTTGTGTACTTTGCTGCTTGGGCATAAGCAGCTTCTTGCATCTGTTATGGAGGGAAAATTTGCAAAATGTTTTCCTGAGACTCTAACTCTAAAAGACAAGGGAAGCCTGTAGCAGCTTTATGTTTGCAAAACTTAGCAGTTCTTGTAAAAAGGAATTTAGGACATCAGGAGAAGGGAAGAAGAGAGGGCAAGCATAAAATCAGACAGGACCGGGAGGCTTGATCACCCAGGGTTAACTCTCAGGACTTGGCATCAGAAAAGAAGGTGGTGAGGAGGGAGGCACGTTGTCATGTACAATAATGCAGCAGCTGCATTCACAAAGTCTCTTTCCTGCGTTTCAAGCATGTTATGATGATTTTTTTTTTTAAAACCTCCTTAAGAGGTTTGGAGCATTTTGTGAGCATCTGACACTTTCTTCAGAGTGATGCTACGTGCCTCCCAGTCTGGACCACTTTGGCCAGGGCCTTTTGCAGAAAGCGTTTGCTTGTTGGCCTCCAACAGAGCCAAACATAGTGAACCTTCTTGGTAATTTTTTTTTCTCCTTGATAAGAAATGTGTGTGTTAATTTGAAATCAATACTAATACTTGGCACAGTGGTGGAGAGAGTGATTAATAGGCAGAACAAGGCCCATGAATCAGGTGCTGAGTCCTATTCTTGTCTCGCCATTGACCTGCTGCGTGGTGTTCAGGTGAGTTATAGTCTCTCTCCATCTTGGTTTTCTTCGCTGCAAAATGGAGATTCTCTGCATTGCCCTAGTGCCTTACCTGCTAACATATTTTAGAGCTACCAGTGTAACTTTCTGAACTTGATTTTTTTCAGCGTGATGCTGGGCTGGCACTGGCTTGAGGCAAGGATGCAAGGATGTATGAAAAAACAGGCCCAGTGATCTTAGCTTGGATGCTTAGAGCTGCAGATGCCTCAACCCTGGGTACGCTGTGAGCAGAGAGGGCTGCCCAGCATTAGGACTTGTTTCCCTTTGCGCCCTGTGCTGGCACATACCCACATGTCAAAAGGTCACGCAGCAGACGGACAGCAGATTTGCATTAATCTGGCTGTGCACTTTTTGTCTATTGGTCCTGCTTCCACCATGCAACGTGGGAATGATTAGCCCAAATGGCTGCAGAGCAGGGAACTGATTTATAGTCAGCAATACTTGCACTAAAGGTTTGGGTTTCGGGGCAGGGAGGTGGGGAAGACAGCTCTTCCTGAGGATGGAGAGCAGGGAGCGAGTCGCATTCAGGGAAAAGACAGCAAAGTGCTTATAAAGATGTGTTCCTGTGGCTCATGTGCGGAAGTGTCTGTGCCTGACACTGGCCAGTTGAGCAACATCAGGACCAAACTTCACATGGAAACACCTACAGCTCCTGAACTCTGGGTGTTCCTGTGAGAAGATTGGGCTGGAGTTGTTGGTAGCTGAACCTGGCAACAAACTAGTCATCTGTCCAGAGAAGTTCCAACGTGTCCTATTTGTTTCATTTCACGTTACAGTGAGAGTCCAGAATTTTTAGTGGATGGAACAAAAATCAGGGGGAATTTTTACTGGGAAAAGATACCTTTCACATGATGTTGAAAGGCCATAGTGTATTCAGCATGTGTGTGCATATTACATTGTACTGTTACTGAAAAAAATTAGACAAAGTTAGAATTTATGTAATATCTAAATATATGACAAAAGTTTAAATGGACTGAAATAAAGTGGTTTTACCTTATTGAACTGAAGTGTGCCAGTATTACCATAATTAAATTGGAAAGTCGAAGCAATTCACTTTGTCTTCACTGACTGAAAATGTCATCAAAGTTGATATTCTTACAACCTATTTTGATTTTAATGAAAACTCTTTTTTTTCCCTGTGGAAAATTGTCCTTTTACAACCTCTTTCAGAGCGCTCAACTCATAATCTGAAACATTCAATTACTGACCCGACATTTGCCAAATCAGAAGACAAATTTGGGTTTTCCTTTCTTTTTAATTTAAATGAAAAAGGCCTTGCCTTTTCTTGTTTCTTATCTGTTTATTTTTAATAATTTTAATAATGTTACTTCTGAAGTATTTTGGGATTAACAAAGTTTAACATATGGAAGTCTAATATCTTTGAACATCCCCATGAAATCTAGCTTCAGTCTGACTGCTTTTGGAGACTGAAAGTTATGCTTCTAAGCTGTTACCAGGCTTGTTTTCAACATCATGTATGAGATAAGGAAGTTTCACTGTAGTTGTGCATATTCTCGCTTAAAGGCTCTCTCTCATACCAGCGGGCCACAGGAGTTTTGTCATCAAAATGGACGCAAATGTGATTAGACCTTTAAGCCCCGATTTGGCAAGATACTTAAACATGTGCTTAATTTTTAAACATCAAGTGTATTTCCAGTGACTTAACTGCCTTTAGAGTAATTGCTAGGACATATCAAGCCAGCCTGGGCATCAGTGTCTGGCCAGGCGGCCCCAGCTCCATGTGGGTACTCTGTTGGCGGTGCAGGCAGCAGTGTAGGTGAAGTAGGGCTCACAGCCAAGTCACTGAGCAGGAAAAATTTCAGGGGAGCTCAAAGGCATTGTGAACAATGAATATCCTTTCACTTGCGAAGCCTGTGTACTCCATAGGGTGAGGACATTTCGTACACGAGACACAAAACTGAGGTGGAACGCAGGCAGCCAACTTGTTTGCATTGCCTCAGCCGAAAGTTGTGGGTTGCTGGACCAGATCCTTTAAGAATCTGATACTCATCCTGGTGACAGTCCTTCCTTACTTCAAGGAGTATGGGATCAGTCTATAAATGAAAACGTTTTTTTCTCACAAATGACTAGCTTCTGTTTCTTCACGCACTGCTTTTATTTTAAATTATTTAATTTTATTTTGTTTTGTCTTAGGCACCCCTTTGTTGAGGGACCAGCCCATCATAACCCCCCGTGGGCCATCATAACCAGCCATGGGGTGATGATGGTGCTGGAATATCCTAGTAATGGGGGAAGGCAGGTAAGGTGGGGTACCCTGGGAAGCACTGGGGGACTTCCCCTGCATTTGGCTTGGACATGTGGGCCCATTTCTTGGGGAGTTATTTCCTACCCCCAGGCTCCACTTTTCATGGTCCCCTGCACTTCCTTAACCCCAACCCCAGCTCCCACACTGCTACTGCAGCCCCTCATTCCTCTCCCCCAACCTCTCCCTCCTGGGGCGGCCCTTGGCCCCTCTCCAGTCTGATCCAGGTCTGGCCCAGCCTGCTCTCTCTCCCTTGCAGGGAAACTTTCTCACATGGGAAGTCCCAGCTCCCTGCAGCCGTCATCGCTGACGAAAGTCCTGCCGTGGCCTCAGTGGCTTTGTGTCGTACGTGCACACCTGCGCTCCTGTTTGTGGTGGAGCCCGTCAATATCTGGATGGGTGGATGCATCGTGTTCTTGTCATCTTGCTGCCTCATCATTTCTGGAAGATGCAGCAGCACTAACAAGGCCTGGGTTTCACATGGACAACTGAGGTTCCTGGAGGACTCCCAAAGGATGTCAGTGGTGTCTGCAGTGACAGTATCACGCAGCAGCATGTTCCTGCATCTTCCCCCAGCCTGTGCCAAGAGCACAGGCGCTGTCCCTTTTCTTTCTACCACCTTCTGCTCTTCCTCCTTTTGGGAGAGTATGGACATAGCTCTTGGTGCTTTGGGTAAAAGTGGCTGCACCGTAGTTAAACCGCAGGTTAGGACTATTTGCACTGGAGTCAGATCTAATGATGGTTGAGTCAGGGTAGGATTAAAAGCCAGTCCAGTGTGAGTTAGCAGTCTGTGTTTCAATGGCACTTTTCCCATAATGGGGGCAGGAGGTGGTAGGATATGCAGAGTGCCTATCTCTCGATGCATTCTGGGAGGCATTTATGAGCAGTGCTAAAAGTCACTGATGAGCTGGTTCTCCCTCCCCCGCCGCCAACTCTTTTCCTATGCAGCTGCACCCTGCGCTCCTGCCTCTCCCCACCCCACACAAGTTCTATATTCCAGCCTGCCCACCCATTCACCCTGCCTTCCCCTGTGCCACCTTCCATTACCAGCCCTTAATCTTATTCCTTATGGGCTCTGTCCTTCCCACGCAATAAACCATTGAACATATTTAAACCTCAAGTTGTTTTCCCTTATTAAGCAGTTTATCACTATGTTGCACCTTCTTTTTTTGTAACCAGGAGAGAAGGAAGAAATTTATTCTTTTGACCATAAATCATTTACAAAGCTGCTGGGCCGTTAATGTATTTTTTATGGCTTGGCAAACAGAAAATAGGAGTGAGTGTCTTAGCAGAGCTTTGCCGACCTGTTTTCATTTTGGTTTCCTAACCCTGACTCTCTGTTCCCCAGTCTTCGGAGCAGATACATTCCTCTTGCGGAGACAACAGTGGATACCATCTCCCGAAGGAAGCCACTTTGCTGTGTCAGCAAAGTCACGTGCAGTTGCCAGCACTTGGCACTGAACCGCAGCGCGACAGATCTCTGCTGACTGGGCTGTGCTGGGAGAATATTAGCAGGGAAATGGGATGGGCAAGGGGGCGGGGGTGGGAAACTCGAGGCTATTCTTACTTTTAGATCCTGGGAAGAGCTCTAATTATATTCCTGCTCTGGGGTAAGCAAGTTGCATACAGCTCTGATCTTATCCCGTGCAGCCTCATCCTGTACTTCGCATGATGTGGGCTCAGCTGGCCTCCAGTGTGGTTATAGATATCCATGGGGATGCCTGAGGATACTTTCAGAGACAGTGACTGGCCATGGTCATCCTTCCCAAATGTTAAGAGCTGGGTCCTGCAAGATTTTGCAACCTGCTTCAAGAAAGCAAATCCAACGTATTGCCTTCGCTGCTCTCTGTCAGCTCTGTGCCTTTTCCCTCTTTTAGGAAACGTAGATACACAGCTTTTCTGTAAAAGGCGCATTTTCCTTTCTGATGTCCTGTGACAAGCAGTGGGATAATTAAAGAGGAGGGATGTGGGAGGTTTATGCTGGCATCTGAGCTAGATGAATGTGAAAGTATGCAGCTCTGAGCTGTTGTTGCAGGCTCTTTGCAAACTCTAGCTGAGCTTCCCACCTTAAATGTGTTGCATGAACATTTGATAAGCTTTCATTCCCAAGTCACTTCTGCTAAAGTAACTGGCCATGGTCATTAAAATGCTCCTACTCCTAGACATTCATTACTGTTGGATGATGCCTCCACTGTAGCAGCGAGCAGAACAGGACAGCGTGTCTGCAGTGCAGCTTTTCCCTTCCTCAGCAAAGCAAGTTAGCCTGTCCTTCGACCTTCCTATGCAGGCTATGCTAATTAATGCCTGGCTGTGAGATGGAGGCACAGATTCCTTCCTGCTTTCACTGCTTTTAGGGCAACAACCTTGTGCTGAGCAATGAGGCAAACAGCAGATCATGACAACATCTTAAGTTACTGCAACAGGATTCCCCAGAGCTGATCTATCACAGGACTAGGAGTAAAGGAGGAAGAACTGTGTTTGGCAGTCTCAGCTTTGTAGAAGGTAAAGAACAGTGAGACACCTTTCTGTGCCCAGCTAGACTTTCACTTTCCTCCTTGTGTATGCTTGTGATTTGGAAAATGGTGCTCCAAGCATCTCTGGAGAACTTTAAGAGGGAAAGAAATGACTAGCACCTTGTTGCAAGGACACACCACCCTGTTTGTACCTTGGATATGCTGCCACATTGTGGTCTTCAGCCATCTCCTGTAGTCAGATTGGATGCTCCTGATTTCCCCACCTGAGTCCTGGAGGAATGAGTCATTGCTGACTCCGATGCTAGGCACAGCCAGGAATGGGCAAAGAGAGCACCTAATAGCCCCACGGAGTGAACTGAATTAGGCTTACCCTCCCCTCCCCTCTTTCAATACGGGGGAGCAATGAGTGAACATTTGAGTGAGTTCCTGATCCCCTCTGGGTCCCCTCTGGTCTTGCTCATCTGCTAAAGCAAAAAATTCCCCAACATCAGTAGTGCAGCTGCTCCTTGATTCTTCTGCAAATGCTGTGAATTCAAGGACTGCCAGCTCAGATCGCAGCAGTGTCTGTTTCCAGCCAATGCTGCGTGCATCGGAGGGAAGTGTTAAACCTTCCATAATGTACCTAATTGTGCAACGCTATACTATGGAGAGGGAATTAACACATGCCCCAGAGCACAGCGATTGATTAGTTTTATCCTAGCTAATGTCATTGTAGATGCTATTTTTGTTCCTATCAATGCCCCTTCCTATTTTTATAATCTTGCTATGATATAATGCAGTTGTTTTTTTATTGTTAACTCGCATGCATACTGCATCCTAGGCAGCAGAGGTGCAAGGCAACCATTCCAGCTAGCAGGAGCTATGAAGAAGGTGACTCTCCTGGCAGCTCCCACCAGGCTGGACAGAGACACAGAAGACAAGGCGGTATTGGGAGCACAGCAGGAGTCCAGAACTGGAAAGCACCATTTGAGTTATGGGGCCTCCAACCCTGCTATCACCAGGGCACCTGTAAACCAGATTTGGGTTCTTATTCCCAATTTGTATGTGTTAGCAAGCTTCTCTAGCACCATGCTTTTCTCACAGTTCGAAAACCTCTTTTACATTTCAAGAGTGTGACTAGATCAACACAAGCTTGAAGATCTGTTGGAAGAGAATGGTTCATATTACACAGAGAGTTTAATATAATGTGATCCCTGCTACGTGGAGAGCACAGCCCCTCTCGATTTCCCTAGAAGGTTTGAACGCTCAGCAGTTCAGCAGATCAAACCTTTGAGGTCTAAACCTGAGCAAATGAGAATCTCGCACTAACAGGAACCCTCTGAGAATACATGGAGCTGACTGACTTGCTCAGCAGGACCCAGGGAGTCTGTGGCAGAAATGAAGAAGGAATAAAATTCCTCCATGATGTTCAGCTGTCTCATGTGATATGATAGCCCCTTTTCTACTCCTGCACGAGCTAGTCCAGCTCCTCTGACAAGGACATGGGAGGGAACTGACACCGTTCTTGAAGTATGTATAGCTGAAAGCTTTCCTGTCTTTTTTTTGGTCTTAAAGTCCAGTTTTCATCCCCTTTATGGCTGCAGGTTGGGGAGGTCAGGGGTAGGGAGATGTGCACCATGTCATCTCAATCAGACAGTTGTTTGAAATCCTCCTCCCAGCTGGCCTGCAGAGAAAGACCTATTTCTAAAAAGGAGGATGGCAGGGGTGGTAGTGGCCATTATTCACCAAGCCAACAGCTGAGGCCAGAGCAGAGTGGGTCAGCAGGAAATTTCACTGTTATTTTTATCTGGTTCAGATGAGGTTATAAATGGTAAGGGAGAAGAATTGGTGTCATCAGTACAGATTTACAGGTAGCCAATGTCCCTGATGAGCTGGTGGAGTTCTTGGCAAGAAACGCTGCAGGGCTCGAGTTCAAGACCCTGACATTTTGTTTTCTCCCTGGGTTAGTGTCTTCTAGCTCGCACATCCTACAGGGTGGGCAGCAATCTTGAGACTGCTCTTACTGTGATAAAATGGATCTATTTACAGGGGATGCTCTGTGTTGGAGGGATGACTAGATACCACCAGTTGTGTCTGATGACTTCTCCAGGGATAAAGGTGCTGAAAGGTTAACCTCACTTTTGACCTGCATTTAACAGAGAGGGTAACACTGTATAGACTTCAGAGAAAAAGTTAGTGTCAGTGTAGGTTTAACACCTGTGTTACGGAGATCTTGCTCTAAAACCGTGCTAGATGCGATAGTTTTCCTGCTGTTTGTTCCAGTCCGTCCTGTAGAGCCAGAAAAGATAGGAAGGAAAGGTTTGGCAATTATTTTTCCTTATACACTGTCAGGTTACTATCCCATTGCTAGATCTGTGAGCCAGAAAGAATCAGCACGAGCCTTGTTTTGGGATATTGAGCCTATCCAAGTAAAGGGAATGGGTTTATTCTCAATAAATTCTCAGTCTGGTAGCTGAGATATTCAAAATTTTATGTAGCTGTTTCAGCCAACAAAATGGCCAAACTTTGATCAATTGCAACTTCTCTTTTTATCTCTGGCTATATACTTGCCCATCCTTGTGATGGGAATAGTGAAGGACATGCAGAAAGAGCTGGACAGGGCAAGGGGAAGGGACAAGGTTGGCAAATGTGACTTGCATGGCTGGGTTGCAGAGAGGAAAGGGCAGGGGCCCAGAAGCACCACTGGTGAGAGCTCTGGGGCTTACAAGAAAGCAGGGGCTGCTGAGTACTGGACCAGACTGCTAAGATGTGCTGCCCGATACAGACATTGTCTGGAACTTTAAATTAGACAAACTTCTGTTGGGAGTGGGTTAGGCAGCGTTGACTGTGTCTTGAGCAGGACCTATGCTAGAAAGTCTCTGTCACTCTTTTCTGACAGAAGAGTGACTTCTTCTTGGGTGTCCTCAGTATGCCTTGCAGGAAGATTTCCTGTAGCACCTGTATAACTTGTGCCCACAAACTGGGCCACAGAGGCAATCACTTTGGTTTCTAGACCAAAGTTTGCCTTCTCCTTTCTGTGAGCTGGCAAAAGGGCTATAGTGTGGTGGAACCCTCCCTTCTTCTCACTATTGTTCCCAGCTCCCAGTATAAATGTTCCAAGGAGGTCTCTACCAAGACAGTGGGCATTAACTCAGACTTCTGCTACTTTGGAGTGCTTGGTGATGCTGGTTCCACAAGCAGAATGGAGTCTACTGCAAGCTGCCTTCAGACACCAGGCTGGGTAAATACTGCTTTTGGTTAGATAGATTCTGACCTAGCAGCTGTAGCACACCTAGATTGACAGGAAGATACTCTGCTCCTGGTGAGAATGGGCAAGACCAGTATTCAGACAGCTTGTTGCACAGCCTGTTTAGGTGCTGTCACATCATGCTGGATAATTTCAGTGTTATCAGTGCTTATAACTGCAAATTAGGCTCCTTCAGGGGCTTTTGAATGGTTGCTGCACTAAGAAGTCCTGTGGCAGAAGTACTCCCTGCATCTGTTGCTGTCTCCTCCAGCTGTGAGTTGCTCCTTCCTGGGCTGTGGGTTTTGCTGCTGCTCAGTGTGTTGCATTGGCAGGGTAACTCAGATCATTTGGGGTGGAAGATTTCTCTTCTTTAGCACAGAAGGCAGCTTTGGTCCCAGACTCAGAGATGTGAGGCTGGCCAAAGGCACAGCGACTTGTGTTTTCCTTTCATCTCAGGAAAAAGACTGCTCTGCAGTTTCTCCCTCCGCTGCCTGCAGTCGCCAGGTTGAACATTTTGTTCCTACCCTGTTCTTGAAACTTTTGAGTGACCTCATCTTTGCCTCTCTAACGAGGGACCCAAAATGCCATACTGCCAAAGGCATCTTCCCCAGCACACCGCAAGAAGATTGCCAATTGCACTGGGATGGGCAGAATCATTCCATGGATTTTGGATGCAAGCTGATATAGCCTGAAGTTTTATTCTCATTTCCCCCCCAGCCACACACATTTCTGCACATTTTCTCTGGAGATCTGGAGATGCAGAAGGCACGCAGCAGAGGTTTTTTCATCCCTTTCACACCTCCTTCCCTCCTTTGTCCCCTGGCCATTTGCTTCCCTGGCTTGCCAGCACTGCGGAGTGAACCTGTACCCTGGCCTCTGCGTATGCAAAGTCATCCTAGCCCAGCCTCCCACGCCACTGAGTATCAGGAGGTTGCTCCTAGCAGGTGCCAAATGCTGCTGACTTGACAAGTGTTCTTGGGGGGACTTGCGAAGTACAGAGTGTCCTCCAGAAGGTAAGGCAGGGCGGGAGCTTGACTTTCATGTTATGAATGACACTCTGAGTAAACTTCTATTGTCCTGTGGTCCTGCTAGATGAACGCTGCTAAGCTAAATACAGTGGGGGAGACCCTCTCTATACACTGTACTGCAACCCAGCCAGTGATACCCAGATATCTCGCTGAGCATGGTTGCCTCTGATAACCAGATGCTGAGGATGATCCAGCAGTAGAGGAAGATGTGCCCTTAGCACAACTTCCAACAGCATGACCACAGTGCCTCCTGAAATCACAGCCTCTGAAGCTCTTGTGGTCTGAGACCACCTGTCATCATCGTGATATGGACTGGTGATTGTGCATCAGCTGCTCATGTTACGATCTGGCCTATTGGTGTGAAGTGAAGGTGGTGGGACTCCTCATTTCACCCACTGGGCTGTCAGCTGAGGTGATTTGCTGGTCTTGCTGGTGATCTCTGGCAGAGAGGTGTGGCAGTGAGCGAGAGCTGGGAACATTTTCAGTCAACTTGGTATGAGTCAAAGTGCTGAGATGTGCCCATATCTTTCAACTTTGCTACATCTGGTATATTCTGAAGCCTCTTGGGCTTGTAGCCCTTTTAGGGCAGCTAGCAAACATGTGGCAACATCTGCCTCCTCCTCATATCCAGCAGGGAGGCAAATGCTGGTTGCAGGACTGGGCCCTACATGCTTGTGTCACGCTGCATGAACTATCTACGTGGACTCACTCATGAATGCAGGGGAGGCAGCTGAGTGTGCTACTTGGAAAACCAGTAGTGACCCATCAAAAGTGAAATCAGACTGATCTGTTGCCAGAATAATTGCTTGGTCCTGGAAACATGAAGAAACTCTAAAAGAGCCTCTGTAGCCAAAACATCTTTTTACTGCCTGGTTCCCTGATAGGGGAAAAAAAAAGAGCATCTGTTCTAATTAGTGTTGGGAGCTCACTGCATCGTGATCAAAGGAGAAAGCTGTTTGTCGAATCAAGCTAAGATCAAAGTGTCCTACGTACATGAAGGACCCGTTCCTCTTTCTGCTGACAGTAGTGTACCTGCTCTTCTGCAGGCATGCTGCTTACAGGGATACTTCATTACTAAATAAGGAGAAAACTGCACACACAAGAGAGGATGTAATGGCTATTGTAATCCAATTCTAAGGGAGGATTTGGTGGTGATCAATTCTCGTTGTCTCTCAGAAGTCATTAAACTTCTCTGAATGCTTAGAAAACATCTGGATTGTGTACCTTTTCAAAAGGAGACCCTTTACAACATCCTTTGCTTGATTTTTCTGACCTCTTGTGTGTAATTTGACTTAGTAGACTGGGCTGTATGTGTGTGTATATATCTGTATTTGCATTTATATCTACCCAAGGGAATTCAAGTCCTCATTCCTTAGGCTGCACTGAGAAAGCCTTATCCCAACAGATATGCTGAATTTGAAATCTCTTCCTCCCTCTCCTCCCCACCTCCCTCCTTTTCCATTAATGCAAAGACACATTTTTGCAACTCCTAATTTTGAAATGTTTAAACATGTATCATTTGGTTGAGTTTTCCTACTAGATGTCTTCCTGGGCATGCAGGTTTATAAGCATATGTGTCTGTGTTCATCCACCTGTGTTTTGGGCCATGAGTATTGGTGTGGAAGGATGCAGTCATGTAGGTGCTTGCATAAACAGGCAAGTGCATGAATAAGTGTGTTACATTTTCTAGTAGCCTGAGATATGAAAAAAGATGCTGTATTTTCTGAAGAGGATTTGATCTTTGCTCTTTCAGCTGTCTCCCTGGGAGAGGAGTCGCGTTGTAGTAATGCCCCCCTGGTGCTGTGCTAACACACCAGCCTACCTCCCTGTTTATGCTGGTGGAAGAGGACTTCGCCTACATTTGCTCTCCTGACTCCCCTGTCGCCTTGTTTAAGCTTACTTGTCAGAAGTGGTTGTGTGTGTTTTCCCCAGCTGTAGCCCTGCAGGTGCCTCTTAGCTTAACAAAATGAGTCCTTGTCTAAGTGCTGCCTGCCTCGTATGCATCCTGGGCCAAAGACCAGCTGACAGGCCCTGGGATGTGTGAGGCAAAGGCAAGTCTGAGGAGCTGGCTTGCCTGGTGGTTTAACGAGACAAAGGACAGCATGGTGGGAGGTGGGTGTGCATCTTGCATGCCCAGGTTCAAAGCAGCTCACCTCGGCAAGAGAAATGGATGGGGACATCAGCTCTTAGTGCCTCCCCTGAAACGACTCCATGGCATTCAAATTAAAAAGGGTGCTGTAGGGGGAGGAGGTCACAGAGGCTGTGGGGTGCTGCATGGGGAGAGTGGGATACAGGCAGAGCAAAGGGAATATCGTATGTTTTCTTTCCTGTTTTAAATTCTTTATAAATAGATTGGGAAATTCTGAAATGTATCGAAAATGATTTTTACAATGAAGAAATTATGCATCCTTTATTTTAGTAGGTTTTTTATTCTTCAAGATGTATACAGTCAACTAATAGTAAGTAGTAGAAGTAGCAAGAGGGTGGTTAGGTATGAAAATCAGATCATCTTGATGACTGAGTGATTGATGTAACTAATCCTGCAATGCAAACTGTAAACTCTAACTTTCAGTAAATTTGTCATTAGCAAATACTCACACTTACATGTTATTTTTCCTGAATGACAACAATTTGAATGTGTGGGCTTTTTTTTGAAGGGGAAAGTGGAGGGGGCAAGAGACAGGGCTAAAGAAACCGTGTTGCTATTCCAAATCAGATGATTAGTTGGTTTTCCTCTCATGGAGAACCTCTCATTAAATCTGCACTGAACATGGCAGAAGAGCTTTCTGCACCATGTTGGAGAGAGAGATTAATCCAGTAAATGTCCAACTTATTGTGACTCGCTGCACAATGTTTAGTACATGGATGATGCTAGACTAGATGAGTAGTCATGCCAAGGTAGTCTTCAAATTTAGGCTTGCAGAAGAGATGATCACTTGTTAGGGTCATGTCCAGTAAGAAACATCTCCAAAGTTGACATGGATCAATTCTGGTTTTTGGGCTACTGCCACTGCCTGGTCAGCCATAAGCAAATGAGAAGTCCAAAACCATTCCCAGTCTGTTGACCCCAGATGCAATTGGAAGGCAGATTCCTTGTAATAAATGTGATGCTTATTACTGGCTCTTTAGATTATTTACTTCCGCTTGCTGTTGACTGCCCTGCATAGGAGATTGGTGGATTAAACTTTCACCAGCTGTTCCTCATTCAGGCACCTAATTCTCTGAGATGTTAGCATCAGAGATGAACTGTTGCCCTAGGAATTTCCAAAAAGCTCCATATTTTTAAATATGTTCCAAGACTGTCAGCAAAGACAGACTTGAGTTTTGTTGGGTTTTTTCCTGCAAAGTAAGAAACTCATGAATTTCACTTGGAGAGATTAAAATGGCATTTTGTCTGGCTCTGTTCTGAAGCACTCCTGAGTCTTCCCAAACTACCTGGGGTTTTGGAGGTGGGAGATATGGAGGAGGGACGGAAGTCCTGAGGAGGTTGCTGAAGATTTGCAAGGACCTGGAGTATTGCAGGTCCAGACCAGTCAGTCCAAACCCAGGAACTCATTATAGGCTGTTCAGGTGCTAGAAACTTTGAGTCTGTAGCATCTGAAACTCAGCACTTCCAGGCTCCGAGCACCCCATCTCTCCATCAGGTAGACTGAGAAGGATCCCAGCAGACTAGCATGCAGGAGACTGCTCACGTTTTTCTCAGAAATTAGCCTGTTTGATTTCTTCATGGTTCAGTTAAAAATCTATTCTCATGGAGCATTTCACCTTCAGCAAACTAGTGTCTCTTGGCAAGAAAATAGAAACTTTGCTGGCAGCCCTCCCTGGAGTCATCAAGAGAATAGAACGGTCCCCAGACTACAGCTTGGTGCTGGAAATATTCTGATATTGCCTTGGAGCTTGAAAACTGCTTGCCTTCTCCTCCAGTAGCCTCCCACATGAGCTGAACAAGAAGATAGTGAGCTGTCATACGGAGAGATGTTTTTTGTAGTCAATATTTTGATTTTGTGAGGAAAAATGGTTTAAAGAATTTTAGCGCTACTCAAAATGGTGGTGGTGACTTCTTGGTTAGTTACATTTGACAAGTTTTGGGCAGTAGGAACGGAGATATTTCCCTGTGTGACTTGCAGTCTAAAAACCGCAGCCTTGAGCTGGTGCGCTGGGAAGCTGGGGCTTATCAGGCTTTGAGTCCTGTCCAGACTGTGGAATGCAAAGAAATGAATGGTGGAAATGCTGGAAAATAAATTGGATTTGACGAGATCCTCCATTATCAGTAGTCATTTTTCACCAGCTAGATAGAAATATCTGGACTGACAAAGATTTAGATTTTTAACCCTTTAAATTAAAAATAGCACTAAAATATTTATGCTTATGCTGGACTTCATGAGGGGTAGAAGTTGGGGGAGAACTGCGTTTCTTCTTTAATGATGCATGTTTTTTCTTCTTACCCCTTGGTGAAGACTTTTAGAATGCAGTTTCCTCTTCTGTTTCAGTGATGTTGGGTATCATTAAGGCTGATGGGTTAGAAAGCATATTTCATTGTCTTTTAGACACAGCTTGGCTGCTCTTTTGGCTCTTTATCCATTGCCAAAACAAAACCTGTTGTTTTCAGAGGCTCTGAAACTAGAGTGCTCTCACTGAAAAGGGCTGCCTATTTGCATTTGCCTATGAAAAAGGTCTGCATGAGAGCAGCCTGATCTGTTGAAGGAAGAGTATAATTCTTTTTAGCCTGAAGTAACTGGTAAGGGACAGTTGTGTAACAACAGGATGCTGTTGTAATGACCTGCATATGTATGGGGCCACCTTAAATGCTTGAACTGGGTGTCCTTCTCCTGAAATGCTTGAACTGAGTGTCCTTCTCTCTCCAGGTCTGGTGTGTCCTTTGGAGGTGTCAGTCAGTCCAGGGAGTATCCAGGTAGCCCGAGGCCAGACAGCAGTATTGCCCTGCACCTTCACCACTAACGCTGCTCTCACTAACCTTAATGTCATCTGGATGGTCATTCCTCTTTCTAACGCCAACCAGCCTCAACAGGTAGGTCCTTTCTCACGAGAGCATGCATTTCTTTGAGGCTTTCTTTTTCCTCACATTTTTCACACTGATCTGGATGTAGTCCCTTTACAATGCTGAGTCTCTGGTTGTCCTAGAACATTCCCTTCATTGCTGAACATGCCCTCTGGATCATACATGAATCTGATTTCTTCAATGCTTTGTTAACTGATGCGCATTGTGTCCTTGGCTGGTTGTGCATTTGGGGCAGGTGCACGTGATACTGTATGGCTGCTCTGGATCTCTGGCGGTTTGCGTATTCAAAAGAGCATGGGAGATGTAATCCAGGTTTTGGTGCTCTGGGTATGGGCTTTTGAGGATCTGGGAACAGCTGCAGGCTTAAACTTGTGAAATCTATGTAAAATGTGTAAAATGTGCCCAGAACACATGGCCTGTCAAAGACTCCTCTCCCCTGTTACTTCCCCTCTTAGTTTTTCACTGTCTGTTGCTTATGTAAGTGCATTCTTAGGAACATTCGCAAGTGAGAGTCTGTCGTGGTGAGCACAGGAATCATAACCTGAGATCTGTTAGCCTAGGTTTTGCCCACTTACTCTGACAGCATAAGAATGCCATTGCTCTGAAATGCATCTGTCTTGGGTCACACTGCCCCCATCACATTTGGTAGTCAGTTGTGAGAACCTGCATGGAAGAGTGCTTGGCTCCTCAGGGACTTGGTCTGAGTACAGACTGCTATACAAGCCATCTGACTGGTAGAGGCTGTGCAGGTTCAGGGGTTGCATAGCCTGTCATTCAGTTCAGCCCAATGATCTTCAGTAAGCAGTGTCAAAGCATGGCAGTATCTTACTGCCTGAGACTCAGAATGATACTGCTCACCTGGGAGATGCTTTCCAGCAAAGTACTCAGTGGCCTGCAGAGAGTCTCCGATTCTTTGAATCAATCCTGTCCAGACAGGTAATGACTATTATATGAAGCAGGCAGGCTGGTATTGCCAATTCGGCTATGCCAGAAGACTTGGGTATCTATCTGGTCTGTTACCTCTGTGAGCATTTTATTGACATAAAACAAGCTACAGAGTGTGTTCTGCTTTTAGAGAAAACAAGTCTGCTAGGGTGCAGAGTTGTCTGCCTGGGACAGCTGTATATTGAGGTCTGAGAATTGAGAGACGCTTAAAGAATTGGTTCTTTGTCTCTGGAAGCCCATGTTTTGCTTGCTGTTCTTCCTCCTTGCTCAGCTCCTGCAAAGTGTTGTTTGAGCCTTCCTTTATTTTCCAGGTTATTCTCTACCAAGGAGGTCAGATCTTTGGTGGTGCACCTCAGTTCTATGGGCGAGTGGGGTTTGCTGTGACAATGCCAACCACCAGTGCCTCCATCTTCATCAACAACACTCAGCTGTCGGATACTGGCACATACCAGTGCTTGGTCAACAATCTTCCCGACCGAGGCGTCAGGAATATTGGAGTCATTGGACTTACTGTCTTGGGTGTGTTTATTTGGATTATGGGGGAGAGGCGAGGAAGAGGGACAAGGGGCTCCCCTGCATGTTAGTGCATCATAGCAGAACAATATGGTATTGTATACATTGGAGCCCGTGGACATCCTGTGGTGAGGGGTGGGCTGCCTTGTGGGTATTGTGGGAGTCTGTAGGGCACATAGCTTTCATATGCAGGTAACATATAATGGAGTTTTAAAATATGGTAGAGAGAAAGCTTTTGTGGCAGCAGTGTGATGTGGAGTTGCAAAAAAGCATGAATAAAGTATGAGGGCATCCTGGAGAGGTGAAGGGACCATAAGAGTTTTGTGCATAGCAACAGGAGAAGAGAATGACTTTAGATCTTTGCTTCCTCTTCACAAAAGCAATTAGTACTGGATGCTCCCTAGGATGTTAAATACTTTAGAGTGTCTGCCACTATAGAGATATGAAAGAAAAACCCAATTACAGCAAATTCTGTCTGCAACTCTGTTAGCTCTCACCACCTTTGCTGTCTCAGAGACAGGAGTATTCACCTTTGTTTTCTCTAGGGAGGAATCTAAGAGAACTTGACCCTGTGAAGGTCAGCAGTAGTCTGTAACCTTGATGGGCTGTGGGTCAGGAATCTTTGTGAACTGTCACCCCCAAACCTTCATGAGTTCTTGTCTGCTGCCTCCCTCTTGTCCCCTTGTCAGTTCATGCCAGGGTCCTCGCTTTCCCCAGTAGCGTGTGTCCACTGTTTGGTCATATTTCCTCATTTGCTGTCACCTTCTCCTCTTCTCTCGCAGTTCCTCCTTCTGCCCCACTTTGCAGAATCCAGGGGTCCCTGGATGTGGGCAGCGATATCACACTGACCTGCAGCTCGGAAGAAGGCATTCCCCGGCCAACGTACCTCTGGGAGAAACTGGACAATGTTCCCAAGTTGCCCCCAACTGCCACACAAGGTGCTTGTTCTGTTGATTATCCTCTTATTTCCCAGGTGACAACGTGGGCTTTCCTTTGTTTGAGCCGCCAGACGTGGCATGGTTCATTGAGTGTCTGCCATCACTTGCATGGTCACTTTATTGGAACAAAGATTCCTAGAGCCCATGGTGGACTAGGCACCCTCCAGTGGCCACTTAGGTTGTCATGGCTTTTTTGGTACAGAAACATGTTCCCCATTGAGGAACAAGAGTCTGGTTGAATGGGAAGGAGAGAACATGGTTGCCAGATGTTGGCATGTGGCTGGAGATTTCAGCCACCAACTCACCTTCTTTTTAAACCAAATGAATGACTGATAGATTGGAAACTGGGAGAAGGGAGACAGAATCATCCCAGGAAAATACTGCCAGCTTCTCACACTGTTGTCCGATAAGGTACTGCCAGAGCTGCCTTTCAGATGTGTGTAAAAGCAAGGCTCTGATCAGACTTGGTGTTGCCCAGCCCCAAGTAACATCCATAAGAGTTCTTAGCCTAGGCATCCTGGCCAAGTAGTGACAGCTGTACTTTTACCCTTTATCTCACTGTATTTTAAGATTATGCAAACATTCTGCTTTTACATAATTCAGGAATGAGGGGAAGAGAAAGGGGTGGGGAGCCCAGAGATGGGAGAGTAGGGGTTCTGCAGAGCAGGATTGAATTTAGCAGGTAGATCTGCATAGAGGTAATTGCGTGTCTCTTCTTTCGTCCCTTTTCTCATACAGTGCTGAGAGTCCCAAGCTTTCATTTGCAGAAATTCATCTATAAGTAGAAAAAGAAACTTCTAGTGTAAGCTTCTTAAGACCTAATCTTATCTCTGTGTGTGCGTGTGAGCGTGTGCGCGCACAACGCTTCCATCTCAAGGTTATTTCCTAATTTATTTCTCTCTTAAGAGTCTCACACCAGAATTCTCCATTTGCTGGCTTTGCCTTTTCATGATTTTCCTCAAGGGGGGGAGGGATTTAAATCCTTCTTTTCTCTCTGACTAGACCAAGTCCAGGGCACTGTCACTCTCCGAAATATCAGCACTGTGTCCTCAGGTCTTTACCAATGTGTGGCTTCAAATGCCATTGGAACCAGCACTTGCCTTCTGGACCTGCAAGTCATTGCACGTAAGTATTTTGCTGAGGAAGGCTTGGCCACCTGCTTCTGTCTTCTGACAGTAAAGTATGTAACCATGTTTGCTGTGAGCCACCATGTGCCTCTCTATGAGAAGATCCTTGTGCCCTGGAATGGGGAAGTTGCCTTCCCCCTTCCCAAGCCACCGCAGCTTCAAATGCTCATGGATGGCCACAGCCCAGCCCTCATTTCTTTTCCATTTTCTGTTCGATTGCCTCCACAGCCCACCCCCGGAGTATTGGCCTGATTGCAGGAGCGGTGGCCACAGGCGCAGTTGTGCTCGTTGTTTGCATTGTGTTGGTGGCTGTGGCACTGTTCTACTGGAAAAATAAACACAAAGAAGAAGAAGAGGAGGAGATTCCCAATGAGATAAGGTAAGGGTCAGGGAAAGCTGGTGGCAGGACACCTGCGATTGCCCAGCAA
>Ga0181612_107534_pt1 | contig 24134 bp, 14 predicted proteins | sample HoacroProtozoa21_FD_119630 | JGI IMG/M metagenome (GOLD analysis project Ga0181612, IMG submission 119630) | Hoatzin crop microbial communities from Cojedes, Venezuel. Combined Assembly of Gp0051906, Gp0051904, Gp0051908
ACTTGCTTAGGTCTTCAGTTTTAACTCTTTTTTCAAAGTCCCTATTCAACCATCATCTTCAGTACTGGTTATTCTATTTCTTCCCAAATCCCTTAGCAAAAACTCAAAGGAAATAATCCTGCTCGGTATGGCTCATTGCCACCCATTGTTATCCCTAGGATTAATAGCATTTGTGATAACTGCAATAAATTGGACCATTTCATGTTACCATGGCAGCCAAACTGAAAGTAGCAATTTTTTTCCCTAGGTTGGCCACAGATACTGTTGCAGGTAGAAGGTAAAAATTAATATTTGTTTATGAGTTTTATCTGTGTTATACCAAAATATCTCTTACCGAATTTTTCATTCTCTGTGATAAGTGCATATGGTGTAGGAGTTTATCACTGAAGAATAACTGGAGACAGAAGAACTCCTTATTTGAGTGTATCAGTGATTAAATTAATCTGATTCTCTGTCTTGAATGATGGTGAAAAACTCTTATAAAACATACAACTAGAGATTGCTAAAGAAAATTTCCTTCTTTATACTGGAAAAAAAATCAGGTTATGCTCTAAATTAGAAAAAAACAGAACGCAAAATTAAAAGAAAGATGTATTTTCTGTTCTCTATGGACAGCAAAATTCTGAAAATATTTAAAATAAGTCCTGTAGAATCTTGTAGGGACAGGTGTGATCTGCCTATTATATTCAGTCTCTAGCCCTCTGTCACAATTTCCACTGAAGTCTCTCTTGAACCATGTTCAAATATGCAGCGACCCTAAAAGTCTGCCTTTCCTTCATCTACATGTTAAGTACTTGTGTATTCAGCTGAACTAGAAAAAGATTTATCTGCCTATAAAAAGATGTTTGTAAGGTAGTCTGTTAACTTTTTACTATTCCTTCTGTTATACTTCCAACAAAAAGTTATGGTAGTAACTTGATAATTGGGGCCTTTCTGCCATTTTTAATAACTTACGTAAGGAGTCTGATTCTAAATAAGAGCTCTAAGTCTGGAAATACTAAGAATCTAGATATTCATATGATTTTACTTAAATGTGTTATCAGGGTAATAGAGTTGGTGATTGTATGTGCTAAAGAAATAACATCAACTCCAGCAGTGAGAAAGCAAAAACTCTTTCCAAATTGGAGGTATTTTGTACTTCAAAATCAGATTGTTTCTATGGGGAATGTAAGCCTTAGATGGATCTTCATGGTCACTGGGTGCATCCCTGCCAACATCTCGGCGTGAAGCAGCACTGCACTTTTGATATGGATCTTCTGATTTTCTCTATCTTACTGCACTTTGTTTCAGTTCACATTGAACTGCATTCCTTTTGGATGAAATTGAATTGGAAGACCTGCCCCTGAACCGCATCTAATGCTCTGCAGACACTAATGTGTACAGAAATATCTAATCAAGATAGTGAGCCTTGCTCCCACCCTGGCCACCAGCACACACTAGGATGGTGGGCACAGATAAAAAGCTCTTGGCATTGTCAAGGACTGTGCAATGCTAGCTCATCCTTTGCACCGTATAAAGTCAGGTAGGATCTGTGCTTTGTTGTCTTCTGCTTGTCTCTCAGTTCCCTGCTGGCCTCCACACAAGTTATTGTTCTGTTTGGCTTCCTTAGGAACGCAGTGGGGTTTTTTGTTTTTTTCTATTTTGTTGACCCATTTCTCTTTGGCTGTGGGGGTTCCTTTCCCACACTGATTTTTGGTCTAAGTCTAAAGCCACATACCTTCTCAGTATACGTGTTCTTCTAGGTAGTTGGTTAGCAGCTTGGACTGCAAGGTGTTTATTGGTGCCCTGTCAGGACAGTGTCAAGGCACAGTCCCACTCTGAAGATTTGCCTTTAGAACAGAATCAACTGCCTGTTGTTTAGTATGCGATATTTGCCACTATGCAGGAGGCATAAATGTAAAATCATGTTCCCTTGTCCAACACTCCGTAATATTCTGCATTTTCCTAGACTACAATAATAACATGATTATCAATTGATCTGGATATGTGTGTCTGGTTGGGTATCTGACTCCATATATATTAAGTTCCATCTCACCATATATATACACGTATATATTATTTTCCTCCCATTTTCCTAACCAAAAGATTGTTTCAGTGACTTGTTATTCAGACCAATGGGAAATCTGTTTGAATTTCTGATCTAAACTTGATCTCACCATATCTATGCCTCTGCCTCTTGTCCTAGTCCTATGCTGCGGACAGTACTACTTTTTCTCTGTTGTATTTTCTGGCTGCAAGCCCACCCACTCTGACTGATGTTGGCTAATCAGAGAACCATTGTAACAGAAAGGCATCTCTGGAGATTATCTGGCCCAACTCTTTGCTCAAAGCAGGGTCAATTAGTACAAGTTGCTCAGGGCCATGACCACTCAGGTTGTAAATATCCTCTTTCAGAGCTTGTTCACTTGGGTGACTCAGAGCCTGTTTTATCAGTTAGTAAAGTCAGGTCCTATTCCTCAATTGTTTTCAGACAGTAAAATCCCATTTTAGGTTAGAAATTTGAATCAGTCCATGGGTGCATGTATCTGAGAATCTGTGGCACTTGGTTACATCATGTTTTTCTTCCTCTAATCCAGACTTATAGTGGAGTTCTTCTTGACACAGAATTCTTTCCGAAGAAAAATCAAGAAGATTCTGTTTATTGGAGGAGAACAAGGATTGAGTGTGATGGTGAGGCTGGATAGAAAGGAAGCTGCAAAATGGGAGTGGAACAGGTGGGCAAGGAGGTGCCTGTGGGTAAGGTGGATATTAAATGTGGCTTGTATTTCTTATGGTGAATTCTTAATAGTCTGCCTGCTCATTAGAGTTATGCATCTCTGATCAAGCCTTTGGTGTTTATTGATGGGTCTCTGGTGTTAACAGTGCTGCCTAGGTTTATGTGTAGTCCTAAATATTTTTTTTTATCTGTGCCAAAGTAACTGGTGTAAACAAGTGGGGTTCTGCAGCTGGCTGTCTTGCCCTAGATGAAATGCAATAGTGGCTCTCCTTGTACCTGTCTTTCAATGCTACTATAATCATAAACAGTGCTGTAAGGACATCCTCATGCTTGCATGAGCTCTGCTGTAGTCATTGCAGTGACATTTTTCCATTTTCACAACTGTTTTTAAAAATAACCACAAAACCCTTTGCTTGTTATTCAGTCAGTTTCACTTGACTATATTTGTATACAATGACTGTATTTCCCTCTTTCATCACATGTACTTTAGTATTATATTGCTGGAGCTCAGGATTTTTAGATTTGTTTTAACAGAAGACAAACAAATACAATAGCTGACTGATAGGGTAAAGCCCTTAATCCCCTATGTCTGCCCCATACTACTATGTAAAAACTTTGGTGGTTCTTGCCAGCTTTTTGGTCTTGAAATCATAATTTTCTCTTCTAGCTCTCTTCATCTGTGTTCTTGGGTTTTGTTTCCCCCTCCTGCTTTAATATCAGATTTTTTGAACATTTTTCCTTGTGTTTGGATGCTGGACAAGAAGTTGAAGATCCTCTGGGAACTTTTTAACATCAAGAGTCCTCCTCTTCCCAGACTCAGCTGTAATCTTTCTGTCAGAGCTGCATCTTCTTCATAAGGCTGTATTTTTGCCCAAGCTGCCTGGCAGACACTGACCAGTAAATTTACGATATCTTGCCTGCTGTGATGCAAACTTACTTTCCTGCTTGTCTTTACTAGTCAATATTTTCTCCAAGTGAGCTACTGCTATTAAGATAGAGAGAGATTGCTGTATTTTGAACAGCTTTTGCGTTAAGTGTCTTAATGCATTTGATTTTCCTTTGTTTAAGCCAAAGAAATGCCTCTGCAGTGGATTTAGACGGTAAATCTTGCTTGGAAACTGTTGCTAAGTAAAACTAGCTTTTATTGCTGAATGATTTTGGTTGGAGCATCTATCAGTAAGAAAATGTGAAGCAGAATCATAGGTGTGGAGGCAAGTAAACTGGGAACGGCAGGCTGCGAGTAGTATGGACTTGTGTGAAGAGCCACTTCTATTTTTGGAGCAAGATGAAGGCTAACTTCATCATAAAATGACCTAGGTTCACATTCATTTCTTTCTTCTTTTCTTTTTCTTGGGGGTGCTACACTGGCTGTTTGCAGCTTTTGCTGTTTACATGGCATTGCTGGGTGTCTTTTTGGTTGGTGGTTTTTTGATTTTTGGTAATCCTTCCCTACCAGCTATCTTAATCAAGCTCAAGTTTCTTTCACTTTTCAAAAAAAACTTGCTGATAATTTGACAGGAAGCTGACAGCCACAGGTGTCTGTGGATTTGCGAATAGAAGACACAGCATAAGACTATACATTAAGCATAAATAACTGTCATATCATAACAGGGCAGGAGAATAATAGGCACATCTGGCATAAAAGCATAATACAAAGATATATTATCTGCAGGTGATTCTGTCAGCTGACAAGAGGAAGACAGTATAGAGTGAACACAGAAGCATTTGTTAAAAAGCCAGATCTGAAAAAAAGACTTTATCTGTCTGCCAAGGACAGAAAATCCCAAGAGTAGCTCAAAGTAACAGTGAACAAGCACACTGTAGATGACTTCCTCTAGTGGGTCAGCTGTAAGGACCTTCTGAGGTGACTGCCTTGACAATACTTGATACTGGAACTTTCTCATTTGTAAACTTTTTTATGTGGAAACTGAATCTAATTAGCTTTCCTGTCCAGTGCATGCCAGCTCTGCTTGCCTAACTCCTAATTGATCCTGAAGACTGCCAGTTGAGAAAGTATGCAACCACCTTCTCTCAAGAGGCAGCATCTGCTTGGGTGTAAGGAGTTCACACACACAAATTCTTGAACTTCTAAGGAGTCTTTCCTGAGTATTTCTTCTCCTCCTTCCTTGTGCTAGCTTCACAGTCATTACAGCAGGTCTGGAACTGTGATAGCCCAATTCAGAATGGGAAAGAAAGGAAATGTTCAGGATGGATTGTAAGTCATCCTGGTCCTCTTTGCTCCGAGTGAGGGAAGCAGAGTCTGTCTTCCTGCTTTGCAGCAGTTGGGTAACCTGTAACCTACCAGTGTTTTCCTGAGCCACCTTCTCCTCTACAGCTGTTTATTAGATATTTGGAGATAATGCCATTGATACCAAGGTTTGTGTCCAGTGGAACTGTATGAGCCTGGGGATTCACTGGTATTGTCCTGTTTGTCTTTCAACTTATGAAGGTGTTAATTTGGCCATTTGAAGACCAGTTCTCTTCAGAATTACTTATTGTCAATGTCATCTTTTGACTGAGATGGGTCACGCTTGCTTAGATTTGCGAGCGGTCTAAGTAATTGTGACTTTGGATGTGAATAGAGATGATCAGGATTTAGACCATGCAGAAGAATCAGAACTGTGCTGATGTTTTTCTTCTTGATAGTAAAGATCAAAATTACAGAATATGATCCTCTCCTGATCAAACACATGATTTCATAATTTGCAATCTTTTAGTCTGTGACAGAAGGTAACTCAATGTTTATAAACTTTTGGTCTCTTGAAGATGCTTAAGAGAGAACTTTTTTCACTCAGGATGTTAGAAATATTTAAGTAAGCCCCAAGATTGCAGGTTTTATCTGCCTATTTCTTTCCAAAACAGTTCATTAGTGCCGTGCCTTTGATTCTATGTAGGAGGACAATAGACTTGAACAGGGAGAATTTTTTTCACTGGCCTGGTGCTCTACTAGGCCTTTTAATGACATGAGAGAGATTTGTTCGCACATAAGAGGTGGAGTTATTTTTGTGTAGAATAACTTCAGTGGGAGAAGTTGCCTTCTTGTTTGAATAATTTCTTAAAAACAGACGATGACTCCTTGTATGTCTGAATGTATCTTTTGGTCTCTGCACATCTTTTGGAAATTAGCTTGTAAACTTTTTTTGATATAGCTCAGCTTATCCATTTCCAACATTGGGACTTTCATGTATCTCCTGTCACAGCTTTAAGTTGTGTTCCTTACATGTGATAGAGAAAGAAAGCTTGTCAAGGTAGCATTTACATGTTGTGTATGCAGGCTGTGCAGACAGATGCACATTTCTAACATGTGAAGGAAATAATCAACCCATTCATTTTTTTTTAAGGTGTTAGGAACAGACAGAAGATAGCCTGTTTCCCCCTCCAAGCAAAATCAGAGCTTCAAATCCAGACTCCTCTGTGCATGTCCGCAAGTGGAAGCAGCTTCTCGTCTGTGACCCACTGAAATAGGGTACAATCTCTTGATCTTTCATGGATGCAACACAGTATTAGCCAGTCCATCCTTTTCTTTTCTGCTGTCCATTCCTCATCTTCTCTGGTGGTTCCCCAGACACATTGCAGGTTTGTAGTCCTTTCTCTTTCCTAGCTTTCTGGAATGTTGAATGGCCCTACTCAATTACCAAAGAAACAGGCTTTTCAATAAAGACAGCTCTGTCCTTGCTTAAGAGCATGTTTCTCATGGAGATAGAAGGGCAATGCCTCAACTCTGCAGATAGCAGAACACTATGCAGCAATAAAAGGTGAGGGAGTACGACATATGTCATAAAATTATCTGTGAGTAAAAGGCTCAGCAACTTTTTATGAGACCAAAACATCCTTAGCTATAGCAAGTAGCAGCTTCCCAAACTGCACAGCATGATTATTTCTTTCCTTCTCAGTCTTCCCCTCCCCAGCACACGATATGTTGTATTTGACACTTAAGAGGAAGAAGATGCTCTGAAAACAAAAAATGTGAGACCTTGTGTATTTAAGTCTTGAGCGAAGTAGAATATTCTTATTAAAATAGAATATTATTTAAGTCAGAGAAGTATGCAACGTAGGCAATTTAACATCCTAGCCAGAACTTATGTTTTAAAGCCTCTGTGTAGAAAACAAAAAAGGGAGTGAAACAAAGCTGAAGCTACGGAGCTGTTACACGCTACAGAACAAAGCTGTAAGAATAGTTCTTACTCTATGCATACAAGACAATGAAGTTTAAAAGTCCTTCAGACTACTTAAACTGTTTGACATGTTATTTGAAGCAAAAAATATCCCTGGCCAATCAATTGGATAATAGTTTCATAATCTGCGTCATAAAGAGCCTACTGTTAACGTCAGATTGGACCCAGATTTATTTTTTTCTGAGATAACAACCCTAATGCAAGAGATCCCAAAGCACTTAAGAAACTCAGGGTATAATACTAGAAAACATTTTCTCATTCAGAAGAGTTTGCTGTAAATAAGGCAAGGGAAGAAATGTGAGAAGTCCAAAAGTTTCAGTAGTTTCTTTGTGTATAACTAATTTATATCCTGTGCACTGCCAAGAGGAGAGACCTTGTGGAAAAACAATGCATAAGTGTTTAATTGAAGGCAGTATAGTAATATGCAGCATTATGCATGGCATTTTCTTACGTTCTAGCAGTTCATGACTTGTGGTCTGACTTTGTGACCATAACAATCTTTTAATGTTATTGTGATTGTATTTATTTTTCCTCCACACAATGGAAGGGGAGTGCTCTGGAAAGCACTAACTCTCTAGTTCACCTAAGAATAAACAGAATCTGAGTCTTGACCGGCCATGTAACTATTGGTGGTCCAGCCGAATAGGGAACTGTTAAGGCCTGGCTCCTGATGCTCATTAGTTCCTTTGCTGTGTGTGTCGCCTCTAACAGAACTAAATCATATGCCAAGGAACACAGATCAGCATGATGGAGCAGCAGTTTAGCTTTTTCACTTGTTCACACTTAAGTAATGTTACTCTTTTTTTGATCTCTTTCACTGCTAAAATCTGTGACATGACATTAAAAATGAGTGAATTGACTCAAATCAATCCTAATTTGGTGGATTTTGTTTCAGTGGTATACCCATGTAAGATATTGAAATGTTAGTACACCGTTTAAAATTTTGTTCTAGTGCTAATGGTGGAAGAATACTTCAGCAGCAGGGTATGAATGAGATTGTTAATTGATATTTGCATTTAATGAACTCATCAACAGTAGTACATTAAAGTAGAAATATGCATTAGAGATGGTGAAAAAAACCTGGATACTTGCAGAACACTTAAATTAGCAGAAGTTGTTGTTAGCAAGGCCAACAGTCTCTTTTTGAAGAATTTTAGTTGTCCTGGAAACGTGTAGAGGTTTTGATTTTGTTTTCAGTAGTTTGGATTGTATCTACAATGATGTAGATCACATGAGAAATCCGGACTTCCAATGTTAATGTTCAGGGCTTTACATAATATTACAAAATAAACTTTAGGTATGATATTACCTTTGATTCTCAAGAAAACCCAGGCTAAAAAAAAGTCATCAGTCTGGGAAAATTCTTTGTATGCTGCTCATTTCAACTGCTCGTTTTGTAGTGACAGGGAATGTGGCACACATGAATCATTTATTGCTAGAATCTGGGTTGATTGCTTGGTGATCATTTCAGAATTCAAGGGCAGGGGGGTGTGAAGGCGGTTTTTTCTGCCTTTTTTTTGTTGCTATTCTGAATACACAAATAAATGGTCAGCTTGTATGCTTGAATTTGGGTCAAAAAAATTAGCCTGAGCAGATGCCAATTCTGAATTTTATAATCAAATATGTAATTAATAATTTTCACTGTTGGTGGCTTGCAGTATAAATAGAAGCAGTAATGAAAACAAAACAAGAGTAATCAGAATGTTGTGCAACTTATCAAGGAGCCCACATGTAAAGTTTATTTTTCTATTACAAAATAGGGTTTTGAAAATTTTGTAGAAGCATGCTTTTTGAAAGGTTTAAATATCCCTAGTAAATGAACAGAAGTAAAATGAAAAAATGTTCTAGGAGAAATGGTCTGCATTGTTTTGATTGTGCGCTGCTGTCTTAGGCATGCTATAGTTCTGTAGACCAAGGTATGTTTAGGGATGGGGGAGATTTTTCTGCCAATTTTAGGCACAAATTCTACAAGAGCTTTGACTTCTTTTATCATACTATGAAATGACCTACACCAATGAACTGTTAACAGTATATATATTTTTATACAGAATCTGAACCTACATTCAAAGAGGGACAGTTTGGCTTTAAACAATATCTGCCTATTGCTAGATGTGTAGATCTGATTTATTGTCCCATGCTGTATGGGAACGGTAGCATGGGGGACCTGGACTTCCACTTGGTCCAGTGAATTGTGCTATTTAGACAAACTTCCTCTCCCAAACTCAATGGGATAAAATTCTGACTCTTAGCTCTACCAAAAAAATTCAGAAAAAAAAAAAATTTGCTAAGGTTTGTTTGGGTTTCCCACAGAACAGATAAGTAACTGTTCTTAATCCTGCACGAGGAGCAAGCGATTGGGCAATGTTGTGTTGTGTTACATTGCATTTACTGCTTAGAAGTAAAAGAAAATTGTTACTTTTCAAAAATCAGCGTGTTTCTAGTAACAGTTTCAAGAAGTGTGGAAAGAAGATCGAAATAAGAGATGTGCATTATGCATAGTTTACATACTCAGCAAAGTATGGATTAACTGGCTAGTAATTGCTATGAATTTGGGTAATTTAAAGCAGTGTGTGTATCTTCCTTTAGGATTACTTGTAATATTTCCACCTTTGATTTAGCTAAATAGTGAATAGCTGAATTCAATTTCACCATGAAAGCAGGGCAGGAAACAGTCACATGGATGACCTTGCTAATGTAATGAACAGAATGGTTATGAGACAGTCCCTGCCTGCTGCAGGTGTTGTTTACAGTAACATCCAGAGGGACAGAAGCTGTGATTTATGCCTTCTTTTGAGGACCATTTTGCAGACCTACAGTCTAGGTATGCAGTTAAGGAAAAAATTAACAGCCATAAAAGCAGCATGTTCAGTTTGCTACTTCTCAAAACACACTGCTATCTAAGTATAACTGATTTTCAAGTCTTCAGCTAACTTAATTTCTCATTTCCACATCTAAAGTGCATTTAGTTTAACCTGTCGCCTCTAAAGAAATAACCTGCTTAAGGTCATGGTTATCATTTTACCAGTCAAATGGGAGTCTGTAGATGACTTCCCATTCTGACCTTGGTCATGACACCTGACCTTTACTTGGTGAAATCTCAGTGAGCTAATGAATGTTATGGTTTCCTGCTTCTTACAGTAATGAATTCACACTCTGTCAGCTGCTGACAATCTCTGTTCCATCCATAGAGTTGGTAGGTGTCCTAATGACCATAGAAAGAGTTGAGACAATGATATTAGTGCTACTTGACTTATCAGTCTTTTTTCATCTATTTGTCCTGGCAGGAGTTTAAAAATAGCCCTTTCTAGCTGTCTTTGCTAACAGTTTCCTGTATAACCCAAAAGGCAGTGATTGGTAGCTGTTTGTCTGAAGAGCTCTGACTTACCAAGTCCACAACAGCTCTGTCCTGTTACTGCTGCAACTTACTAGTCATGAACAGATCTGAAGTGAAATGCTTTGTCCAGCCTTATTAAAAATGTCTTGAGAGGGCTAGGAAGGTGTGTTTGTGGGTTGTTTCTATTGATGACTGGGCTAAGGAGAACATGTGCTGCCATCTCAGAGTAGGCAGCAAACCTGCTTCAGTGCAGGCTTTGAGACTACAGGTGGTGAAAGGCAGGTAATGGACAAGTTTCTGTTTTGACATGCCTCCATCCTGAGCATCTGTCGCTTACAGGCATGATATACAACGAACAGAAGACAGCCTCAGTTTATCTAGACATAAAGAGTTTGCTGGAAATGGAAAACCACCATGAGTTTGGTTTCTAGGAGGCAAGTAAAATATGTAGATGTGTCTACAAAAAGTAATAACCACAATATGAACAAAGTTGTTTCTGTCCAAGCAGCTGAATATTAACAGTACAGGCAACAGATATCACTTGTCATGTATTGACTAATGCAATCAATTCACTATACTTGCTGCAGTTTGGATTCCAGGTTTCAGTAGGGCATGATAGTACTTTTTTGGTAAGTGCTATCTATTGTAGAAGAGTGAGAAGCAGAGACTTTGACAAGCACGTTTGCAAAAGACAGATACAGCATTTTTGGACTAGAAAGGGAAAGTGGTGAGGTATACCTTGATTGAAGCAGTCGAAATTCGAGAGGGTTATTCAACAACTCCCCTTTTTTCCTGTTGTATAGCATGAAGAGGAGACTTCATTGTATTTGAAAGGCAATACTCTTCAGTACAAAAGAATAAGTACTCTTTAACAAAGCATTTAGTCATCTCGTACTACTCAGTGCTACAGGACAAACAGAAATATGATTTTGGTGTGGGTGTTGTGTTTGGGTTAGTGTGTGGTGTTGTGTTTTTTTTTTTTTTTATGGGAAAACTTGTATACTTTCTGGCACTAAGATACCATTGTAAGACAGTGTGCATTGGCAGTATAGGTACCTGAATTTCATGCCACCCTATATAAAACCAACTCTTCTCAGAAGGGGACTTCTTAGGTGGATGTATGGTCTTTCATCACTGATGATACTGCTTGTGCTTGGAATTAAGTTCCTGGTACAAGTGCAGGATACCAAGCCAAAGAACTAGTGCAATAGGAATTAGAGGACAGTATGTACCTTTTCTATCATCACGGGATGAAATCTTTGTCTGAAAATGGCTTTGACAAATAATTCGCTTGAAAGGCTGGGTAAAAATGTGGAAGAAAAAAGCAACTAAGCATCTTGCAAAGACATTAGATGTTTCAGGTAAAGAAGTCCTCTTCATGGGCTGGAAAGCTTGATCTGTTGTACTTTACGTACTCTTGAATTCTGTATTACTTCATGATTCAGTACAGCTGACTTAAACAAAAAGTATAGTATTGTTATGAAGTACAAGTGGAAGACTTTTGTTATATTTCTGTGTTCAGCATTTTGAACTAATATCTTTTTTTACAAAATAACCTCTTATGTGTGAATTCTGATCCATTACAGAGGAGCCTGCACTATGATTAATAAGAGGTGTTTTTCCTCTTGAGTGGTAGGCACATTTAGGCATCAGTAAAACACAGTTTTCATCTTGAGGAATTGCTCATGTGTTTGGAATGTGGTACTTCTGTCCAACAGTGGACAAGTGTAGAAAAAAGATGCTCCAAGTGTAAAGATGCCTTTACCACAAGCCAGAATTGTAGAAACAGAATGTAACTGTAAATAATTACTGTTTATTCACCTGAAATGCCCAGCAATGTGATGAGAATGGCTTTACTAGAGAATTAAATGAGAATCCAGTCCTCTAAGATGCCACCACCACTTATTCCTCTTGCTAATGTGACAAAAATGGTATAGATATGTGTGCTCTCTTCCTGAAATGCTACTTTAAAGTAGCTGGAGAACCATCTGTGTTGCTGGAGTCACCTGTCTGATGGGCAGCCCTGGGCTGACCTCATGTTTTCCTGGAAGCTGATAGAGGACTAAGAGGAGAAAGCCAAGGGCTAGGGGTTTCCCTGCCTAAATGGGGCTTAGTAACCCGTTGGGCACAATCCCTCAATGGGAGAGGGAAGTCGGTAAGGGTAATCTGCTTTTCAAGAAAGCAGTGAAAGACCAAGTCTTGCATTCTTCCTCTAAGAGAATGATAAACTGTATTTTTCAAATCTGTAGTTCCAAAATTTCCAAATGGAGAAGGTCACTGTATTTATTACATTTTTTTTCTTTTTATTACGTCTCACACAGAAGAATATTGCAGACAGATACCTGTCGCTGAAGCTGGTCATAATTTCAGTTGCTGGTATTAATTAATTAGGATTAATTCTAAGGCTGTATAGTATAGTTTTCTTTATTTAAAGAGAATGACAAGTTAATTTGCATGTTTATTTTCTGGCATTAACTGTTACAAACTTCTCTGCAGGATTATTTCTGCTTACAGAGGATGTTCTGTTAGGACATGACCTGGCAAAAGAAGGCAACTAATATAGTGCTAAACAAACTTAGCACTCATCATGCACAGAACCTGGCACTTTGAAAGCTGTAGGCATGGTCAATATTATAGTGTCTTCTATCTTGATATATCCATTTTTTAACAAGATAAAGACTAAAAAAAAACCCAACACACCAAAAAACCCCACCACACTTTTTTCTTTTACAAATATTAAGAGTTTTGGAAAATAAAGAAAATACATCAGATGTAAGTTTCCACTGAATTAAAAAAAAACACAGCTAGAAGAATTATTCACCTAACATTTTCTATGCATCTTCCCCAATATATATGTATTTGAATGACATTCTTTCAAAAGGAAATCGTTGCAGTGTTGAAGTGTAATATTTAGGAACGTGAACATGCATAACAGTGAAGGTAGTAAATCTGTTAAACACTTTGCTTTGTTTCCCCATCATTGCTTATGTTCTGAGGTACAGGAAAAAGCATTTTATCTGTAAAAACAGAAAATGCAGACAGACTTGTAGACCTGTAGGCTTGTAGAAAGGGAAATTTGCTGTACTGAAGTTAAGACAGCTCCCTTGAAAGGAACAAGTGAAGTGCTAGAACAGCACTTTCATGAAAATAAGGAACAAAGAAGTCAAGGTAATAATGCTAAAGTAATGCTGGTCCTCAGAGCATGATGTGATTGATTATTTCAAAGACAGGCTTCTGTGTCAGAAAGTCAACTGCTCCACTGTATTGCCACGGAGGAGGGGCATGGACAGAATACAAGTGGAAAAAAAACCCCACATTTTTGTTGTCTTCTAGTGGTATGAAACTATAGCAACTTTGAAACAAAATGCTAAGTGCGGGTTGCATTTGTCTCTTCCACGTGCTGCCTTCTCACCGTGGTGATGAGCAGAAGCCTAGAAAAGGAAAACAGCAGCAGCTAAGCTCCCAAGACGCACATGGAGAGGCATTTTGAAGGCGACTTCTTCTTAGAGAGGACCTGCTGCTGCCCTTGTAGCTTCATATTCGTATAGACCTAGAGGATTTGAAGAATTTCAAAGCCCAGTCTTATGCTGCTCCATGAAAACTCTTCCATGAATGCAGTGGTTTTTGAAATTACCATTTCAACCTTTCTGATGTTTTTGAATATATAACCTGATATTTATGTCTCGTATGATTTAATTCTGTCACTCAAGACATAACTCACTCCTCTCTTCTGTTACTTTGTAAGTAACTGAAAAAAAATTTTTTACAGTTAAAGTACCTTTAGCTTTTTCGGGAACAGATTTCAGTTTCTGGAGTGTAAAGAACAGATGCTCCTGTTGACTTGTGCTTTGAGTTCTGTGTGTTGAGGGAGAGAAGGAGGAGGGGTACTTTGGCACTATCCTAAAAACATTTTCAGAGTTCATCTCGTGTTAGTTTTTCCTCATTCTGTGGGTTTCAGTAGCACCGAGGGATCTCATCCATGAGTTTTCTACAGTGTTTTTCCCTGTGTTAGTCATATGTTGTTTGCTTATTAACAATAATTAAATATAAATTATTAAAATAAGCTAGGAATAGGCAAGTGTCCAACCAAAAATCAATGATGAAATTAAACTTTTTTCTTTTTCTTTTTTTTGAATGAAAATAGTAACTCCTTGCTTTCAAATGGTGCTCTGTCCAAGGATCTTAAAGCTGATCAAGTACAAATGTCTCCTTTCAGACAAGGAGCAACTGAAGGACAGATGCATGGCCAAAATCCCTTCCATAGAGTACAAGTAATGTTCTAAAACCCACCTGTGTAGGCATTAATCCATGTGCCCTCCCCCTGCTAAAGGCACTGGATGCTGCTTAGGAACCTGAAACTTTTGGAGGAACCTGAAACTTTTGGAGGAACCTGAAACTACAAAATGAATTGGAACAACTTGGTCTTTTAGGGATTAAGCTGAGGGAGAAAAACAATCTGTCAGTTTCAATCAATGTTCAGTTCATATTTTTGCATTATACAAGAATTAATTTTCTAAAGTCCAGATTCTAAACTCGCAGAGAATAGCATCTGTGGGTTTCAATGGCAGTTTTGCAAGAGCTAAGGCTGTATTTCTGCTTGTCGCAAACAGGGAAATGTGAGTGGAGTAGTGCAGGGTAATGCAAAATTGAAGAGAAGGTTAATTGTAGAAGGTTTCCTTTACTGTTTTGCTGAAGAGCAAACAGTTTGTCTGAGACTTGACAGACCTGAAGTTCAAGGGCCTACAAGACAACCTTTAAGGGCAACACTGTGTCTTGTACTTCATGCTTGTTTTGGGGGGTTTTTGTTTTGTTTTGTTTTTAAGCTAGAGACTAGCTTACCTTCTAGAAACCACCTGTTTTTGCAGTTTTGCCACAATGTTTGCTTTTAACTAAAAATAAAAAAAAAATTAAGTGGAAATTTGAATATTCTCTTATGTGTGTTTGTCCCTGGTTTTTCTTTTTTCTTTGTTTCTATGTATGAGAATGTGTTTTTGAAGCAGGGATTTATTTAGCAGATATTTCACACATCACCTCATGTTGTTTTATGAGCCACCAGCAGTCCATGAACTATGGGCTGAAAAACAATTTAATACACTGGGCTGGAGCCCACTCCCTGTTTTACCATGCAGAGCAGCAGCACAAAATTTTGGCCCGATTTTCAAAACTGGAGAGAAATAGAGGGAGATATTTGGCTGACCATATCTGTTAGTGTGCCATGAGTGCTGATTTCTTGGCCAGTGGGTAATGAACAGCTCGTTCCCTGCACAACTAGTGGATTTGCTGCAGCAGCTGAGGTGTCTTGTGCATAGGCTGAGATATCTACTAGAACATACGTGCACTGTTCTGTACATCCTCGTGGGCATTCCCCAATGTCATAGGCAGCCTTTGATCCATAAGGAGTAAGCATTGTTTTGTAATTAAATTCCTGATTCGCAAACCTGGTTATTTGTTATTTAGAGTATTTCTTTTCTTTCTCTCTTTTTCTTTAAAATGTTCTAAATACTGATGCAGCTCCTTGGAATTTTGATTATATTCTTCTTCAAGAGAAGGTCACTTTGCTAAATCATTAAGATTTAGAAAGTGTTCCTAGGGCTTCAGATACTCATTCCCTGGTGTTGCTACTACAATATGCACCTTTACTGTAGTATTTTTCAAACTATAAGCACATCAATGAATTTCCAGGAGAGTCATTTTTGTTGAATATCTGTTTTTAGTGCGAAACAGATCTCTTGGGGAAAGACTCAAAGGGAGTAGCCAAAGTTCAGTAGGTTTCAAATCAGGGGAAAACCCTAGCAGTGGAAACCTGAGGATCAGTATGGTAAAAGTAGGATAGGTGGTCGTCTTTGTTAAAACCCTGGAAAGCCGTGAATTTCCTTGTATCTGTGCTCTAGTGATTGTTCTCTTCTGTGACTAGCAGTGTGTAATGCTTCCCTGCTCCATAACTGGAAGTCACAATCTATCTTGCATGTAGTAGCCCTCCAGTAAAAAGAAAAGTGATCAGCCTTGCCTGGAAAAAACAGCTCTTTCAGCCAGTTATGCTCTTTAAGATCATAAAGATAGCCAGCTGGATGAATAGTCCAAGGAGCAGAAGCTTAGAAAGTTCTTACGTACACTTACAATTTCTGATTTTGAAGAGTCAACCACTGCTGCTCCTATGTTTTGCATTCTGGAACAGAATTGGTAAATTATGAGTTATTTTAAATTTGTATGAAATGTCTTTGTGTCATTGTCTAGCTGAGGTGGAATAGACTAAAATATATTCAGACTTACAGATTTTGACATATTGAAGCTTAGACTGATTAGGCCACTAAGAATAGCTGCTTGAAGTATAGAGGTTTCTCTTTTTTAATGTCTTTCTAGATGGACAAATATCTAAATCAATAACTGAGCATCAGATAAAGTATCAGTGGCAGGAAGACAGATTGTATTAATATGGATGTGGTCATGCGTAAGAAAAATACTGTGGAATAAAGAAGGTAAATGCAAAACCAGTTGAGGTGATCACAGGTTTGTTGTCTCTTACTTATGATTTTTTTACAGTACATAAATTCTGTTTTCAGTTCTGCCTGGTAAGATATAAGAGGACTAATCGTTTCCCTGTGACCATCACGTCCTTTCAGCAGGTATCTATATCTTCAACATACCTTGGTGAGTTTTAGACATATTAACAGTCAACATGACCCACAAACTAATATGGTCTGATGGCCTAAAAAATAGCTTACACAAAAAAGTGTATTTAAGAATGGACAGAAGGAAAGTTCAATATGAAGTTCAGCATAAATCTGTCCGTGTTATGGAGGAAATGCCTTCATTATTAAGGGTACTACTTCCTGCCACTCCCACCCTGCCAACTCTCTGTTCAGATACTTTACTGCAGACCTGATTCTCTTTATAATTGTCTTTGTAAAGACTCCCCATCCTCTGACACTCAATTTTTGTATCCCTGGCTTACAAATTGGGGCCCCACTGACTTCTCAAGCTCTGGGTCAGGCCCTGAGTGGCTTTGTCTGCTTCTGAAGAACTCAGATGAAAATTAAAATCTTCATTATATTACTAGGATTAAGTGTGGGTATTTTGCATGGCTGCCTAGACTGAAGAGCATCTTTAAAGTGCTGGTTATTCTTAGGCAGAGAAGGAATTCAGTTGCTGAAATCTCTCCCCTCGGCCCTCTAACTTCAAAATCTGCAGAGGATGAGAGGAGCCAGGAGTCAGCATCCCCAAATGGTCCTGCGCCAGGGCTGGCCCTTGCCTGTCAGTACAGTGCCTTTGGGCATCTCCTGTTGAATTTCTAGAATTTCATAGCTAAAGGTCTGTGATTCTCAGATTTGTCTTCCCAACCTTTACTTCAGCTTCGTCTTTCAGCTCATATTCTGGGAAACCCAAGGAGGCTGTTTCCTGAATATCATAGTAGATGTAGGGAGAGCTGTACCATACTCCTAATTTTCCCACTGCATACATGAAACCAAACCTTTATTTGTTTTTTTCAGCTCTGTTTACAAACTAGAGTTGGCCACGAGAGAATAGTTAGTAACTGGTAATTACTCTTTTTCTTTTTTTTTTTCTCTCTCTGATTTCAGTGTCATTTTGGAAGGAGAATGTTTTTTGCTTTTTCCTTAAAATTCCTTCTACTTGTATAATTCACAAAATGACAACCTTTTTCCAAAGTCATTTGAGGCTTATGAACTTGAGAGCCATGCTCTTCTTAGAATTCTAGGGTTTGATGTTATTTTTTTGACACTGAACTCTAGTGAACACCAGGAATTTTAGGTTGCCATTTCTCTCGTAAAAAAGCAAGCCCACAGAATTTTGTGTATAAGAGATTCGCTCAAGAATAAGTTATTGTGGTTAAAAAAAGTCACATCAGAAAAGAATAATCCAGCTCTAGCAGTTAATGAATGTTGCAATGCCTGTGAAATTCTACCTCAGACCAGTGATGCTTGTTATGGCTTCTTATTTGTATTACAGGTGTGACAAAAGGCTTGCAAATTAACCTGGATTTTTATTGATACAGGCATTATTTATGAAGGTGGAAAAGTTACTGCCTTGTAAAGTCTGCAAATCTAATGGACAAGAAAGAAATGAAAGATTATTAATTTTGATCAAGTAAGGAGAGTTAAAGGACTACTTGTAGGTTGCATGAGAAGCTAAGAACTGACCTGCAATCTGTCAGGCTAATTCATGTTTGAATAGTCTTAGGTGATTTAATGTCTAGTATTCTGGCATTAAAAAATGGAAAAATGCTTTTTAAAGTGTGTCTAGTAGCTGGGATTCGTAAAGAAATGAGAATTTGCAGTCCTGCTCTTTCAGTAGTTCTTGTGCTCATTGGCCAATTTCAGTCCAGTTTGACAGGAGGCTGGCAGTCTTCGAAAGCATAAGATTTCTTTAAAATATTAATTCAGTTGAGTAAAATAAAGCTGCAGAACGAGCTCTTTTGGTGTTAGATGTTGGAGAATCAAGGGAGGGGAATAAAAAATGCTACAGTTGCAGGAAAAGCATCACACATGAGCAGGTAATCTGTGGGAAGCCAGACTTCATTTGTCTTGTACAAGAAATGACTTGTTTTTCTGGAGAGACTGTAGTTGTTTGGTGCTGCTTGAGCTGGACTTCTCACTTTCTTAAAGCTGTATTTGAAAAACGTTGAGGGTGCATTGTTTGACCACGGTGGCTGAGAGGGAAACTCAGATCAGGCACGAGATAAGCCCCGTGCTCTGCTCCCTGATGTTTACTCCATAAGACTTTGTTGGGGCTACTGCAATGAAGCAGCTCCTTGCCAAGGACATCCTGGCAAATTGAGGGGAGAGTATGGAGAAGGTCCTTGCTCAGCCCCAAGCAGGGATTTTTCAGTATTCACTGTGTCATTCTGTGTAACTTGTGCCTCAAGGGTCTCATTTTAAAAAAACGTCTAGGTTACTGTAGGTTCTGAAACCCAACAGGCAGCACTTACGTTAGGAAAAAGGACTTTGAGAAATATTGGTGACAAAATCTGAGTGGTTGTTATATCTTAACTTCAGTTTTCAAAGCTGTTGTTTTAGGGAAGGCAAAATTAGGCATGTCGGAGAACTCAGAAATATATTTCTAAAATCTCCAAACTGGGAGGGAACCAATGGCCATGGTTTGTTGGCATCCCCTTAAAATAACTTTGGGATTCTCCCCAAATGATTAGCTGTCTTCTTAATTCAATGTGAAACATCTTTTTTTTCTGACAGTGTATTTCTAACTCATAACAGTGAGGATTTATACTTCTGGGTTCCAGGCACTGTGATATGAATCAAGCAGTAAAATTGCTGCTCATTGCTTTAAAACTATGCTTTGTGTATTCTGTTATACCAGTGTCATATCTGTGCTCAGATACTCTGTCACTATCACTTCTGTGCCACAGGCAGCCAGGTGCAGGGATGCATCAAGAGATGGAAAACAGATCTGTTAATAGTACAGAGGTTTCCATTTATTTGCCAAATCCTCCTTCGCTTCTTACCACAAAAGTCATGACTGACCAAAACAGCTCTTTTTTTTCCAGATGAAAGATAGCAGGACATTTGCAATTCAGCTAGTTAAACAAGTGTGTGTGGTGGAAGCAATTGAGAGAAAGTCTGTGTGATCAGAAGATGGTTCAGAACTGGTGTGAGAATGTGCCAATTCCTTTAAAGAAAGGGTCAGAAAGGAAATTCTTGGACTTTTTCCCCTCAAGTTAGCCCACATTAATCTTTACTCCCTTTTGGTGCAGGAGGTTTACAGGAGTGGGACAATGGAGGTGTGGAGAGCTTAGTCTGGTAAATTAATCTATAACAGTATCCAGTTGTCTTGAACATAGCATAGACTTTTAAGACATTGATTCAGCAAGAGTATAGCAATATGGCACTGCAACTGCTGAAGTCTGAGTTGAACATGCACACACATGCTCTCTTATGCGACACCTGGGTTGGAGTGGCTTTTCGCTACAAGTTGCTTGCACAGTCTGTAAGTCTGGGAGCACTGCTATAATGATATAGTGATCACTGTAGTGATTTAATGCCCCCTTTTTGGCCATAGTTAAGTTTTATTCAGTATTTGAAGTTCTCTTTCTGCCACGGGTCTGCAGAACAATCAGTGCTGACCAGTGCTTATTCATGTTTGTAGCAGCTGTCCTACTGCTTTTAGAAAGTGAAAAATTGTACACTATGCAAAATACCACTCTCTCCTTGCCCTTGACCCTTCAATATGAGAAATCTTTTGGACGGTTCGCTGACACTTACTAGTTCTAAAGCATTTGATTCCTTAAGCACTCTCCTCACAAAATGAGTATTCACAGTGGCAGCACATGAAATGACAGTATGTGTAGAAGTCTGATGGGGAGCCAGAACTGTATCTGGCTACAGATGTTTGGAAAGTCCCACTGGTTATGGCTAAAAGTCTTGCTAAGGTTCTCAAAGAGAGAAGTCAAAAATGTACAACTCTCTAGCAGAAGTATCTTTTATTGCCCTCTCCCTCATATGTTTCTGGGCAGAAAATGTGGAAAAAACTACCATGTAACAGGTTCTATTCACCAAATGAACCTAAAGGAGAAGTTAGAGCTAGCAAAAATTGGCCAAAGTTAGCTGCACTGGGGATGGACTTACAGACACACACTGCTTAGGTGGAAGGATAAGCCACATGTGCAAGTCGTTCTCAGAAACTTCTACCTTGAAGTGATGAGCTTGGCACAATGGACAAGGTTCTCAATAACAATGACTGTGAATGTCCCTGACTGCATTAGAGCTAGAACTGACTTGGATTAAGTGTTTACAGAATGCTTAGCTCATCTTAAAATGATGTTGGTAGGTGCTACTGTGATTAGAATAAATACTGTATTGAAAACTGGATGGACAAAGAGTTGTAATTGTGGTATGATTAATCGAGATGGATTAAACTATTCCCACAGGTTTATTGGCTTATGCTGAATGAGACAGAAGTGAGTATAATTAACTAAACATCATGAATGAAGATACTTTTCTTCTCAATGAGCAATACACTCTTCTGACAGCAATTACAGCTTAGTTCTGCAAGATGCCAAATAAATATAGCTTTGAGACTGCTGACGCTGTTTGAGACTTCGGAGGACTGAACCCTTTGTATTCAGAACATCGTCAAAGGCTTAGAGTTTAGCCCATGAGAAAAACCAGTTTGTCTTGTTGTTCTTTCACTACTTTTACCACAGATATGTTCAGGAGACCCTTCTGTCAAAGGATTAAATTAAATACTTAGAGATTTATTCTCTCAGGTTTACTGAGGTAGTCAACTTGATTTATTGTTCTTGGCTTATACAGATAGCGATTCTCACCAGAGTTAACTTGTTCTCTCAACAGGTGGTCACACAATTAGACTGAATTTTTATTGCAATTAGGTAATCCATATAAAGCGTCAAGCTTTTCCTGTTTGTCAGTAATCATTCATATTTTAAACCAGTGTATGGGAGCAATAAAGGTGTTTGGAGGGGAAAATGGGCTTAAGAGTGGTGAGATTTTATTCCTCAGCGCATGTGATCTCTGCACGAGGGCAGTCCTGGTTCTTCAATAGTCTGATAAACTGAAGTCTGACTGTTGGTTCCCTAGACACCTCATCCTCGTTTTCCCTCTGCTCAGATGGTGCTTCCATTGCACAGATTAAATTGTGTTGTACTACATGAAATTGTGTTGCACGACATATTCCCCTGCACTATTACCCCTTCAAAAGTTACAGCAATGAGTGAGTATTTGCACTTAAAGTACTCATGAAGGAAGTTGGCAAAGAAAGTATCAGGGCCTATTGTGCTATACGTTGTGTGTTTGTATAGATAACCTCTTACTGCACTACGAAGACTTCATGCAAAAGATGTCAAGTAATCTGGGGAAAGGAGAGAAATCTCCACTTGCAAGAAGTGCCTCTGACTGACTGAAATTATGGAAAACAGGCCAGGGCCACTTCAGGCATGTTGTAGCCCGAGAGAGTTGACCAACAGTACACTGGTATACCTTGAGTAACTTCCTGAAACGCTGTGTTCATGTCCCCCAAAATAGTGCTATCTTCACACGTTCTTGCTTGAAAAATACAGGTGGTGTTTTCGTATGCTTCCTTCCAACACTGCACCTCTTCAGACCTTATCTGAAGATGCTTGTTTTTCTGAGGAGATGGAGAAACATTTTATAGGCATGTAGCTGGGCTGCTGCTGAAATGGCAATGCTAATGTTGCAGATAAGTGTTCATGGCACTACAGAGCTCCAGGGGAGGGAAGGTTTCACTGAACAAGAGGGTATATATAAGCTTATTATGTCTGACCTGGTTGTTCTAGATCTGCTGTATGGCCAACAGGGAGAAACAAGCACTTTTGGTTACAATTCATCTCATCTGGGGAAAAAAACTCAAAGTCTAAAATGGGTCAGGTAATTGGGCCCTGAAGTACTTTTTTCTCACTGTTGATTATGAGGAGAGTCTAAGGCGACAGGCTCAGCTGCTTCCATCTATGCTTTAGATTTCTAAAATTAAGTGAAATAAATCAGCCTTGGAAATAAATGGAAAATGAATCCCATTTTGGCCACAAACATAATTTTGTTCCTCCTCTTGACTCTTTGAACTTTAACAGCTAGGCTTCTTTACATACTTCCCTCCACCCTGAATTACCCACCCAACACTACCCAGAGGATTAAAGCCAAACAAGACCCATAAAAATGCTCCTTTCCACTGACTTCTCTGGCGTTGTATCTTTCTTAGTCTGTAAGTTTTTTATACTGTAGGGGTTTGGTTGGTTGGTTTGTTTGAACAAATTGATTCTCTAGAGTCCTGGCAACCTTTTGGAATTAAATGGATTTGGGAGTGATGGTTTTGCCTCTGTGGTTGTCGGGCGTTATCATAACCCTCTCCTGTCCTGGAGGCTGAGGACCAGGAAGCATCAAACAGTCCTGGGCACAGCCAAAACCAGGTTTGCTGAAGTACAGATGTAGGTAGTGTGTTCAAGACTCTCGGACCTGAATGAACCCGCCGCAATCCTGTGGATTTTCAGGTCTCCAATGAACTGAGCTTGCTCTGCAGCTTTTCCCCTGCAGAGCTCTGTGTTCAGCTGTTTTTATTTTGTAGTCACATCACTGAGAGAGAACTTTCCGCGTGCAAACAGATGTGTACACATGTGCACACGCACACACACAGGATGTGACCGCAGAAGCCTTATTTCACTGAGAAACCCAGCCAGCTGTTTGTTAGCTCTCATTGTTTTGGAGGGGCGGGTGGGGTGGTTTTTAGTTTTTTGGAGGAAAACGGAAAAAAAAGAAAAAGTGGTATTTCAGTAAACGTAATCACGAGGGAGGTGCACTGCCATCACACTGTGCCTGTTTTCTGAACGTGATCCTGTGAAAAAGCAGTGTGTGTCCCTGATGCGTTTTGCAGTGTTTTGCTGGCTGTTTGGGGTTGCCACCTGCTGGTAAAAATACGGCATAGCTCGTTTTCTCCTCCTGGAAGAAGATAAAAATACAAACGAGTATTTTTTTTCTGATTAATATATTTCTTTTCATGGAAATTTGTTTTGAGTGTGGCTACAGTTATTGTGTTTCTCAAAAATAATTTATGTGGTTTTACTGCTCTTTGTTTTTTTCAGATTGTGCAAATTTTAAATATTCAAAGAACAATGTTTAAATTACTGTGTAATTTGCTAAGGCTCGGTTCTCATTTATTGCAGCTTCTTTTTAACGACTGTAACGCCGAAGTTCTCAAAGGGGCCTAGAGGACCTGAATTTTGCAACCCCATTAAAAGCCCATCAAGGCTGTGAGGGGACCTAATATATGATTATAAATATCTGAAGGGTGGGTGTCAGGAGGATGGGGCCAAGCTCTTTTCAGTGGTGCCCAGCGACAGGACAAGGGGCAATGGGCACAAACTGAGGCACAGGAAGTTCCGTCTGAACATGAGGAAGAACTTCTTCCCTCT
>Ga0181612_140052_pt1 | contig 24130 bp, 16 predicted proteins | sample HoacroProtozoa21_FD_119630 | JGI IMG/M metagenome (GOLD analysis project Ga0181612, IMG submission 119630) | Hoatzin crop microbial communities from Cojedes, Venezuel. Combined Assembly of Gp0051906, Gp0051904, Gp0051908
CCCCCCCCACCGGAACCCAGCGTGACGGCACATGGTATGGAATACCAGGCTCTGTTTGGCCAGGTGGGGTCAGCCCCCACCCCCCGGCTGTGCCCCTTCCTGGATTCCAGTGAAAATTAAACCTGTTCTGGCCAAACCCAGGACAGTTGAATAATGGGAGAAATTGAAGAAGGACTGAGAAATGAAACTGTTTGCCCAACGTTATCCAGGAGCCTATCAAGAGATCTGTAAGTAGTTCTTGGTTTCCCCATGTAGCTATTCTGTGTGTCGTTGTGGTTGCTGCCTCCCCCCAGCCCCAAAATGAGCAAATCAACTTAAGATATTATATTTCTTTTTTTTTCTTGTTTTCCTGAAATAACTAGTACAGCTTCAGCTTGTTTTGCCTGTTCCGATAGCGTAGAATTGATGAACGTTCACTTCAGTGCTTCTCTTTTAGCTCCTGGAGCTGAGTTGTTTCTCTAACTCTAGCAATGTTTCTTGCAGAGCCCCGCTGCAGCTCCGAGAGCTTGTAAACTGTCGTTGGGCAGAAGAGGTCACACAACAGCTCGATACGCTTCAACTGTGCAATCTCACAAAGCATGAAGAAAATGAAAAAGACAAGTAAATGGAGCATTCTTCACATAAAGTGTTTTGCAGTTTGCTTTAGAAGAGCGGGCTTTTAATTTCAGCTCATTATTAAAATCAGGGAACAAACTGACAACTTGCTTAAAAGCTGAATTGTGCTCACTGACTGAAAGTTGGAGTTAATTTCTGTCATACTGAATGGAATGGGAAGAGCTCTGCAGTGTCTTTGCCTACAAAACTACTACTATTTCTAGTTTGACTCAATATAGTTAAAATGAGAGCTATGGGAAGTGTGAAGGTAGTAATACTTCCTAAGGTTGTTAGCACTTAGTGACTGTACATCTTAAAGTCTTCTCTCAATGGCTTGCTCATTTGACAGTCCCATTAAGACTGTGGGTGCTGATTTGGTATCTCAGCACAAAAAAAGCTGAGAAGCTGTTCTGAGAAGATGTCTTCTGGTCCTTTGTGAAAATGCAATTGGTAAACCCAGTTTGAGATCAAAGCAAATACATGAAGTCCCACAGAAAGCACTATATTGCTGTATCTGTAATGTTACTGCTGTTCGTTCTCCTTCCTTTGAGCCTTTGGAGCCTACTGTATTTTCTGATACATTCTGTTCCTAGGAGCAGCTGCCAGTACTTTCTCAGTAGGCTTGACTCGTGGTTTTATCCCATTACCAGTGCTATTATGTGTTTTAAGATATATTCTGGAGATTTGGAGGAGAAAAATGTGAGAGGAAGCATTGACAGGGACTAATGTATCCTGTATCTGCCTCCTCTCCACGTTCCTGGATCCTAGTGGAGGAGAAAGGGAGAGGTGTGTATCTTAGGTCTGGCCTGGTCTGTGCTCAGTTTGTTGGTTGATGCTGTTTCTGAAATGTTAAGAAATGACAAAGATCATTTTTTGTCCAAAAAGCTTATGAGCCGTTGCTCTGTGGTTACTTTAGGTGGTATATGATTAGGATTTTAATCGTGTGAAGTATTAAGTTCTAGAATTCTGATCTTGATTCATTGATGATATCCTTTATGTGTTGGGTAGAAATCCAATTTTAGTAATGTACTTTATCTATGTGAAGTACTTCCTGAGAGAATACCAAGAGCAACGTTTACTTTACAAAAGATTTTCACTGAATATAAGTATTCTTCTTGCAAAATTATGCTTCTATTTTGTGCTTTACTCAGTATCAGGTAGCAAAACAAGTGAAAGTGTTAAATTGAGTTTGCAGAAAATTCATAGCTATTTTCTGTTGATGATATGTGTATTTTTGTGTTGAAGGTGTGAAAATCATCATGAAAAGCTTAGTGTGTTCTGCTGGACTTGCAAGAAGTGTATCTGCCACCAATGTGCACTTTGGGGAGGAATGGTAAGAGGCAGCTTGCTTGCTTATATGCATGTGGTGTGTTACGATAAGAGACAGCAAGCATTATGTTTGACAGCAATGAAACTGTTGTTATGGCTGTTGAATTTCCATGCAAATACTGTAGTTGTATTCACATTTATAATTTAATGTGAACATAGGTTGTGAAAGGCGGTACCTTCTGTTTATAACTAGAGAAGCAAGTTGACTTTTTTGCTGAAAGGAGGTCAGGGTTACCTTCCTTGTTGTAAACTTCATGATGCCTTGGACAAGCTGTAGATGGTGCTGAGAATTTTATGGGCAAAGGAAGAAGTCTTTCTCAGAGAATATAGAGAACATTTATGTTATTTAAATGTCCTGGCCTGTGTTCTTGAATATCTTCAAAGCTGTAGCAGTAGCACAGTTCACCACACTGTTTATTATCCTTTCAGTTGAGCGTTTCAAGGAGAGACTGCTGTTGTTGTTTGGAATAGAAGTGGCTAACAGTATACTGCCTTTGTTTGGGAAGGGTGTTTTAATAATAGTGATAATAAAAAAAAAACCCCAGCCCTTCTATCTTATTTTGATAGTTGCACAGTGAATGATGCAGTTTATTTTTGGAGGACTGTTGAGACTCCAAATAACTCTTGACAGGAAGCTTTGATGGTATGAAAGCCAAATTCATAACTTCTTATGAAGGGAAGTGAAAGACAGACTTCCTACATACAATCTGCTTTGGAACTTTTCCAGAAAGAGTGATACACTAGGAGGCTTTCTTGCTCTCTCTTTCAGCAATTTAATAGGAGTGGAGTAAAGTTAAAATGGGATGCTCTTTTATTTCTCCCCCCGCTTTTTCTTTTTTAACAGCATGGAGGACATACTTTTAAGCCACTGGCAGAAATCTATGAGCAACATGTCACAAAAGTAAATGAGGAGGTGGCAAAGCTTAGGAGAAGACTCATGGAATTGATCAGTTTGGTGCAAGAAGTGGTAAGAAATTGATCCAAGATAATGTTACGTTTTCCTGTAGTATGCGGTTGTCAGAGGAGAACTGTAAAGTGGGAAAAGGAACTAGTACACCATAGAAAACATCGTATGCTCACGATGTTTTCATTACCTGTTCAGAAGCTGTTGCTTCGGTGGAGGTGATCAGACTATCCCATAGAGAGACATTTTTACTTTTTAGTTATACTCTTTTTATACAAAGTGATAGATCAACATATTCTCTATACTGTTTTGTAGCTGCCAGACAGAAGGTGTGAACTAGCTAAGAGGGAATTTTTCTTTTGGTGTGTGCCATTCAAAAGCTCAAATTGTGCAGTTCTTTGAAAGATGTGTTTCTGTCAGCACTTACAAAAGTGCAGTCTGCCATGCTAAAAAAGCTAAAAATGCTTTATCCTAATAGAGCTTATTTCCCTTTCTTCAGGACAATAAACAGCAGGTATATTTGAGCCTACAGGATGGGCTGTAGAGCAGCTCACCAGTTAGAGATTTGATTGTGTACTGCCTTTTTCTTCCTCATAGGGGTAAATGTCTTAGATGTCCAAATATCAGCATGTTTAGCTTTGGCAGTTTCAGTGGGCATTCCGACAACTGGGTACAGTTTTGTGTATTCTAGGAAGGATTGTTTATGTTGTTACGTTTATTGTGTAGTCTTTGTGCAAATAAAAGAAGGTGTTTGAGGTTTTTTTTTAACGAATTTCCGTATGGCTTTTGCCTGTGCTGTTATTCACGTAGTTGTTTGCCACATGCAGTGGTAGGCTAGCTCTGCTTCAGCTGCAGTGTGACTGTTCTGTCACCGAGTGGGCTGCTTGTAAGTATTTGTAAAGCGTTAAGAGGGTGACCTTCCGGGGTGAAGAGTGCAGTTTTTATCAAATTATTCTTGTCACCAGGAAGGTAACTTTCTGTGCTGCTCGAGTTACAGAAGAGAAACTGGCAGTGGTATTTACAGATTGCAGTACTAAAGAATCCCCATATGACAGATCTCTGTGGAATGAGATGATGTTGCTCAACTTCACTGTTAACCTTTGGTCACCCACCAGAGGGCACACGTATGTGTTCAGGAAAAGGAGATTTACGACTGGCAACAGGGATGGCCTGTAATACAGCTCCTCTGGAAACGCATCCCTGTGTTCTTACTCTAAACAAGCCAGCTTCAGTAAGACCAGGGCTGTGGGTTGGGTGTTTTTTTTTCCCCTCCTAAAACAATAGGGCTGGAGGGCATTTCTGGGATCTGAGAGAGCAGAGTCAATGTGTAAGTGAATGAAACATGTAAAAGTGTGAAGGATTTGGTTTTGTGCATGTTTTTTCCTGAACCCTGTTTTAGGAGAGGAATGTGGAGGCAGTGCGTAGTGCGAAGGATGAACGAGTTCGGGAGATCAGGAATGCAGTGGAGATGATGATTGCCCGGTTAGACACACAGCTGAAGAATAAGCTTATAACATTAATGGGTAGGTATTTGCCTGATCTGTTATGAGTAGGAGCAATATATTAACAATGTGTAAATCTGTTGAGAAACTTTCTTGCCCTGGGGGTATGACTCCTTACATACTTCATGGTGTTAAGCAAGTTAACTGCTGACAGAAAATTTCCACCTATAGAAAGGATTTTTGTTAATTATGTGATTACTGTGGTATACTTATAAGTTGTTAGACGTAACATCGTTATGCTCTGTTAGAAACTCCCGTATAATAATTTGGAGAACATTTCTGTCTAATGGAAGATGTTTAGTACCTTTCGCCTGAAGTGTTTTTACACCATTTGTGTTAGCCAAGAAGTCCATTTTTGTGTTTTGACATCTTTGTAATATGTATTCCTTTTAATGTAATTTTAGAAAATTGGCAGTCTGTATGAGATGTCTGGTGAGCAATGGCTCAAATCCATCCGTACAGGCAGCCTTGTGTGCAGGTGAAAAGCATGCCGTCTGGAATCAGAGCTGCTAGTTGGGTTCCTGACACTTTTGCTAACCAGACAGTGGTCACTTTAGCTCTCCTTTGGTATAAATAGAGGTGAGAAGACAGGTGGTCCACTTACAGGTATTGAAGCTTACAGAAGCAACACTACTAAACATGAAGTGTAGCTTTCAACAAGAAGGACAGAGTATTCCTCAGCTGGCTGTAACTCTGTATATACCTTGCTCATCTAATTTAGCTTTTGTGCCTTGGTTATTCCATGTGCACTTTCGTTTCCGTAACGCATTCATAGGAGCATGTAGTAAAGGTAACATCATCTCCGGATAGCGGTTTCTTTAGATGGTCTCGAAATGTTACACTGATTATATCAGTTTTGCAAGGTACACAGAACTGGTAGATGGAAGTACACAGACAAATAGATCCTTGAGTTTGTATCTGTGTACTTGCCTCAGAAATAAAAGCAAAGCAATAGAATAGCTGTGCTGAAAAAGTATTTCTGATGCTTGAAATCTTCACGCATACAGATACACGCACCTGCCACCCACCTGAAAAAAAACCAAAATGTCCATGCTTGGAAAATGTCCTTAGTGTTGATAATGCTTGCATTTATTCTCTTAGTTAATTTCCATTAAAAACAAAACAACATAATAAATGTATATTAGCTGTGTTTGAAGTTTCTCTTCAATTTCATGTCAGTACTTTAAAATGTTTGCTTTAAATCCAGGATTCATACATGTTTTGTGCCTGTATTGAATACAGTAATCGGTTGCAAGATTTGGTTTAGTGTGTAATGATTAAAGATCAGTCTTAAAGCTGTGGTAGAATGTCTTAAGGTTTTGTCCACGTAACACCTTTTTTCTAAGGACTGCCAAACACTCTTCAGGCATGCAGTGTATGAGAGAGACAAGGTAAATCCCCATGAGAGGAAACAGACAAATGTGACTTAGTTTTTTATTCTTTCTTGTCATGATCTTCATGCCAGCTGAAATGCGCAAACACATTTAAAAGTTGTTTGTTCTTTTTTATGAAGAAAACACTTAAACATCAAAGTTAAGAAAAATAGTGGCTTTTAGGAGAAAAGTGTAATATAAGCGAGAGACTTGTCTAGATGAGAGCAAATTAATTGAAGTCAAACCTGTTTTTTTTGTCAAAAAAAGTACCTGAAAACAACAAACCTGCCATTTCTGGGACACAAAGAATGTTTCATTACAGTCGTAACCCCAAGTGACTTCCTCACTATAGCTCATTAAAAATGTAGGCTTGCTTTTAAAATGCTTTCTCAGTCAACCTTTAGAAATCCTTTACCTTGGTAGGTTTTGGGGCAGCTTCCAGGTTTAAAAGAAAAAAAAAAAGGGAAAAAGCTCAATTTCTTAAAATCCAAGGAGTAAGTTGTCTTTTCTTTAAGCATGTCTTCCTTTTTTTAAACAGGTCAAAAGACATCGCTGACTCAAGAAACTGAACTTCTGGAATCCTTGCTTCAAGAAGTAGAACATCAGGTGATTATGAAAAGAGCTGAAATGTTGTGCTACATAGATTCCCTCCTCAACTGGCCTTTCTTATTGTTTAATTTATTTATTTTTAAACAGTTGATGGGTAGAGCTATTTCTTGAGGGTATTTTTTCATTTAAGTGACCTTAGGTTTGCACAATCTCTTCTGAAAAGCAAGTACGTCTTCTCGAAATAGTGAAAGGTGTTCTCTTCTGTTGCTTGAGGAGGTGGTACAGGGATTAACAGCAAGATCATGTAAAACTACATGGTGTTGTGCTTGTTTCAGGTAACTCAGCGTTTAGACCGTGTGGGTAGATTCTGTTAGTTCCTTTGCTGCCGACTGCATATGAATAGTAGTGTCTATAAATGGAGAATTAAAAAATAAAATCTTCTGTTTCTCTTTGTGCTTTTGAGGAAAACTGAACTGGTTGTAGTTCTTTGAATCCTGTCCACCTGTCTTTCCAAGAAGATGCCATGGTACCGCTCTTTTCATCTTGCTTCTAGCTGTAGAAGTTTAGCTATTGTAAATTAAATATTTGGATTCTGCAGAGCTTGATTATACTTGCCCTGAACAATTTCTTCGTGCTCTGAGGAAATGGAGGTGTTTTCTTCCTTCCAGTATTACTGCATCCAGTCATTATCTCTCAGCAGGTTTTGACGTTTTAGGTTGGGGATGGGGGCTGAACTTCTTTGAGTGATGCCTCTTGTCCTGTGTTCCTTTTTCATTCCCTGCACTGCATTTGGTTCAGTAAGAATGCTAAGCTGGCTTTATCACCTGGTCAGCGATTGTCTTGTTCTCCTTGCACTTCACTTAATTATTTCATACCTGTGATGGGATGTCTTAGTTGAAGAATTAATGACATCAGGAGGATGAGTGCTCCTGCATACCATGCATCAGCATATTTTGTTTATTTGTTGAGAGTTCTCTGTTTATAGCTCATTCAGGAATTACTTATGTTGCAGCCCAGATGACGACCTTCTAAATCCTTCTGAATGGCAGTGCATATGCAACTCTGCAGATCAGCTTCTCTTTTGCAGAAAAAAATCACTGAAATAATAACAAATCAGAACAACTGCTCCTTCCTCTGAAATAGGAGGAAAAGCTTGCTAACTAAAAAAAATTGAGAATATGGAGACATCTGGCGACTGCATAGGTCTCTACTGCTTATTTAGTCATTATATATGTCTTTGTCAAGAGGAGCTTTGAATTTCATACTCTTTTTGTGGAAGTAATAGAATTGTATGAAGATAGCAAAGATGTGACTTAAAAATGTACATACTAGTCTCACTTTCAAACCTTTTGCCAGGCTTAAGTCAATGATATGTTTCTCCAATGTTTAAAGTATAAATAAGAACCAGCGTAGATTTGTCTCCATTAGTAAAGAGCTTTAGAAAATACAGTACTAGCTATTAGAGAAACATATCGGATTGTATTTCATTTTTTTTATTTCAGATTTCAAAAAGACCTGTATTATTACACTGATTTTGTAAGATATCTGGAATGAAGTGGATTGGAGAGGTTTTTTTTGGCCTCCTAGTTAAGATAATACAGGCTTTGTTTTGTTTAAATCCAGATGAACAAAAAAAGTGCAGTGCTTGGCAATACGTCAGTAAAGGGATAACTGAAGCAGAACTGTCTAATGTCACAGGAGTGTGTACCGCTCTGTAGTGAAGTATTGAGTAAATTATCCCAGTGTGTAATTAAGCATCCTTTCCAGATGGATTTTCTTTGTTACTGTTGCCTAAACACAGTAATAGAGGTGACTTGGTATTAATCAGACATCTTGTATATAAATTAGTTCAACCTAAATGAAGTACGTTGTAGCAGTTGCTGTAACTTCCGTTGTAGAGTTTGATGGTCTTAAATATTCTGGACTTCCGGAATGAGCTGCACGGGATCCCCAGCCTCCAAGCTTCATTTTGCATTGTGTTGTGGGTAATCTTTCTGAAGCTGTGGCAGACATGCATTTTATTTGTTTAAAAACAGAAGTGGTCAAAACCTATGGTTTCTACTAATGACGTAAGGATTTTTTTCTTTCTCGCTTTTCCCTGTGTAGTTACGATCATGCAGTAAGAGTGAGTTGATATCCAAAAGTTCCGAGATCCTGATGATGTTCCAGCAGGTTCATCGGAAACCTATGGCCTCGTTTGTCACTACTCCTGTCCCCCCAGACTTCACAAGGTAGCATTGCATTTCCTTTCTGTTGTAGTTTGAACTTGAATGTCATCTTGCAAAGATTTGGTTTGCTTGCTAAAGTAACTTAGAGGAGAGTATCTCTTTCTCATTTTACTGTATACCACTGTGTGGAGGAGGATGTTCCAGTGAGTCTGGGAGGTAGATGTATTCTTGTGTGCGTCAGCCTCTTGTAAAACAAGGAGAGGAGAGCGCCACTGTATTTTAACACAGAGGGCTGGAAGAGTGGGTGGTAGGCGGCTGCCGGGTAGGTTGCTGGAGAGCTGCTCTGATAGCCACCTCCAGCGGGGGGGAGTCGGGCTTCTCAGCTGTATGAGCAAGGGTAAGCTGCGGGGTAGCGTGTTTCTGTGTTCAACTTGATATCTCTGACTGAATCTGGGTCCTGGCTTACACACTGAAAATGATAAACTGCGTAACTTACTCCTCTGAGTAACCTATGCCACAAACAGGCTTTTCTGTTCCAGCGAGGCTTATTTTGTGTCTGTAGTCCCTACTGGGGAGTCAGGACAGTGGGCTCCAGCTGACAATTTTTTTTCTCTTTTACACATAGTTTACCGATTTGTCCTTTTTCTCTTATTATTGGGTCATTCAGTATATAATTGCAAGGCTCTCATGAGATGCCTCTGCAGGTCACCTTAATTCAGAATATATAGCCAAAATCACTTCATAGCACAACTCTTCATAAAGAGAATGCTGCTAGCATTGGGTTCTGAGGAAGTCTGTTGCAAGTTTAGGCTAGCTGGCTGAAAAGTGTTTCCAAAAAAGTTGAAAGTAGGAGAAATCTGAAAAGAATCTCTCAAATAATTTTGATTTCCCTAGCAAAAATTGGTTTGGCTTGCTTTTAAATGCAATCTCAAAACTATTCACCTGACATGTTTTCTGAAAAGAATAATTAAGTGCCTCTCTGAGGAGAGTTTGAAGTCTGAATGTTCATTTTCCAGTGGCAGTAAGGTATCTTCTGCGCTGGAACACAGGCCACTTAAGCTTTGTGCTTTCAGCTGTGCAATAGTTTCATCCTTTCTAGAACTAGAAACTCCTTAGAGTTTTGTATTAAAAATCATCATATTAAGAGAGTGTTAGCCATCAGAGGTAAAAGGGCAAATCCTCTTAAATACTTTGGTTGTTCTTCCTTTCATAACATTAAATGTTTATTTTATTGTGTGGTATCACATGGAAAGGTACTGGGCAGAAGGCTTATAAACAGAATTTTCAGAAGTACTGAATTAACCCAGTGTAGTCCTAGTGAATTTCAGTGACACTGGTGACCTAAATAATCTGAAATGCTTCTGAAGATTCCAGAAGTTGGGATTTTTAATGTCACGTTATTCAACTCTAAAATACCTATTTTTTTTTTTCTGCCTCTTCCCAGTGAATTGGTTCCAGCCTATGACTCAACTACGTTTGTCTTGGAAAACTTTAGGTAAGAGTGTATCTTAAATTGCTGTGAGTATCAGGAAGCTTTTTCTATTGCTTCTGTAAATGAGTAGCGTTCTTTAAAACACAGAATAGTCTCTACAGGAAACTGTTAGGTATGAACTAAGCTATAGGACTGAAGTAAAAAATCTCTTGTTTACTGTGTGAACAACAACGAACCCTGGCTAAACTGTTAGCTAAAAAATTTTCCATGATAAAGACAAACTACTTATTTATGTTTTTGAAAAGATTGGAGAACTTTGCAAGGAATACATATATTTGTATGGACGCTTAACACTTTGCATGGGCCTCATGTGCTGCTATGTGCTCTGAGCAGCCAGAAGGCTGATTCTAGAGGGTAAGAGTGCAAGTGTAAATGCAACTTACTGTTTCATGGAGGGTTTTGCTTTGTCCCAATAGCAAATGTTTTTTCCCTTTTCTCAATAGTACATTGCGTCAGCGAGCAGATCCTGTTTACAGTCCACCTCTACAAGTGTCAGGACTTTGCTGGAGGTTAAAAGTTTATCCAGTGAGTTACATTTTCAACTAGAGTTCTTATCCTATCCAAAACACTTAATGAGCATTCATATGCTTCTCTTGTGCGGAAATACCAGTTGATCTCTTCTCATGTTGTACTTAAAAAGCTGTATGAAAAGAATGTAATAAGGTGGCAGAGTTGATCATCAGCCATTGGAGTATTACCTCTGCCTCCAGATGACCAGCATGAACATTCTTACTATAGTTAATCTGGTTAATTTAAAAGCAGTGAAAAAGGAGTCTTACAAATACGCCATAGGAACTTTAATAGATATTTTTACCATTTTGTCTGAGTGGTTTTTGCAGATGTTTCTTGTAGAACTGAGGTGTGGAATAACACACCATGTTTATGAGTAATACTTATTTGGCAAGTTAGGAGGAGGACAAGGTGTTAGTTGAAGGGGAATCTGTTTTACTGAGCGTCCAGTCCTCAAAAGCTGACATGAAATTGTGTGTATTGTACTGATGTCCTTCCAGTAGGCTGAGTATTCAGATTTCTGAGTCACTGTCTTTGTCAGTGTTGGAATGGCAACCCACAAAGTGTGATCTTTTTACAGTCCGCTGTTCTGGCCGGTGCTTCCAGGAAGCTCTGGCTGCTACTACAGCTGTGTTGGGAGCAGTGCGTGTTTGGTGGTGGAGGAGTACAGGTTTCGTTAGTGACTTATGTGGCATCTGCAGAGAACAGGATTAACCTGTTAAGCCCACGCATGCACGGAATTATGTTCTTGCAATGCAGAGGTGGACCCCTGTGCAAGTTTTCAGAGTATTGTAAATTCAGGACTGACTACATAAGGGGTGATGTCAGAAAGCATTAAAATTTATTTTTTAAATGGTAAGTTGAAATGTTTCTTCAACCTAGAGGGTTCAAGTTGAGCCATCCTTCATCTTTGATTAAGGTGAGTGTGATGGAGGTTTTGCCATATTTTTTTCTTGATTTCTGGTGATTCTAATATTGTTTCTCAGTTAACTGACCTAACTTTTTCATGTTGCATGTTTTTTCTAAAGAAACTGCTCTTTCAAGAATAAAGTGGCTTTGAAATGCAGCTGTATGTAAATATTTCAGAACTAATGTTTAACCTGAGCTGTTTCCATGCTGAGACTTGGAGAAAAGTTGGACTGTAATAAAGCAATGAGTAGACTTTATGAGCTTTTTAAATTGCCTTTTCCATATGTTAAATGGTTATCCACTACAATGACAAGCATTTGTCTACTCTGTCTTCCACTTAATTGAACTCCTAAAATGCTAATAAAGCAACTAGAGCTTGGTTTGGGATTTATGTCTGAGATACCAATACAACAGAGTGCGTATGTGCTTCCAGATGCAAACTCCATTGATTCAATATACAGTAAGAGTTCTAGGTCAAAAGACTAAAAATCAAAACTGTAGCATACCAAGCAGACTACTGCTAGTTCAAGGGTATATCGAGGTGGTTTGGGTTTTGTGCTGTGGCGCGCTTTTTCCTGTTTTTTTTGTTTATTTTTTTAATTTATCTCTCTATTTTGTTTGTTTCAAGGATGGAAATGGAGTAGTACGGGGCTACTACCTGTCTGTGTTCTTGGAGCTGTCAGCTGGATTGCCAGAGACATCCAAGTAAGCAAACCTGTAGTAAGAGCAGCTGTTCTTAGTTTTTTCTGTTGGTCAAGTATCTGGAGAGATTTGCAAAGAATGACTTCAAGTTCTGTAGTGTTGCTAGGGACTGATGCAGTGTACTCTTGAAAAGGATAATGAGGCTTCTGTTGTCCATTGGGCTTCGAATTGTGCCCAGAGATAATATTTTAAAGTTGTTACTCAGTGACTTTCTCAAGATAAAAAGCAAGCTGGCAAAACAACCCATGAGAGTATCTGTCTCCTAGTATTCAATCCTAGAATTGGCTTACCACTCAACTCCCTGTTACTACTTTCTTTCCCCCTTGTACTGTTCATGTAAGTGTTCAGTAAAATTTTAAGACCGGATCACTGCTTCAGCTGGGCGTGCGAGCCTCCCAGGAAGTGCACTTCGGTTAAACTTGACACACTCAGTGATTCTGAGATCTTTGTTTGGATATTAATACCTGTTATCTTCTTCTGCATAGGTACGAGTACCGTGTAGAAATGGTTCACCAGTCTACCAATGATCCCACTAAAAACATAATTCGAGAGTTTGCCTCCGATTTTGAAGTTGGAGAATGCTGGGGTTACAACAGATTCTTTCGTTTAGACTTGCTGGCCAATGAAGGCTATTTGAACAGGCAAAATGACACTGTGATCCTGAGGTAAGGAAGGCAGCTTGGTGGGGCTTTTTTCTGCTATCGTTTCACACCTACCACTGAAATAGAAAATAATTAAGTAGTTGAATTTAAAGTGATTGTGACATGTTTTGTCATAAATGGGTTTCACTGTCACAAGCTTTAAAGAAGACAATGTGCTGAAGGGAGTTGTGGAAACTTTTAAGACGTATGTCTTTGAGAAGAGCTGTGCTTGACACTAATAAGCCTGGGTTGGAGATCTGTAGCTAAGTGAATTAAAGGGAAAGGGTGTTTTCTCCTCCTCTTTAGAAACAGTTGTAGTGAGCGTAGGAGAGCTTTGGGAATGAAGGACGTCTGTAGTGTGAGAGAACTAATGCTGTCAATGGGAATTGCAATGTTATGACAAAATATCTACTTCAGATCCTGCTCTTGCTCCTGTTAAATGCTTTGTAGTGTGTTAATTTTGTTAGCGTTGGTTTGTGAAGATAACTGCCTCTGCTGTGACAGCCTCACTTGCAGTGTACTTACTGTTGCCCTTCAGTGCCTTCAGGATACTGAGTATACAAGTACACGTTGTCTGTTAAGATCATTTCATCACTAGATTTCAGGTCGTATGATGTTCTTATGCAGGGCTTTTTGGATTTTGGGGAGGCAGGGGAAACAAAAAAAGCAAACTAACCTTTTCAAATCCTCCTTTGAAGGTTCCAGGTGCGCTCACCGACCTTCTTCCAGAAGTGTCGAGATCAACACTGGTACATTGCTCAATTGGAAGCAGCTCAGACAAGTTATATCCAACAAATAAATAATCTTAAAGAAGTAAGTGGGGTGTATATTAATGTAAAAGGACCTTTTACTGACCCATAATTACCTGGTTTAGGTTACAAAGTTCATGTATGACAACTGTGTTTGTTTGAATTGCCATCAGTAGTTTGGTATTGGAATTATTAAAATAGTATGTATGCAAGTCATCAAACTTACTTGCCTTAGTGGTGCTCCATTGTCATCTTCTATGTATGCTTTTGTGTGTCTTTCTAATATTTAAGAGGCTTGCGATTGAACTTTCCCGGACTCAGAAATCACGAGGCATTTCACCTCCAGACACTCATCTTAGTCCCCAGAATGATGATGGTCCAGAAACAAGGTCAAAGAAATCTGGACAAAGTACTGAAGTACCGCTGGAGAATGTTGCTGCTCCAGGATTAGCACGAGATAGCAAGGAAGAAGAGGAAGAGAAGATCCAGCATGAAGACTTTAACGTAGGAATTCTTTTTCCTGCCTCTGTGTTGCTGTGTAGCTTTTTGTGCTAGGATAGCAGTAGAAACATAGGTGAACTTGTGAATTGTAGATTACATTTATTACCCTATATGTGGAAATAGGAGATAACACACTCAAGAGCTAGCAGTGAGAGATGTCACTAGAGAGACATTCCAGAACAGAGCTAATCGATCCCACCACAAAACAGTTTCCAAGTTGTAGCTGAAAAATCCAACTTCTGGTTGTTACCAGCTCTTATTGTGCTTTGAGACCCTCCTAACTCCTGTATGATAGCGTGACACTCTGGGGAGGGAGAGTTCCTGTTCATAGCTTTTGTTGAATGTGTCAAAGTGCAGCTGAAATCTTTCTTTCTATAAAGACTTGTTCTGATTTTGCTGTAGCATGAGCTCTCTGATGGTGACTTGGATATAGATCTTGCTGGAGAAGACGAGGTGAACCATCTTGATGGTAGCAGCTCTTCAGCTAGTTCGACAGCAACTAGTAATACGGAAGAGAATGATATTGATGAAGAAACTATGTAAGTACCTTAAAATGCCTTTGAAATCGTCACCTGGTCTCCCAGGGTAATCATCTGAATTCCAGTGGAAACTGGTTCGTTTGCTGTATCACAAGTATGGCATGGGAGGGGGATTCCAGTGCAGTGTGAGAGGAGTTTTCTGTGCTGGAAACAACATGAGCCGAGTTCACTTATGAAGAGTGGCTGAGGGAACTGGGATTGTTTGGCTTGGAGAAAAGGAGGCTCGGGGGAGACCCCACTGCTCTCTACAACTGCCTGAAAGGAGGTTGTAGCGAGGTGGGGATCAATCTCTTTTCCCAAGTAACTAGTGATAGGACAAGAGGAAATAGGCTCAAGTTGCGCCAAGGGAGGTTTAAATTGGATATTAGCAAAAATTTCTTCACCAGAGGGGTTGTCAAGCACTGGAACAAGCTTCACAGGGCAATAGTTGAGTCACCATCCCTGGGGGTATTTCAGAGATGAGGAGATGTGGTACCTAGGGACATTGTGGACTTGGCAGTGCTGGGTTAACGGTTGGGCTTGGTGATCTTAAGGGAAGGTCTACTCCAACCTCAGTGGTTCTACGATTCTATGATACAGCTAATGCTAAACATTGAATTTTCAGTCAGCTAGTTCCTATCTTTCTGATCTCTTCATTTATTTTAGTGCTGTATTCTGTCTTTGACAAGTGATAGTCTGTGAAGGTTCTTTCCCAAAACACCATTAAGAAATCTGTTTCTGCACTGTAACGAGAGAGGTTTGGTATTAGGAAGTGTTGCAGTAGTAGGAGAGTGATGATGAAGACAGTTACTTAAACTAGAGAATTTAAGCTTCTTAGCTGAGATGATCGTGTCAAATCCTAGAATCTTCATTAAAACATGAAAATGTGTTGTAGCACATACAAAACCAGAAGTCTGCAGGGTCAGATTTTACCGTCTAGATATGTATGACACTTTTGGACTCTTGGTTAGGGAGTCAGTCACTTAGTTAACACACTTCGATTTGTTCAGTTCGTGTAGTCTGGAACGCAATAAATAGCATTTAGAGTGCTTCCTGTTGTTTTCAAGGTATGTGCCGTAATGTTTAACAAGAGCTGATGGAGGCTAATAAGTGTATTCTCCTTTTTCCACCCCAATCATCTCCTAAGGTCTGGAGAAAATGACGTGGAATATAGCAGTAATATGGAGTTGGAAGAAGGAGATCTCATGGAGGATGCAGCAGCCACTGCCACTCCTGGAGCGTCAGGTATGAAAACCAGCCTTCAGAATTCCCACATATGCGAAACGCTGCTGGATTCCTTCCCCTGTTCTTCTTGGAAGAAACACCAAGCTGTGTGTTCTGCAGGCATTTCTATTTTTGGAAATGCTGCATCATGTGGTTTCTACTGATTATTGCAGTGTAGCAGAAACATTTCATTGGTTCAATTAAAGAAAAAAAAGGGGGAGTAATCTGAATGTACTGTTCAAAAATTATACAGAAGTTTGGAGGGAGGCATTTCTGCCTCTTTGAAACCATTTCAATTTCGACTGAAAGTGGGCTGACACGAAATTTTTACTGATGTCTGTGTGGCCTAAACATGTGACGCATTCACTTAGGTTTTAGTGCGCTGTAAAACCTGAAGTACATGGAGGGAAGGAAGTAAAGAATCCTTACAAGTCAAGCAGAAATGTGTTTTAAATGCAATAATGAGAAGGTACTCTAAGATTTCTTGCAGCCTAGAGATGTTTAGAGCCCAAATTAGCTGTAACTTAAGATTCTGAAAGAAATCCAGGTATGTTGAATATACTCATATTCGTTTATGGCAAAGATGTTAAAAGTGGCATTTATGCTGCCGTGGAAGTCTGATAGTGCTTGAAGGACAGAATTCTGTAACTGTCCTGGTTTTAGCTGCTGTTTCAAAACTTCTTGAAAATTCCTTCTGAGCTACGAAGTTGAGGGACATGGCTGTTTGCTTCTGAAATGGTAGCCTGTGGAGTAGGAACACGGTGGCTGTAGAAACAGTGTTTATTTAGGAGCTTTTTAGAACGTAATTTTTAACTGCAGTTGTAAAAGCTGACACAGCCTCTTCACTTGAGCTTCTTGCATTTACCTGCTTGGGCTGTTTTCCAGTCTGAATGTTGGTAGTGTCACCTGTCTGTGTTGGAAGGGACTTCTACTAAACTGTACAATTTTAATCTCACAGATCTGACTATATTCTCTGAAGACTCTCTGTTATCTTTTGGGTGCCTTGGCCACTATGTAACGGGAACATTGTAACACAGAGCAGAACTCAACTGAAGATCCTCCTGCCTTAACTTAATTGTTGGGGTAACCTAGAAAGTTCATGTGCATTTCTTCAGAAGAAGTGCTCTTTGTATCAATTTGTTTAGCAATCTGTTTCTTAAGAGATGTACAGAAAAGATACGGAGTGAAATCCCCTTTTTTTTCTCCCCCTCCCGGTGCTTTTTAGCTTTTTAGTTAGAAGCATATCTGATTGCTTTCAGAATCCATAAACCCATGAAATAATACTGATGTCATGTTAGGTTTTTTGGAATGTTTTCATTCCTAATCTGCTTGTAACTCTGTCTTTTTTGGTTTTACAGGGAATAACACACACCCTTTCTCTGTAACTCTTCTGTAGGTACTAGCCATGGCTACACCAGTGCAAGTGGAAGACCTTCAAGGCGGGGAGGCAGTGCCCTAGGCTCAACAGCCAGTAGCAGTTTACTAGATCTAGATCCCTTAATTCTAATCCACTTGTTGGATCTGAAAGACAGAAATGGTATGGAAAACCTTTGGGGCCTTCAGCCACGTCCACCCACCTCTCTTCTGCAGAACAGAGGTAACTGTACATCATGTATCAGATGATTTAATTCCAACCTGGAAGTGTCTCTGAGAGTGCAGTCCTGGAGTTAGAAGCAGCTGTGATCAGGGGAGGAAGGAGGAGAGGGTGACAGGCAGTCCTTTGGTAGCTGGACTTGCGTATCCTCGTCGGTGCTCATCAGTATGCTGCATCTTACTGCCCGCTCTGACGCGTTCTTTGTCTTCGTGGGTGACCTCAGCTCGAGAACGCCGGATGACTCAACTCGGAACAGAAGTGTGTGTCAGGGAGGGTCTTCTCATCTCTGCTTGGGGGATGCGACTGAGCTGGCTGGCTGTTCTGCGTAGCAGCGTGGCAGGGATGCAGTTCGTGCAGTGTCTTTGACTGCTGCTGGGGGAGATGAAGGAGAGGCCCTTTGCTAGGAGGGGTTAGTGCTGAAAGGCAAAACAGCACAAAACAGCTATCTGCTGGGGAAGCAGTTACACCTCTCACTTCACAGTGTACACTCAGTGGCTGAGCGTGGTAGGAGCACAGCGCATACTAACAAGAAAATAAATCCTGGAATTTACTTGTGTATGAAAAAGGCATTGAAAACAGAACTAGAAAAATGCCTGTAGTAGTAAGGCTGGAAAAGCACATATAAGCACTTGTGGAAGAAACATGGATCAAAGTGTCAGGAGGAAAAAATAGTGACGGTATTTAAATAATGGAAGTCTTTGAAGAGTATTTGCAGTTCAGTTAGGACCCTTCAAGTGAAAACAGGAATTAACTTCATGTGCTGCCAGACTGAGATAGCTAGCCACTGGCACCCATGGCTGTTACTGATGGTTGCTCGTTTCCCTGGTTTTGTTAGTGAAGAGTTAAATCACACCTCAGTAATTTGTCACAACTAACACTTGTCTGGAGCTAGCTGGCTCAATACCGCAACAGCTCATTTCAGGTCATTCTGAAACAACCATTTGGTGAGTTAATAGAACAGAAGAGAAATAATGGTCCATGTGCTACAAATAAATGCTTGCTTTTGCTGCAACGATGACATTGGTGGAGTGAATCTTAAAACCAGCCCAAACTATCTGCTCCTTTGTGGTTAGCTTTTTAAATGGAGTTACATAAACAGTCAGGTGAATTTTCAGCTGAATGTAATCCATGTTTCCAAAAACGGAAGTCCCTTCCATAAGTACGAAAAGGGGAGGCAGCACATGAACTGTAAGTCTCAGCTCTGTTTTGCCTGGAAAAAGGCCTAGACAGAAGGAGCTGAAGAGAGAGCGTTGCACTCTGTGCTGTGCTGCTCCCTGCTTGTGTTGAATGGCTTCCTAGTCGTCTTTAGCTACTGGCTACACAGCTGAAGCTACTGGTTTTGCTGCAGTTCCCTTAAGGTTTGCCTGTTCCCAGAGCTTATTCCAACTCAGTCAATCAAGAGAAAGCTGCAGTTACACTTGGAGTTTTCCAGACTTCACCTCCTAAGCTGAAGGTTTGAGAGCTGCTTGGCTTTACCGTTCTGGACAGCTGAATTTGCAGTGAAACACTTACGTAATGCTTCAGATAGACATCAAAGTTGATCTGGTTCTGGCTGAGCAGTGTGTAGGCTTACTCGGGTATTAGCTCCTCGATGTGATCTGGTGTTAGGTACTTAAGGGAATTGCTTCCCTAGTTTCAGATTTCTTTTGAGTTCTATATATTAACGTGATATGTTGGTGGTATGTGAATCTTGCACACACGCTCAACAAATTTTATGAAAGCATGTAACTCACTTGATACAAACTGGCAGCCAGGCTTGTGAACTCAAGCTTACCTGGCAATATGGAGTCGTAGCTCAGCTGTCAGAATTCGTGTGGTAGCGGTGGGAGCCTTGTTCTCCCAGTGAGCAAGTTCTGGGGCCTTCTTCCACAGCCAGCAGGGAATGTCAGTCTGCTGTCCTGGTAGCTGTGCAGTGCTGCCGACCGGAGTATCATGGTGCCATAGCAGTACAGAGGAATGTCTCTCTCTCCCTCATTTTTATAGCAGGGCAAAAGGTAGAATTCTTACAGCTGTTAAAAATAGATGTCTGTTTTTATTTGAGAAGAGTTTTACTTACGTGCTGTGTTCTATAACTTTTCCTTCGGTAAAGCATCATCCTATTCTCTAAAAGATCGAGATCAGCGGAGACACCAGGCGATGTGGCGCGTGCCACCTGACTTGAAGATGCTGAAAAGACTTAAAACTCAGATGGCTGAAGTTCGAAGCAAAATGTCTGATGTAAAAAACCAACTATCGGAAGTGAGAAGCAGCAGTGCTGCCTCGTGTGACGGACAGCCCAGCTTCTTCTCCATCGAGCAGGGTGCTTTGGCTGCCTGTGGAACGGAAAGCTGCAGCAAGCTGCAAGAAATAGGAATGGAACTACTGACAAAGTCTTCTGTTACCAGTTGTTACATAAGGAATTGTAAGTGTGTAGAAAAGAGGGGGTTTAAATGTCATTCGTACAGATGTCAGTTGTATAGGTGGTTTATATATCCAGGCAGCTGGAAGTAGACCTTTGTAGTTACTTAAATTCAGCTGTAAGAATCCAGAAACGTGAAACCTGCGCTGCCTTGGAGTAAGCAGGTGGTACTGAAACTGGTTTCAGCCCTTCTCGGTAAAAGCACCCAAACTTCTGCTCCAGTAGCATGCCCAACGCAGTGAGCATGTTGTGAAGTTTAATCCAGTAACGCACTGATTCTGACTGCCGGTCATTTTGTGTTGCGTGCTGCTCTGCATCTGGCCCATCTGGGAACTTGAGGATGTTCTATGGTGCTTGTCAGTGGGGGGGTGGGGTGGGGGGAACAAAACCAAAAAAAAGCAAAAAAAACCCCAAAATTCCAAACTTGCTGTACTTCAGTAACTTGAAATCTTGCTAAAATGCAAGTAAGCCAAGGTTGTCTGTGGAGAGACTTTGCCTTTGGAGAAGTGACTTCTTTCACAGGAGCTGCCAGTGTATGCGCATATTCAGGTGCTGTCACTGAGTCCTCCTCGCAGCACTGGTAAGCCAGCGTGGAATCTTTTGGGTACCAGCATGAAGGCTGTGCAAGTGCTTTGTTGCTTATGATCCTGAATAAAAGCACTTGTTAATCCTCTTTCACTTCCCTGTTGCCTGGGAGAGATGATTTTCCAGCCTTCTGGCTTTTGATTCAAGTTATTGCTTAGGTTTTGGAGCCAAGATGAGTAAGAAATATATTACAGACATGAGCGGACCAACAGACTGGTAGAAAGGTTCAGTTCCTCTCTATCCCTCTCTGGTACTGACCTGCAAAGGGGTCTTTTGCAACTCCAGCGAAGGCCGGGTTTGCATTTCATCACTTCCATAGAAGTGATGCAGGGGATTTCTTCTCTGATGGTGCACATTAAGAGAAAGAGTTGTGTTAATGTTTGGAGCCCTGAATTGTGCCATCAGTAAGCCACGGAAGGATCAAGCCACTTCTTTGTGAGTGCTAGCTTTTGTGTGGGGGTTTTGCTACCACCCCTTTCCTTAGTGAATGCCTCATCCCTCAAAGGTTCCTGAGGCACTGGGCAGTCTCTTAATTCCACATCAGAACAAGAGGAACAGGCCTATGGTGCTCTGTAAAACTGGAGCAACCTTCTGACTTGCATCGAAGCCTGGATCCCCCAGCTTTACGGGGTGTGGTGACAGCAGAGCTCGATGGTTTGCTGTTCCAGTTACCACTTCTCCATTCCTGTACCCAGAGGAGTTTCTGCAGCAGGATCCACGCTGGCAGGTGCACAGAGAATGGTTGGTTTGGGAAGTGGTAAACCGTGCATGTCCCACAACCTGCCTTTCACTCTTGCTTTCGAGGTTCTTTGTTACGCTGGACTTTGCATTTACGAGCTGAAGGGATGGGTTTGGCTGTCCTTGTTTATCCTTTGTACTTTCCTGGTGGCTGAAGCAATGGGGATGGTGGCTTTCTGAAGGATGCCTTTGTGCAAGGCAAGTGGATGTTACTTCTGTAGTCGTAGCCACATCCCTTGCTAGCTAGGCTTCCCTCTAGCCCACGTGGCGGACAGGAAGGGTGTGGAAGGAGTTTCATGCAGGATTGTGAGTTAATGAGCAGTGAGCCTAACACAGAGCTTAACTTCACTTGAAACAAGCATAAAGACAGAACACTGCAGCAGTTTGACTGAATGCTTGTCACATCTTAAACTATTTTTGCAGCTGCAAGTAAGAAGAGTAATTCACCCAAACCTATTCGCCCCGGAGCGGCAGGCAGTCTGTCTTTACGAAGAGCTATGGACTGTGGCGATAGCAATCTGCGTTTGAAGGGAGACAGTCAAACTTCTGAAGGTAAGCAAGGTCATCTTTCCTTGTGTGGTGGGATGCATCTCGGCATCTGTTGCACAAAAGCTTTTCAAGCAGTCTCTTACTTGGCAGCTGGAGTTTCCCTGAAACTTGACTGGGTTCTTTCTCAAAGCTAGGTAGTGTTTTTGTACCTTTGGTAGCTGCTCTGCTGTGAAACAGGGCCACCCAGCTGACTTACCAGAATGTAAATACATGTTACTTCTGGTCTCTCTGAAGATGTTTCAGGAGCTGACTTGACGGTGAAAATCCTAGATCGAAAGGTAGTGACCGGGCTTAAGTTGTGATTTGACTTAAAGGGAATTTGAGAAAACTCTGGATACGTCTGATGAAAGACCTGTGTGATACTGCTGCTCCTGAGCTTTACCGTGCCTGTCTGTACATGGTAACGAAATGAAACGCTGAACACGGGAATGGGTATTTTGCCCCTCTCCAGGGGTTCAGAGGAGGAATGGAGCATTGCAGTTGTCTTCTTATGATGCTAAATAGGTACAGAAGGCTTGGGTGAGAAACTGGAAATACCATGAAGTCATTGCGCAGTGTAACTGCAGCCTTTGTGCCCAGTTTCACCCTTGTCCGAAGCTGGAAAGGCTGCCTTGCTGCGGCCGAGCATCTCTGCATCTCTGCTGGGGAAAAATGACAGTGAAGAGGGCGTCTGTGTAGAGGGCGTCTGTGTTACCAGAAGACAAGTCGAAGAGAAGTTGTAACTACGCAAGATGGGGAAGGATTAGTCCATACTTGCCTGAGTCTCCCACCAGAAATGGCAGCTGGCACAGGAGCTCTGTGTTTAGAGGACAAGTAGCAAACGGTGCATGTTGCCCGTACGTTGAGCTGGAAGCGTGAGCTTTGAAGAGTGGAGAAGGCGTGCTGGTGCGTACACGTGTTGGGAACCAAACGGGTGGTGTGGAGCAGCTGGGTGCTTAGTCTTTCGAAATAAGGCTGGAAGGGCTATGAGTTTCTCTCCCTCTTCTTCTCTCAGGTGGCATAGGGAGCTCGAAGCTGAGCAGTCGCCATCACTCCCCCAGGCCCCTGGCTAGCAGCAGCGCTGCCGAGGCACTGCCGAAGCCAGAGGAAAGGTCTTGTGAAGGTTCCGATTCCGATGTGGGAGTTTCTGGCTTAAATGGCTTGGCTGCTGTAGAGAAGACCAGAAAAGTTGGTGCTCTGGGGTAAGGGTTTTATTCTCTTTTCCCTGTTGTCACGTCCTCCCCCACCTTCCCTTGATCTGGAAAGAAAAAATACCCCTGCTAAACCCAGGTGCTTGTAGCATGGAAGAGAAATTACTTTGAAGTTTACTTGGTTGCTGCTGTTCCCTCTGGATGTCAATTTTTGGTTTTATAACTAGGTTACGAGTCGTCTTTTCTTCTACTTTTTCTATTTTTTTTAGTTTGGTCAGCGGTGGATGTAGTCTGACACTTTGATGTGAAAGGCAAACCCAGTCTGTTTTCCCTTGCAAAGTATCCTCTAGCTGAAAGTTAGCACTTTTGTTTTCCTCATTTAAGACAATGTTTTTCACTGTGACTCTGCTTTTCAGCAATTTCATAATAATTCCCTGTTGGCTGACTAAGCCAAGTGCAGTGGAGTACTCGGGTTATTTTTTTCTAAACAGCAAGTGTCACCATTTTTGGAAAATAATCAAACTTCTCCAGGTTTATTGTTTTAAGATTTTAAATATTTCTAAATCAATCAAAGTTTTAAGTGGATATGCAAGAGACTTAAACAATGAGTAAAACTAGATGTGGCACTAAAAGGATTTGTTTCTGTAGCTGCATTAAAGCTGAATTTCTAATGTGGGGTTTTATATTTCTCCAAAATTCTTTCTCAAGATCAAACTCTAAAGGCTGTCGTACAGAAGGAGCGCAGTCAGGTGGGCTGGAAAGTGGCTCTGAAACTGGTGAACTGCAGGCTGGGCTCTCTGAAGGTGCTTCTGCAGGGCCAGAAGAAGGTAAATTGGGTGTTGTAGAGGACAAACGCAGCATGGCAGCACTCCAGTCTGTGATGATCCATTTCTGTAGTGGCAAGAGCTTGAAGGGAAAAGAAAAAGAGGGGAAGGAAAAAAAAAACCACTCCAAACGCAGAGCCTGTTTTCATGGCTGTTGAGCTTTGCTGTAACATTTGGCAGCTGTAGGGTCAGTCGGATTGAGGAGAGGACACCTCTGTGTCACTGCTGATGTGCTCTCTCCGCTCGTGACCTGCGGTGCAGCAGGGATGTGAGGGCCCAGCAGATAACGCTGTACGGTGCCGTCTGTTTCTCTGGAGTGCTGGTTGCTTTTTGTACCTCTTGATCTGTCCCCAGGTCTTTACTTTGGTGTTCAGTTGCATGGCCTTGAAAATAATTTCTTACCTAATTAAAACAGTAGCCAGTGACCTTGGCTTTGAAGTCTTCTGCCTTCAGGGCCAAAGCACGTTGGTGACTACCTCCACGTCCGCACTAGAATCTCTCCAGTGTTTCTTTGGTGTTGGGTGTTGTGGTACGTAAGCCAGTTTCCTTAGAGACTTGGAGGAAACTTTTCCCCCTCCCTTCCTGCATCCTTTCCATGCGGGAAAAAAAATATTATTGCCTTTTTTTTTTTTTTTTTGAAAGTCCAC
>Ga0181612_134273_pt1 | contig 24121 bp, 37 predicted proteins | sample HoacroProtozoa21_FD_119630 | JGI IMG/M metagenome (GOLD analysis project Ga0181612, IMG submission 119630) | Hoatzin crop microbial communities from Cojedes, Venezuel. Combined Assembly of Gp0051906, Gp0051904, Gp0051908
CGGAAAAGCCATTACTATGATAAACATTTCTTGGAAATGTAATGAATATGTATGTTAACATAGCATAAATACCTAGTAACTGTGTCTCTTCGGTGCACGCGTTTGGAGGAGAGATCCCCCGTGTGCGCGGCGCCGCAATAAAGAATACATGCTTAATAGTCTGCCGACCATTGAGTCTTCAATTCCGGCTTTTCACGGCATCAGGACAAAGCCCTGGTGGGAACAGGGGCCCAAGAAAGCTCATTTTAACATTCAAGGATGACCTCCTGCAAGCTCAGGAGCGATGCATCCCAACAGAGAAGTCACCCAGAAACGGCAGGAGGCCTCCGTGGATGAACAAGGAGCTCCTGGACAAACTGAAGCAGAAAAAGGAAGCCTAGAGAGGGTGGCAGCAAGGGCAGGTAGCCTGGGAGGAATACAGAGAAATTGCCCGAGCAGCCAGGGATCTGGCTAGGAAAGTTCAAGCCCTGACAGGATTAAATCTGGGCAGGGGTGCCAAGGGCAGCAAGAAAAGCTTCTCTAGGTATGTCAGTGATAAAAGGAAGACTAGGGAAAGTGTGGGCCCTCTCTGGAAGGACACAGGAGACCTGGGTACCCGGGATGGAGAGAAGGCTGAGGGACTCCACGAGTCTTTTGCCTCAATCTTCACCAGCGAGTGAAGGAGGAGGTGCAGGGGAGGGCACCCACGGACACAAGCAAGAGCCTCCTCTTTGGAGAAAACCAGGGAGAGAAAACGCAGAGGGAAAAGGCCAGGTCAGTCCCCTTGAGACCACGTTGCCTGGGGTCCCTGGAGGGCGACGTGGATTGGGGACGGGGCTGGGAAGGGCTGTGGGGAGAAAGTCATTGCCAAAACTGTTGGAGGACCACGAGCGAGTTCAAGTGAGGGAGAATGGGGCAATCCCACGTTTCTGGGCCGGGGAGGGGGTCCCTGGGATGCTGCCATGTCCGGTCCTCGGCCCACGGTGTGTCCCCAGCTGTTGTGTCCCCGTGTCACAGTGTGAGGTGCCATGCCCTGCAGCAGGGTCACAATGGCCGGGCCCCATACCTGCCCCCGGGAGCTGGTGCTGCCCCAGTTTCTGGTGGCATTCGCGGGAGGAGGACCTGGAGAGAGCTGTGTGTCCCTCCAGGGGATCCTGCTGCCAGGATGATGAGGAGAGCGCTCCGAGCACTCCGAGGTGAGAGGCCGGGGGGAGGCTGGGGGCTGCTGCCTGCTGGGGGCTGCGTCCCCGTCCCGGGTGGGTGCTGGGGGCTGCGTCCCCGTCCCGGGTGGGTGCTGGGGGCTGCGTTCCCGCCACCTCTCATTCTGCTGCCGGGCACCTCCGAGAGCGCTCTGGCTCCATCCTCTGCCTGCCCTCCGTGGGGCAGCTGGGGCTGCCCAGCCCTCCTGTTCCTCTCCCATGGGGCAGGGCCCCACGTCCATCCCCTGCCCAGCTCGGGGTCCCCACTGCTGTGCTGGCACTGGGCCCAGTCTCCCACTGTGGTCTTCCCAGTGGCGCCGCAGTGGGGGGAAGGCTCCCTCCCCTCATCCCACTGACTGTCCTCTTGCCACCACAGCACAGGACGGGCGGTGAGTGCTGGGGGAGGCTGTGAAGATCCTCACCCCTCCCTGCTTGGAAGCCCTGCAGCCTGCGAACCATTTCTTTCTTTTCTTCCAGCCTTCTGCTCGTGCTGCTGTGTCCAGTGCAGACCTGAGCATCCTGAGGATGGAGGCAGGGAGAAGGAGACTGTCCCTGTGGCCGTCACTGCCTTGGAGGTCGTGGGGACTTTGCTAAAGCATCTGCAAGACCATGAGGTGAGGCCGGGGGGCTTGAGGGCCCCCCTCCCTGCCCCTGGCTTCCCCGGCACAGCGGCAGAGGGGGATCTCGCCTGACGGCACCTCTGCCCTCCCGCAGGCGCTTCGTCCCTGCCGCTCAAGCTGGACTAATGCCACTGCTCCCTGGCTCCCTCCTTTCCCTGGGAGCTCACAGCGCTCTCCTGGGCAAGGCAAAGCGTCTGGCGTAACCCCCAGCATCTCTGCAGCGCCTTTACCCAAGGCCCCTCCTTAGCTTTGGTTCGGGAACTGTCCCAGCGCCGGGGCCCCAAGGTGCAGGGTGCTCGTGGCTTCCCCTCCTCGGGGCATGGTCTCATTCCCACACTTTCCCCTGCCTCGTCTGGCGCTCTCCCTCTGACCTCCGCCATTCCCCGGCCTCGGGAATGGCTTTCTGGGCTCCTGCATGGCCTCTTACCCTGGTGGAGTTGGTCTCCCTGCCTGGCTCTCTGTTGGTGTCGGAGGTGCCACAGGAGATCTTGCTCTTGGCTGTGTCTGTCCTGAGCGATGCCTGCAGCTGGTCCCTCGTGCCCGTGGCACACAGATGATTTGTGGGGCAGCAGGTCTCTCTCGTGGCTCGCCGGGAACGAGGACAAAGCAAGTCCCAAGTCTCATCGCTCCCTCCCCTTTGGTCTGTCCTCAGGGTGACCGAGTGGAGATATACCGGGAGCTGGAGAGCGTCTTGCAGGGAGATGATGGCCGTTTGCCGGGCGGCATCGTGAACCGCCTGATAGCAGAGGCATCCAGCGACATGCGGGCAGCCCAGGTGAGCTTGTTCTCTTCCAAGGCCACCAAAGCAGCCTGCCTACGCCCCTGGGTTTTGGGGAAATACAGAGCAGCGCAGAGATGTTCCTCGGTTATTCCCACCAAGCTGGGTTCAGCTCAAGGTTGTTCCTCCTGGCTTGATGAAGAACCTTGGGCACCCAGCAGCCCCATGGAGAGGCCCCACGGGGGAGGGTCTGGAGTCTGCGACAGTTTGTTCCCAGCATCTCCGCAGAGAGGGAGAGGAGGCAGCAGCAGAGGGCTGTGCCGGGGAGAAGTGTCCCTCGTCTCCCTGAGAAGCTGCTCGCCTGCCCCGGGGTACAAGAGGCAGCGGACGCCCTGGCCCGAGCACAACTGCAGCAAGGGGACTTGCACGGGAGACAGGGGCGTTCAGCCTGTGCGAGTGCCTCAGCCGTTTCCTCAGGAGTGCTGAACCTGTGGTGCTTTTCCAGGGTGTGACAGACGACATGAAGACGGCTGCTAGCGATGTCCTGGTGGCTCTGGCCCGCTCCCACTTCCACTTTGTCATGTCGGAGCTCCAGAGACACCTGAAGGCCATGGGGAAGGTTCCGGAGGAGTTTGTGCTCCTCACCCTAGGCAAACTGTCCCGCAGCTACGGTACGGCACCCTTGGCCTCCCGGTTTGGGTCGGGGTCTGCGGTAGTGGGCAGCAGGGATCCTCCCCCTTCCTAAATGCTCTGTGTTGGGCTGGGGGGCTATGAAATTGCCAAGCCTCCCCGCTGCATGCCAGGGCCGGCCAGCAGCTCGGTTCCTGGAGGGTGGGAACCCACTGGAGAGAAACGCGTGGGGTCTGTGCCCCCCACTGTCCTCCCTGTTTCCCCAGAGAGCTTCCCTGCTGTGTCCCCCTTGGGGAATGCAGCCCTCCCCATGCCCTCTGGCATGGCCCGGCAGCCCCAGCCTTGCCAGAGATTGACCCCAGTCTCCCGTGTCTCTCGCTGACCCTCGGTCCCTCTGTCCCTGCCTTCTCCGCAGCCCTGCAGTGCATCCCCTTTGTGGGAATGACGCTGTTGGCCCTGCGCGCCATGCTGAGCCAGGTGGGGAGCGGCCGGATCCTGCGCACCTTCTGCAGCGGTGAGTGTTAGGGTAGTGGTGAGCAGCTCCTTGGCCGGGGTTGCCGGGGCAGGGGTGGCCTTTGATGGCTCCGCGCGGTCTCCGAGGGAACGTGGTGGGCGTCAGCCCCCGGTGAGGTCAGGCCTTGGCGATCCCAAAGCGCTGTGAGTGTGTAGAAGGAGCAGGGGGAACCTGGGACGTTGCGGTGGGCAGGACACAGCGGCACTGCACAGAGGTCCCCTCCCTGCTGCAGACTGTCACGTGCTCCCTTCTCCTTTGTCCTGGTGCAGTTGTGGAGCAGTGGTCGAAAGGGGTCACCGCATACTTCTGCAGCCGGGAGCAGTGCCCCTTCCCTCGCAGTCGGGAAGCGCGGCTGTGCCGAGACATTTACCCGGTCTTCCGCTACGTTGTGGCGAATTTGCTGCACTGCGAGGAGGAAGAGGTGAGAAGTGCTGCTTTCCATGCCTGGGGCCGCAGCGGGCATGTCCACGTCAGCGGGCCCATCTGTGCGCGGCGGGGTGCGAGCAGGGTGGAGAGGGAGCAGTCTGGGCGAGGAAGCCCCCCAAGCCGGGAGCCTGCCGCCCTGTGTCTGGGGGCTCCCTGGGGGGAAGCAGCAGAGTCCTGGGGCCTTTGTTCGGGGAGGGCTGGGGCAGCAGCATGGGCAAAGGCTGTCCCTCCCAGCAGGGCTTCTCCTTTCCCTCTCCAGGACAAGCAGGCTGTCCTCGGGGCAGTGACTGCCATGACGGTGGCCCTTCTGCACGGGGAGCGGCACGGATACCATGCCTGGGAGCCGTTCCTCTGGCTCCTGCAGCAATATCAGGAGGTGCGAGACACCTCCCAGGTCACCAAGGTGAGGAGTCGTGTGGGGCCCAGCGTGGCTGCTCGGGTGGGTCTGTGCGAGTGCCCAGAGGACCTGGGAAGGCCTTTGAGAAGGACCAGGGAGAGCAGAGGAGGCCTGAGGCTTGCGTGCGCTCTTGGGGCAAGAGCAGGGCAATGCAGGGGGGGGCCAGGAGGGAGCCAAGCGTCACATCCGTGAGGCTCATCTTCTGGCATTGCCACCTCCCTGGGGCTGTGCGTGCGGGAAGAGCTTTGCTCGAATGCCCAGGGCTGTGTCCAGTCCCGATGCTGCTCTGAGGGGAGGGCAACGAAGCCCCGTGCAGGAGGGTTTGGGGTTTTCCCTGGGAGCTGGTGACAGGGACTCCCCTTAGCCCAGATGTGCTGGGTTTCTCCCGTCGCAAGTGGCTTGAGGTGGCTTGAGCCTCCTCTTGCTGCGCCGTTCTCTTGCAGAACCTCAGCTATCTGCTGGAGACGCTGGAGGGACTTCAGAGCCCAATCCCCCAGGGCTTGGCTCTGGCCATCAGCTCGGCTGTGTACTGCCAGGTAAGGGGAGCCCGCACGCCGGACTGCGCGGAGGGGAAAGGCTGCCGGCGGGCAGGGCAGGGCAGGGCAGGGCGTCCCTCCGCCGGGACCTTCCCGCAGGCCAGCAGCACGCCAGGGTTTGTGATCCCGGTGCCACGGAGGTGCCTGCAGGCTGCAAGAGGCCTGGTCCTGGCTGTCTGGAAGGGGAGCGAGGGGCAGCCCAGCTCCCTGGGCCATTTGCCTCTCGGCCGAGTGGCAGGACTCTGGGAGAGGAGGGCAGGCAGCGCTGCTTCTTTTCAGTCCCCTTCTGCGCTGACGTGAATTTCTTTGAAACAGGCTTTGTTCCTACGGCTCTGTGATGTGACCAAAGAGCCTGGCCTGGGTCGCAAGGCAGTGCTGTCCCGCTGCATCGTGCTGCTGGGTAAGGAGCGGAGGCTGGGCGATGCCCCGCTGTGCCGTGGCAGCTCTGTTCCAGTCCTCAGCAGCTGGAGGCAGCTGCCTGCTAACGCAGAACGTGATTTCTTCTCTGCAGCCCGCACCTACCCGGAGGAGACGATTGCGTTTCTGCGCTGCCAGCTGAGCAGCAGGAGCAATGCCTATCGCGTGGCAGCTCTGGGCCTGCTGAGAGAACTGGCCCGCTCTGATGGTCAGTGCCTGGGACGCGAGGCGGGGGTTGGGGCTGGTGGGCTGAGAGCAGGAAGAGGCTGGAAGTGGTGCACCTGCACCCGAAAGGAGCTGTAAAGAGCAGGTCCCCAGCTGAGCTGATGCTCCAAGCTCAGTGACACAGGCGGGCTGGTGGGCGCAGGAGCTGCTTGTACCCGTGCCATTTCTCTAGTTCTCTGTTACCGTAGCTTTTGATCCCTATAAAATAGCCGTGCCTCTAGAAACGGAGTTGCTCTGGGTACGCTGCTGCCTCCTGTGAAGTCAGACTTGGGCCCCGCTTTTCTGTCCCGCTAACGTATGAAAAGCTCAGAAGCTTCAAGGGGTGCCTTGTGCCGTGGGGGCTCTGCCTCAGTGCGCACCTCTCCGTGTCTGTTCCAGACCCTGCAACAAGAGAGCAGCTGCCGCAGGTGGTGGAGGCCGTGCGGTCGGTGTGCAGCAACCCCAGTGCCCAGGTGAGCTGGTTTGGGAAGGGGCTGCCAGGGCGGCAGAGAAAGCCTCTCCCTGGGGGCAGAGCCTGGTGAGGCTGTAGCAGGAGCGGCAGTTTGGGGGCTGACCTGGGCGACCGTTCCGTTTCCCTGCTTCCTCGTGCTCCCCGGAGAGCTGATGGTGAGAGGTGATGCTGCTGCTGGCGTGGGCAGCGTTGGAGTGCCTGGGGAGGTGACAGCACGTTGCCCAGGTGGTGGGTGCTGTCTCCTCCCTGGGGAGAGCTGGCAGCCTGGGGTGGGGAGGTCACAACGGATGGGCAAATGCACATGCAGCCAGGTGCTAAAGTCCGTGACTGAGCTGCGGAGCAAAAGCTGCTGCCATGCCCTCACCATCTCTCTGCAAGCCACTAAGGCGGCTCCCAAGCGAAGGTGTTGACCAGGAGGGTGGTAACCACGGTCTCCCCTGGCAGGTGCAGACAGCAGTTGTGGAGTTCATCAGGGAGCTGCTGAGCTCTGGCTCCCAGAGCTGTCAGGAATGGGATGTGGTGGGGCACATCTTCAACGAGTTCGGCCGGATCTCGGGCAGACTGGTAAGGGCAGAGCGGGACAGCCGGGGCTTTGCCCAGTGCCTGGGCTGTGCTGAGAGCTCCTGCGGGCATCCTTGGCCGTGGAGACCTCCACGCTGCAGGGCCGTCGTCGCCAGCACTGCCATCGGAGCGTGCTCCAAATGGCCGCTCCTCATGGGTGTCTGTGCTGCTGTCGGTGGAGGCGTCGGTGGGTGGTGTGGGTTTGCACCTGGGCGTACCACCCGGGACTGCGTGTGCAGCCCACGGGCTGAGCAAAGCTGCCTTCCGAAGGGAGGGACCTTGTAGGGAGGGGACATCCTCCATCCTTAGATGCTGATGGATGATCAGCAAAACGCAGCCAGTGCAGGGAGGTGGGCCTGGCTGGAGGAGCTTTCTGTGGGGCTCTTGTGCTGGGGCCCTCCAAAGCATGCCCTGCCCGTCTGAGAGCAGTCTTGGGGGCCCGTGTCCCTTCTGGCATGGGGACAGGCCTTTTGGCAGTCCCTTCGGTGAGCGTTTCCAGCTGGGTGCCCAGGAGATGAAGGCTGGGGATGGCCGAGCCTCCCGCTGACTTGCCGAGGATCTTCGACACGCGTGCGTCGCGGTGCTGCAGGGCTTGGGCTGGCTCTGCTTCGGGAGCAGGGTGCAGGAGGGGGCTGCTGGGTTCCACTCCGCATCCGTCGGACCTGCTGCCACCAGGTCTGGCCGTGAGAAGAGCCCCGCTGAAGGGCACGTTCCTCACCTGTGCTGCACTGGCATGACAGCAGCATTTGGGTCCTGAGGGACCGTGCAGACTAGCAGCATCTCTCTGCTCGCAGACTTCCCAGTCCTTGCCAGCATCTGGGAACTGGTCCCTGAGCTAGGTCTGGCTGTCCTTGTCCTCCTTCAGGAGGTCAGTGGTCCTGGGAGGCTGTTGCAGGAGCACTGGGAGGGCCATGTCTGAGCCTTGTCGGTTGGGAGCTGAGTAACGGGGCTTTGGGCAACTGCGTCTTGCAGGTGGCAGAAGGCCATTTGGCCTGGGAAAACCCGGAGGAACAAGCTCTTCAAGCCCTGTGCATGGAAATCGTGGGCTCGCTGGACGTCTCTCTGAGAGGGATGACCAAGGTAAGCCACCCTGTGCCCCGCTGCAGCGGCCACTTCTTCCCTTCAGGGCATTTTTCCCCATGCCCTGAACCTCTCCCCGATGTGCGCTGCAGCGCGCGAGGCTCAGGGAAAAGCAAACCATCCTTTCTGTCTGCGAGCGGAGTGGAAGTGCCGCTGTGGTGAATTGCCTGGTCTTTCTCTGCAGCTCCTGTGGCCGAGGCTTCTGGAGTACGTGGTGCCAGCCCAGTACAGCGGCATGCTGATCCCGCTGTCCCGCTGCCTCCGAGCCCTCGTGGAGAGGCAGGAGAGAGCGGGGCACGAGGAAGAAGAGAAGCCCGATGCCGTGAACTCCCCGGAGCAAGATGGGAGCCCTGGTGAGTGCCGCTGGGTTTGGCTGGGGGCCGGTCCGGTCTGTGTCTCCGTGTTCCTCCGCAGCCCTGAGCAGGAGAGCCAAAGGGCAGAGGCAGGCTCTGCTGCTGGGCATGGGGGGCTCTGCCCTGCATTGCCCCTTGCCCGGCGCAGAGACCTGGCTCTTCTGGGGAGCCGGGGCTTGTTCCCGGCCGTGCCGGAGCTGCCTTCATCTCCCGCTGGGCAGCCCTCGGGAGCCCCTGGCCCAGCGCCCTGGCAGCACGGCCGCTCTCAGCCCTGTGCGGGGGTATCGGAGGTGCGAGGGGCAGGGCACGGCGGGGGCTCGTCCGCTCATCCAGCCTTTGTTCCTCCCCGCAGCCCGGCTGCCGACTCCCCAAGCCCTGCTGGTTCGACTGCTGGTGAGTAGCGCGGCCCTGAGGAAAGAACTTTCCTGGCCGGGGGTGATGGGAGAGCCCACGGCAGAGATGCTGTTGAGGCCAGTGCCGGGACCCCCGAGGAGGAGGCAGCGCGCCTGAGCCCGCCGGGGATCCCCCTCCTTCCTCGGGGCCGGCAGCACCCTGGTGAAGCCGCTGGCCGCCCGCAGAGCTCCCTCCCTCCCTCCCTCCCTCCCTCCCTCCGTGGCGGGAGAAGCTGTGGCTGCGGCGGCAGGAGCGACCCTTCCCTCCTGTCCTCGCCTAGGTGTTGGCAGCGGCTCCTGAAAAGACCGGCGAACGCGCAGCCGCTGCCTTGCGGCTGCTGCAGGCTCTCCACGGCAGGATCCACAGGGCCGTGGCGGCGGTGTGGGCCACCGAGATGCCGCCCCTGCTGCAGTACCTGGAAGGTGAAGCGCGGGTGGGGAGGGAGGGACGAGGGGCAGGGAAATGCAGCGTCCCAGCGTGATGGAGGGGAATGGGGCCCAGTTCCTCAGCGCTTGCTCCGCAGCCTTTTGCCTTCCAGGGAGCCAGTGCTGAGGCTGGGGGCAGCCATGGCCCAGTGGATGGACGGGGCCGTTGGTGTCCCCTAGGACAGCAGGTCACGGTGGCACCCCCGTGTCCTGGTGGGGGTTCAGGGCAAGGATTGGACTGGTACTGCTGGAGGGGCTGCAGCTCCCAGGCTTCGGAGGGCCAAGTTCCCAGGGCCACAGACGGGCTCAGGTTGCGTCAGGGGAGGTTTAGTTTGGCTATTCGGCAAAATTTCCTTACTGAAAGACTGGTGAAGCATTGGAACAGGCTGCCCAGGGAAGTGGTGGAGTCACCATCCCTGGAGGTGCTCAAAAAACGGGTAGATGTGGCACTTCAGGACATGGCTGAGCAGGCGTGGTGGTGTTGGCGTGAGTGTTGGACTTGCTGATCTGAGAGGTCTTTCCCAACTTTCTTGATTCTATGATTTTATGATTCTATGAAATGGGCAGAAAGTGGTGGGTGATTCAGGAGAAAACGGGTGTTGCCGGTGTGTGCTGGCACTCAGTGGTCCAAGTTGTTCTGGGAGCTGCAGTCAGGCAGTGGGGATCAGCCGCGGTCTGCGCGTCCTTCCCCAGCTTGACTCAGTGGCTCTGACAAATGCCCCTGGGATCCCTCCTGTGTCTGTGGCCTCCCAAGGGCTGTGGTGTAGGTGCTCGCAGGCCCTCTCCAGCCTGATGGCCTGGGACTTTTGGGATGTGTGACCGCAGAGGAGACTACTGGGCTCTTCTTGGCTGTGAGCTTCAATAGCAGCAAGGGTTTTGCTTCCTTCTGCTTTCCAGGAACAACCGAGGTCTCCCTGGACTCTGCAGACTGGGAGGAGCGTATGCTGAAGGTACAGCATCCCTGGGGGAGAAGAGGGAGCGCGCTGAGCTGTGGGAGGAAGCTCGGGGCTGCCTGTGCCGGCACCGGGCGGTGGGGGCACCTGCAGAACGCCCCGTGGCACCCCCGCAGTAGTGCCTGCCCGCTCGGAGGAGCTGCTGTCTGCACACACGCCACAGCTGATGGCCAGTGCCCTGGGACGCTGCAGCACACACCTTGGCCACGGCCGCCTCCTCGGTGTCCGGCGTGCCGGGGGTGTTGGGAGAGGAGGGAGGCTGGTGAAAAGAGGGTTGGCTGGGGTGGGGGAAGAGACTGCCGTTCCCGGCAGCTGTCCCTGCGCAGTGTCCCGGGACACAGGGGCGTGGAAAGGGCCCCGGCCAGGGCCAGGAGAACACTCGCGTCCTCTCCTGTTCCCCACAGTTCCTGCGAGCGTCGCTGGAGCCCATCGAAGACGGGGCCTGGACCGTGGGGCTGAGCCAGGAGCTGAGCCAGCAGCTGGGCAGCTCTGTCCCCGGCTCCTGGGAGAAGGTATGTCCCCTGCCCCGCGCCGGGGCTGGTGCCCATGCTCTGCCCACACAGGGGGTTTCCACTGCGTGCCGTTCCCCCTCCCCAAAAAGATGCGTCCCCCCGGGCTGCCCCAGCGGCTGGCTACAGCCCGGCGTGATGGCCGGCTTCGCCCGCTCCCAGGGCCAGTCAGGCCCTTCTGGGGCCAGCCCTCTCGTGACGGGTCGGGCCATGACTGCAGCTCAGGCTCGGCCTCTTCCCTTTCAGCTGTTCCTCTACAAGGCTCTCGGGACAGCGCTGGCGGCTTGTCGGGACCTCGGACACGTCCGTGGGGAGGTGCTGAGGTTCCTCCAGGAGGCGAACCCTATGGAGCTGCCTGAGGCCCAGGTGAGGCGATGTCCATGTCCTGAGCATCCCCTGCTGCTCCTGGCCCTGCTCCAGGCCTCCTTGACTTCCCCGTTGCTGCCGTTTCGCCCTTGCTGCAACGTCCTACCTGGCCGTTGTCGCTGGCCACGGCGGAGTGCCTGGGCTGGAGCTGACTCCTCGTTTCTCTGCGGCTGCAGGGCATGATTTCTGTTGTGTCCCGTGCTGCCGAGAACCACTTCCACCTGGTCTTGGACACGGTGACAATGTTCTCCTCCGCTTTCACCGGAGACTGGCTGTGTCAGACTTCCACGGGCTGGAAGGTAAACGATCCAGGGTTTTGCTGTTTAGCTTTCCATTTCTGGCTTGATTTCCCCTTCTCCCCAAGCCGCGGCAGCTGCATTTAGAGAAGGCCTCTTGTAAGAGCTCCCCGAGAGCTGTGCTGGGTGCAGCTCCTCCCCATCCCCATGCGAGAACCCACGCTGCGGGATGGGAACAGCTCCCGGCCCCGGAGCTGGCGGCTCGGGGAGCTGCGGGGAGGTGCCCGGCTGAACGAGGAGCTGCCGCAGGAGCCCGTGGCAGTCCTGGGGCTGACATCTTGGGGCATCTCTGTCGACACAGGTACAGCAGCAGCAGAATAAGGAGAGAGCCCAGGCCACTTGCGCTGCTCTGATGCACACCTACAGCAGCATAGCCCTGTGTGCACCCAAGGAGCAGCTGCTCGCCTGCGTGGAGAAAGAAATTGTGGGCAACATTCTGCAGCTCTGCGGAGCCAGAGAGAGGGTAGGAGCTCGGGGTGCGCAGGGCAGGGCTGCCTGGGTGCCCTCGCTCCAGCCCCTCGGGGCTGGGGCATACCGAGATGGTGGGTCTGTTTCTAAAGATCCCCCAAGCACGGGTTTGTTCTCCCCATCCAGATGCAAACCCCCCACGGGTTCCCTCTGCCCATGCTCCTCTTGCACCCCTCAGCCCTTCCAAGAGTTCAAGGGGTGCTTTGCTCTCTTTGCCCTCAGGACTGGCAGCTCAAGCTGGCCTTGGTGCAGAGCATCACTGAGGTCAGCAGTGCCATCCAGGCTGTGGGCGACTGCGGCAGCTTTGAGCTCGGCTTGAAGCAGAAGGTGATGTGGACCCTGCTGGTGAGTGTCTGTAGCTGGGGCAGTGAGACAGGGGAGTTTGGGGCTGCGCCATGCTCTGCTTTCCCCAGAGGCACGATGGTCTGTCGGCTTGGTGGGAGCTGCTGGAGCTGTGTCCCGAGCTGGTGGGGCCCTTGGGTGCCTTGGGGCATCCATGGGGGTGACGGGGCGTAGTCTGTCAAAGCCTGTCAGCAGGGGAGGGCTGTCCCGTGCCCCTGCGGGCTGCCAACTCTGTGCTTGTGTCTCTGGGCCTCACAGGACTGGTTGGAGAGGGAGCCGTGGGACTCCCTGGTGCATGGAGTGTTGCAGCCCCTGGAGAAGTTGAGGTGAGGTCTGTTCCCCGGGCTCTGGGGCCTCCCAGTGCGCCCCAGCCAGCCCAAGTGACTTGAGCTTGGGGCCGGGAGCTGCTGGGGCTGTGGAGCGGGAGGCTGTTCCCCATTGTGGGGGTCTCCCGAAGGAAGGGAGCCCTGGGGGTTCCTCAACCTGGGGGTGGGGGTTTGCCCACTGCCTGGGCAGAGGCAGGAGTTGCTGGAGCTGAAGGCAGGGCTTGCTGGCGTGGGCTGGGGGTGTTGTATTTGGGGCCCTTGATTAGGTGGAACCCAGTTGTGCTTTGAGGCACGCTGGAGAGGGCAAGTAAATCCGCTTTCTTTTTTCTCTTCATTTTTCCTCTGGCCAGCAAGCTGAGGCCACTTCTGAGCCAGGAGGACAATCGGAAGCTGCTGGCAGTGTGCTGCCACAGTGTCGTGTCCTATCCGCCTGAGAGGCAGAAGGGAAGGCAGGCAGCGAAGGCAGCTGTAAACGTTCAGGTACCCAGCGGCCAGTGCCTGCCCACCTCTGGGTCAGGTTCCCAGCTCAGCGTGCCCTGGCCGTCCCCATGGTGCAGAACCTCAGCTCTCCTTTCCTGCCTTCAGGTTCTGCACAGCAGATGCATGCAAGATCTGGGCCACCTCATAGCAACTCTGCTGGAGGCGGAGGCAAGCTCGACCAGCTTGGACGACGTGGTCGATGTGAGTAGCCCTGGGGCAAGAGGGAGAGCGTCAGAGGGGCAGGGCATTGAGTCTGCAGAGGGTGGCAAGAGGTGGATACCTTTGCTATGGGAAAGCAGGGCTTTGGCTCCTCGCTCTGAGGCTGTGTGTTTGTGCGGGGCGAGGGGCTGAGCTGGGGGACGCGAGCCCCCGGCCATGTGGCCTCAGGACAGGCAGAGAAGTGGGCCGTGCCAGAGGGAAGGCCGGGAGCCAGCCCGGAGCTGGACGAGAGCAGCCGGGGGCGAAGGCTGGAGTGGGGAGCCGCTGGCAGGGAGGCAAGAGCCGTCTGAGGGCAGAGGCAGCGGGGGAGAGCGGGGCGGTGGAGACAGCAGTGCCAGTGCTCGGTGGGGCTGGGGGCTGCGCCAGGAAGGGGCCAGAGAAGGAGGGAGATGGAGAGAGATCTTGGGGAGAGAAAGACGCCGGTTGTAAGAGAGACGTGCCCTGCCCCAGGTGCTGAAGGACTGGCTCACCTCGGGGACAGAATGGGAGCGGGAGAGAGCCCTGTGGATTTTAGCCCATGTGCTGGGAGCTTACAAGGAGCGATTTGAGCTGATGGTGAGTAGGGACCTCCTGTGTCCCACTGTGCCCCCTCCCCATCATTGATGGCCCCGGAAGAAAGCCCGGCCTGGCCGGGTGCTGGGTTTCGGGGCTCTGGGATCACGGGGCAGCCCTTCTGCCAGTGGCCACTCAGGGAGCGGGATGGGCGGCAGAGGCCAGCGGGTGCTGGGGCTGCCTGCGACCCTTTCCCTGCTGCTCTTCCCTGCAGAGAGGACGTCCTTGGAATGGCTTCGGCTCCCTGGTGGGACTGCTGGGCACTCTGACTTGCGACTGCGTTGCCACGATCCACCAGAGGCCGTGGCTCTGCCTTGCCTACCTTCTCCAAATACAAGGTGAGGAGAGCGGGCGCTTCCCAGCTGTGCTCAGCCAGATCCTTCCTCCCTTCCTGGCTTGGCACGACCGGGATCCTGCAGGGCCCGGCCCCGTCCCCGGGAGGGAAGCGGGAGACAAGGTGCTCGGCTGGTTTTGTGCCCCCAGCTTGTAAGTCCTCTGCCTCCCTGGCCGTCTCAGGAAGGGTCCCTGGGAGAGAGTGGCTGAGTCCCACCTCCTCGGAGCACGTGTGATGGTGGGTGGTCAGGGCCATCCCCTGCTGCTGTCTGAGGGCAGGACATTGTCGCCAACGCTGGGAACTGTCCCCCGCAACGTCTGTCCCCCTCCACATGCCAGGAGAGGCAGAGGCTGGTCAGCCACCTTGCTCGGATGAAGTCCCTGATGTTTCAGAGGATGCCTTCCCCTTTGCTCGCTACCTTGAGCCTGGAGAGACAGGCAGCTAGCCAGGCAGTCTCCAAACTCACCCCTGCCAGGGAAGACATCTCCTGCCGAGCACAAGAGGGGAAGCCAATTTGCTGCCCAGAGCAAAGTGGGTGGGGAGGAGGCCTGGCGCGTGCTGCAAAGGGTTGTCTTTCACCCCTTTCCTCTTCAGGCAGCGGGGTCTGCGTGTGCTGGGGAAGTCCCAGGGAGTTTTCCCGAGTCCCAGAGACGAAGGTGGCCTGTGTGGGAATCAGGGACACAGCTGCTGGGAGCAGAGGCCGGTGGCTGCTGAAACCCTGCAGCCCCAGCAAATAGTTCAGGGAGGAAGAGGGATCTTTCCAGCCTGGGATTTGTCAGCCGCTTCTCGAGCTCAGGAAACCCTGCTCCACCGAGTTCAGGAGGGCCTGGCTTTCCCTGTGGCCTTCGCTGCCACCACTTGGGTTCTCCTTGAACAGTATCCGGGGCCAGAGGCTGGGTTTCCGTAGACATGACTCCTCTTTTCTCCTGGTGTTTGTTTCAGCCAAGACCAGGAAGGTGGTGTCTGGGGCAGATGAGATCAGGCGCCTGTGTGAGGAGCTGAGGAGCCCAGAGCCCGAGACTCTGAAAGAGAACGGTGTCGCAATAGCAAAGGTAACTGGCCCCAAAGCAGTGGGCTGGCGGCCCAGCTCCGGGGCTCCTGCACATCCCCCTGCTCCCCTCCAGAGCCTCGTGCTGTCTCCGGAGCGACCTGCCCAGGACGGCTGTTGTTAGCAAGCAGGAGGAGGCTTTGGGGCAGGACTGCCCTTTAGGCATGCTGGAGCAGATCCTCTGTGTGTGTGTGTGTGAGTGAGTGAGTGAGTGCTCTTGTCAGAACACAACTGTGGTCTGTAAGCAAACAACACGGGGGGAGACGCTTCCACATCAGTTGGCTGCATCAGATGTAAACAGCACTGTGTGCACAGCGGGAGGATCAAGCCCTCACCCCCTCCATGACTGCCACACTGGCAGTCCTGTCCAGCTTCCTGTCCTTGCCGCATTGCTGGAGCAGAGCTGTGATGCAGTCTCTTCTGTTCCTGACTTCTCTCCAGGCCATTTGCAAATACATCCCTCCAGCGCAGGCGAGAGACTTTCTGACCGCTGTCCTGGACAGCTTCAGGCACGTCAGACCCACGTGTGTGAAGGCAGTGTGGAAGTGGGTGTGTCGCTTCCTGGTGGAATCCACCGAGGAAATAGTCCCGGAGGTAAAGGAGAACTTTTTTTTCCATGCGACGTTGCCTTGTCTCCTGTTGGCTGTTGCACTGCACCCTGTGCAGTTGGCACGGGCTCAAGAAACAGCGCCGGTGTGCCGAGCCGAGGGGCTGCTGATGGTTGGAGTTGTGCATTAGCACCTGCTGCTGGTGTCCGCTCCGTCTGGTGACAAGGACACGGGCACCTCTTGTCCGCCGTCTCCCATAGTCCAGGTCCTTGCCATGAGGGAGGCAGCTGTCACTGGGAGGCCTCGCCTTGCCGTTCCTGCCCTTCCTCTGAGGTCACTGTCAGCCCTCGCTGCCCAGGGACGCGCTTCACCCTGCTCTTTGCTTTCCCCGGCTGGGGCGTTACCCAGCCTCCGAGGTGGCCGCCCTTTAGCCACCAGTTGCTGCCCGTTTGGAGGCTGGGAGCCTCTGGCCTGGTGCTGTGCCTGCCCTTTCATGGCTCCTGTTCTCCACTGTCAGCCTTTGAAAGGCCCAAACAAACAAAGTCTCCTTCCTTCAGGGGAAGGTCCTCTGCGTGGGGTTGGCGCTTTGGGAAAGGAGGGTAGAGGCAAGGAAAAATGTCCCTGGAGACCTGGGTTCCTCTGCAAGGAGAGACGTGGCCTTGCAAGGCCACACGTGTGCAACTGCCAAGAGCACGCTCAGCTCCGGCCATGAGCCAGGGTCAGGCAGGGTGGAACGGGGCGAGGTTTCGAGCTAGACCTGGGCTCCCTGTCACGGGAGCAGGCATTGCTCACGTGCTGAAGGACCGTGCCTGGGCCCCGCAGGAAGGGGTAAAGGATGCACCGAGCCCTTCTTTCTCCCATTCTTCCATCCAGATGCCAAAAATCCTGCAGACCCTTTACACCTACATGGAGAAGAGCCCCCACAGGCCCTTCTCTTTCCGTGCGGTGTTCTTCCTCACCTGCTCTCACCGGGAGCCTGCGATCAGCTGTCTCCTCCAGAAGGGTCTGCCCATGGACGGGTACGTGCACTACCCACCTCCCTCGCTGTAGTCAGAGAGAGTCCTCGCAGCTTGCTTGTGCTGTGGGGGGTGGTTAAGAAGCAGGTCTTTTTTCTGCCTGAACTGTCTTGTGCTTGTGTCTGGACCGCGAGTGGAGCGTTGTAAGCCCCGCTGCAGACGAGGAGAAGGTTTGAGGGCGCTGCAGCACTGCAAGGGTACAGGCTCAGAGGTGAATGTCTGTTCCCTTACAGAGACACGGTGGAGCTGTGGAGGAGCCTCGGGAGAAGCACCATCGGGACTCGGGTCCTGAAGTGCTTAGCAGAGAAACTGAACCGAGTGGGGAACAACTGCCTGCAGGATGAGGACTCTGCTTGTGAGCGGCACAGCCGTCGCGCTGCTCTGGAGGCTGTGACGGTACGTTCAACAGCAGACGCGTTTCTGCATCTTCGCTTCTGCTTTCTAACTCGTTCTTCGGCGCGAGGGAGTCGGGTGCCCTTTGTGGATGCCCGTGGAGACTCCCAGGGCGCTGTGCTGGGCCGGCCTGCGGTGTGGGGAGCGGGGACAGTTTTGTGCTCCTGAGGCACAAGGCTGTTGCAGAAGTGACGATTGTGGAGAGTAAGCACCCTGCCCAAGGCAGGCGGGGAACCAGGCTGGTGGAAAAGGCCTTGCCTGACCAGGTGGTTCTCCGTCATGTTCCTCTGTAGATCACCCATGCCATCTCCGAGGTGGTGCTAGCTCTGGGGAGCACAGAGGAGCTCAAGCGGCTGCTTCCCCACCTGCTTCCCAGCCTCCTGAGGTGGGCCAGTGAAACACTGGGTGAGGAGAGATCGCTTTCTCCCCTGAGCACCTGGAGAGAGCTTTTCCTCGAGTGCGGGATCGCTGAGGAGAAGCCTTGCAGGTAAGGAGCCGGAGCTTCCTTTGAAGCTTTGGCTTCAGTTCCCCTTGCCAGGACATGTGCATTGATGGGACCCTCAGCGGGAGGAGCGTGCCCCTCGCGGGCACCCGCATCATTCTTGGCAAAGCGCTGGTGGGAAGAGGTAGTAGGTGTTGCCGTGGTTATGTAGCACGGAGTCAGCTAGGGACGTGGGTTTTCTGCTGCTTGTGTGGGTTTGGGGGATGGAGAAGATGCCAGTGTCGTTAGCTGCAGTCTTGCAGGCCCTGAAGCATCATTTCAGGGGTATTTAGCTTTGCCACAGATGAATTTTTCCCCTAACCTGCTGTGATTTCCAATTTCTTTGGGTTTGTGGCTGTGGTGTTGTGTTGTTTTGTTTGACTGCGTTTTGACTTGTGTTGTGTTTGGTTTCATTTCCCAGGCTTTTCCTTGTGGCTTTAGAGAAGGTGCTGGGCAGATGCCTGGCTGACAAATGGATGCAGCTGCTGACGAATCAGGCGGCCTGGGCTCTCCTGGAAAATCCCCTCTGTCACCCTGATGGGGTGACTCTCCTGACCAGGTAAGAGCCCCAGGGATGCATCTGGCCACGTCCAGTGGAGCTGTGCCCGGGGAAGTGGCTGCCGGGACCCTTCCGGCGTGCCTGGGAAGCTGTCCTGAGCAGAAGAAGAGTGTCTGCGTCAGTGCAAGTGAGGTTTGGAGACCTGGCCTGTGGCCTTCCGGGGTAACTGTGTGTCCCTCGCTTGTGCTCCCTTGCGCAGCGTCCTGCTCCGCGCTGAGCTCGTATCGCCGTGTCTGATGAAGAACCTCTCGGCATGGCTCAATTCCCACTCGGCGAAGCTGTGGGTGACAGCTGTAGCTTTCTTTGCTGAGGTAAGGCAGGGGGTCGGCAAGGAAGGGTTCAGAGGGGTTTGACTGAGATACTGCTCCTTGGGATGTCTTTTTTTTTTTTTTTTTTGTGGGAAGATCCCTGGAGAAAGGGTCCCTGGAGCAGGACAGCCAGAGGAGCGCCTGGCTGGGACCAGGTCCCCATGGTGCTCCTTGTGTCGTTGCAGCTCTTACAGCACTACGGTGTGACAGGTCCCGAGGGGTGAGGCGGGCGCTGGAGGAGTCCTTCTGCAACACCTGGCCCCAGCCAGCACCAGGGAGTTCAATAAAGCTCACCAAAAACTGCCTGAAGCAGAGCGTATCGCTTGCCCGGTGGCACAGTGTGGGGGTAGCAGGGGGAAAGGGAGGCACTGGGTGGAGTAGGGGACACTGGGAGCAGGGTGGGACGAACTGAGGGACACAGCAGTTTGAAGGGGGTGGAAAGGAGGGCAGCCGGGGGATGAGTGGGGGTGTTGGGGGGAATCTTAAAGGGTCAACAATGGCTTAGGGGCTGAGCAGAGCGACAGAGTGAGGCAGAGGGGTCTGGCTGGCCCATCGGACCCCTGCCCGTTAGCACAGGCCCCACTGGTGCTGCTCCACAGCCCCGGCAGGGCTGGGCACATCCGCATGGAGCAGGGGCAAGTCCCCACAGGGATCTCGCTGGCAGAGGAGTGGTTTCATCCCTGGGGCTGCCGCGTGCTCTGGCCCCACTGCGAGCCCATGTAAGCCTCTGGTTTCCTGTCCTAGGGGTCCCACCGTGTGTCTGGTCCAAGCTGGAGACTCTGCAAAGTTTGCTCCAACGCAACACATGCTTTCACCTCGCGCAGCGACATTGCTTGGTCGAGGTGAGGATGGAGCTGTGAGAGGAAGCTGAACCCCTTTCTGGATTGAACACCAGGCTGAAGGTGTTCTGCTGTGAAGGGCACCAGCAAGGGCTGAGGTGCTGGGGCCAGGGGAACCTACCTATATGCTCTTACGTGTGGCATGCTAGAAATAAGTCAGTAGAACAGGAATGCAGACCAGCTGAAACTGGAGATTTTTCATCTGTGCCACTCAAGGCAGCTCCATTGCATTGGATGGAATGGTGATAGCTTACAATAAATAAGGCTCACCTGTGAGGTTCTTCTTGAAAATGTGACAAGCTTTCTGAAAAGCTGTAGGGAGAACTGTGGAAACTAGAAATAGGAGCTAAAGATGACTGGTTACAGCATCTCTGCAGGGGCCCAGTCAATGATATGGATTTATTTACAATTGAGGAAAGAAGTACCTTAGCTTTTGCCCTAGGACTTTTCTTCAGGATCTGATTCTTCAAAATTCAGAGGTACTTCTAGAAGTGCTAACAAAACTTGTCTCCTGCACGAAGTCTGTGTCTGAATCACCTTTTGAGAATTTCCAGAAATAGTTCAGCAACTTTTGCTATGAATCCTGAAACAGGCAGCTTCCTTCCTCCTTTGGTTTGAAAAGGAATTAAAGGTTTAGCTGGATTCATGTGAATGTTGCTGATTATTGCACTGCACTGTGATTACTGTTTAGCTGGTGTATTTGCTAATGATGGGATAGTTGAACTTCAGAAATGTAGTGCTAATGATGCTTTTCCTTGACCCTGTAGTGGAATGAGTGCTTTTTGTGTAGTGGAGCAGAGATATTGAGCATTACCAAGACTAGGCTGTGTGCTGCAGAACTCATCTGATCTTTGTGTATAATAGGTTTGCCTGTTTTTTTACAAATACTGTACCCTAAAGAGTTGTAACACAAAACAATTGAGTTACAACAGAGTATCTGAGCTCAACAGCTGTAACCACTCACGTGTTAGAGAAGACCAAAACCTTGCAGTGATAGATGCCAGGAACTGTGAGGTGCTAAACTGGCAGAAGTAAGCAGTCATACTTCTGTGACTATTGCTTGTAAAGTAAAATTCTCATTTTGTTTCAATATGAGCAACAAAACTGAGCTTCTGGGTGTATCGATGGTCAAATGCCTTTAGTCTTGGATCACTAGAAAAGAGCAGAGGATATGGTCTGTGTAACCACTTCAGTCATTGTTGTGTCAGAGAATATCAAGGGTTAACAAGAATAGCAAAGCTGTATAGATGTTTTTCGCAATAAAGATGCGACTCTAAAAATAACTGGATGGAAACTACACAGTGTATCTGGAGGAGAACAAACTTCAGGAACTGCAGACTTGGAATTTGTTTGGAGTGGTGGTGGATGCAATCCCATAGCCACTCTTTTCAAAGCTTATTTTCCCATCTCACGCACGCAAACGAACATCTAAATGCTTGTGCCGCAGATGCAGGAGTGCAGAAAACAGGCAGACAGGTTTTAATCAAACTTTATTAAACTTTTTAATAGATGAGCACCGTAAGGCATTCTTTTTAAAGTTTAAGGTCAGATGATCTCATGATTTTTCCAGGTTAGAGGTTACTAATTTATAATAAGGTCAGGAAAAACAATCAGCTTTAAAATTGAGTGTACCTACTCTTTTGTTTGCTGTACAACCTGCTGTTTGATGAAAATTAATCAATTCACCCCACGTTCTGTGCTGCAAATACAGAGGCTATGAAAGCCTCTTAATCTCAATCTAAAATACTCTTGCTGTTACTGAAATTGAATCTGCTGTGGCCTGTCACCAGGCAGATGCGCTAGACTCATTCTTTTTTGCTTTCTGGCATCTATAGCTTTCCCACCAGCTAAACTGGACAAATTGCGGTGTTGATTTGCTTAGTAAGGACTCGGGGTAGCATGCAAAGATTGAGTGAACTCCTTTCCTCTCCCACCAGTCCATAGAGGAACCGAGGGGTGGGAGGGTATTGGGCGTGTGTGGGGACAGCAGGATTAAGTCATGTGTAGGGATAGCAGGTTGAGAAAGAGATTAAGGCACCAGGGGTGGGCGTCTTCCCTTCAGAATGTTTCACTGTAATAATCCACAGCAAAACCTGGTGCTGGGATTTTTAGATTTTCAATATTTTGGCATAAACCACCCTGGAGAAGGTGGAACCTTCCTCAGACTTAAACTTTGTGATGACTTTCTTCTTTGCAGTAGACCTTAATCTCTAAACTCTTAAGAACCATCAGTTCAGAATCTGGCAGTTGTAGTTTACTTTTTCTCCAGGCAAAGTAGATAAACAAGAACTTGGGTGTTGCTTGTTTCTTGGGCAGACTGAAGGTCTGTATCTATATCTATATATATATATATATATTTTTTTTTTACTTATGTGATTGTGTATATATATATTTATATATGTGTGTGTGTGTATATCTGGGATCTATACCAATTTCATCTACAAAAAGTACTCTTCTCCATGACATGATGTAATGTGTCTCATACTTGCTGTTTTACAAAAATGCTGTTCATCCCTGGATCTACAGGTTGCTGTTGTTCTGGGGACCCTTTGAACTGAGAGGCAGCAGATAAAACCTCAATGTTGAGACTCCTGTTTTCCAAGCAGCGTTCAGCAGGAGGATGGCACTGCCCGCATCGGTGGTCACACTGTAAAACCAAGAGAGTGAGCACTCCAGCCTCAGTCAAACAGCAGAGGAGAGCCCCGAAGCAGCACAGCTATCTGGCAAGAGTAATCTTTCCAATGGCAATGATGGAGTCTTAAAAAAAAAAAATAAATAAAAAGCTTAAAAATAAGCTTTGAAAACTGTTTTGCTAGCTGGTTAAAATTAGCACAGAAAGTACTGAGAGGCGGGCATGGTCATGGAAGCAAAAAGGCATTTTGCTGTTTCATTTCGTTGTGGTTAGGAATACTTGTCTGTGAAGGAGAGGCTCGCCACCAGGATGCTGTCTTCATCAGCCTTTTTGAGATGGAGACATCAACTACAGAAAGACCTGGGGAGAGGGCTGCTGATGGTGAAACGCTATTCCCCGTTGCTTTTTGGTGTTTATCGGAGGTTTCAGGTCCCTCACTCTGCAGCAGAAGAGCTCATGCTTCAGCAGTAGTAGCCCAGTGAGCTAATTTGTCTGAGTGTTTTGAAACAACAAAATGAAGAGAGAAATAGAAAGAGGCAGGCTGCCGCCTTCACAAAATCCCAGAAGTAGGAGTCATTTTTTGGTGTGTCGAAAAAGCCCGCAGACCAAGTCTCCGTTTGTCTGAAAGTGACATATTAGTCTCCAAGAGTTACTTAGAAAAGAGAAAATAAATGGCCCCAGTAGCCAGTAATTTTCTGTTTCTGTGTATTTAAGGGAAAAGAAACACAGTAGCTATTGCCTGGATCAAAATGAGTACTTCACTTATAGATAGGTTGGGCTTTTTTTTCCCCTTTTGCTCACGATTCAGAGAACAAATACCCACGGTGATATTTTAAGGATGCTGTTCTGAATTTTGTTGCCCTTCCAGTTAAAATAAAACACAAAGTTTTGTAGCTGCGAAGGAATTTGGTATATATAACTCAATGAAATAACAGATTCATGGCTGAACTTCTCTTAGCTATTTCTTTATCACACTCAGGGACTGGGCTGTGTACCGAAGAGCAGAAATTCATATGTAGGTTATTTTTTGACCAAACTTTCTCCCTTCTACAGAAGGGAGTAAAAGAACTAGATACAATTCATGTTGGGTAATAGGGCAATGACCAAGAAAGCATTAAATTCTACATTTTTATTAACTCTGGGAACAGTGGGGAAAAAACAAAAAAGCTGGCTGAGAAGCCTGTTCCTGCTCTCCAGAAGCTTCTTGTGGTGCAAATCCACTGATGCCAGGAGGTAACCAAAACAGAGGATCTGTGAGGAGAATTTCATGGCTACTGACATGCTCGGTAGCAATCCTGGCAACTAGATTGCGTGTATATATACTTTCTGATTTTCGGTTGTGAGTATTGTAATTTCTAAGCAGTCCCTTTCTACTTAAAAAGCACCAAAACCCAAACATTCATATTGGGTTAATCCTCATTTTGCTGCCTGTATATTTGCTATTGTGATAACTGTCATTAAGAATTAATCTTTTTTTTTTTTTTTTTGTTATAGTAGGGGCTATAGTCTAAAACAGACCAAGGGATCCACCATCCCTTCACCAATGGCAAAAATCAAAATGCATGAGAGGAAGAGAAGCGATGGGGGAAAAAAAGAAAGATGTAGAGAGGTAAATTAAACTATCTCAGGCGATGCAGCGGTAAAGCTGGACGAGTCCTGGAGATGCAAAGTAAAGCCCTAGGGCTCATGCTCACCAAATAAAGAGCTGTAGCAGTTCAAGATGTTGCTACCCTTGGGCAACGTTTCCGTCCCCGCAGCATTTATCTCAGAGTCCTGCATCTCTGTGCACTGCTTCCTCAGAGGGGAGCCAAAGCTCTGCCCGGGACAAGGGACCGCGCATCCTCTCTGCATCCTTGGGGACACCGCCACCCGTGGGGTGGGTCACCGGAGCTGGACCTACACCAGCAGCGTTCACCACAGCTTGCCTTGCTGAAGTCTGGTGCTTGACCACATTTTTCTTCTCTCCTGAGTGTATACTTAGTTTTCCTGATGGAAACATGGGGGTGGTGCGTGCTGTGGCTTTTATGGTAAACTGAAGGGGTACATAATGGTAAATGAAAAAGTGAAAGGTGAATACATACATGTATTTTACCTGAGGTTGATTTGTTACACTCAGCTTACTCTGATTTTAATTGTAAGTGGTCATTTGGATAGGGCTTCATCAACAGCAGTTCTTCTTAAAGAAGTGGCAATTTGGAAGGGTTCTGTTTTGGGCACTGCTTATTTGTCTTCTACTGGTGATGATTTAAGCAAGTAGGGTAGAAGACCACAGGAGGATGGAAGTGTCAGGGTGTGCCATCTGTGAACACAGCCTTGAGGCTCATCCTACTCTGAATGTGCATTATCTATCTATGTTAAAAATATCTGGAGTCTAGACAGCTGTGAAATTCTGCAAATGAAAAGCTTCATGCAAATATGATTTCCTTAATAGCAGAACTGTTCTAAAGTCTCTGAACTTGTTTTACAAATCAATGGAGCAAAGTGGCTTTTGTGGAATTATTGCTGCAAATAAGATGAAAATCAAACCC
>Ga0181612_153187_pt1 | contig 24116 bp, 19 predicted proteins | sample HoacroProtozoa21_FD_119630 | JGI IMG/M metagenome (GOLD analysis project Ga0181612, IMG submission 119630) | Hoatzin crop microbial communities from Cojedes, Venezuel. Combined Assembly of Gp0051906, Gp0051904, Gp0051908
AAAAAAATAAAAAAAGGAAACGGGCCCCTTTCCGGGCCCTTGTTCTTTTTGCGTTGAACACATTCTTTTCTGTCTTTTTACGCTTTGTATCTATAAACAATACTTGTCCCTATTACTTTTGTCCGGCTTGAATCGGCATACCAGGTATAGTACAGTTTCTGGTAAAATCCCGGCAGGGTGTTGTGCCGGGCTGTTCTGCAGGAATACCATACCTTTGTGTTCGAAAGATAATTCTCTTTAATATATTTCTTGATCATATACGCGGCTGCCGAAGAAACAGCATAACAGGGGATTATCTTCATTAGTTGATTCGTGATCTTGGAAACAAGCATCTCTGCAATTTTTGTTTCAAAGATCGTATTTCCATAAGCTGCAGATCCATAGGAACCATAATTCCCGTGATTTTGAATGTTGTTTCTTTCATCCCTGATTAATTTTTTTGCAGATGTACTTATGGTCTTATTTAATTTTCATAGGTGTATCCATGATGCACCCGCAATGTTTCAGTACATCGGAATCCCCTCCCGTTCTTTCAATCGTCAGTTATCTTCTCTTCTTTTTTCTTCATATATCTCTGTGCCAGACCTTTGGTGATGAATCCATATACCACCAGACAGGCCAAAAGGAACGCTGCGCCCGGAATCAGTTTGATCGGATCATACTCTCCGAATACGATCCACCAGAGACTGAGAATATAGACCCAAAGCACATCCCTGGACGCATTCAGCAGGATCTTCGGGGTGCTGCAGCCGATCATCCGGCGGATATCGTCTTCCGGATCGGCGGAGAGCCTCTTTTTGCTGACGCCGAAGCCGCTTCCCATATAGATCCACCAGTAGGCATTGACAAGGACTGAAAAGGCAAGGACATCAAACTCAATACCCCATCCCACCGCCGTCATTTCAGCGGACACGGTATTCTGCTGAGGATACATCAGCTCCAGCACAACGTTCAGAAAAACGCCCAGCAGCAGATCCATCAGAAAGCACTGGATCATGCCCAGCCGCTTCCGGCGCTTGTCGTCGCCGCACCAGGCCCGTATCAGCGTATGTATCGTCATCTCTCTTTTCCTTTCCGATTCAAACAAAGACCGCGTTTCTTATCTCGCCAGTACGATCAGCAGGATCCATCCGGCACATACCAGCCCCAGAACGAGGATCTGAACAGCCTTCCGGTATTTCTGCTCCCTGCCGTCGCCTTTCTTCCGGAGAAAATACGCCGGAAGCATCAGAAGGATCCCCAGCACCAGCAGGCCCGCCCAGACGGCCAGTCCCGCGGCCATGCTCTTTCCAAGAAGCCGGGCCGTAACGGCAAAGGCAACCGCCGTCAGGATCATGCCCAGCACGGTATCACGGAGCCTCTCCGACCGCGCCGCGCCGTCGGGATGCGGACCTGAAAACTGGTCTTCCAGCACCCCGCCCTGAAACTTCAGATAGTCTTTCGCGATATCCACGAAGGAATTTCCCCGGCTCTCCTCCGATTCGATCCGCTCCCAGTAGTAGTCGGTGCGCAGATCCTCCAGACCGCCCTGCTCCGCGCCCAGTTCATCGAGAACGGACACGGCGCCCCGGATCTCCCGCAGCTGCTTTTCCAGGGACTTTCTGCTGTCCGAGAGCACCTGATCCAGGGAGACGGCTCCGTCCTGAAGATCCCGGATCGACTCCAGGGGCACTCCCAGCTTCCGCAGGATGATGATCTTCTTAAGCTGTTCGATGTCCTGTTCCGAATAATCCCGGTATCCGTTTTCCAGACGGACCGGATCGATCAGGCCTTCCTTTTCGTAAAACCGGATGTTGGACCGGGACATGCCCAGCCGCTGTTCCGCTTCGTTGATCTTCACCCGATCCCCTCCTGTCACTTCCTTTATAAACTATAAACCCGCTGTACAGTCAAGTCTGTTTCCGAAATTAACGGAAATTTTTTCGTTCCGGCCGCTTTAAAGACGAAAAGACCGCGGGATCCCGGCTCCGGAACCCCGCGGTCTTCGGATTTCTATTCTCATTTTCCGGGACCTCAGAGATCGTCCTCGTCTTCCCGCCGTCCCTCCTGGCGGTCCAGTACGCGCAGCACGTGGCGCACCAGAGGCGTCAGGGCCAGCGCTCCCAGGATCCCCAGCACGGCCTGCACCAGATCCGGCAGCACGGACGCGGCCGCCGCCGCGGCGTTTTCCGTCAGCAGCAGGTCGTAGAAATAGTATCCCGCCACCATGACGGTCTCGCCGCAGATCCCCGCCGTGATCACGGCCGGTACGGGGTGCTTTCGGTGCCGGATCCGGGAAAAGATCCAGGCCGCCAGCAGGGCATCCGCCGCCTTGATGACAAAGGTGCCCGGCGCGTAGACGGTATAGCCCAGGATCAGATCCGCCGTCGCCGCTCCGAAGCCCGCGGCCGCGGCGGCCGCCGCCGGGCCCAGGAAAAAGGAGGCCGTCAGCAGCACCATGTCTCCGGCGTTGGCGTAGCCTCCCCCCGGCAGGGGGATGGGCAGGACCAGCGTGGCCACGCAGACAAAGGCCGCCGTCAGGGCCGTTCTTGTCATTTTCCGAAGTCTCGCATCGTCCATACGCTTCCCGCTTTCCGTTTCTTACATCAGCGCATCGAACAGGTTCATCTGGCTGCTCTCCGGCATGTTGCCGAAGGCGCCCATGGACTTGAGGATCTCCAGATGCGTCGTACTTACTTTCGGGCAGTCCATGCCCAGCTCCTCGATGGAGATGTATTCCTTGCCGGAAGCCTGGCATCGCTGCAGATCCTCCGCCGCGGTGGCACCCAGGCCCGAGATGGCCACGAAGGGCGGGCGCAGCTGCTGCTCGCCTTCGATGAGAAACTTCGTGGCATCGGAATGAAACAGGTCGATGCCGGCGAAGCTGAATCCTCTCATGTAGAATTCATAGACGCATTCCATCGTGGTGACCAGGGCCTCTTCCTTGGCGGTCAGGTCCGGTCTCTTCTTGTAGTCGTTCAGGGTCTTTCTCACCAGATCCACGCCCTGGCACATCAGCTGGGCGTCAAAGGCGTCCTTCTGGCTGCGGCGGTAGAAATACGCCGAGTAGAAGGCCAGCGGCCGGTGCACCTTGAACCAGGCGATCCGGAAGGCCATCATGACGTAGGCCACGGCATGGGCCTTGGGGAACAGGTACTGGATCTTGCGGCAGGACTCGATGTACCAGTCCGGCACACCCATCTCCCGCATCTGCTTTTCCGCATCTCCGGGGAAGGAGCCGGTCCGGGAGACCTTGCCCTTTCGCACCGCTTCCATGGTCTTGAAGGCCAGCGACCCGCTCATGCCCTTGCTCATCAGATACAGCATGATGTCGTCGCGGCAGCCCACGCAGTCGTCGACGGAGGCGATGCCCCCGACCACCAGGTCCCGGATGTTGCCGGCCCACACGTCGGTGCCGTGGGAGAAGCCGGACAGCCGGATCAGGGTGTTGTATTTGGTGGGACGGGTATCCACCAGCATCTGGCGGGTAAAGCCCGTGCCGAATTCCGGAATGCCCAGGGAGCCGGTCTTGCCGATGATGGGATCGTCCTCCGGCAGACCCAGCACGGCCGGAGACAGGAAGATCTTCATGGTCTCCCGCTCGCCCAGCTCGATCTCCCGGGCGTCGACGCCGGTGAGATCCTCCAGCATGCGGATCATGGTGGGGTCGTCGTGCCCCAGCTCGTCGAGCTTGAGCAGGTTCGACTCCATGCAGTGGTATTCGAAATGGGTGGTGATGATGTCGCTGTCCTTGTCGTCCGCGGGATGCTGCACGGCGCAGAAGTCCGTCACGTCCAGATCCTGCGGGATGATGACCAGGCCGCCGGGGTGCTGGGAGGTGGTCCTCTTGATGCCCACCAGGCCCTTGGCCAGGCGGTTCTCCTCGGCCTTGGTGACTTTCATGTCCCGTTCTCTCAGATAGTTGAGAACGTACCCGTAGGCCGTCTTCTCGGCGATGGTGCCGATGGTGCCGGCGCGGAACACGTGGTCCGAGCCGAAGAGGGTCTCGGTGTATTTATGGCTCTTGGCCTGATATTCTCCGGAGAAGTTCAGGTCGATATCCGGGGTCTTCTCGTTGCCGGGAAAGCCCAGGAAGGTCTCGAAGGGGATATCGAAGCCGTCGCGCTTCATCATGGTGCCGCACTCCGGGCAGACCTTGTCCGGCATGTCCGCGCCGCAGCCGTAGCTGCCGTCGGTGACAAATTCCGTATGGCGGCACTTTGGGCACCGGTAGTGGGGCTGCAGGGGATTGACTTCGCTGATCCCCGACAGGTAGGCCACGATCGAGGAGCCCACGCTGCCCCGGGAGCCCACCAGGTAGCCGTGCTCCATGGAGTCCTGCACCAGCTTCTGGGCGCTCATGTAGATGACGTCGTAGTGATGGCCCAGGATGGTGTCCAGCTCCGTGTCCACCCTCTTCCGGACGATCTCTTCGGGCTTTTCGCCGTAGAGCTCGTGCATCTTGTCGTAGACCATGTCCTTTAAGATCTTCGCGGAATCACGGATCTCCGGCGGGAACAGGCCTTTCGGCAGCAGCTCCAGGTCCTCGGTGAGGTCCGCGATGTAGCGGGGATTGCGGATGACCACCTCTTCGGCGGTCTCCTTTCCCAGATACTCGAATTCCGAGAGCATCTCCTCGGTGTTCCTGAAATAGATGGGGCAGCTGCGGTCGGCGTCGTTAAAGCCCTTGGCCGCCTGCAGGATGTGCCGGTACTGCTCGTCCTCCGGGTCCAGGAAATGGACGTCCGAAGCCGCCACCACCGGCTTGTGCAGACGCCGTCCGGTCTCCACGATCCGGCGGTTGTACTCCTCCAGCACGTGGATGTCCCGCACCACGGCGTTTTCCACCAGGAAGGAGTTGTTGCACAGCGGCTGGATCTCCAGATAGTCGTAGAAATCCGCGACGGCGTCCAGCTCCTCGTCGGTGGCGCCGCGCATGACGGCGCCGTACAGTTCGCCCATGCCGCAGGCCGATCCCAGGATCAGGCCCTCCCGGTGCTGGATCAGCAGGGACTTGGGCACCGTGGGCGTCTTGTGGAAGAATTTAAGATAGGACTGGGTCACCAGTTCGTACAGGTTCTTCAGGCCCTGGCGGTTTTTCACCAGGACGATCATGTGCTTGGAGCGGGCCACGTCCGTCCGTTTGAGACGGTGGTAGACCGTTTCGATGTCGTCCACGGTCCTGACCCCCTGCTGCCGCAGCATGGGCAGAAAGCAGCCCATGATCCGGGCCACCACCATGGCGTCGTCCGAGGCCCGGTGATGGTTGAATTTCGGCAGCTTCAGATGGTTGGATACCGTGTCCAGCTTAAAGCGCTTCAGGTCCGGCAGCAGAGCCCGGGACAGGGCCAGGGTATCCAGATACACCGGCGAAAAGCGCAGGCCGTGGCGGGCACAGGCCGCGTGCATGAAGCCGGTGTCGAAATCCGCGTTGTGGGCGATGATGGGCCGGTCCCCGGCAAATTCCAGGAACATCTCCATGGCCGTTTTTTCGTCCGGCGCGCCTTTGACGTCGTCGTCGGTGATGCCGGTAAGCTTCGTGATCTCTTTGGGGATGGGCATCCCGGGATCCACGAAGGTGTTGAATTCCTTTAAGATGGTGTCTCCCCGGAAGATCTGGGCGCCGATCTCGGTCATGCGGTCGTTGACCGCGTTCAGGCCCGTGGTCTCGATGTCAAAGGAGACGAATTCCGTATCCAGAGGCAAAGAGCAGTTTCCGTGCACCGCCCGGTTGCCGTCCATGTCGTTGACAAAGTAGATCTCGCAGCCGTAGATGATCTTGACGCCGTACTTCTTCCCCGCCTTCCACAGATCCGGGAAGGCCTGGCAGACGCCGTGGTCGGTGACGGCGATGGCGGGCATGCCCCAGTCGGCGGCCCGCTTGACGATGTCCGCCGGCTCCGTCAGCGCGTCCAGGGCCGAGAAGCGGGTGTGCATGTGCAGCTCCACTCTCTTTTCCGGGGCGTTGTCCGGACGGACGTATTTTTTCCCCTTCATGATGTTCCGGGGCTCCAGGACCATGTCCTCGTCGTAGCGGGAGTAGGTGATGTCCCCCTGGATGATCAGGTGGTCGCCCACGCCGATCTGGTCCAGGATCTTCTGGTCCTCTCCTCCCCGGAGGTATTTGGAGACCCTCACGGAGCCCGACAGGTCCGTGATATCGAAGATCAGCACCGCGGCGGAGCGCTTCTGCAGGGTCCGGGAGGAGACTTCGAACACGTCTCCTTCGATGACGCAGCTGCCGGTCTCCAGGGTCAGATCCGACATGGGGGTGATCTTTCCCCGGATCTTCTTTCCCATGAGGACGCTTCCCTGGGGCTGTCCCTTCTCGCTTTCCGGCGAGCGGGGCTGCATCTGCGGCTTCGGCCGGGGGTAGTCCGCCTTCAGCCGGACCTCCTCCAGGCCGTACACGGTCTGGATCGCGTCCGTCAGGATCGTCTCCTCCGCCGGCGCCGGCATCTTCTCGAAGTGCGCCGACAGCTCCATGCGCCGGGACTCCAGGTCGATGTCGACCCGGGTGATATAGGCATGGTCCAGACCGCCGCAGAAGCTTTTGTGCTCCGCGCAGTCCGGGAACATGGTCAGAAACGATGTATACTCACTCAATCCAGCTCTTCCTCACTTTTTATCAGGTTCATCAGGGCCTGGCACAGCTGATCATAGGGGTAGGTGCCCAGCACCTCGCCCTTGCGGATCAGAAGGCCGCAGTCCTTTCCTCCGGCCACGCCGTAGTCGGCTTCCCGGGCCTCTCCCGGTCCGTTGACGACGCAGCCCATGACGGCCACCGTGATGTCCCGGTCCAGGTCCGCCACTTTTTCCTCCACCTCATGGGCAAGGCTGATCAGATCGATCTCCGTGCGCCCGCAGGTGGGGCAGGACACCAGCCGCACTCCGCCCTTTCGAAGCCCGCAGGCCTTCAGGATGGCGATGCCGGCCCGGACCTCCTCCACGGGATCGGCGGTCAGGGAGACCCGGATGGTGTTTCCGATGCCTTCGTTTAAAAGCGTGCCGATGCCCACGGCCGACAGGATCGTGCCGTTGTAGGCGGTGCCGGTCTCGGTGACGCCCAGGTGCAGCGGGTAGTCGAAAGTCTCGGAGGCCAGCCGGTAGGCCGCGATGGTCAGGGGCACCGAGGAGGACTTCATGGACAGGGCGATGTCGTCGAATCCGTACTCCCGCAGCAGCCGGATGTGGCCTTCGGCGCTCTCCACCAGCGCTTCGGCGGTGGGGTGTCCGTATTTTTCCAGCAGCGGCTTTTCCAGGCTGCCGGCGTTGACCCCGATGCGGATGGGGATCTTTCGCTCCCGGCAGGCCTCCGCCACGGCTTTCACCCTCTCGGGGCTGCCGATGTTTCCGGGGTTGATGCGGATGGCGTCCGCTCCCCGCGCGGCGCATTCCAGCGCCAGCTTATAGTCGAAATGAATGTCGCACACCAGAGGGATCGGGGACTGCTCCCGGATCGCGGATACGGCCTTGGCCGCGTCCATGTCCGGCACCGCGATGCGCACGATGTCGCATCCGGCGGCATGAAAAGCGCGGATCTGGGAGACGGTGGCTTCCACATCCCAGGTCTTGGTATTGCACATGGACTGGACCGTCACCGGAGCGTCTCCGCCCACCGGCACGTTTCCCACCATGATCTGTTTCGTTTTTTCGCGTGTTGGCATAACTGTCCTCTCCGATCTTTCTCCGGGGGGCTGCGCCCTCAGCCCGTTACCAGCCGGGCGATGTCGTTGTACATCACCACGGCCATCAGGCCCATGAGCAGCACGAATCCCGTGACATTGATGGCATTTTCGTATTTGGAATCCAGCTTCCGGCGCGTCACCGCCTCGATCAGCAGCGTCACCGTCATCAGGAACACTCTGCCGCCGTCCAGCGCGGGGATGGGCAGCATGTTCATCACCGCCAGGTTCACCGCGATAAAGGCGCAGAAGTACAGGATGTTGTAAAAGGCATCCGAACGGGTCTCGGAGCTTTCGCCCACTTCGCTCATCATGCTCACGATGCCCACCGGACCCGACATGTCCTTGAGGCCCACGGCTCCCGTCACCAGCTGCCGCAGTCCTTCCCAGACCATCCGGACGAATTCTCCCGACCAGCGAAGGGAATAGTCGATGACCCGCAGGGGGGTGGCTTCCACCGAGCGGAAGTACAGGCCGTAGCGCAGCCCGCTCTGGCCCTCGTATTCCTTCGGCTCCATGGTAAAGTCCGTCAGGGTGATCTTTTCGCCGTTTCGCTCCAGGACGATGACATAGGTGCCGCCGGTGCCCAGATAGTCCGACACGTCGCTGGCAAAGCGCACCTTTTTTCCGTCGATGGACACGAACCGGTCGCCTTCCCGCAGGCCCTGCTCCCCCTGATAGGGGCAGCCGTCCATGAAGGAATCGATGGTGGTGGTGGAAAAGGCCGCGGCCCCGGAAAAGACCACGATCAGAAGCACCACGCCCATGAGGTAGTTCATGAAGGAGCCGGCGCACAGGATCACAAGCTTCTGGAAATAGTTTTTGTTGATAAAGGCCCGGGGATCGTCGGAATCCTCGTCCTCCCCTTCCATGGCGCAGTAGCCGCCGATGGGCAGAAGACGCAGGGAATACTGGGTCTCCCCTTTGTCCCGGTGCCACAGCAGCGGACCCATGCCCACGGAAAACTCGTTGACCTTCACGTTGCAGGCCTTGGCCGTGATGAAGTGGCCGAACTCATGGATGGCCACCAGCACCCCGAACAGGAGGATCGCTATTACAATATACATTTCAGCCGAATCTCTCCCTTACGTAGTTCCGGGCCCGCTGGTCCGCGTCCAGGATCTCCTCCAGGGTGGGGTGATCGATGCGTCCCAGGGCGCACACCGTCTGAAGGGCCGCGTCATAGATGCGGTTGTAGCCCAGGCGGCCGTCCAGAAACAGATGCACCGCCACTTCGTTGGCCGCCGACATGACGCAGGGGTCCGTGCCGCCGGACCGGGCGCAGTCCATGGCCAGCTTCAGGCAGGGCATGTTCTCCAGATCCGGCGCTTCGAAGGTCAGATCCCTCATGTCCCAGAAATCCAGCCTTTCGAAGGGGGAGTCCTTCCTCTCCGGCCAGGTCATGGCCAGCTGGATGGGAAGGCCCATGTCCGGCACGCCCATCTGGGCGATCACCGTGCCGTCCACCAGCTCCACCATGGAATGGATGATGCTCTGGGGATGCACCACCACCTGGATCTGGTCCGGGCTCACCCCGAACAGATGCATGGCCTCGATGAATTCCAGGCCCTTGTTCATCATGGTGGCCGAGTCCACGGAGATCTTGGCGCCCATGCTCCAGTTGGGATGGCTGACGGCCTGCTGCGGCGTCACGTCCTCCAGGGTGGAGCGGATCTTCCCCCGGAAGGGGCCGCCGGAGCCGGTGAGCAGGATCTTCCGCAGCTCCTCCTTCTTCCGGCCGGTGAGGCACTGGAAGATGGCGGAGTGCTCGGAATCCACCGGCACGATCTCCGCGCCGGTCTCCCGGGCTCTTTCCATGACGATCTCGCCGGCGCACACCAGGGTCTCCTTGTTGGCCAGGGCGATCCTCTTTTTCGCGTCGATGGCCGCCAGGGTGGGCCTGAGTCCGATGGCGCCGGACACCGCCGTGACCACGCAGTCGATGCTCTCCAGGGTGGCCGCCTCCATCAGGGCCTCCAGGCCGCTGCCCACCCGGACGGAGGTATCCGCCAGGCGGACCTTCAGATCCTCCGCCGCCTTCTCGTCGTAGACGCCCACGAACTCCGGCTTTAAGATCCGGGCCTGCTGCTCCAGCATCTCGGTCTTCCGGTTGGCGGTGATGGCCTTTACCGGAATGCCCAGGTGCTGGGCCGCGGAGATGCTCTGCCGGCCGATGGAGCCGGTGCTTCCCAGTATTGAAATCGCGTTAACCATTCTTTTTGTCCTCTTTCACCCCGCCGAATCGCCGGTCTCTTTGCTGGTAGGCCAGGATCGCCTTGTCCAGCTCTTCCGGGCCGAAGTCCGGCCACAGGGTATCCGTATAGTAAAATTCCGAGTAGGCGCACTGCCACAGCAGAAAGTTTGACAGCCGCTGCTCGCCGCCGGGGCGGATGATCAGCTCCGGATCCGGGATCCCGGCGGAGTACATGTAGCCGGAGAACAGCTCCTCCGTCAGCTCCTCCGGAGCCTTTCCGTCTTTCACATCCTGCGCATAGCGCATCGCCGCCCGGACGATCTCGTCCCGGCCGCCGTAGTTGATGCAGAGATTGGCCTGAAAGCCGTTTTCCGTCTCGATCTGCTCGTCGAGCTCATAGGTCTTCTCCACCAGCTTCCGGAGCTTCGGCGACAGGGCGGACACATCCCCGAAGATGCGCATCTTGATCTGGTCCTGCAGCATCTCGTCGATGCCGATCTGGAGATACTGGCCCAGGATCTTCATGATGGTGCCCACTTCCTTCTCCGATCTCTTCCAGTTCTCGGTGGAAAAGGCGTACACCGTCAGATAGTTCATTCCGATGGACTGGCAGTAGTAAGACAGCTGCCGGAATTTCTCGGCACCTACTGCGTGGCCCGCGGTCCGGGGCAGTCCCCGCTCCTGGGCCCATCGGCCGTTGCCGTCCAGTATAATGGCAACATGGCGGGGGATGTTGTTTCTGTCCATCTCCCCCGCCTCATTGTTTACTTGGGTCCTGTTCGCCATCAGACCGCCATCAGTTCCTTTTCTTTTTTGTCGGTGATCTCGTCGATCTTCTTGGTGAAATCATCGGTAAGCTTCTGAATGTCTTTTTCAGCGATCTTGTAGTCGTCTTCGGTGATCTCCGATGCTTTCTGCTCTTTTTTGAGCTTCTCGATGGCGTCCCGGCGCACGTTTCGCACCGCCACCTTGGCCTCTTCGCCGTATTTCTTCACCTGTTTGGTCAGTTCCTTGCGGCGTTCCTCCGTCAGCTGCGGGAAGATCAGGCGCAGGGCGCGTCCGTCGTTCTGGGGGTTGATGCCCAGCTCCGAAGTCAGGATCGCCTTTTCGATGTCCTTGAGAGCCTTGGCGTCCCAGGGCTGGATCAGCAGGCTTCTGGGATCGGGCACGGAGACCGAAGCGATCTGCTGGATCGGGGTGGGCGTGCCGTAGTACTCCACCATGATCTTGGACAGCACCGCCGGATTGGCTCTGCCGGCGCGGACGCCGTCAAAGGCCTCTTCCAGGTTGTCGATGGTCTTCTGCATCTTCGATTCAAATTCCGGGTAGTCAGACATAGTTCAAACCTCCTGATATAGTTTTAAGTCACTTAAATTCTCGTTTCAGTCCAGCGTCACGGTGGTGCCGATGTGCTCTTCGCCCATCACCACCCGGACGATGTTCCGGGGATCGGCCAGCGGAAACACCACGGCCGGGATCTTATTGTCCATGGCAAGGCTGGTGGCCGTCATGTCCATGACGTTCAGGTGCTTTGCCAGCACTTCCGAGTAGGGCACGGTGTCGTATTTCGTCGCCGTGGGATCCTGTCTGGGGTCGGCGGAGTAGACACCGTCGATGTTCTTGGCCAGAAGGATCGCATCCGCGTCGATCTCGCAGGCTCTCAGGGCCGCCGCGGTATCCGTGGAAAAGTAGGGGTTGCCGGTGCCGCCGCCGAAGATGACCACGGTGCCTTCCTCCATGGCCGCCACCGCGTCACGGCGGGTGTAGGTGTCGGCAAAGGTGGTCATGGCCACACTGGTCAGGCCCCGGACCGGGGTGCCCTTCTGCTCCAGACGGTCCGCCACCGCCAAAGCGTTCATCACCGTAGCCAGCATGCCCATGTGATCTGCACGGGATCTTTCCATATGGCCCTCACCGTTTTTAAGGCCTCTCCAGAAATTTCCTCCGCCTACCACCAGGCCGATCTGTACGCCGGCACGGCTGCATTCGGTCAGGGCCTCGCAGACCTTGTCGATGAAGGCAAAGTCCAGACCGGCGGACTGGCTTCCGGCCAGTGCCTCACCGCTGACCTTGATCAGTACGCGTTTGTAAACGGGATCTCCCATGGCAAATCAGCTCCTCTTATTCTCTTTATTTTTATATATTATTGGTCCAAAGCTCATTATAACAGAAATCAGGCATCAAAGATACCCATAATTATGATGCCCAGCACCACCAGCACGATGGAGGCATAATGCTTTTTCGACAGCTTCTCTTTCAGGAACAGCCGGCTCCACACCACGCTCATCACGCAGTAGGCGCTGATGATGGGGGCGGCCAGGGCCACGTGCGCTTCGTCGGCCAGAGCGTAGATATAGGCAAACTGGCCCGCCGTCTCGCAGCAGGCGCCCACGTATTTCGGAAGCTCCTGTTTGAAGACCAGCTTCTGCTTTCTGACGCCCAGCACCCAGACGGCGCAGCACAGGCCGGCGAACAGGAAGGTCAGCTCGTAGGCCGTGTTGGCGGAGTCCTCGTTGAGGGTCAGCAGCACCCGGCTGTCGGCAAAGGTCCCCAGGGCATCCAGCAGGCAGTAGATGATCGGCAGCGCGATGGCCACCGCGCTTTTGGCGTAATGGTGGTTGGAGGCATCCTGCCGTGCCCGGCGAAGATCCTCGTCTTCCGTGGCCTCCGTGACCCCCAGGGCCACCACGCCGATGCACACCAGGGCCACAGCCACCAGCTGCAGGGCCGCCAGGCCCCCGATGCCGTCCACCGCCAGGGTCAGGATCGCCACCAGGGCGCCGGAGGAATTGCAGATGGGCGAGGAGATGCTCAGTTCGATGTACCGCAGGCCGATGTAGCCGATGGCCATGGACAGGATGTACAGGCAGGACACCGGCAGATAGGTCAGGATGACCTGCCAGCTGATGTCCACGTGGGCCACGAAGATCTCGTAGCAGGCGTGCAGACCCATGACCAGGCCCACCGCCATCACCATCTTCAGATGGCTGTAGGGATCTTCCTTATCCTGACAGCCGATCTTTGAAAAAAGGTCCGATCCACTCCAGCAGATCAGCGCGATGATTGAAAACCAGAACCACATGTTTCTTTTCTCCCCTCTGATTGTTTGTCCAGACTGCGTTCTATCTTACCATGCACCCTCTGTTTTTACAATCGGTCTTTCGCGCCTCCCGCCGCTTTTCCCGCGGTTGACAGCACCCCTTTTCTCACGGTAGAATCAAAGCACATCGGAACGAAGGAAAAATGCTGATCGAAGGGAGCGATTTATACCACATGAACCATCCTGAAAAATTCCTGCAGCAGCTGGAAGACCTGCGCGAAGAGGCCGTCATGACACGGCGACATCTGCACCAGAATCCGGAACTGAGCCGTCTGGAATTCAAGACAGCAGAGTACATCGAACGGCGCCTGGACGCCCTCGACATTCCTCACAGAAGAGTCGGCCCCACCGGCGTATACGGCATCCTCAAGGGCAAAAAGCACGGCCGCGGCATCGTGGCGCTCCGGGCGGACATCGACGCGCTGCCCATCCAGGAGAAAAGCGACGTGACCTACAAGTCCCTGACCGACGGGGTGATGCACGCCTGCGGACACGACGCCAACATGACCTGCCTTCTGGAAGCCTGCCGCCTCCTTAAGGACAACACCGATAAATTCGGCGGAGAGATCCGCCTGATCTTTCAGCCGGCGGAAGAGACCGGCGGCTATCCCCAGGAATTCGTGGACGAGGGGATCCTGGAGGGCGCGGAGAGCATCTTCGGCCTGCACTGCGCCCCCGACCTGCCCTCGGGCAAGATCGGCCTGAAGGTGGGACTCAACAACGCCGCCGTGGATCTGTTTCATATCGAGATCTACGGAAAATCCTCCCATGTGTCCTCCCCGCAGCTGGGCGTGGACGCGCTGTACATTGCCTGCCAGACCGTGGTGGACCTGCAGGCCATCGTCACCCGCATGACCAATCCCGTGGAGCCCTGCCTCATCGGCGTGGGCAAGCTGGAATCCGGCACCATCTACAACGCGGTGGCGTCTCTGGCCGTTCTGGAGGGCACCACCCGCACCGTCACCACGGAGGCAAGGAAGTTCATCCGCGAGGAGATCAAGAAGATCACCGAGGACTGCGCGGACGCCTACGGCGGCACCTGCTCGGTGGAATTTACCAAGATCACGTCCCCGCTGTATAACGACGAGGAGTGCACCGCCCACGCCATCAAGACCGCCGCTTCCCTGTTCGGGAAGGAGAACATCATCACGGACCGTCCCCTGTCTCTCAACGGCGACGACTACGCGGAGTTCATGGAGCCCACCGGACTCCGGGGCTGCTATGCCTACCTCGGCACCGGAAATCCGGAGATCCCCCACTCCCTGCACAACGTCCACAGCTGCGATTTCGACATCGACGAGACGGCCCTGACCACCGGCGCCGGCCTGTATGCCGGCTACGCCATGGACTGGCTTGCCTGAAAACATTCTTAAAATGCAGAAACAGGAGCATGCAGATGCATGCTCCTGTTTTGATTTTTCTCATTATTTATTTGAGCACTTCGGTATCCAGCCGGTAGATCATCGTGGCGGCCTCGGCGCGGGTGGCCGTGCCGGCGGGATCCAGCAGGCTGCCGGGCTTGCCGGCCATGATGGTATGGCCTACGGCCCATCTCAGGCTGTCGACGGCCCAGCTGCTGACCTGGGAGGCATCCGCGTAACCGCTCAGATCCGCCAGGGAGGAATCCACATCGGCTCCCTTGTACCGGGCATAGCTTCTGAGCATGGTGGCCAGCTGCTCTCTCGTCACATCGTCGTTGGGATGGAAGGTGCCGTCTTCAAAACCGGCCACGACTCCGTTGGCCGCACACCAGTTGACGGCAGCGGAGTACCAGTCGCTGTCCTGAACATCCGAGAAGCTTCCGCTTCCGGCGGCCGGACGGCCTTCCATGGCATACAGGATCTGGGCGATCATGGCGCGGCTGAGGGTCATGTACGGAGAGAAGTATCCGTCCCCGGTACCGCTCATGTAGGTCTTCTCCGTGACGTACCTGACGGGCTCATAGAACCAGTCCGAAGAGGAAACGTCTTTATAGAGGCCTGTGTCAAAGTAGGTCTTTACCTGAACGTTTTTGGCCGGCAGGACGAAGGAGAACACTCCGTTGCCCTGATTGGTCACCGCCACCTCGTTGCCGTCGGCGTCCTTGACGGTGACCGAGGAGGCCACGCCGCCGTTATCCGCCTTGGTGGTCAGGGTGATGGTATCGCCCGCCGTGGAGGCCTGCTTGCTGGGGCTGACCCAGCCGCCCTGGGGCTTGCAGCAGGTCACCGTATAGGTGGGAGTGCTGTCCGCGGGCAGATTCAGGGAATAGTCGCTGCCCAGTGCAGCGAGGATCTGATTGGCCACGTACTGATGTCCCTCGGCGTTGGGATGGATCTGTGCGGCGTTCTCCATGGTGATCTGCTCGGAGTTGCCGGTGAGCAGGGCGCCCAGCAGGGATGTACTGAAGCCGTTGAGGTTTATCTGTGTGACATCGACGTAGCGGTAGTCGTATTCGTCGCTGTTGGCGTAGGGGGAGAGATTCTGCATATAGGTGTTGAACAGGATCGTCGCCGGCTCGATGAGCTTTCCGCCCGGGAAAATATCGAAATCGGTGATGTTCAGGTCCTTAAAGCAGTTGAACAGTCCCACCGCCACCAGGGTGCAGTCGGGATTGATCTCGTAGATGCGCTCCACGAGTTTGGCATAGGTGTCGAACATGCCGGTGATCGCTTCCAGGATGACCGATCCGAAGACCGCCACGGTCTCGTCTACGGCACCGATGGCTTCCGCCCAGCCGATGGCCGTAAGCAGGACCGACGACAGTTCGCCGCCGTTTTCCAGCACGGTCTTCAGTCTCTCTTCCAGTGCCCGGACGGTGATGCCGCTGGCTTCCGCATCCAGGATGGCCTGCAGACGCTGCGGAGCGGTATCCGTGACCGCCAGTGCGACGTCGTTGGAGCCAAGATGCAGGACCACGACTTTGGACTTGGCCACCTCTTCGGCCGCGTGGTCATACATGTACTGCAGTTCCGGCGGGGTCATGTCCGTGTAGCCGTTGAGGACCCAGTTGGTGCTGTAGTCGTCCGACTGCATCTGTGCATCGTACTCCGGATCGAGCAGACGCAGCTCTTCGATCATGCGCATGCCGGGTCTCGCCTGATTGAAGACGTAGCCGGAGGCATAGCGAGCGTCTCCCGCGGTGATGCCCAGCGCTTCGGACACGATGCTGATGTAGCTTCCGGGGACTCTCACGTTGGTGCCCAGAGGACGTTTGGAATAATAGTAGCTTCCGTCCTCGGCCTGCTCCAGTTCGTCCGACCACTTGGTGCTCTGCGGAAGACCGAAGCCGGTGGAGATGCTGTCACCCATGAAGGTGATGCCGTGAAGGTCACTGTTGGCCGCTTCGGCCTTCGGAGCCATCGCGGTCCCGCCCAGCAGGCCTACCGTCAGCGCCAGCGCCAGAAAGAGGCTGAGCACTTTGCAGGTTTTCTTTTTCATTTTCTTTTCCCCTCGATTCAAAAATCTTTTGTACATTTCTTTTTTCAACGGAAAGACAGGAGCCGAGCTTGGCCGGCTCCTGTATCGTGTACGTATATCAGTAGGTGTTGCTGACGACGGTGGTCATCAGACGATAGGTCATCTGAGCCATTTCCGCACGGGTGGCGGTTCCTCTCGGGTCGAGCATGTTGTTCGGCTTGCCGGCCATGATGGTATGGCCCACCGCCCACTGCATCGGCTCGGTCGCCCAGTAGCTGACGGAAGAGGCATCCGCGTAGGTGCTGATGTTTCCGTTGGGTTCCGTATCCGCGTTGGAATAGGCGGCAAACTGTCGCAGCATGGTGGCCAGCTCTTCTCTGGTCACGTACTGGTTCGGACGGAAGGTTCCGTCTTCATAGCCCGCGACGACTCCTCTGGAGGAGGCCCAGCCGACGGCGTCGGCATACCATTCTCCGCCGGAAATATCCGCAAACTGGGTGGCGTTCTCCACCGGCGGCTTCGACTTGATGGCATAGAGGATCTGCACGACCATCGCACGGGTCAGCGGATCGTTGGGGGAGAAGGTGTTGTCCGAGGTTCCCGCCATGTATCCTTTCTGCACCACGTACTTGGTGGCCTCATAGTACCAGTCGGAAGTGGACACGTCCACGTACCGGGAAGTCGGGTCGCTGTCGGTCTGCGTGAATACCGCGGAGACCGTTACTTTCGAGGCCGGCATGGTGAAGGTTCCGATGCCGTCGCTGCCCACGGAGATGGTGTTCTGCACACCGTCTTCTCCGTAATACTGAACGCTCTTGATGGCGTATCCGGACTGGGGTACCGCCTGGACCGTGATGACGTCACCCGGCTGTGCCACATTGGGCACGGCCACAAGGGAGCCGCCTTCCGTGGAGGAGGTGGTGATGCCGTAATAGCCTTCCGGAACGTCGTCCGGGGTGACCACGGTGTCTTCCGGAATATCCAGCGTGAAGTCACTGCCCAGTGCTTCCAGGATCTGGTCGGCGATGTACTGATGGCCCGCCTTGCCCGGGTGGCTCTGCGCCTTGAAGTCCGCCGCGAAGTCCTTGATGCTGCCGTCGGTCAGGTACTTCAGCAGATTCTTGGAGAACCCGTTGAGCGTCACGTCGGAAACATCGACATAGCGGTAGTCGTATTCGCTGCCGAGGGCATAGGGTGTCAGGTTCTTAAGCTTCTGGTTCAGGGAATCCGTCACCGTATCTCCCAGTTCTCCCAGTTTGATCAGATCGAGATCCGTCAGCTGGATATCCTTGAAGGGGTTGTAGAATCCCACCATGACCAGGGTGACATCCGGATTGAGTTCGTAAATGAGCTTTACGATCTCCTTGATATTTTCATTATAGGTTTCGACAGCTTCCAGCAGGCTGGAAGTATAGGCATACAGCGTCTCCGGCAGAGTGTCTACGGTCTCCGCCCAGGAAATGGCCTTTACCAGGATCTCGGTCCAGTCTCCGCCTTCGGAGAGGATCTCCTTGGCGGCTTCTTCCAGCGCATAGGTGCTGATGGTCTTCTTTTCCTTGGCCAGGATCTGCTGCAGTTTGTAAGGACCGTCGTCCGTGACGGCATGGGTCAGGTCGTTGGAACCGATGTTGAGGGTGACCAGCTTCGACTTTTTGATCATGGACTGGGTCTCGTTGACGATCTCGTAAAGTTCGGATTTGGTCATGCCGGCATAGCCGTCCTCGTTGAGGATCAGGCGGTTGCCTTCATCGTCGGTATCTTTTGCCATCTCGGCGTTGTACTCCGGATCCAGGAAACGGCGAAGCTCCGTCGTCCGGATGCCGCAGCGTGCGACGTTATTATAATATTCGTTGATCTGATTGTCGGTGGTGATGCCCAGCGCCTCGGCAACGATCGCCGGATAGCTGTCCGGAACGACCTGATGCAGGCCCATGGGACGTTTCCAGTAGACCCATCCGCCGCGGTTGGTGTCGGGCGTCAGTTCGGAGCTCCAGGGAGTGTCCCACATCAGCGCATAGCCGCTGGCGATGCTGTCTCCCAGGAAAGTATAGGCATGATTTTCGCTCTTCGTATTGTTTTTAGCCAGAACCGTCGGGCTCAATATACTCACGGCAAAAACCATCGCAAGAAAAACTGCCGTTATTCGTGAAGTAAACTTTCTCATCACTTCTTTATCTCCTGTCCGTCGAAAAACATTTTGTGTTTCCTCTGGGGGATCTTTTCTCTCTCATCCGCCAAAAGTTTTCAATTTGGAAACAGATACTTTTTTTATTATACAGAAGTCGTCTTTTATTTTCAACCTTCATTCCGCTTAATCTGCACAATATACAGAATTGTACTTTTTGTTGCCATCCGTTTTTTGCGTCCTCCCACAAACTTGATGAGGCCGGAGGGATTTTTGAAATATTGCGTCTTTTTCAGACATTAATTATATAATGACCCGAACAGAGAAGACAGACAGTCTTCGCCCGGACATTCCCCCGCCGGCGGCGGATCGAGACGGGATCGTCTTTCCATAAGGCTGGATCTTCCGGCGCGCTTCCGGATCTCCGGATCGAGCACCGACGGATCGGAAAGAGAGTTCGCACCTCGGCCGCGAAGGCGCCGGAGCTGTCCGAAATGAAAGAACTTTCTGTCTCTCTGTCAGGGAACAGGAAAACCATACGGGACTTCTTTGCTGCTCTGCGCTTCATCGGAAGCGCACGGCAGTTTTTTTATATAATTAATACAATATTAAAATTAACAATTTATTCTTGATTTGCGCTTCAACTTGTGCTAGTCTATAGCGGCTGTCGTAATTAACAAATTATTGTTTTTCTTTTTGTGCGTGTTTACTAACAGACTGATTGTTGGAGTGTACTATGGAAAGGCTGACTAAGATAGGGCGGAAAAGCCCGGAAATTGTTTCCTATCCCCGGAATGAGGAAAGCCTCATCGACGGGATCTATCTCTATATCCATACCTATTTAGATAAACTGTGGAGCAGCAACGCCTATTATGCGCTGATTCTTGCTGTCTCCTCGGTATTTCTGTTTGCAGAAGCCTCCCGCGCGGGGATGTTTGTGCTTCTGATTCTGCTCATTTTCCTTCAGAGCTTCTCCTCCGACCTTCTGATCGGACTTCTTCCGATCTCCTGTTTTCTGCTGTTAGGCACGGACTCTTTTGAAGATATCGCTTCTTTCCTGACCTGGTGGTGGATGATCCCCCTCATCCTGTTTTCCTTTGTTATCAATCTCAGATGGAACGGAGTCCGCCTCACCCGGGGCGCCGGCTTCCACTGCCTGTCCCTGGTCTCCCTTGCCACGGTCTTCGGCGGCATCGGCTATATTTCGATTCCCGAGTATTTTTCGGGCGTTTCTCTGTTTTATGTGCTGGGACTGGGCCCGATGCTGGCACTGGTCTCCTGCCTTTATTATTCCAGCCTGTCCGCGGTAAGCTATGATCTCGCGGACCGGTTTTCCAAGGTGCTGTATTCCACCGGACTGTTTGCGGGGATCGTGCTGGTCCATTACTACATGGCCAACGCCTCCCAGCTGGTGCCGGGATACCTTACCCTGTACATCCATTTCAGAAACTACCTGACGGTGCTTCTTCTGGTGGCCTTTCCGATGCCGTTTCGGTTTATGAAAAAAGGCCATGCCGGACTTCATCTTACAGCGGCGGTCTTTCTTTATGCCGCGCTTCTGTTTACGGGGTCCAGGACCGCACTGGTTTTCGGAAGCATCATGGTGGCAGTCTGTTTCTGCTGGATGGTCTCCTCTTACCTTAAATTAGACCGGAAAAAGATCCTTTCCTTCTCGCTGGTCTGCCTTCTCTGCAGTCTTGCGGGCATCTATGTGCTCGGACATCTCGTTCTGGGCAACCGGCTGGTGGACGGCTCGCTCTTCCCCGCTTCCGACTCCAGGCTTCTCTGGCTCAAGCAGAGCCTGCTTGATTTCATGGAAAGCCCTCTGGTGGGCATCGGCCTCGGCAATATGAAGAATCAGAACATCTTTATCGGCGTCGGCGGAAGCATTCCCTGGTATCACAATTACTTTGCTCAGATCATCGGCAGCATGGGACTTCTGGGGATCGTGGCCTATTCCTTCCTTCTCCGGTTCAGAGCCGGCGTTTTGAAGAGACTCTGCCGGTCCGGAGAGATCGCCCTGGTCCTGTCTTATGCGGGAATGTTTATGGCTTCCCTGACCAATCCGGGCGAGTTCTGCCCCTTCCCCAATGCCTACTTCATGGTGGTGCTGTTTGAGGTCTCCTCACTCGTGACCGACGTATCCGCACATCGCGCCATGCCCGAGGATCTTTACATCCATCATCCTCCGAAGCGGCGTCTGTCCTCCGCGGCCATATCCACACACGTAAGAACAGACCCGTGAAACGCGGAGCGGGCTTCCCGTCCGCGGTATGCGCCGCAACTTTCCGGTTGATGTCATGGGTCAAAAAATATATAATGGATTAACTGCATGCCATTGAAATTTGAAATTATACTCTGGGAGTATTTCCTTTATGAAAGATAAAAATTTCGATAAGCCTCAGATGTTTGATGCGGAAGACGAAGCGTTTTTCCAGAAACATTTCGGGCAGTGGGAAAATAATACGACAACAGAAAATTCTGCCGCCTCGGGCAGCGGTGACGCTTCTCAGCGCCGGGGCTCACAGGTCTCATCCCAGGCAAATCAAACGACGGCAGCTCAGCAGACCTCTCGTCGGAGAAGACAGTTTTTTGACCAGGATGCCCCGATGAATCATCCTGAAATGTTCGATGAGCAGACCTCTTCTTCGTCGGCCACCGGTACTGCGGCCTCTTCACAACAGACACGCAGCGAGCGGGCGCGCAGAAGGATCTCTCCGGAAGAAGCCCAGAGGATCGCCGCGCAGCAGGAAGCTTCGCAGAAAGCGGCCGCTCAGAAACGCTCCTCAAACCGGGCGTCCTATGATCCTTATCCGGAAAGCACATCGGGCAGGAAACGAAATTCGTCTTCCGGAAAGCACAGCCGGAAAAAGAAGAAGCATCCGATCCTTCGATTTATCGTCTGTCTTCTGCTGATCATCGCCATACTCGCAGTCGGTATCACCACCTTCGGCAAGCAGCCGATCCGGGAAACTTCAGGACTGGGAACAAGAACTGACGGTATCAGCACATTCCTGATCGCCGGAACGGATGATGAAGGATATCGGACGGATACCATTATCCTGATATCCATAAACAACAATACTCATCAGGCCCGTTTGATGAGTATCCCCAGAGATACTTACATCGAGGCTCCTTCCTATAATGTACCGAAGATCAACTCTGCCCTCGGCTACGCCGGAGGCGGACGGAAAGGCATGGAAGAACTGATGGATCAGGTAGAAAACCTTATCGGTTTTATGCCGGACGGATATTTCATGATCGATTTCAATGATTTCGTATCCGTGGTCGATTTCATGGGCGGTGTTGATTTTAATGTCCCCATGGACATGGATTATGAAGATCCCACGCAGGATCTTGAGATCCATCTTAAAGCCGGCGAACAGCACCTGAACGGCAAGGAATCCATTCAGCTCGTTCGTTTCCGTTCGGGTTATGCAAATGCAGATATTACCCGCACATCGGTACAGCGTGATTTCATTAAAGCGGCTCTTGAGCAATGGACGGCCCCTTCTAAGATCTGGAAGATCCCGCTGCTCACCATCATGATCAGTACCAGAGTCACGACAGACATGTCGCTGGGAAATCTGGGATGGATCGCAAAAGCCGGAATCTTATGCAATATGGAAGATCTGTCTATGGACATTCTTCCCGGAACTCCTCAATACATTAATGGCGGTTCCTACTATGTCCCGGACGATTCTGCCGTTCGTGAACTGATGACGGGCTATAGTCCGTACGCTAATTAATAAGGTATTATTTATATGGATACACCACATCGTTTCGTAAGCATCGAGACCCTTGAAGATCTGCAGGCACTGGAACCTTCTCTGACTCAGAAAGGTGCTTATATCTCAATTGTTGAGATTGGCAAAGAGGACTTGTCGCATCCGCTGGTCATGAAGGCTTATTCGACTATGGAATTCTGTGGCAAATCGCAAGTCTCAAGATGGCCCGGAACTGCATTGGGCGGCACCGCATTTCGTCTGCAGTTTAAAGGTTCTCCGGCTTTTATAAAATTCTTCATCAATGATTTTTTAGGTCGGGAGAGCAGTGTGTCTTTTAAGCAAAGCATGAAAAAAGCTTTTGGGTCCACTGATATGCAGATCTATGATTTCAAGCAAAATCTGCTTGCTTTCAGTGTTGCAAGAAACGGCACCCTGGCCGTTCGTGAAGATCTGCTTACGAAATAATGACATGTTATGCAAAGGGGTTGATATCTCGATATGATCGAATTAGATGTAAATATTTCTGATGTTCAATATTCCGACTTTTTTGACCGCTTTATTCCCAATCTTCTGAAAACACTGCGGGAAAAAGGCGACCTTAAAAATCCAGTTCTTCGGGCAGCCAGCAAAAGGCCTGAAACCTCAGCAAAGATCGTAAAAGGTTTTATCGCTTCCATGCCCAAAAGTAGCATGGAGCATCTTATGTGCAAACTGGCAAATGCGAACGAGGATATGATTGTCACGGCGCTTAATAATCTGTGTCAGAAAAATAATATCAAAGTTGTTTTGGATTCTGCCGAAGCTGTCGCAGAACAGAATAAATAAAGAACAGGAGCTAAAAAGCATCCTGTTCTTTTTTATATTAAAGGTTTGCAGCATCCTCAATACCTGTTTCCGATTCTGTTGAAAGCATTTCTTTGTCTATCTTATCGATCGTTGTTTGCTTAGATACAGCCTTTAAAAAACCGTCTTCCGTAAGATCTTTTGTCAGAACCAATTTCTTAAGATTGCTGGGAAGAACGAACATACGTATGTTTGACGAATCTTGTTGAGAAATTGCTGCTTTAGAAAATATAGAGCCAAGTTTTCGTTCCCAATTCGATTTAGTCTTCACGTTTCCATTTACTACTAGAGCTACATGATTTTTATTTGAATTATGTTGCTGCTCTATCCATAAAACCTGCTTGGATGTTACCTCATTCCCATTAATTGCAATATATGCATCCGGTTCTCCAAAATATCCATCCCCGGCAATTATCCCGGTCTTTACCGATTGCATCAGCCCCATGGGGTTTTCATGCTGTACAACTAGACATCCTGCTTGTCTGTCCAATTTATCAAAATATGGCTGAGACAAATCATCACACCCATCGTCAACCACTATAATATTAGAATATCCCCGTACGATGAGATCTTGCACGAGCTGCAACAGTTCTGTTCCTGCACTTCCGGATGCAACAGCTATCACAGAATTACTCACAAAAATTACCCCTTTGAGATGATGTACATTCTAATCCTATAGTGTCATCCTTAAAAATACTTCAAAAAAAGCAAAAAAAGGACCCGGGAGGCTAGTAAAACTAACGTACCCGGGTATATGGCAGGGGAAGAAGGTTTCGAACCCTCGGCCTACGGTTTTGGAGACCGTCGCTCTACCAACTGAGCTATTCCCCTATATATTTATTTATTAAAAAGATGGTGGACCATCAGGGACTCGAACCCCGGACCGACCGGTTATGAGCCGGCTGCTCTAACCAACTGAGCTAATGGTCCTTGAATTCTGCAAAATGCCGCCGCTTATGCGGCGGCATCGCTGCTGGCGCCTCTTGTTGGACTCGAACCAACGGCCTGCGGATTAACAGTCCGTCGCTCTACCGACTGAGCTATCGGGGAAAAGAGATTATCA
>Ga0181612_175540_pt1 | contig 24115 bp, 12 predicted proteins | sample HoacroProtozoa21_FD_119630 | JGI IMG/M metagenome (GOLD analysis project Ga0181612, IMG submission 119630) | Hoatzin crop microbial communities from Cojedes, Venezuel. Combined Assembly of Gp0051906, Gp0051904, Gp0051908
AATTCTTATTGAATGCTGACATTTGTAATAGAGCTGGTGCTTCATTTTCGAACTCCCTGCCTTCCTTTCCCTATGCTGATGGGTTTTATGATTTTGGAGTCTAGTGTGCTCAGTAGAAATCCAAATATCTGCTTCGCCAGAATGGTTTTATTAGCTCTGTTTTCATGAACTCCTTCCAAATAGTTTAAACATGTGAAGTGAGCATTGCTCAGTTTAGTAGGTCTTTTTTTCTTTGCACAGCATTGTAACGTGCACTTTTTATGTTCTATGTAGAATTACTTGTTGGAATGCAGTTTTGCTCTGTCTTCACTTTTGCCCTTCTCCTTTTTAACCATAAATACATATTTTATCTGTTAGATACTGGCTGGATTCGCGTCCATCCTGCTTTCAGATTTGGTTTGTCTTTCCCCCACTGGCTTGGATAGAAATTAGAAAGCTTATTTTGGGAGCTTGTCCTACAGTTTGTTTTCTCAAGTCTTCATCAAAGTTTGCTCTTTAATTGATTTCTTAAGGTATTTTATGCTTCCTTCAAACAACTGACATAGCGAAGTGGATGCCCGGATCTCTAGCAGTATTGAATGAAGTTTTGACTATTAACCTCTTGCTATTGGATTGACGTTGCCAGTTTAGACACTGTTGATTTGCATGGCTACTAATCCAACCGATGGGAATTGTGCGTTCTTATACAGGCAGAAATTTGTATTTCAATGTGAAATCATCATCCGGAGTTCTACCTGCATTTGATTGCTGAGGCAATATAGTAATCAAGACATTTCTCAGAATTTGTATGTCTAACTTCATCCTATTATCTCATTTGGATAATAAATAGCTGACCTCTTAGGAAGAACACTGAGGACACTAGATGTACAGTGGAAAGTGTGAACTCTCAAGCTGACTGTCATCCTGCCTGCTTGTTAGACTGTCTCTACTCGTGATGGGGGCTGAGAAATTAAAAGTAGCTTTCACTGAGTTTTAGGAACTCTGATATCTAAATATTCAAGCACGTAGAAAAGCAATTCCCCATCAACAACTTTCTAGAAAATAATCAGCAATAATACTATTCAATTAATAACTCTTTTAAGAACAGCTACTTAGAACCAGCACTTCAGAATAATGACATCTAAAATTATTTTTGCAGATCTGCCCACTCCTGTTACAAAAATCTCACTTTGAAGCTTTGCTTATTTCAATTCTGCATCCAATAAAGTTTCCATAATTTAACAACTTCTATGCACACTGTTCTTCCCACGCAAGTTAAAAATCTTACCTCTTTTTAGAGCTGTAGATGTTTGATTTCACATTCTCTTTAACACTGAGAAGTCCTAACCATTTTTTATATAGAGATGATGTCAACCCATACTGGATTAGTGGAAGTCCTTTCGTGTCCCCGTCGGAATGTAAAACATATTATTTTCCTTCGATGTATTTTTGCACACACACACATTTTTGACCAAGATACCTGACTGACTATATGAAAAAGTGCATCAAAGCATTCTGAATTATGTAGTTGTAAATTTTACAACAGAGCCTGTAATACTAAATAAAAAGCATAGTTGACATTTCCACTTTCCTACTAATCTTAAACAGACATTATTTTATATTATTCTTTAGGAGTGCTAACAAGAAATAAAAGCCACTTATATTGGAATGTGAGTAGTTGCTGATGTCCATTGCACATAGTCCTTATCCTTGGGCAATGTGCAGGATCTCCAATATTTTTCATTACTTATTAATCGTACTTGCTTTGCTAGTTTCATTCTAAAGACAGAAATATCACTGGCTCGTGAAACACTACGTATAACTCTTCATATTTCAAATGACATACATAACATATATGAGAAAATGTCCATAGCCTTCCTTTCACAAAAGTGCTTTTTCTTAACCGCTTCCCCCCCCTTTTAAGAACTCTGACAATAAAGCTGAACCGTAGTTCCTTTCTATAGGCAGATGATTAAACATTCTCACCATTATATAATACAATTTCCATTTTATTTTAAACATACTTTGCATGATATAAAAATATTGATCACAGTGAGCTTTAACAATTGTTACTGCTATAAACAGAAATGCTGCACAATGGTTTTAGTGGAAATAAATTATATAGTCATTATCTCTTTAAAAAAAAAAAATCACAAGAAGGAGAACCTAGGCTGTTTGGTCATTGGCAGAAAATAAGTCCTTATTGAGTTCTTTACAAAACATGAACCCCAGTTATTTTCTACATTTGCTTTCCACATCTTGAGAAAAGCAACAATGTCTCTGAAAGCCCCACAGGGTCTCTGGTGAACACTTAATTCCAAATATTAGCAAAGTTTCTTTTGTTCTAATGGAAAAATGTACACCAAAATAGCAAGTAGTGCTCTCTTCACTAATTCATAAGCGGTCTTTTCCAATATGTGGGTACACAGCGGCACACTTCTTCACTAAAATAAAATCCAGCATCACAGCGTTTCGTTCGGACTGTACACGGCGGTCTGTAACAACTGAAGAAGAGAAAAAAGCTGGCATTAATGAAACATGATCCTTTATATTACCCTGGAGTAGAATCGGTGTGCATTTAGACTGCCATTTGTTAATGGGATATTTAATTCCTACAAACACACATCTTTTAACTTCTGTTTATGTTCCTGTAATCACTTTCAACTGGACTGTTCTTCACAAAAGACAACGAAAAGAATAACGAATGTTATTGAAGAGAAACGATTCCATTGAATAAAATCATGAATATTTTTAACATATTTCCTGGTTGTTGTCTCATTCTAATCTTGACCAGTACTTTTCAAAATCTAATTTTGAATATACAGTAATATTTTTCTGTACTCAAATTGGTGTGTTACGACCTACTGCATGCTGCCAGTCTAAGGTGGCAATCCAGAATCAGGTGATAATCAAATCTACCATCTTCTGACCCAGGACTGTTTCTCACCTTATTCATTACTGCAATCAACCTGAGAGAGATTCATCTGCCTATGCTGCACTGGGACTGTGACCTCGGAAATGAGAACGTAGTTCCTTCAAGTTGCAAACTCCTATAGCTACTCTCTGAGGCCAGTGGGGATACTTCTACATTTCATATTGCATCTCTGTGCATTGTGAAGTAAGATCAGAGCCTGCACAGAAATAGTCTGTATTTGATTAAAGTAAGTTTAACAGAAATAGAGCATTAAACCACAAGTCACATCTACCTCAGAAGCAGCAGAATTTTTCTTCACAGATTCCTTGACTGAAAAATAGAACTTCTACAAAGACAGTATCTGTGGTTGTCCCTGAACTCTTCCTTTTCCTATTTTATTTTTCTATTAAAACAAGAACTTGACCTAAAATAACCTTACAATAACAATGCTAAATACTTTCTGGTATATAATGGAGACAAAGTACAAGTCTGGGGTTTTTTTCAGACGCTGGCAATGAGTCAAGAGACTAAAGTATACGTTTCTAATTTCAACATGGTTCTACTTAAGTCTTGTATTTAAATTATGTGTGCCTGTTTGTGAAACACTGATACTATGATATATTACTGTAATTCATACTTACTTCAGTTCAAAGACACTACAGGACACTGCATTAAGGCAATGTCACTATACTCTTCCCTAGGCAATTCTTGTTTCAGGCTTGTGGCTACTCTTGTTATTGTTGCAGATAAGTTAATGTGTTGTGTGCTTGTTTTGGATACCAAGTTACTACTTTGCAATAATTTGTTTATGATATGAGGTCTGGTTACAGTTACATTAATTCAAGCCAGCTAGTTCAACCAATGAACCTGGCTATGAGGAAAACAATGAGGAATGAGGAAGACTGCAAACACGACAGTTATTAACTAGTCACATCTTGTTCAGTGCTTTCAATGTCATTAATCATAGATTATTTCACCAGTGTGGTCTCTCTAATTAAGGGAGTAACATAATTTTGGGCCACTTAATATATTTGAGATGAGTGTAACAGCTCATGGGCATCTCTCAAAGCCCTACTGATCTTTTGCTCAACAAAGTTTGGAAACAGTGGTAAAAGGCAACAAAAATCACAGTGTCACTTGAGAGAGAAAGCAAGTGAACTTTACGGTCTCGCATGCTTGCCAAAGGATCGAGTACTCTGAGCAAATGAGCAACCAGCAGTAGGACTGATCTAGCAAAAAGGTACACCATAGAGATGTCATGGATAAAACACTGAACTCACTTGCCGTTTTGCCCGTCTCTGCCATGGTAGTTAGACTATTTAATGTAATGAATGACCGTAGAATGAAATAAGAGAAAGATTAAGGGGGGGGCGGGGGGGAAGCCAAACTCTTCCTCCCACCTCTGACATGTTGCACAAAATGAAGAGCAGTCACGTAATCATTAAATATGAGGAGTTCTCTTTGTTTAGGATTCGTGCCTCCTAGTGAACTGTGAACTTCAATTTAACTTACAGTTGACAGTGCTATAAAGCATCTCTCCCATGCGAGTCTGCGTCTAGCAGCAGTCAAGGTCGGGTTACTGCAGCTTTATCCTTATTTGGGACATCTCCCCTGAACAAGAAAGCCCCTCTCCTCCTCTAAAATGCTTTGCAGCTGAGGTGCCTAGTTATCTGGCCCTGCCAAAACCGACCAAAATAAATTTTTGAGGCGATAGCACAGGGTGAATAGTAGCAGAGTCATTGTAACTCTATAAATGTGGTTTCCTTAGGAAACTCTGCTGAACAATAGATCACGTCTCTCAAAAGATTTGGGCTGAATGCTGTTTACAGAGTGCTTGCTTGTGACAGATGTCTGTTTTGATGAGGCCAATCCGAGCATGCTGGGGCTAAGGTGGATGTTCAGTCAATGTGCATAATGCTGGGTGAGTCGGTGACAACTTTCTCTTGATGGTCAGTAAGTGTGGGGTTTTGCTACTGAATGCCCAGGTTTGTAATTTTGGACAGTCTAACAACTCCACACATGAAACTGAAGTAGAAATGCTACTTTCAGTGGTGGTAACAGCATGATCACCTTAAAAGCCAGTATGCTTTACAGTGGGGGGTTTTTGGGGTGGGTTTCTTTGCCCTTTTTTTTTTTTTTCCTTCCTGCTCTGTACTTTGTAAATGACTTTATATTCCTTTTCTCTGGAGCAGGGTATAACATTAGAGGCAGAGGCATTTTAGGTATGCTGCATAAAAGTATTGGTGCTTCAAAACCAGAACACACCAGGCCTACGTCTCTGCAGGAGAAGCTGCCTAGGACTCAGCTACAGGGTTCTGCTCACAGCTAGGTCTCAGGCATCTCGCATAAAGTTACAGTGGTACCTCCATTTACGCGGTCTCATAACAGCCAGGGATTTTTTTTTCAAACACAAACAGGATGTTGCAGGGTTTTTATTCCTTTTAGAGAAAGCTTGGTGGTCAGAGCCAGAATGTGAGAAACCTATGCTCCTCCTTTCTTAATACAGAGGAGAGATTGCATCTTCTGTTTTCCTTGACAGCACTAAGATCTACAGGGATATTGGCTGTAGAGCTACAGAGTTAACACCATGTACAGATCTTTCTTTCTCCACACAAAGACAAACTGCTTAGAAAAGAGAAACAGCTAAAAGCATCCTATATCATGTTGTCCTTGGAAGTGAGAGAGAGATTAAAACTCTTCATCGTATTGAACCACACCACCACAGAGAAAAGCTGGGCTCATTTTCCTCCTTCAAATTCGAAATCTTTAAATTAATAGAGGTGGCATCAGATATTTCTTACGGCATTTCTTAGCTTTTAAAATGCCTGAATTTTCCAGTTGTGAATGTTCTCTTAAGATCCACGTGCTTTTTATGTGTAGCACTGCTGGAAGGACACACTAGAGTAGTGCTAAGGCTTTGTACCATGCTAAAGCTCATGTAATCAGGTTGGGTTCTTCTCCTTCGCAAACATAAAATTGAAATAAGAACTAAACGATAAAGAAGAAATTATTTCTTATTGTTTCTAACAACTCTTCTAGCCACTCAAAAGGCCAGACATAGGAACACAGATCATGCCAGTTATTATTAATCTTTTCCCCTATTTTAGAGATTTCAGTACAGGTCTCATTCCTAATATTAGACATTTTTCTTTATTCAAGATGAACTAATGTACGTACATCTGGCAATATATTTACGCCAACTGATTACATGTTATATTAAAAAAAACCTATAAGGTTTACTTTTGATAAGCTACAAATCACCACAGACATTTAAATGTCCCAATTTTCTATTTTTTTCCTGTGCCTGAAACAGTTCTGGAATTGTTATTTGTCATTAATATAATAGAAATAATTCCCCATATATTAATAAATAAGTGATCTTTCTGTTCTAAAAGGCATTTTTTCTGTTTTAACAAATTCACTTCACAGGAAAACTTTCCTCATAAAATATACAAAGCAGAACTAATCTTATTTGTTTCTCAGAACCTGAAGTCATTCACATTTTTATATGCAGACTGCTACCGCTATGGGTGTAGCAGTCGTGGAAGGAAAAGCTCCTGTGATATATAAAGAAAATGTGGAGTTTTCTTCCTTACCGAGTCCCACTTTAAATGATGAATGTGGGTGGTCTGTTTTATAGTTATATATGTCTACTTTTCACAGAAGTCACCCAGGGCTAGAGTTTTTATGCACTCATAAATCTTCAGTAGCAGTTGAGCGAAATGAAGGATATGCAAAAATTTAGGAAGTGAAAATGAATGATGGTATGCTCAGAACTAACCCCTGAAATCCAATTTGGAATATTTGAGTTCTTTGAATTGCAATATTCAGTTCTTGGAAAAACCAGAGTGGGGTTTTAAGTAGCATAAAAAAATCCATGGAGCTTGAACTTACCGCTCATTTTCATCAAAAGAAAAAAAATAAATCACATGAAGTAGTAGTAAGAGTACAAGAAACTAAACATGCTTTAAAATACTTACTCTGCCTAGTAGCTTCCTCTTAAAGATGACAGAAGTCATAGAAGATAAAACTGAATTGAAGAGAGGCTTACTGTTTACATAAGACTACAAAGCAATTCATCAAGGCAGCTAATGACACAACCCCAAATTTTATACTTTGAACACAATGAAAGGGCTAAAGACTGAGTTGTTACCTGCATGTCTGGTGATGGAACCTTTTTCCTTTTAAGAAGCATTTATTGGGAGATTCTATACATTCACAGATGCATTTTGCAGGATTTAGTGGCTGATGTTTAGGACAGGTCTTTTTACATACGCACTGGCACTTATCTTCATCAAATTCCTTGTTGGGCCCACAGGAAGCAGGGAGAAGTTTGTTCTTGCACATGCACTGACATGACGTTCTGTCTAATTCTTTGTGAGGTCCACAGCTTGAGGGCCGCACGCCTCCTTTGCAGACACACTGACAGGTTTCTTCATCCAGCTCTTTGTTTGGTCCACAAATATGGAATCCTTCAGATGTGTCTAGAAATACAGCAGAGAAGTCGCACAACTATCAGAATTTTGTGTCTACCCATCCCATATTTTTAAGTGAAGAAATGGTATCAACTTTGTGCCTTTAAGGTGTTTCAAGAACAAACCTATGCCAAAAGACAGTAAAAGTATTGATAAAGAAAAAGATTCAACTATTTACTTCTCATGTTTTTACTTTCTCCTGTAGGTAAACCAAAACATGGAACTACACTTAACCATTTAAGCAAAACTGCTTACCAGAATCTCCAAGGTGAGAAGAGAAACCAAAATCGTGCTGTGCCAAACATCTGCAAATTTGATTATTCCAGATATGATTTTTTGGACAGGTCTTGTTTGCCACATGACACCTGTGGAGTGAAATATACTGGTGATTTACTACTCAAGAAAAAAAAAATATATTTCAGGTGCTGATTGCTTTTGTTTCCCTCCATGAGTTTCATCTCATTCATAACCTCATTTTTAACTCCTATCAAATCTGTTACATATTAAGGTTCTCCCCACTACAAGAATCTTCAACTATTTGTTGAAGATACCTTCTCACATTTTAAGTTTTAGCTCTACTTTCTAGAAACTCATATTTGTACTTTCCTAACATAGTCTGGAAACAGAACTAACCCTTGAACATAAAGTTCATACAGAATATACACCAGTATAAAAAAATATTTGTGTGCCAAATACTGTATAGGTGGTAACAGGCATAATTTTCTACAACGTTTTCTGAAGTACAAAAACGTTTTCACGTATACAGATGTCAAAAGACAGCTGATAATAGTTTCTGAATGAATGTTGCAGACAAAACTCTAATTTCTAACATAAAAGCTCCTTATCAGATTCCTTCCTCCTTCATGTGAAAGTTACGTGCCATTAACTGACTCTTTCTCATGAGCCACTTAAATCCTGGATGGCTTCTTGAATCTAAAGATTTGGATTTGGAGTGATGCCTCTTCACTTTAGAATGAAAGACAATAAACAGTATAACAGTTTAGTGCTCTTTATCTGCTCAAGTTTGGCAGCCAAGGTAGCGATAATAAAGAAAGCAAAAAATCCTACAGTAGCTGCTGCCTTTTTAAAGAATGACTGAAGTTAGCTACTAGGTGCACCACAGACAGAATATTTACGTGTATTACCTCATCCTTCTTGCTTGCAACTTCTTTATCACCATAGGTGATGTTACAACTTTTAACAAGTCGTGCCTAACTTCATGCATCCTGTATCATTTATTCATTGTTTCTGTTGTATTTCTAAAATCCTCATCTGTTAGGGCAGCACTTACATTACACATTTTAAGCACTTTTCATTCCCCTGAGCACCATTACTCATACATTCAAAAATGCAGGTGCTGGGACATTCTTCCGTGATCATCATTCAAGTACACCCCTCCCCTTCACCACATTAAAGGACTCTCTGCCTGTAAAGACTGCTGTGGAGTAACATCACCCTGCATCGCCTTGTGTTTTATCAAGCTCGTGCTTCCTGATTTCATTCTGCTAATGATCTCACTCTTGCTCCCTCACTTGGCACATACATCCCTTTGCCTGCCTCCTGATTCTGCTTGAGAAATGGTACGGATAATTTATAGGCGTATTATTGTATTCTGTTTAAAAAAAAAAAACAAACAAATCCGCTCACACCTGGAGCAGCCCTGGCTCTGGCTGGGGGTGTTTAAAACTAACTACAGAAGGAAGCCAGGGTGACAGCATGAAGGAAGCACAAAGCAAACGTGAACCCATGAGAAGACAATGTTGACACAAAAACCAAGTTACCAAAGACCTTGAAGAGAACAACATGTATTTCCAACATGTATTTCAGCATCAGGGTTGGAGACACCCAGCAAAAGAAACTGGAACTGCTTCTTGACAAACACTACTCTGGCTACTAGTACAGAAAATTACTGGGTGATGTAGTAGAAGTTTTAAAGTTACTTACTGTTACATTTTAGGAAAGTTCAGGAAGGCTAGGAAAAAAAAAAAAAGATGCAAAACACTTCGCAAAAAATTTCACTACCTCTTTCCAAATCATTGTCGTCTCAACTTGAAAAGAAAAAAAAAAAAAATCAGCGTGGTAACTTGGTACCTGTCAGTGTCAGGAGAGATAACACATGTGGGGGGAAACATTTAATGTGTACAACATACATCCAAATCGCACCTAAAATAGGCTCATCAGCTCCGCAAGCGCCTACCTACAAGACCATGGGGGAAAAAAAGGTGACCAGAGAGTTGTCGATTTGAATTAAATATATTGAAGGCCCTTCTGCTCCCCCCACCCCAAATTGCTAAACTTCTAAAATAGAGAGGGACAATTTTCTAAATCATTTGCACGTCCTGGTTAATGTGAACTGACACGCCTCAGCTCCACAAGTACATAGAGGTAGATACTACTTTTTAGAAGGGAGAAAAGGAAAAAAGTGGGAGAACAGGCAAAAACCTAGACCTTAATTCTCAGGATTAAGTTGTGCAGAAAATGTATTTTGTCTAAGAAAAGATTGACTATTTGTATTCTATCTTACATGTCATTTATCTCTTCTTTCTAACATGTGCTTGTGCATCATGGCATAATCTACCCTTCAATTCTTATTAGATGCCAAGTGTTACTACCCTAAATACAGAGATTATACTCTTAGGCTTTTCTTTCTAGTAATACATAAGAAAGTCATTACTACATTTCTGTTAAAATGAGCATGTACATAAATACATGCACACATGCAGATCTGCCACTGTGACCAGAAAGCACATTTCCAAGTTTTGGCTTTCCTGTAGTTTTACTACCATTCAAACCTATAAATAAAAATGTCAAGGAGAAATAAGAAGTTGAAAAGAAATTGAGAACATTAGAACTAATTAAAAAACCCCAGTGGGATTCTGAAAAGCATCCAGGCACCCATCAGGAACATGTGAGTATCTTTACTGTCCTTTCTAGAATCTGGAAGTACTCAGCTTGGTTTGGGGCTTTTTTAAATTCATTTTCTTGTAAAAAGCCATAGATTTTAAACTTAAAGACGGTACTTAACAGCAGAGAAGGCCTGTATATATTCTGATCTACTACTGCTCTATCTTGCCTTTGTTGAAGCATGACTCCTTACTCACAGGACAGCCAGCTACCTGTGAGCGCTGGTCAAAGTCTTGTATCTGTACGCTTTCTAACTACAGGTAGCTGTTTCCTGGCTAGAATAAACTCTTGCACGGGTAATTATAACTGGTCTTAATCTGGAAGCACTGAGAAGCTGCCAACAGTCAGCATAATTTGACTTTATTATTGACTCTTGGGTTTTGATTTTTTTATAATCTGTTAATTACACAATTAATTAAATTATTAACAGATTTATTTCCTAATATTTTTCTAATCCACTGTTTATGAGACATGTTTTGATGAAAAAAATAATAATTTGAATTCAAATAGAATATAATCTGTGTTTAGCTGGAACATGTCAGAAAACATCCAGACTTTAACTGAATGAAAACGCAGAGAAGATGACCTAGCTTACACCTCTAGGCATTCTGCACTATTAGCGTGCCTTATTAAAAATGTTTACATTTAATTCCAGTTCAGCTTCTAATCACTGGTTCTTCCATAAAGCAACTTCTAGTCTGTCACGTATTTTTGGCCTACTAAATATTTATACATCATGAAATTATCACTCGGTCCTCGAAAATGAAAGGAAGGAGTTCTTCAAGTGTTTTAATAACAATTGCTTCCGTTCCAGATTTCTTCTGTGTCTTTTTTCATTCAAAATTATGAAACAAATCAATATGTTAACTCTAGATTGGCAATTAACCCTTTATTTTCCCTTCCTATTCTGTTTTATTTTCACCTCTGGCATACGACGATGTCTAAAAAGATTTGTAGTTCAAGATTCCCTAAAACCAGGCCCTTTTTTAACAGTGTTTTAAATAGGAAAATACAGTTTGAGAAAAATGTTATATAGTCCTTACTTGCTAAAATAAGTATTTTTAGCTTTTCTTGATTACTTTTTTTTCTGAAGTTGATTTTATTGCTGTTTCCTTTAAGCCTCAATTGCACTGTAGCTCTTTCCATGAAACAAAATTATTATTCATTTTTAAATCATCTAGGCTCAGTTTCTCCACTTGGTAAAAAGGTAATGTTACTCGAGTAACACTCTCTCCACGTGAAACAATACTAGATCCTTTGCAAAATGCATTTTGCTACTACCAATGTGTATAAGTTCAGCTGTCTTCATTGTGAAAGCCTCTAGCAAGATTTTAAATCTAATTATATAGGCTTGCTCACAATATGAAAAGAAAGAAAAGCCTCATACTTACTGAGCTTGTGTTGCTGGCAAGGCACGTCTTATGATCGAATGAACTTGTCTGTAAACATCCAACTTCGACATGCATCGGCAGGACGTGTGATTGGCAAAACTGACGGTTACAGGTTTGGGGCCATGAGAGAGAGGCACCGTGATCTCAAACAGCTATAAAAGGGAAAGCAAAGCAAAGATAACGTTTTTTATAGATCAGTAACAGTACAACTAAAAGTAATAAAGGACACACAAAAAAAGCTATAAGGAATTTTAACTTTGGGGCTTTGTTCTCTACCGTCCTTCAGTGGCATATTCAATTACACCGCTAAATAATCATTATGTGCAAAATGAACACACTAGCTATGTTATGACAACATTTTTAGTGTTAAACTCTGTTACGTGCCTCTTTGCTTATGATAACATTTAAACTAACATTGTTAGGAGAGGAAAATGTACAAAGAACTCATTTTTCTAGAGGAAATGACTTCAAATTGGCAGCCTTTTAAAAAATCTAAAATGTAACATTTGGAAAGTGCTTCAGAAAGTTGGAAGACAAGAATAATTCAAAAAGGGAGCAAGCTGCAATCTAATACATCAGTTGCACAATTACAAGAGCTTGTCTAAAACAGCAGTATATTGGACTTGGATCAAAACATTTTTTGATGAACAAGTTTTGAACGGCAGCATACTGTATTTTTGACCTTCCAGTATTTGTATCAATGCAAATGATATGGTTACCCTAACGCACTGCATCTTCAACTACTTTTTTTATTTTAGGATATTAAGAAATATTCATTATTAACAAAATAATAATGTATGTGAGTGAATAAAATCCTAATTTTAGTGGTGAATGTATTTCAACTGGTGGAAGAGAACAAGTTCAGCAATACCTTGTGGAAAAACTGAACATGTGGTAACAGACAAACAGTGAGACTGATTTCAGCATTCAGTTCGGGACATGTACTTTATCAAATTAAGAAGGTTTCACTCTAAGACTCAAATCTCAATAGTGTCTGCAAAAGTTAGGACAAATATTTTAGGTCAAAGTCTTAAAAACTATTTTTTGATAGTATTTTTAATAAGATAATAGTGCACTGTTGCCTTTTATGTGTTTAGTCACTTTTCCAAATATATTTAAGAGTATTTCTGCATCTTCTGGGGAATTTACTACCTTTAAAACACCGTCATCGGTTATTATTCCAGTTTCAGTTGATAGGACTGTATAACAGGACTTTAATTTTTAGCTGAGATCTAGTTGCAATGCTTTTTTATAATCAGTAACTTTATAGTATGGTATATAGGCAGCATGCAAATCTAATAAAAATACAGGTACTTTTAAATGATACAAAATACAAAATAAATCTACAGGATGTCCTGAAAACAGCACCTTGCACTGCAGTATGCGAGTGTGCCTGAGTACTAACATGCAGGTGCAGCAGTGTGGGACATGTTCACCAAGGACCCACAAGGCAAAAGGGCACTTGTGCAACCAATAATAAAGCTTGTACTATTGATAGAGCTAAACCATGCAACTTAAACCTAAATTGTATAAAGCATCATCAACTCTGATAGAAATTATCTATTTCACAAAACAAATTTTGACATCATGGAGTGATTGGATCTTTCAAAAAGTTTAACACTGGGAGTCTTGTCACACAAGATCGGAAACAGTGAAAGTACTGTATCTGCATTTTATTCAAATGCAGCTTCCTGTATCTTTCAAATACTGATTAAAATACCCTATTTATCTAGGCAGCTACCTTGAAAGGAGTTTCTCTTGTTAGAGGGACTTTTGGCCAAAGCATAGTAACATTTGGATTCTTGCTCCAGCTGCAAAACAAGTAACATTTCTTAAAACTTTGGTCTTGAGTCACTAATAAGATAACGGCACACGTCCATGTCTAGTTTAAAGTTTGGTACCCATAAAATGAATGCCTAATTACTACCAGACATACCTCCAGGGTTTTCACTAAGTTCAACAGAGACTTCTGGAAAGAGACATTCTAATCAACTTTTTATTACACTTCTAAGTGTTTTTGGCTTCCAAACCAATATTGGCTCCTTTACCCTTATCTACTGTAAAAGTTCCTTTAAATGAATCATGAAAAGCATTCTTACCAAGATGTCTCATGCAAAAAGAGCAATAATCATAGCACAGAGCTATCATTTTCATACTAATCTATTACATGAAAATAGCTTTATGTACTTATTTATTTAAAAATATCCACCTGTTTGAAGGCCATCATAGGTTTTGTTATAACGTACAAACTAACTAGGAAATTGGAGAGGAGGAAGGTGATGGTGTAGACAGACAGAAAGGATCACGTTTATGAAAAAAATAGCTTTAATTTCTGTATACAGTACACATTCGAGAAAACACATGCTGAGTTCTTTGGGTATCTGGTTTTTAAATACTGATCTTTAACCAGATGACAAAACTCACCTACATATGCAAGACTTGTATCTTTTTATAAATAAGCCATGCTTTCAGAAGGACAGCACAACTGTTGAAACCTCTGAGAATCTGGACAGCTAAGAACCTACAGTTGCAAAAGCCTTTACCATATTAAACACCTTGTAAGAAAACTGATTCTTAAAAGCCATATGAATTGAGGGGCAGAAGAAAGAGTATGAACTTAGTTACAGTACTACATATGTAAAGAGAATCTCGTTTTCTCTGCTTTCTCATGCCAGTATGAACTTGCTTTTGCAAAGCTGAAGCAAAAACCCACTATAGGGAGAATTGACAGAACTTAAAAACTGAAGATAAGCATGATTCTTCGCATGGACCAAACTGCAGCTGACTAGAAGAAAGGGCACATTCTGTTCCTCCGCTGTTCTTGGGAGTAGATCAGTTCGCCAAGCTGCAAAGCACAGCAGACTCCAGACCGCTGGAGATGGCAGTGCAGGACTATTGCTACAGTTCCAAGCCACCTGAAAGAGGTCTCTGTCAACCCAACTGTCCTCCTGTTTGGCTTCAGGAGTGGACTGAGAGAAGTATCACTAGAACACCCGAGATGCAGCAATGGTGAGAGAAAATGATGGTTAACATGAATTATCTTAATCCACATTTATCCTTCCATTTAAACTGAGTAAAGTATCAGTTTAGAATATTGCTAGCAAATATTCCTATCAACATTGGTGCAATGCAAAAAAAGCATAGTTAAACAATGTAGAAGTAGATGAGCTTTCTTGACCTTCATTGAATTACCTTCCGTTTGTTCAACTCAATTCTCTCAATAGCAATGTATTTTACATCACCCAATAGTAGCTACTGTTTATACATAAAGTCAAAAAACCTAAGCCAAATATTTACATTATATTACATTACATACTACATTATAGTTGGCATTACATTTCTAGCTTTCGCTTCTGGAAGGTGCTTAAGATGATACATGAAAGAGCATTTTGAAAAATAATATAAACCAGATCTATTTTCATTAATGGAAATTATGGGAGTGAAATACTGGGGTTGGAATTACTGATTTGTTCTTCCTACACTTTTTTCTGCACATGCTGTTGGGATACTATATTCTGACACATACTGAGAAAGGAGATGGTTCTTCTCTTCTGATAATGAAAATATATCAAGAAGAGATTTCACAAGAAATAATTGAAAAGTAGTCTATTACAGAAAATGTATTTAATACTCAGAATAATTCAGTTTAAATAATCTCTGGCATTTTAAGGTAAGATCCGTTCTAAAGAATATATTCTGCTCTCAGCTGTGATAGCAGTGTCTCTACATCCAATGAAGCTACTGAAACTCTCAATATACATAAGCTGGGTTTGAATTATCATCTTAATAAATCATTTCAAATCGGGTAAGATCTAACCTTGTGTAATGCTTTCTGGTTTTGTTAACATCTCTAATTTATTTCATGCTCATCTTCCTCATCCAATAGAACAATAAGCTCAACATCTGTTATCACTACGGGGCATGTTTGGTAACAGCCAAATGTCAATATCTAGAAAGGATATTTCTGTGACAAATGCACCATAACGTCTGTGTATGAGGCTAGCTCTTGACTCCCCTCTTTTCTGGCAACATTGTTGGTTGTGGGTCCTATCGCTGGTACCCACATTGCCCATATGGGTACCTCTTCTTGGAATCACACTGCTTATATTTCTGTCTGATCCCTCATTCAGTAAAGGATTGGTTTTACTGTAATCTTAGAGGCCCAAATCTTCTCTTCCTTCCCAACTTTAAATCATAGTAAAAATTGGACTAATTCACACTGCCTGCAATAGGGAAAAGACATTTCCTTCAGGTCTGTTCTTCAGGGACCAATGCCTAAAGACAGACCTTCAGGACTAAAGACAGCAAAGAATGAGCTTCAGTCCCCAGAAGAACTGGCAGTAGTAGGGATTAGACAAGTTTTTTTCAAAGTGGAGAACTCTTATTGCTTGCAGTTTTCACAAGAATGTTAGCAAATTTAGGTACATTAAATGAATATTGTTAGAGTTAGAGGCAAATACTCAGAAGAAAAAAGTTAGACTCAACTTGACCGTGCTGTCCTGTACATTTGTGCTACCAACGCTGCATTGTCAGGGAACCAGTGGAAAACAACAACTGAAGCAATACGTGATAGCATAACTAAAGTGTATCATCTATAACAACAACAAATTAAACCACACAAAATCAGTCAAAGCCCTGTCCTAATCTCTTCCACAGAAGGTAACATCGTAAACTTATGTCAGTAACATACTGTTAATCTCAGTGTATAACACATACGAATGGAAGCTCTACGTAACTGAAGAACAGTTGAAAACCATACATAGTTCATGCATTTCACAAGAACTTAACACATACCATTCAGCCAGTCTAAGGTTGCTTTGTCATAGAAAGCCAGGTGGCAGGTCTTCCAGCCCTTCACACCATTTTTAATATTTCTCTGCAAAGTACTATGTTCAGCCCTTGCCTCCTTAAGTCTTCACCCAATATGACGATTCTCCATGCCGTGCCAACCTCCCGTCATTTCTGTTCAACCAAAGTTTCCCTTTCAGCCAGTCCACAAAGCTTGATCCCCCTTCCCCCTTCTTGAGCTCATTAGCGTAACTTTCAGCATTCTGGCACACGCACATCTTGTCCCAGCTACTTTTGGATCAACCAGATTCCTTCCTTCCCAGCAAGATAAAGGTGGGTGTATCAATGACAGGCTCTCCCCAGAAGATGGGCTTTTGGTGCCTAGATTTGAAACTGCATCAGATTTTTGTTTAGCTCCAAGTTATAAAGTGTTCCAATTACAAATAAATCTAAGTCTCCCAGCAACTCCATCTGCTTCCTAGGTCATTCTTTTGAACACTTAAAAGTATGCAGATTGTCTCAAAGAACAAAACACACATTCCTCATACAAACAAGTATCATATACGTCACCTAAAATAAGGGAACATGAAAATTTCTTTCAGATTAAAAAAAAAATCTCAAATTTTGTTTTTTAACGATACAGCCATATATAATTCTCTCTCACTCTAGTCTAAGAAAAAGCAGAACCACCACCTTTGCTGAAGCTTTAAAGCAAAAGACTAAAAAATGTAAAAAAACTACATCAAGCTGAGTCAGGCATATGGCAGAGAAAAAAATTCAAGACCCTTGTACAGTAAATGGCTTAAACAGAAATTGTGTGCTAAATCCATGACAGTCCTTGGTACTATATGGATTAAAAAAAGAATTGGTTGCAGGACTTTTTTTGTTAATTATTTTTTAAGGATATGTATATTCTGTAGTTCCCACTGACCATTATCAAGATGACTTTTTATCTGTCTTTCGGCCTAGCTAAACTTCAAACATTCATCTTCAAAATGAAGGAAGGTCATTTTAGTTCTTACATCTGGATTACATAATCTGTAATAAGGTGTATTTTAGGCTTAATACTTAACCTTCATACCACTGCACTAGCCAAAATTAAAAGGCGGCATATCCTAGACCCGAACGTCAGCTTCTTATTCCAGCCTCCCAGCAGAGGCAAGTATATAATTAAAGAACTTCTCAGACTAATATGAAGATAAGTGAATGATTAGATCACTTTTACAATGATGTGTCCAACTACAAGCAATGTTTTTTCTTGGATTTTCCGTCTTACACACTTCAAGATTTTTAAATCCTTGAAGATCAGTGCACATGCTCTGTACTGTACTTCTCAGGTGAGAAGAACAGCAAGAGGACAGCGGGCAAAGGTGCCGCTGAATTGCTCTACCCAACCAGACTGGGCCGTTGGCACTCCGCAATCTGCAATTACTGGGATGCTAAGTAATTCCCCTTCTTCCCAACCTCGTTGTTTCTTCAGCCATCCTGCCAAGAACTTCCAAGCCAGAGCTGCGTGGTTCTGCAGACCACCCTGTAGTAGGCTCTTTTCAGTTCCCACACTGGCAGCACCCTCCATTTGGCCGTTTATAGAGCTGGAGTGGAGAACAGAAACATGGGTGGCACCAGAGCCTAGTCCACAACCTAGAGCTCAGCATGATTTTAACCCTTTTTATTAAATTAAAAAAAAAGAGCCTAACAGCAGACAGGAATTTCTGAAGGCTTGACTAAAAGCACTATCAGAATTCCCATTAAAAAAATTTCCCATATATTGCTCCTCATTGATCCTTAGAAAGGCATGTACTTTTGATTCACTGCACTGACAACTTTAGACTAGGACTCCATGCCATACTTTCCAGAAAAACTGTTGATTTCTGTATAAATTATTTCTTTGCCAATGGCTAAATTAATTTATTCAGCACTATCATCATATGTGCCAATATCCATTGTATCAGCATGCATAAAATTATTATGATCACTGCCTTCTGATAGGTAAAATAATCACAAATGTTATTTTCATATCAGGATTAGGGAAGCTTCTCATTCTAGATACTTTCCAAACAGAGGATTAATGTACGATTTTTTTCCCAGATTTACATTAACTATACTATGTTCTTCTGATGGACTGCAGTTTAGAGTTTATATTTGAATCGCTTTTTTTCTCCCCAGAAATTTTAACAAAAAACATTTGGAAATGATACTGCTACATCTCCCACTATTAATAGTACCTACTATATCATTACAATCATCAGTCTAACATAGAAAACTGCATGGGAAAAGGCATAAATGGTAAAGTTCAACATGACTGAAAATTCCTGTGACATATGCATCTCCAAACTGTGCAAAGGAACACCATGTACATCTCAAACATGGCAAAAAATTTGAAGCTGTTAACTTGCTTCCTGTGAGAAAAGCTCCTCTAAATCTAACTGCCTGGAAAGATGTTTTCCCTTGAGGGACTATTACTGTAACCATGAAATGAGAAGATTTAGGACCTTTACATCAAATGATCTGAAAAAAGCCAAAAAACTGTCCATCCTTCCAGCCAGGAGGAAGAATGCAACAAGATGGCTCTTTGACATCTGCTGACTGCTTCTCTTCAACCTATAAGCAAGTACCTAAAGGTGGGCCATAAAAACGTATAGCTGAGGGACAGGGTGTTGCTGCACCAGGTAGTTACAATCTTTGTAGCTGCTGTTGAATTACTCATGTCATGGAAACAGGGAACAGCTGTTTGATTAATAATGAATTAGAGAAAAAAACCCAACACAACCACACCACAAAACCAAAACCCAACCACCTTCCCCACAGACCTTTATTAGACAAGCTACTGCTTCCAAAGCTGGGCTATTGCAGTGCGATGGATCAAGGAGAAGAAAAAGATCTACTTCATTTTACCAATGAGCCTAAGGGGGTCCTTAAATGTTTTCACAGACCTCGTACCACATTGTAATGAAGAAACTGTCTAAGCCCAATCATGATTGTATAAACACCCCTTAGCAACTACAGAAACAGTTTTTTTGGAAAAAAATGGTATTAAAAGCAAAGCAGAACACTTTTCTATTTTTCTCTTAATAAAATTATTAATAAAGTTAAGTATCTAGAAAGGAGCAGCACAGCCTGAACTAGACAACTATTGACCTCTCTCTGGACCACCACAGTGCTCCACAAGAGAGTCTGGGAACATCTGAGCTAGTCCATTCTCCTGGCAATCAGTGATTTGCTCCCCATAAAAAAAAATTCCTGTGTTTAGCTCTTTTATTTTTTATTAATTTTGATGAAAGCTGATATCAACTTTCTTTAGATTTTAATGTCTGGAACCAATGCTAGAGCTTGCCTTCCCAGTAAGACCTCCAGCTGAAAAGTTAATTTCGCATTCAGCACTTTTTCTGCAGGGTGAACAGCATGAAGTTATGGAGTTTATGCACCAAAAATAAAGCTACAAAAATGGTGACTTACGAAAAACCAAAAGATGCCTGGTTACTAACCATTTGTTCTCTAGTTCATTCAGGAAATAAAAGGAAAACAGTAGTGAAAATAGGTGTGTAGGGTACCTGAATTCCACAGAAGGGTCTTGAATCCAATACTTTTTTCTTCCTAATTCTCATCTGATATAGGGTAAGCTGTGGTCACATAACTTTAAAAAGATTTGAGATGATGACAGATGAAGAGATATAGCTATAGCTCTCTTCCTTTATAAGGGTTTTTTAAAACTGCATTCTGTCAAGGACCAGATAAAACTGGAAAGCAGAAGCAAGACAGAAAACTCAGAGATTAAATTGCTTGCTTTTACAGAATAGGTAAGAAAACAAAACAATGCTATTGCCTCTTTCTTCTTTCTGATAAGTCTTTTAACCTTTTCCTTTTCAGAGTCTCTCAAATCTTTCACTACTCCTATATCATATCACACCAATCACATCAAGAACTTCAAAAAGAAGCTCAGTACTAAACATTTTCTACTAGCCAAAAAAATTTAAAAAAATGACTTCACTCAATAGATACAAACAGAAAGATGAATAGAAAGGGATTATTTACCCCTGGCGCTCAAAGACCAGGAAATCTGTGCTAAATGGAACAACTCTTTCTGTAACTGGATCTTCCTTTATTCCAGTAAGCTAAACTTTATAAATACATGCCAAAAAAGGTTGTATTTCTTGGTTTATAACATGTAAATTACATTTCAAGCAACTGGAATTGGGACAGCTGTGTGCGGGAACAACTACGGGCTTGAGCAAAATCAATGTTGTAGTTTTCCTTGTTTAAACTATTTGACTTGTATTATTCCTGTGCTTTGTGGCTGCTACTACTAGCTTAAATCTAGCATTGGAAGTTCTTGGTAGAATATATCATTCCAGACAGACAGATCTGGTGAGGAGTGAGGACAGAAAATGTATTCAAGAAATGATTTGGTTTTTTTCTGTTTTCTTTACATCCCCTTTTCCTAATTGCCTCTCAAAAAGGCTCACAGCACTAAGACGTTTCATGATAAAGGAACATTTCCATGGGCTACGATTTTATAGTTTGCTAGGCAGTTGTGTATCTTCCTTATAGAAATGTACTGCATCTTCAGCTAGAATCTAGTTGAAAAGGGAAGCAATATTTACACTAAAATTAGTTTTCTTCAAAGCATCAGAAAGCAGAGGTAAAAAGCAAAACAGCCCACAACCAACAAAAAACTTACTGAATACTGTAACCGAAGCAAAATACCTTAGCAAACATTCTGAAGCGTGACTATTTTTGAGGGAAATTTTGTGAGATAATGTGATAATTGTTGTAGCCACTTAAGACAGAATAATGCATGTATGCTCTTCCTTTACAGGCAGCTCACAGGCTCAGTGCACAATCTCTGCACACTTCCACCTGATCACTAGCCCTGAACCTGAAGAACAATAACCGCACATACACCTGAGGAAGATGCATTAAAACAAAACAAATGGGTGCATTATACTAATATCTCTTAATACAGTATAGTTCCTAAAAGGCTTTATTCGTAACATGTATCCTGTCTGCATATGTTCTAAAACAGTCTTTGCTAATAAAATTACAGACTTGTTTTCCAGCAAGTGCTTGCCTTATACAGCAGGCAAGTGGTAGACGCAAAACCAAAAAAGGATAGAATTAAGCTTCATGGATAATGTCAAAACTGAGAATGAGACATCACAATTTTTTTTCCCCTAAAAAATAAAGCATATATCTGGGGGAAAAGTGTGTTAAACACTTTCTTCCAGGCAGTACTGTCTTCAACTGTTTTTCCTAAGTATTCTGGAATTGATTTTTCTTCCTTCCTCATAGTAGCAATAAGAACGTTTAAAATACACGTGATCATAAATGGATTTGCAAGGAGCTCTTGGACTGTAATAAGCATGAGAACTTACTGTCTTGCTGATGTAATTTGTGCTGATATTCATACACTGGAGTCCTTCGCTATTGCAGCAACCTCCACATCTGTAGATGGATACACATGGGGGTTTAAAGAAGGTGTTTGTAGTTGCTCCAAACTCTTTTCCCACATCCACACACACTTCACGTGGCATGCACTGAGTTTTTCTCCATTCAGTATCAATACCTGCCAAGTTACAGGGAATTTCATGTGTTATAAAGTAACTGTTTAAAAACAATATTCTCTGGCAGTAAATGAGTAGGATTTTTTTTTTAAAGTTTAGAACCAGAATATGCATTGCCAGAGTCACACCCTTTATTCAGCGAAATACACATCTCTCTGTGTTAACTTTTAATTTTTCTTCATCATAGGGATTTGACATATTGTCACAAAGCAGAAGAGAAATTACAGCGGAGCCAAGAGGGAACCTGACAAGGTTGGGCAGATCTTGCAACATCCACAGCTAAGGCTGTACACGTCCTGTCTCCTATGCCTGGGGTGAGCCCCACCTCGCGTGAAGTCTAAAGAAGCACTGCACATCTCCGCAATGTGATTTTACCCAGTCCCACACTGTACTTCACTATATATTAAAAAGATTAAATGTGATACCTACACACTTAACGTGAAACTAATTTGAAGACGTTCACTTTGTTAACTACAAGAGCATCATGTAAAGCAAAAGGTTATTAGCAGTTATGTACACCATATGATTTAACCTGAAATGTGGTATTTGTGCCCAGATTACCCACACAAATTTGGGAGAACATTTTACACAGTGTAATCGAGCCTTTTGCCAAATGCTGTCTTACACTAAACAGCCATGAGACTTGCAGCTGTAGAGCCCTTTTATTAACTCTTGGAGCCACTTTTTGGTAGGCTACTCAGCAAAAATGGAAATTTTACCTACCTCAGAATCCCCATTAAGGTACATGATTTTCAATATCACGTCAAAAAATACGCCTCCCGCTATAAATCCTGTGTTCCCCTGCCCTCAAGAACTTGCTTAAACAGTAAGCTAATTACAGTTCTATCAGGCCATACAAAACACTAAGGGGTACTGACATATTTGTTTCAAAGCTGTTTTTTTCTGGTTTCAGCGTAACATCATAATAAAAGTAGTCCTGTAACAGGAAAAAGCTACTAGCAGATTATTTGGCCTCCTAAAGCAATAACATGTAAGAGAAGGCAGCATTACCAGCCGTGATGTAATTGCAGAAAAAGAGCCAGAACAGTTCAATGGGTCCAGCTATCGGTGCCCTCTTTGCTTTCTGCAAAATCATTATAGCCTCTGCAAAGGAGGATTCCTTCTACCTGAAGACAAACACTGAACTTCTTACATCTGTTGAGCTAAGAAAGAAGTCTGTCTTTCTTTTAATGGATGTACCAAAAATACCTCTGCAGAGCAATTTCTTCCATTAGGGAAGGCTGACTGTCAGAGATTTTGTTTTCTAGCCATTACATCAAGTCAAACGGCTAAGGATAGTTTACTAATGACGCTTAGCTTTCAAAATATTTTTTGACACAACTAGCAAGCCTTTGGATTTTAATTTATCGTGTGTTAGAACGTATTTAGTGTCCTGTACTTACTTTTCAGGATCTCTGCATTATAGTGTGCTGCGGCAAATTTCAGGGAATCATCTGATCTTGTGTCAAAGCTGGAGTGTTCCCTGTTGTGTTGCCAACCTCCTTTCCTCAATTGACATTTGAACATTTTCCAGTATTCTGGGTAAAGTACTGTCATGAGTTCATCCACACTGGACACAGACCGCAACTGCTCTTCCAGGTCTTTGCTTGCATGAGCCTGTCAAAGTAACACGCAAGATTAATTACCTTCTCTGTTACACAAGGTTTGCTGGAAACCAGCCCGAAAAACAACTCAAACATTCTAAAATGAAGTTGTGCTCAAAGGGGTCCTCATTACAGAAACTGCTTTTGTCAGTCAATGCCAACAGTACTATATTGACAAATACTGAAATGTTTTGCTTCTACTGCTAATTCTTTATCATTCCTGTATTTCAAAACATTTGTGTGAGAAAGGAGCTGTAGAATTAAGCCTATACAAACAGTTTGCAGATTAACAACAACAACAAAAAGCATTTTTATGTTGGAAAGAAAAGTTTTTGTGATAAAATTTTGAATGCTTAAACCCCAAAATATTTAAATTATGTTCATGTTATTTAATATCACACACTCTTAGAACCATAGGATTGTTTAGGTTGGAAAAGACCTTTAAGATCAAGTCCAACCGTTAACCTAGCACTGCCAAGTCCACCACTAAACCACATCC
>Ga0181612_181127_pt1 | contig 24115 bp, 16 predicted proteins | sample HoacroProtozoa21_FD_119630 | JGI IMG/M metagenome (GOLD analysis project Ga0181612, IMG submission 119630) | Hoatzin crop microbial communities from Cojedes, Venezuel. Combined Assembly of Gp0051906, Gp0051904, Gp0051908
AAATTGAAGAAGAGATGGATAATGAGGATACAGCCCATGTGGAGTTTTCTCTGTATTTTATACTACTAAGTGAATACTAATATCTGTTGTGTATTTCTCTGTGGTTGAGAAATGCTTGTAGCTGAAGACACGACTGCATTAACTGTTCCATGGATATCACTAGTACATATATTTATTTGCATAGAGCAACACTAAGGATTGTTTCTTAAGATATATTTTGATTGTCTTTAAGTCATGCTATCCAGTCAAGAGGTAGCTACCTCTTCCTGCTTTAAAATCACTAGATCAAATGAAGATAGTAGATTAAGCATTGCCACTGATCCTAACTCGATTCTTGTACATGCACTTCTGCAAATTTTAGTTCAGAGATTGTTAAAAGAAACTTTGCTAACATTTCTTCTGAATATGCTTCTGAAATACATTAGTGTGAAGAAGAGGGGGCAGCAGATTAATTAGTGAGTAAGTGAACCAGTTAATTAATATTACAATTAAATCTGCCTGAGGTATGCTTATAGCATCCTTGGCACTTTTCAAGTAATGAAAAATGTTCGCTCTCTCTCTCCTTCTCACAGCTCCACTGAAAATGTGGCTTGTCTGAAACAATGCTCATGTGAAGCTGGTCAGAATGAGGTAGACGAGTGAGTTACCATGGTGTCAGAATTATTTTGTGTCCTATGATAGGGCTATTCTTCTACTGTTCTTGGGTCTGAAATAGAATAGAAAATTTGTAATTATATACAATACGCTGCCAAGAGATCAACTTTGTTGCTTTTGGCAATCACTAATGATTTTTTATTTTGCAAGAGCAGCATAATGTTTTATTTCTGCCCCCATTTTTCATAAAAAGTTAATTTGCATACATTTCTGCAAGTCTGAACCATGTTACTATGGGAAAAAAAGCTCGAAGAATCATCTGAAACAGAGAATTTACCATAAGTAAAAAAAAAAGGAAAGAAAAGGTGAAATAAAAGCATGTAACACAGTTCAGGCCCAAGCTTTCATACTGAAAAGAGGTTTTTGTTTCCTCTGATTGTAGATCAGGGTACTGTTTTGTGTGTCTGATCGTCACAATGTCGTCTGGGGGCTAAATCCACGCAGGTGAACTAAGATAGGTACTGAGCTCCGAACACATGCTCCCCCCAGCAGGTGATGTCCCCAGCGTGGTCCCCAAGCTCCATGTCCAGCACAGCCCGACCCTGGGATTTACTGAGGCTAGATAAGCAATGCAGCAGCAAATACTGAAAATAGCGCTTAGATCCCTCGCTTCCAAAAAATGGTCATTTCACGCTCTGGGCTGAGAGCAGTCACCCTCCTGGCCCTGGAGTTCAGCACCTTAATCAGACCCCGTCATCACCACACAAACCTTGGGAGGCGGCAGCGGCAGCAACAATCCCTGGTAGCGCTGTGCAGATGGGACACAGGAGTCAGCCGTGAGCCTGGTCGCCGTGCTCTCCTTTTCCTACCAGGGTCAGAGCCATTTCTTTGTTTCTGGACATTCAGAAGTATAGAACCTGGGTGCAAATGGATTTCTAGTTGTTTATTTATTTATATATTTATTTTTACTCTAAAGATGAATGCAATTAGTCGGAGTGAAAATCACTGGAGAGAGGGAGGGAGCGAGGGAGATCAGTGGGCTTGGCAGCCTCAGGAAGGTTACAGCATTTCACATCTATTAGTAGCAGCACATTTTAAAAAGCAAATGAAGATACCCACTGCTGTCTGTTCATTTGAGAAATGGAGCAAAAGAAGGGTAAGTCCAGTTTTTCTTTTTTTTTTTAGAAAAAACAGAAGCAAATGCAGTATGTGTTTCTGTTGGTATTGGTCAATGCCCAGATAGAGATTTGTGGAACATGTTGGTGAGTCTGCCAACCAGCACAGTCTGGTACAGCACACATCCACCCCCCATTTGGGATTGCCTGGTTCAAGAGCAGCGGGGCTGTGAAATCTGCTTAACCCTTGGGCCTCTACCACTGGCCAGGCAGTAACTTGGCCAGTGTTTTACGGCTGAAGAGCGTGAGTCCCCCTGATCTCCAAACAGTAAAGAGAATCTGCTCACCAAATAAGTTTCCAAATTTGCCCTTCTTTCTTATATTCTTCACGATGTTTATGTAAAAAAGATAGGTGGATGTATTAATGTGGGTCTTAAACTATTGTAATACGATGATCGTGATTATCTGCAATGCTTTTGTCAGAGATGATGGTTGTACTCCACAGGAACATCTAAAATATAGATACGAACAATTGATCTGAGCAAGACCAAATTTCACTCGTTTCACTAATCTCCCTCCCACTGCATCTAAAAGGCTGACACAATGGTTGCTAGAATGATGCACAAGTCACAAGAGAACTAGAGGCAGCTACATAAGAAGAGATTAAAAAGACTGAAATACAAATATTTAAAGGGATTTTGAAAAGCTATTAAAAAAAATGCTTGCAATTTCCATACTTTGCACTTTCTTCATTTAGAGCAAAATTTTAATTGCCTACTTACAGTATGAATGAGACTCCAGGACATTTCCCCACTGTTTAATCCTGTGATCCAGTTCATTTTCCCCTTGCTAATACCTTCCTCTTTCCACCAGGGACTAGGTCTGTAACCCACCCTGACCAGCAGAACAAAGCAGCTTGCCTTTCAAACGGTGAACCAAGCAGTGGCAAGACAGCCATATTTCAGTAGGGCTTTCCCCACAAAGCTCCCAGTTTAGTGGATTCTGGAACATGGAAGAGCATGTAGAAAGGAGGAGCAGGGCCCGCAGAAATCAGTTCAGTCCAAGCAAAGCCCCTTCACTTGCCTTTCCTGGATTCAGCGGCATGGAGGAGAGGGAAGAGCAGCCCTGTGAGTTCCCCCTGGGACCATTAGTTCCCAAGGGCCCCTGTGCCCCCTTGCTAGAGCCTGGGACGGCCACCAGCCCTGGGCAGGGACAGAAGCCCCGCTTCACCGGCTGTGGAGACTGATGGGGCGTCTTCAGTTTTGTTGCCAGTTCTGCCACCCGCCTTTTGTAATCTGAAATGACTCCTGCGGGTATCTGCTCCCCCTGCTCTCATCTGCCTCTTCTGCTTGCCCTGCAGGATCTTTGGGCTGGGGCATGATCTTCAGATGTTTGTGCTGCACTCAGCGTGGTGAGGACACTTGGGTTGCTCTCATACGATTTTTCTCACTCTAGCTTTTCCCTTGCTTGAGTAAGGAACTTGGAGATTTGCCCACAGCCCTGGGTACAAAAAAATATACTCTTCAAACTGACTTTCAGATTTTTTTTTCCAGATTGCTATAGACTCAGTGGACTTATCCTCCTTCCTTAGGCAATGATCAGAGAAAGCAGGAACTTGTTGGAAACGGAATCCTTACAGCTTATATTCAACTCATTGTATTTCAGGTATTCCCACTACTTGGCTATTGTGGTTCATATTTTAACACTATTTTAAAAGGAAATGTGCAATTTATGACAAGTAAAAGGTGTGAATGACTGAATCAATGCCATCATTGATTTCACTGAAAGCAGAATCAAAAACTCAGTCAAACTGAACACCTTGGAACCTAACCCTGCAGACTTTATTCAGATTAAATCCCCTTTGAAAACACTGGGGAATTCAGCGTAAGCCTTTCATTATCAGAAACTAAGATTTTCATTGCAAAAAGCATTGCAAGACTGCTATCGGCAATTAAATCTGCTCTTTGCCTGGGATAAAGTCTTAATACCAATTGTTTCAACCGAACCTATTAAAACCACTATGTTTTAAGTGTATATTTGGAGGGATGGGGACAGGGAAAACGGGTTTGATGGCAAAAGTAAAGAACAGATCGAGTGTATCATCTGATACATTATGGTGTTATATCAACAAAACTGTGCAACTAGAATTTGTTCAAAATATAATTCACAACTACGGCAACTACTCATTTTGTGGGTCAGTGTAGCCATATTTGGCTACATCCACCAGTCCATGAGACATTAACGATTAACTCAGTGCATCTGGTAAACTGTAGACTGGATCTTTTACTCATACATGTTCCATAGCAGGGGTTTAGTATATTCAAGGTAGTTTTTGTTAATTATTCATTTATGCTCTTGGAAGTATAATTATATTACAAAAATACAAGATGTCTGTAAATCTTATCTGATTTAGGTAAGGAGGAAATGGCTAGTCATTTGAAAATAGGTTTTACTTAAGCAAAAGCTCTGAAAGAAATAATTTTTGATTAACACATATGGTACAAAGCAATCTGAATATCGTTCCTCTATTGTAAATCACAAACTATTGCAACTCCTTGTACAGATTCTAACACACTCTTTGTGTATGCACACTGATGAGGAGCATTTTTGCAATACATACATTTTGCATATGACATTTAAAGCAGTTGATTAAGGGAAAGAGATAATTAAAAGTTGACAGAATTGTTGGATTTCCATTTATGCACTTTCTATATTTTATAATAGTATTAGTGTTATACAAACGTGTTCCATCATTCCTGAAGTATTAGGACTGACTTACAAGATTATTTGGAGTGAAAATATTTCAAACTAACTCTTAAAATGTGTTTCTTAATATGAAAGCCTAAATATTTTCAAAGCTAGTTTTACTTGTTAGTGCAGTGCGCTTGCCAGCATAGTCTTAGAACATGACTAAAGGATATCTATGAAAAAGACATGGTCAGATGTGTCCTGTTGCAGTGAATGCTAATATGCCTTCAGAAGGAGCACATTATGCTTTTATTTCTGACTGTACACTGAATTATTTACACCTTCAAGGCAGCTGATTGAACTGCAGCATCAGTCAATTAGCAAATCAAAAATTTATATGATTCCAATTTAGCATGGAGTCCTTCTCTCTTTTTTTTTTCTTTTTAGATTTTCACCCTGACAGTGACAAATTACTCCTCTGCTGGCTGAGATTGGAAATTAAAAGCATTTAGAGTTGCTCATGCATTTATGCTAATGAGAACTTCTGATATGATTTGCATGCAAAAGAGGACAATCTGAAAGCTCATCAGTTTTTCATGCTTCCGCATTTTGATGTAGGAGGATTTTTTCTGTTTTCTGCAGAGCAGAAAAATTTTTCTCAGGGAAACAATACTCTATGTGAACAAAAAGAGTTCTTCTTTTAAGTCAGAAAGTTCCTATTTTTTTTTACCCTCCAGATTCTTGTCAAATCATTTGCTTTGCTGTTTCAGAACTGCAGCCCACATTCATTAGCATTTTAGATGTTTATCAAAGGAACGATCCAGTATCTGCCGTACAAGATTATAGCTCGAGCTTCATTTTAAATTCAGCAAGAAAAAAAGACCTGAGGACAGATGAGAAGAGGGACGTGCACTCTGACAATCTTCTTCACAGATACACCCGAATTAATCCTATTTAGAGCAAAATTTGATTAATCACCAGAGGTGGCAGCTTTAAGTTTAGCAAAATAGTTAACTCTGACAAATTTTGGGGACTTCTTTGGCACAGCCTTTCTGGAATGCAGATAAGGAAGCCAGGCAATGCAGATAACTTTAAAATGAATTTTTAAAAAAGCTCTTGTTTAGTAAAGAGATTTCTGCCATTTTTAGGAGTTTAATTTTGCTCTACAGTTTGCTGTAACAAAAGACAACATGGCAAAGAAGGGTCTGAAGGTAACAGAAAATGTCAGTGCATTTATTTTGCTTTTGCGGTACATGATTTTGTATGTAGCAGATAGTATGATTAAAATAATTTGCCAAGTAAAGGAAGAGAATTATTTCCTGATTGTCTGCCTTGCTTGAGAAGGTTGATCAGGTTATATCTGTGTATGTTTGAGTTTTTGTGAATGTGCAGAGTTTTTGTTTCAGAAATGATCTTTTTAACACCGGTAATTTGAAAGATCCTAACCATTGTCCTGCATTTACAAAAATATTTGATGCTGTAGTACTTGCTGAACATTAGCATAATCCAAGAATTCTTTCAGCCCCCAAAAACTACTATTTAGAGTTTTAATTGTAATTATTCCTTCTATCTTATCATTCAGTTTATCAAGTTTCAGTGTATTGTTCAGTAAAACACAGGCAAAATATACGTATTATTCCTGTTTCCCACCTGAGTTAAAATGAAGAAATGAAGTTCAGATCATAATATATTCAAACCATCTTCCAGAATACGCTTTACACTTTGGATCATTTTTCCCCCCCAGCTACATGCAGCAGCACTGAAGACTTGCCAGGTTTCAGAGGTGTTACAGAAGAGAATTTCTCCCTCTGACTTCTCTGGTGTTGCAATGAGGTGCTTTACAGCCCGCACGCTGTATGCTCAAAGACAGCTAACAACAGGTGTATACTATGTTTTGGTAACATCTCCTGTCTTAAGGCAGTATTTTTGCTTCATGTACTTGAAAATAAAATATATGTTTCTTCTATAACTGCAGCAGTTACCTTTTTTCTTTTGCTGCATTAATCCCTGGTTCATGGAGCAGATGCCTTCATCCCTCGATGAAAAAGAGAAGGGTGTGGTAGAGTAATCATAAAAGGGGAAGCAGAGTCAAGAGTCAGTAAAGGAGACTGGGTGAGAAGGGGCCATGCAATATCAGAACTCAGCCTTGCCTGTCTTCTTTGGCACATTAGAAGTTATGGTACAGTCAAAAGAAAGGAGCTACATAAAATCTCCCCAGTCCTTGGTGCTAAGTTTGCCTGGAACCGCCACCATTAAATCCAATAAATGGCTGTTCATCCTTACTTCAGACTGGCTGCTTGGTATCACCACTCAGCCCTACTTCTTTTGGAAGCCAGCTAGATGGCTCTCTCATTTCACACCTCTGAAGGTGCCAGGTCAAAATCTCTCACTGGAAGTTCTTCCTCCAAGCCAGGCACTTTGCAGCTGCATCTTCTGATTTTAGGTTTCCGAGGTTTTGAACTTCTCAAACAGTTGATGCACCTTACCACAGAGAGAACTCTGACTTTCTTCTCCGTCACCCATTCCTGAGCTATGCAAGTGACATGTCCTTGGCCGTTAAGATTAGGTGTCAATGACAGTGACTATCTTTCCACTTTCCTTCCACATTTATAGGAACCCCTCAGGCTCTGTGGATATTTCTCTATTACAGTAGATACACACAAAGAGCTCAGAGGCAGTATCAGCAGGGAAGCAGAAAAATCTCCACTTGCCAATATCTGTTAAGACAGAGAACCTTGAGAATTCCCTGAATATGATGTAAGGCTTACATGAAGTTCTTCCTTCACCAAAGACTTCATGTAACACAGGCATGTTAAAAGACAGTGCCAGAAGAATGAATTTTTTTTCCCTTTCCTCCTCTCACAGCTAAACTTCATTCGCCAAGGTTGTGTTGCTTCTTACTGAGTGACTCTTGGATCATACAGACTGAACATTTTCATGTGTCTTGCTTTGCTATCTTTCCTGAAAAGCCCTACTGAGATAACCTACCAAAATACTAAATTAAGAACCTGATTTTCCTAACCTGACATCTCATGAAATGTGAGCTGCCTCCAGAGCCTGTTTCCCAATCTCTGCTGAAATTCATTTTGTCTGCACATAGATTCAAATATCTCCTGAATAAAAAATCTACTTGTTGTGTTCCCAAAATGAATTTACAAGTCCAGAATTTTCTTTTATCTTTGCAAAGATAGACATACAGCCTGTTCTGAATACACTTCTCTTCAGCAAGAGAATTTGAAAAGGCTTCCATTTGAAGAAACTCTCAAGTTCTAATTGCCTTATTTTTGAGTGAGGTGTTTTTGCTTCATCATCCTTCAGATTTTGCCCTTCAGATTTTTTTTCTAAATTTCTTCTCCTTGATTCCAGCTGAAAAGCTGGGATCCTTGAAACCAAAAATTACAACAATTCAGCTGGGTTCAACTGGGACATCTTTTGAGCCCCGAAATTGATTCTCTTCAGGATTTGTATGTTCATAAGCTGGTGGACAGCCTTCCTTGAAGCTAGTTTAATGATCTAAAATATTTGATCCCAGCTGCAGAAAATGAGCAATAATCACCTTTGTGAACAGAGTGCTTCAGCCATTGAAAGTGCTGTCCAATGTTCTAACTGTAGCCATCACCCTGCATTCAGCAGGGAGCTGGGGATATTTGGCTATAAATTGACCTGTCTGCTTACAACACACTGTCAGAAAATTGCTTTACAATCACTTATTCTTCTGGAAATTTCCCAGCCATTTAGGCCATCACTTGACCAGTTTAGGTCAGTTCTTGCTGAATTTCATGTGTGCAAAACCTCTGCATATAGATTTATATCTGGTCTCCTTCTGTAGTGGACTTCACTGGCAAATTATTAGCTTTCTTCTGTTCTGGCAGGAACCATAATGTTGCAAATTCTTGTTGTCTTCATAACACACAAAAGTAGAGTATGACAAAAGGAATTACTGGGAATAATCTTCCATTCTTCAGTTTACATCTTAACACCAATGTAGACAAAGTCATGAATAGTTATAGGAAGTACTTTAGAAGTGTTGCATTATATTGCCATGTTCTCTGTGTGAAACTCCCCTTGAAGTCGATAAGAGTTGTGTATGTTATTCAGTGGCATAATCAGGCAATAAATTATGAAAGCTCTGCAAACACCAAACATAACAAGCCACAAACGGATGACATTAACAAGTGACAAAGATACCCAGTGCTATGATAGTTAAAGACTTAAAGCTAATAGTTCTGAAAGTGATAAAATTCTAATGGCTGTTAGGATTTGGCAACCTCTAGCAGATGGGTGAGGAGGAGAAGGTTAACTTGTGCACCCGCCTATTGCAGTGTTTCCAGCCACTTCCACTCTGAGAGTGAATCTCAGTTGCAACTGTGATGGAAAACAGTCTTGCATGCTCCAGCATTGCAGTAGTCTTCTGTCGTGGGTTTCCTCACATGCGGCTTTGTTGGGGCTCAGATTTAATTTTCAGAAGTGTCTAAACCAGATCTAATGCAAGATAACATTTTAAGTCAGTGGTAACACTACATGTTTGAAATCTCCTCCCAGAAACTTTGCTTCCGGAAAAGCTGGCTAGAAAAAGTGCCTTTGAAAGTATACTTTTTTCACAGTACATTTTAAATAAGTTGTTGAAATAGATTTTTCCAAAATGACCACTTTAAACCTGTAATACAAAATGGAATTTACTTAAAAATTCAGAAGATCCTGATACTTGCAAAAGGGACTGAGAAACGTGAGCCTTGTGTTGACTAAAAGTGACATTCTGAAATTGTTCTCTAAGATCTTAAAAGCCAATTAAGAATAAACAAAGGATCCCAGAGGTCTGAGATTGCTCTAGGCTTTAGAACTGAGTCTAACTTACAAGAAATTAGTTCTTTGTAAAATACAGCCCTGCTTCTCCTCGGCGTATTTGTAATGGCAAGATGAATGTGTGCTGAGATGCTGCAGCTGTTATCAGAAGCCAGCAGTTTATCACAAAGCAAGGGGAAAACTGACTGTCATTGCAATGGTTCTTCCACCTTCCCATTTGATGGATGCACCCATGGTACTCCTTGGACAGTAAAGGTTTCTGACTCTCACTATGAAAGCGCTATTCACCACTTGCAGAGAAATTCTGAAGCCCAGGCTATAAACGGGGGAGCAGAGCTCCAGCCAGCCCTGCTTTTAGAGCAGTGACAGACTGGCCAAAATCAATTGGGCTGATTCAGCCTCTTCCAATACTTGCCTTTTTTTTCTCTTTTTTTTTTTTGGCTAGAGTTAGTTAAGGCTACTTTCAGGTTATTTTATTTGAAAAAAAGACTCCTACCCATTTCCTCCTCACCCTTACTGTAAAAAAGAAACAACATTGCAGAACAGGTTTCAGTTTTCCAATATCCTCCACTCCTTCCCCAACAACAGTTGAATTACCATGAAGGTTCTGTGTTCCCCTGTCAAGGCTAAAGATGACCCATTAGCTCCTGCCGCAGCTCAGTGAAGAAGTTTTCTGTAGATTTGGGTACCTCTTGGAGAGGAAGAGCATTCAACAGAAACAGGGGAGAAAGGGCTCCATGAAAAGGGCAAACAAGTCCTATCTGGGCTTGTTTTAAACTGTATCTGATGCCGTAGATATTGTGTAAGACTTCAGATCTGAAAGCCAGACCCAGCCAGCATTCCATCCTGCACCAAGTGGGCTGTCACTCAATGAATTGTGCCACCAAAGCACATGAGGCTCGACCTGCCTACTCCCAGGCCTTCTTGCCCATCCTCCCTCAGGGGGAGCAAAAGAAAGGGTCGTTTTGGGAAGTGGGGAGCAGGAAAAAAGTGAACAGGAGGCAGGGAAGAGCCTCCTGCCATCCAGGGTACAGAGATGTTTTCTTGTTGGGAAAGTTCATCCAAAATCCTCCTCTCTCCTCTTTGACCTCATTGTCACGTGTTTGAGCTCTCTGTTTGCAGGAGCTGTCACTCTGATGATATTTTGGTTTCACTTAGAAGATGTGATTTTGTAGGCAGATGATAAGTATTTTTTGTTTCCTGGCGAAATCAAGGGCTCTTACGGAAAGAAAACACTGTAGTAAATACTGCATTCTGATCATATATCTTTCATGTGCAGAAAGAAACCATAGAAGTGTGTGTGTTCTTCATTGATATTCATTTGGTCTTTCATGAGTTACTTAATTTTCTTCAAGAAAATAAATGTAAGATAGAGGGAGAGGGGAGATATGTTGTATAATTCCTACAAAATATTTCATAGATGGATTTTTTTTCCACATTTCAGTGGTGTGGACAGCAAGAAAATGTCTATTACCGTGTTAGCATTACAGAAGCACTCTCCTTCAGTCTACAGTTTCAAGAAGACAGTGTACATTTTTCATGTCTGAAGAAAATTATTGTGGACATTTAGCCAGCAATAGACTTAGACTTATAAGCAGGTTCTACATTTACTTGAATTACTTTTATGTGTGCCAAGACACATACAACTTACCTTTATATTTCTGTTTACCATTTACTGCTTTACACTGCCACAGTAGTTGTTTTATGTGGAAGGGAACATGGAGTATATTTTCTTGTTCCAGTCTGTGAGTGTAGTTGGCCACAGCTTTAATGCGTGTACTTCATAAGCATGCTTGAACAGACTGGAAGGCCAAAAATGTAATACAGAACTAGGACTGGACACGTGCGACTGATGTATTTCTTAAAATGCACTTCATATCTTCTACAAGGTAACTTTATGCCTACTCCAAGATATCACTTTTTACCATCCTATTTCTAGATTCATTTCAGCATGTGGTGCTAGGTACACTGTGTCCAAGCTGTCCAGAAAAGAAAAATTCTGTTTTATGAAAAAACCCAAGCTTTTGAAGTTGGTTTTGTTAAATATTTGGCTAAAAATAATCTTTCGGTATTTCTTACAAAAATTATGTGGCAAGACTGGGCCATCATTCAGTTGCCAACAGTTCGATGGTCAGCCCACTCACCTACCTTACTTCGAGCGTTGACCTTACTTTTGCCATGTCCCACCCCATGGAAGGTTGCTTATTGTTTGCTCTCAGACTGGTGGATGCTCTCCTCCCAGGTAGGGCCTGACCAACTTTACAGAAGTTTCAGTTTGTTAAAATGTCCCAGCCAACTCTACTTACATCATTAGCTCCAGGCTCATTGTTCTGATTTTTGGAGAGTGTCCCATAGATCTCCTCACAAAGGTGTTTCATATGTGTGTATTCTCAGAAAGAGTTTCTTATGAAGCTTTTGATGAAAGTTTCCTAGAGCTACTCAATATCTTGTTTTTGCTTAATACAGTTTAGATTTGATTCTTCTTAACCATTTTCTAGGTCTCCCAGTAGAGTAATCTTTCGAAGGCATGCTCAGAGCATGATTTGTCGTCTGGTTTCTAAATGATTCCAGCAAAGCTCCTCTGCTCTTTGTGAAGTTGATGAGTCATTTTGCACGTTCTTTGTCTAAATGAGGTATATTAATCAGAATCCAGCTCAAAGTCCCCAGTAAAGGGGTAAGAGTGATCATTGTTTGTATTCCTTTCTTGAATTTATGTAACTCTAGTTGAATACAAGTTGTTGGTTAGTTTATAGTGACTATTTAATGAGTAAATAGAATAACAGTGAGAGAGAGATGCTTTGTCTGTATTTGTTATTTGACATAGCTGACAGCTAGAGTGGTATCTTCTCCTTCTTTCTTCTTTTGTTATGGCAATACTAATCATACCACACAGAGACACGTTTGTCATTATATGTAATTACGTGCAATATGTTTACATTATAATATTTTATATTGGAGAGACATAGGTTTCATAATGTTTTTATTCCCAATTCCTTTCTGCTACAGATTATTTCGGTTTATGCATATTTATAAATGATATTTAAAAGTACAATAGCACATTAATTATCACAAAATGGTGAATTGGAAATAGAAGCAACAAGAAAACTGATCTAGATGACGACATAACTTCTGACGGAGGTGCAGTGTTTTGTTAGTGCTCAGGAAGGTTTCCTTTGGCTACTTTAAAGTACAGAGAGTGACTACAAGTCGTCAGGAAAGGTTACCATTTTTTGTGTGATTAAAACAGGTCTGACAAAACCTTCATCTTTCAGAAACCTTCTGAAAGACCTATTCCTCTGTGGACTAATCCTGACAGCACCCTCTCTCATCACTACTCCGCTTTTCTACCACTTCTTCCCTCCTTTTCTTCAATCCAATTAGCAGATCCGCCAGCAGGCTGTGAAGCCTGAAGAAGTAGAAATTAAATCGACTTTTATCACCTAGCAAGCTAATTGTGGAGTTATCCATAAGCACAGCCATACCCTCAGAGATTCCCATACTTAAGGGCCCCCAAGGGTGGGTGAGGAAATCAAAGGTGCCATCAAAGACTCCTTCGAAGTTATGATGCTATCCTCCACAGAAATACTTCCTGGTGGCAGACGGATGAGGCCGTGATGGCGCGGTTAGATGACGTGCTGTGGGGCCAGCAGCAGTGGGACAGAGAGGTCCTGCGTTAGTGCAGCTGACCCCTAACGAGAGTGCTTTATAGGGCAAAGCAGTACTGGTGAGAGGCAGAAAACCACAATAACCACAAGTCAAGCACAGCTGCTGCAGGTGCTGCCATCAGCAGAAGGAAGAAGATATTTGATTGTGGGGTTTTTTAACTGTGTAGTTGCAAGTGTGGGTAATATGGCAGTGCTGACAAGGCAGAGGTAGTCAGTAGGATTTAACAGGTAAAGGTAAACTTCACTATTTAGGCAATAAAGGTATGTTACCGCTAGAGCTGTTTTTCTATGTTGGTGTGTTACTACACATTAATTGCCATTCATTTACTAGCACATTGTGGTAAATATTTTATCTACATGTGAAAGCATCTTCAGAGCTCACTTTTGTACAATTCAGGCAACCTGTAGGAGATATGCAAAGGTGAAAGACCTGCACTGCTTTAGCCAGGTCTCAGTGGCTGTTTCAGATCTTATATTATAGAAAATAGAATACATATTTATTGTAAAGATGCTAAAACCGTGACCAGGTTGATATACACTACATGAGCTATTCTTTCAAGTAAAGAGCAGTTCTTCAGGTTACTGAACTGTTCAGGTTTGAAAAGATTTTGGGATGTACTGTATAAAGTACAACTCCATAAGGTACCATAAAACGAGCTATTTCTGCACTTGAAGAAATCAGTGTGACTGGGGAAAGCAAACATTTGACTTCCACGAAAGAGGAGTAAGGAAACAGGGGAGCACCTCAGCTATTGGACTGCCATGGAGCTGCTCATCCCACACCTTCTGGACTCTAGCATAACCCTAAGAACTACCACACATTTTGAATACTTTCACCTCAAAAACAGACCACCAAATGCCTGCCTGCTTACAGAGGATCATACCAATGTGAAGTTTGTTTCTGCACACACAAAACTGACAGACCTGCTCTGTCTGTCCCGTTGCTTTCCTCTTACTGTTCGCTCTGAAGTTTAATGCCAACACCCCCTGTAGTAAAAAAAAAAAAATAAAAATTGTAGTGCAAATACTTTTCTAACGAACTTTATTATTAATCCAATCATGCTGATAAAGACCATTCAATGTGAATATCTTGCCAAACTAATTAAGATTTGAGGCTTTCTTTTTCCTTATCTTTGTGAAATCAGAGAAAGAGAGAAGATCCAAGAGCTGAAAAGATCTCTGAGGAGAAAAGCAGTAAAGCTGAATCACGAAAAAAGAAGACAACCAAAAAACATTTTGTAAGATCAGGAAGGTAAAAGAAACATTTAACAAAAAAAATATATTTTTATAGTAGGTAAAAGAGCGAGGATTTAAAAATGCAACTATTCATATTTATATTTGACTGCACATTTTTCTGTTTTGGTTGTGCATTAATTTACTTTAAAATTATTGTATATATTTTGACTGCCTGTTTTCCAAAGAAGTTTGAAGAACATGTGGGAAAATTCAGCTGAGGAACCACATCATGTGAAATTTCCAATGGTCCAAGTGATCAACACACTGAAGGTCAAGATAAATATATACAGAAACTTGAAATAATTTGCCATAAATAGTAATAAAGTTGTGTCATCCCATTCCAGATATGGACAACATGCCACCGAAGTCTGGGAACTGGCTCATTTTTAAGCTTCAGGGGAAAATCCATTTTTATATATCTACCCAACCACATATTGTGTCATGCTCTACCTCTCCTGCTTCAGACGCCTGCTGTGGCAAATTATTTCATGTATGCTACACAGAGAAATCTTACTTTAAAAATATATTTATAGGTTATAAAAGTCAGCTTTTAATGGGACAATGATGTTAATCAGCTCCAAATAATAACAGATTTCTGTGGTACAAAGAAAATATAAAAGGAGAGGATGGTAAGGGATGATGGAATTCATACCATTCTCCTGCTATATTCCACTTGTTCTTTTCATTTCCTTAACACAATTATTTAGTAGCTGCCTCTGGTAAAGTTTTACACCTAAAGCATTGTCATAAAATATTCAGAAGTAACTATATATTAATACTGCTGAGTAAGTACTTTGGTTTTATTCTCTGGTGATTGTAGTATGGAGCTATATTCCTGTATGAAATACTAAACAACAGTACAAAAATACAGACTTTATACTGAAAGTTTGACAACAACATGCACACACATTTTTGAGGGCATGCAAGGCTTTAAAGGCCAGGTACCATCAGCAGGTACTTTGGCAGGTTGAAGTCTCCAGGGAATGGTCAACTGCAGAACAGAGAAAGTGGAAAAATGCACAGCTCTGCTGCTTTTTAACAAGAAGCACTGTGTGTGTCTGCTTGGAGAAGAGTTACTCTTGCTGTTTACCTCCCCAACATCTTTACCCCAGCAGACCTCAGCTGTGGGTCCAGTCCCTTCCATGTAGAAATGACACTGCCTGGGTGGAAGCATGACATGCACTGAATATTTGTATAAGCAATTTTAAACACTGATCTGCAGGAGGCCTCCCTGCATCTCTGCCCCCCGCAGAGGGGCACAAGGTGGGAATTGCTTGCTAGTGTTCAGCAGACGTGCACAGCTCCCAGAGATCCATTTCTCTCTTTTTTTATGCCCCTGAATGCCGCTGCCTTGAGGATATTTCCAGACTTTTCCTTTATTTATAACGGATAATCCTTTTCTGGCAGTAAACAAAGAATTCCTTGTTATACAACACATATTAGCTACAGTTTTTGTCTATGGAAGGTTGCAGCAGTCATACAAAGAATTCATCTTCAATGCTCAGACTTTGGAAAGTGCAAAGTGGTTTCATTTTTATGTGCCTTGTCTGGCTAGTGTCATGATTGGGCTCATATGATATGAGTCTGAGATTTGATTTTTGAAGAGAGTTGTACGTGAAAAGAAATGAATGAAGAGGTTTCCACCCCAAGCTCTTGGTGGTGTACAAATGCCTAAGTAGAAACTCTTCCTTCCGCCAGGACAAATATGGAAAATCAGGTGCATCAATTAAGACAACACAACACTATTAGCTCTTCTGCATGGGAACAGGGAAATTTCCTACTTGGTGCAGACAGAGAGGCCACCTCCAAATCGCCATGGGGGAGCTGAGGCTCAGAGACAAACTTCAAACTGCAGACACTAGGAGGGAGAAGCATAATAAAGTTTAATCGGAGAAAGCAAGCAGATTTCAGACATTAGTAGGAGTTTTGAGAACTGAGTGATCACACAGCCTCTTTCACCTAAGTTCCGTCTGGTTCTCATGGCTGGTATTGAGCTTCTGAGGCTGGAGGACTGCTCTGGTTTCCACAAAATTTCAAATGACAATGAAATGTTCTGGATGAAGGGTTTAATGAGACACTTCAGAGTTTCTTGTGGTTCTCCAGAATGAAGTCCAGCCTCAAACAGAATCATTTGCTCTGGGAGGCAGTAGTTCAAAAGTGAGTGACTTGCAGAGATATGTCAAAGTCTGTAAACTTCCACGGTCCTCCAGATCCTAGGAAATAAGCAAACAAAATCTGTGCTGAGGACCAGTCAATATTGGGGCAGAACATAGCACCAACTATGTAGTGCTTGGTCTTTCCATTACTCTGAAATTAAGGGAATAGACCTTAAAGGACCTGCAGTCCTCCCTTCTAACATCTTACCCCTCATCATGCTGTTAACAGCCCCTGTCAGCAGTCCACAGGCCTTTCATTTCCAGTGGATGCTGGAGGCAAACATGTTCCTTTTGTTCTTAAGCCGGCACAATAGGTTAAAGCCTTCACCTAGACATCAGTGAAGTTAAAGCAGAATAACCTCCCATGGAAAGTATGATATTCAGATGTGTCGACAGCTTGAAAGAGTTATGAAAGAGCACATTAAGTCATTATCCAGCTGCATCTTGATTGTCATTAAAAGTAGTTATTACATTTTTCAGCAGGAAAAGGATTTTACAGTGGCAAAGACACCTCTGCCAAATCATACTTTGTTTACACGTCATTATAAACTTAGGTAATTATGGTTATTCAAAATGCACGCAAGTGTACATTTTTCAATACATTTTGTTTTTACCCTAGCCCTCCAGCCCATCCTGTTGTAGGCTGCTAGAACAGAACTGCTGCAAAGATTTTTTTTCCTAGCCTTTAAAGGTTTGATGTTCTGTATCATCAGTACCTTTCAGTCAAATGGATACAGAAGTTGGGACTAGCGACAGTAGTGCTCAAGGAGTCTAGAAACCAAAATATTAGAAAAAAAATAAAATGAGTTCTCAAAAAATATTGTCCTTTTTAGGTTATAAAGTATTTTGAAAAAGGATATCATTTTTCACACACACATATCAAGACCTCTAGTTTCCAAACTGAATTACAAAATAAAAAGACAATTTTGAAGTTTGGACCAAAATAAGCCATTTGACATATCTGTCAATATTATAAATACTGAAAGATCTGTGTTTCAAATGGAATTTTTATAAGATTTGTGCAAATAATTAAATTTTCCATTCATGTCCATTATGAAAAAAAAATCTTGTTCAGAGACAGTACTATTTGCAGATTTTTTTCTTTGTCCCAGCCTTTTAAGTGCCTCAGGAATTGGTGCTCATGGTTTTCATGCTTTATTGACTGCAAAGGAGCTACTCCTGAGTTACAGAAGCATAAAGAAAATGAATGATGTTCTTTGGACTCTAGCCTTGTCACTCAAGCAAAGGAGAAGAAAATGGAAACCCTCCCACCCCTGGGAAGGTGATGTTTACGCGCTGCGTGTATACTCAAACCTTGGAAAGAGTGATTTGTTTCGATACATACAAGGCACCATTGGCCAGAGCTGCTAGCAACGAGGCAGGATGCCGAACAGCCACACTGCAACGACTCTGCCTCTCCTTGCAGGGAGGCTTCATGCAGGGTGCCTGGAGGAGCTCAGCAGGAACCCCTTCTCCTGATGCATTTCTGCAGGCTATGTGAAGCAGCAGCCTCCAGGTTTGCTCCACTCCCAGGCTGACGTTAGGGCCCATTGCACCTTGCTGAGCTCAGCAGCATGCTGCCGAGTCTCTCCCACTTGGCCGTGGCAAGGTTTGTTTAGGGACTGGTGACCCCAGAGCCTCTGGCTGTCACCAGAGAGAAAATCCAGCCCCTTCTGCAAACTAGAGCTTCTGCCTCTCAGATAGGTGGGATTTTTTCTCTCTCTGCAAAGCCAGCTGCTCCTTGCTTCTGCTGAGATCAGCAGGAACCCAGCACCCAGCCAAAATATCGCGCAGGCTGTCTCGACCCAATGGCAAGCACTTGGCTGCACAAAAGAACACCTGGAAAAAGTTGAGGTGACATAACAATTACATTTTCCTCAGATAAACAGAATAAAAAGGTTTTTTTCACTCAGTTTTTGGAATGAGGCATTCAAATGCATAATTATGTGTTTTCATGATGGAAAATTGCAGGAAAGTCTGAGGAAGATCATGTTGATATGACTGGCAGAATTAGTGCTGCCAAATCTCATCCTTGGCAGAAGGAGAAACCATCCTCCTTGCAGAATGGATTCAATATTTAATGACCATCAAAGCATCTTTGTTGAAAGTGAAGTTTAAAAATGGAGCGCTAGAACTTAGAAGAAAGTAAAGAAATCAAACTACATAGCCAGTCATTCTGTTCAGGTACATAATATCTTTATTTCTGACAACATCTTCACTTCTTTCACTCCTGAAATACATTTTTATTGTGTGTATATAACCATGTGTGTAGACATTTGCATGTGACACTGGTCAAGGTATACACCATAAATGCACTTGCTGAGTTTACTTGGAGGATTTTTGACGAATGTGTTCAAGTCTTATTTTCCTTCTTCTTTAAGACCTGAAATCTATGGAAGAATCAGCAGCAACGGTTCAAGAAGCAGTAGTTTCAGTACATAGGGCTGTTTCTCAGAAAATCCTGCTTTCCGGTGCCATGCCTGTCCTGGTATCACGAGGCCAAGTAAAATTGCTGATTTGTGCACAATCCCAGAGCCTTTCTCGTGCCTTCTGATAATTGTGCCTTCATGTGTTTCAGCAACAGTGTAGCAGTGCAAACTAGAGGTTGTTACTCAAAAAATGCTTGGGATTATTTGCTAAAGATTTGTGGTTGGTAGTATAGCTGTGGTGAGTACTTTTGAATACAATCATTACTTAACATGATTTTACATGTCAGTCAAAACCTGGATGAGTGTAAATTATCTGGTGTGTGTGTATAGCTACAGTTTTTCCACTCAACTTGATCACCTTCAACTGTTAAAAAAAAATCAAATAATCCTATTGGTGAAACTGTATTTTAAAGTGAAGTAAACAGTAGATAAAAGGAATCTCCAGGGACATACAAATTTACAAAATGTTTTCTGTAGAGCTACATATGAGACTGCGTTTACTTTGTGGAAAGCTCTGATCTGGATTACTGCCCTATTGTGTTCAGCCACAGAGAAATAAGAGAAGGTAAAAAATAGACAACAATTTCAAAGAAGAATTTTTAGTAGACACAAGATGGCAAAGGACAAAGGATTAGCACAACATAATATATCTTCTCAGAAGACATCACAGAGAAATAAATCCTAAATATATTGGACAAACAGATTTAAGAGAAGTTCTGAATGAAAGGTCCACATAGAAATGGTGCAGAACATGCGCCTCAAGAAATTGTTGGTGATAAAAGGGCACTTTCCTGCAGTAGAGGCATAATATTCAGCTAAGGGCTCCAGGTATACTGGTGTAAGAGAACCCCCCTGTTAATTCTACAGTAAGAGTGTCCATGTGAAGAGACAGATCAGCAGTTTTACCTGTTGTGGACCTGCAGCTATAAGTAGCACTGATGAGCTAGAGCCTTTTAAAACTTGCTTTTTGGTTATGTGCTCCTGAAAGAGAACATGCAACTCTGAATCAAGTACAAGGCCAGTCCAGTAGCTGGGATAAATACAGTGAAGTATCCCAGGAAGGTGAAAGGTTGGAGCCTTCCACGCTGATTTAAATGTATGATAATCTCTGCAACCATTTATCCCTGAAGATCTCACTTCAAAATGGCTTTATTTTTCTTAAACCACTCTACATCTTTCTTCCAAGTGCAGTTTTGCAAATGCGTTGTCTAGAATTTCCTACTCTGCCCTTAATTATCCATCAGCCATCTTCCCCCTTATTAATTAACGCTCAAGTTTTAGCAGCAGCTTGAACCGGGTCACTGTTCACACATTGAAACAACAGATGCCAAGGGGTTTGTGAGTGACAGGATAAAAATCAGGCACCATCTTGGCATGAAGCTTTAGAAAGATGTTAAGAAACCTCTCTGCATTTCATATGGGAATCTATTCCACATCTCCGAGTACTGTATATACTGTACAAATGCTTCATTTTAAGTCTGCCAACATTGCTCTCCAATTTGTCAATCCTCAAATTCTTTTTAGTAAGTGCTACAAATGTACGACTCATCATTGTTATTATGTTCCATTAGAACATTTGCCAGTTTTGAGTTCTGTCAGATATATGCGATAGTATTTGATGAATCACTGCTGAAATAATCCACTACAAACAACATCCAATTTCTTGGAGTGCTTTCTACTAGTATTGATAAGTATCTGGGGTTTAAATGCAATGCTGCTTCTACACACTCTGTCATATTGCTTACTGCAAACATTTGGAATGAGTTTGCTATAGACAATTAATCGCCTTGGCTGATACTTTTTTCTGCCGGTCAAGGATTCACCAGTCTAATTCTATGACGATATTTTGGTAGAGAAAATGTGGCACGTTCAGTTGCATGACTGATTTGGTAACCTGTTTCCAACATCAGGGTGCTCCAACTACAGTGAACCTTCATTTGTACTTGAGCCCTGAAGTTCTTTCATTTGTACAGCATGTTCAGCACCTGGGTTGCTGCAGCAGCCAGGACATGACTTCGTAAACAGAAACACAAACTCTCTTGAGCAAGCCGTTGATCCAGAAAATGTCCTGTAGAGCAAAATCCACAAAGCAGAATGCCCCACCCTGTAAACATAACTCCTCAGATACAGACTTGTGTAAGTTTAAGAGGAGGGAAAGAAGCAAAAGATTAAAAGCAAAAAAGAGAGGAAGGTACAGCTTTGGAAAAACTTTGGGATATCTCAGTGTTCTACTTTTCGGTAGAACTGAAAATATTTAATCTAAAAAGTAACAGCATCTTTTGAGGGATTTCTAGAAGTCACATCATCTTCTTTATCATAAAAAATTAGCTGAGTAGTAAGCAGTTGGAACCTTCTAAGGCATATATAAAGATGAAATCAATAAAGAGTTATATCCTACAATATATTCCAAAGGCAGTATTTTCACATGGTTCTACTTGTAACTACAGTCAATACATTTTTTGTCACTTCCTTGTTACTAGGGAGAGTTGTCTTCTTTTCAGCTGATGATTTACTCATTTGTATTCATTTCCCTTGCCTGAGGACCGGAAAAGACCTTAGACTTTTGATTGTTGTTAATTCATTGCATTGCCAAAGCCCCTAGGAAAAGTAGTGAAGGACCTGTCTCCTAGTCAGTGAGGCCCTGCCGAAGAGCAGGTGAAAAGACAGACTTTGATCCAAAAGACTTCCTATCTGAATTTAAGGCAGCACCAGTATAAGGACAGAAAAAGAAGACAGACAAGGGAATTGGCTTCGTTTTCTGTAACAGAGAGGGAAGAACCAATCACGGGATGAATAAGAATGCCTTTTGGCAGCTCTTTAGGAGACAGATCTTAGAGAGGTAGGAGAGCAATCATGAGAGGTTCAGGAGGTCAAGAAAGATGGCATTTTAAGAGTATGATCATCTGTGCTGAGAGCACCTCAGCTCGTAGAGAATAGAGACACATTAAAAAAGAAAACATTGAGGGTAAAACTGCACCATTCTTTAGTGAGTGTGTTAATTCAGTGCTCTGTGAAGCATGTTAGGGCTAACAGGTGTAAAAGAATAACAAGATATCAACCACATCCAGCAAACCCAGATTTTTCCTTAATATTGATTATGAAAACATTTGATAACTATCTGCTTGTTTTAAATTCCAGTGCTTTATTTGCACAGCTGAAAATCCACAAAAGGAAATTTATTTGACTTAGGGGTGGAGGAAATTACAGATCTTTTTAAAACATTAAATGGCCTTCTGTCCTTTCTTAAAAAAAATTTAAAATTTCTGTCTGAAATCTCTGTGCTGTCCGATTACTCTTCTGTCATTAGTTCTTCCTACCACTCATCGTAGTGTTATTCTAGGTAACAAACCTCCCATGAGCAATCCCATTTCTTCCATCATTTTATTACCTCCTTTCTGAGAACAAAACTATTAAGTTTTCTGTATTATGGAAGAAACTGCTTCTGTTTCAAAGGTCTTGAACTGACTTCTAAATAAATTTTCCGTATATCTGTGGTGCAATTCAGATCAGAACTGGGAACACCTCTTCTAAAAGCCATTTTTTCCAAGGTTCAACCTTTACCCTCATAAGCTTTTTTTTTTTTTTTATCTCAAAGGGCAGCTCTGCTACCAAGAAGTACTCACAATTCTTTTCAAGTCCTGACTGGAGAAGAGTATGAAATAGAAACGTAGAGTGCAAAGGAAATGTCTCCAAAGAAGCAATAAATCATCTCTTGTACAGCTACTTTAGAGTACTAAAATATACCACTGGCTTCTCAAAACAGTTCTAGCAGATTTTAAACCTACTACCTCCTGTAATTCAGCTTTGAGAAATTTCCCTTCAACAATCAAATTATACCTCCTTTCTCGCACAAGGAGGTATAATTTTCACTCCCATGCCCTGATATAACTTAGTCATGCTGTGCACTCATCCAAATCACATCTGCAGTGCTGCAGCTTGTTGAAACAAGATAGAAAACTAAGAGTTCTTACTCACTGGTAAAGTGTGTAAAGGCAATCTGTAGTTCCCCAGACATGTTTTCTCCTTTCTCCAAGCCCCTCACTGGTTACTGTTGTCTCATTGATAAATGTTGTGTTTAAAACAGACACAGACCATTCAGTCACCTAACAGTATATCTAACCACTGTCCCATTCCACTGATGTTCCATCTCTCAGTTAAATATCTCTGGCTTTTGCTTGCAGGTTTTGCTTCTGCACTTGATTTTCTCCTTTTTGCTTGAATCTTTCTTTACCCACTTTCACTATTTTACCATTTTTTACCTCATATTTTCCAGTCTGCTGCCCAACAGCCTGCTGCTCATTCCTTTGGGTGAGGCAGTTATGACACAACTGTAAGTCAGCAAGTAAGTGTGATGTAATCAGTAAGGCTAGCAGTAGAGGCAGCCTTGGAAATTGGAGTAACTGGGACCTTGGTTACTGAGATGATCAGCTGAGTCCCTGAGCCTCTTCAGTCCAAGCAGCATAGAGTCCTTCCCAGTGGAAAGGGCCATAGCCAAGAGTTTTGAAAAGGGAGGGAGGGAAAAAGAAAGAAACAGCATTTTTCTGGATTTTAACTCAGGACAATCCTGACTGTGTCTCCAGGTCTGATCTGTTCCAAGACGACGATAGGTCATTCCCTGGGACCTTTCAATCAGCCAGAGATACCCAATTGTCGGTTTTGATTTCATGCATTTTTACTCAGCATGTACTACTCTCACTTGCTTGCTTTAGCTTTTTCCCTGCGTTAAGCAAGACAGACAATGTTGTTTCAAATCCACAGAGGCAAATGCACTTTCCATCTGTTTATAATTACACCAAAGGAAAGAGGAGCTAAATTAGATGCAACAAGTGCGGTGGGAAATATAGCAGAGGTGTAGTTAAGAGTGCATCATTTTCAGGCAAATGAAGTAATATTGTCAAATCTGCATAAAGTCCAATGGTTGTGGGAAATCATGGGCCATATCTCAGAAAAATCAGTAATTATGTATAAAGTATCATTTTCCCCTACCTTGGATAGGCTTTCAGCACTGTAAAGACTTGATATAGCAGCCCATATCAGTTTTTGAAAGAGGCTTTAATATCCTTCGGCAACTGATTGAGTTTTTGGACCTGTCTGTCTATTCAGATGTTGCGATAAAACCTTGCAGCATGGAAACACAGCTTATGCTTGCAAAAGACCACTTACAACTTTTTGGTGGCAGTATAACACAGCAGTTCCCCCCAAAAAAAGTGAAAAGAACACAGACTTCACCAACACAAGGGCTTCAAAACTTTCAAGCACAGATAAAAGAATGAAAAAAAATACTCTTTGAGCTAGGTGAAGGAATGATCAAAGTTCTCTGAACATAGACATGGTTCTGTCATAACCTCAATCTCAGGCTGAAAAGATCTGAAGGTAACAATCATCTATATCTGCACATCAGTTTACATGGCATGTTCCATACAAATACA